>Ga0180432_10007959_pt1 | contig 13339 bp, 9 predicted proteins | sample SS_ome_10_FD_132414 | JGI IMG/M metagenome (GOLD analysis project Ga0180432, IMG submission 132414) | Hypersaline lake sediment archaeal communities from the Salton Sea, California, USA - SS_1_MS_2 metaG | ecosystem: Environmental > Aquatic > Non-marine Saline and Alkaline > Hypersaline >...
GATCAGCGTGTTGCCGTTGGGTAGCCGGATAACGCTGTGCGGCCCGCCGGGAGCCGGGATTTCCATGACGACCTCGCCCTCGGGATCGTATTCCCGCACGACTTCCCCGCCGTAATGCGCACACAGGTAGTTGCCGTTCTTCAACCGCCGGGCGTTGCGTATGAAAAGGTGCCCACCGTTCTTTCCTTCCGGCAACAGCCGAACTTCCCCCACGATCTTTCCGTCGGGATCGAGCTCAAGCATCCGCCCCGAGTTGCACTCGCCGATAAACGTATTTCCATTGGGCAGTCGCTGCGCGGCGTATATCTCGCTCTTCGATTCGTACGAGAAGACGACTTCCTTCTCCCGCGTGACTTCCTTAACGCCGTGACCGGTGGTGAACAGCAGGTTTCCGCCGGGCAGAACCCACAGCTCGTTGCAATGCTTTGCCGGGTGTTCCCATTGCACCTTGCCCTCGGGCGAGACGATGAACACCTTGCCCTGCGTATAGTCCGCACAAGCGAAGTGGTGCGAAATGTCCTCCTTGGGTTCTTCAGCCTCGGCAAGCGGGGAGAAGACGACAAGACAAACGACCGACAACAGCAGTACGGCGGCATTGATTTTCATGTGACTGACTCGCTTTCGTTGGTTGAGTATTTCGGAGAACTTGTAGGGTGCGTCGCGACGCACCACGCAGGCTAACGTCGCCGACCATTGTACCACAACCGCCGTAAACTTGCATTGCGACGGCCGAATGCCTACACTACCGGATGTCGCTATCGTCTTCGCTATCGTCTTCATCGTCGAGCAAATACCGAAGCCTGAAAGGAACTGCCCCATGTCTACCGTCGCCAAGACCAGCGTCGTTGTCTTGCTGTATCTAACATGCGCCACCTGCCTGCTTGCAGAGGAAACCGAACAGCGAACGAAGAAGTACACGTCGCGCTCTCCCGAAGAAGCGACCGCCTGGCAGCACGAACTGCGGGGGGACCTCGCGAAGCTGATGAAGATGGATGATCTAATCGGCGCCGAGAAGAAGATTCCACTGGAGTTCAAGATCATCTCGACTGAGAAGCGGGACAAGTACACGTACAACGTCGTCGAGTTCAACTCCACGCCCGGCCGTCGCATTCAAGCGGTGTTGACGGTGCCCACCGGCGTCAAGGGCCCGTTTCCCGCCGTGCTGAGTATCCCCGGCCACGGCGGCAAAAAGGAATCGCCCTATCAGCCGGGCGGGTACAACCAGTTCACACATTTGCTGGCGGAGAAGGGCTACGTGACGATCTGCACCTCGGTCAGCCGCCACGAGGTTTACGAGAAAGGCCGCACCCTGATGGGCGAACGTTTGTGGGACCTGATGCGGTGCGTCGACCTGCTGGAGTCTCGCGATGACGTTGATGACAAACGCATCGGCTGCGCGGGTTTGTCGCTCGGCGGAGAGATGGCCATGTGGCTCGGCGCCATGGACGAAAGAATCCGTGCGTCGGTCAGTTCCGGATTCCTCACCAGGATGGACCAAATGGAACAGGACCACTGCATGTGTTGGAAGTTCCCCGGCCTTCGCCAGTTGGTCGACTTCGCCGACATCTATTCAATGACGGCCCCGCGAGCCTTGCTTTGCCAAAACGGCATGAAGGAAAAGCCCACGTGGTTTCCCGTCTCGATCGCCAAGGAAGAGATGAAGGACATCAAGCATATCTACAAGGACTTCGGCAAGCCGGACAACGCCGCCTTCGTCGCCCACCCGGAGGGCCACGTAATCGACGTGCCGAGCCTGATACCATTCATCGAGAAGCACGTTAAGCGGGCGAAGTGAGTGTGGAACCGTGCTGGCTTCGGCATCCGCTAGGTTTCTCGGTAGCTGCAAGTTGTGCCGAATGACTCAAGTCTTCTCATCTGCTAGTAGGGCAGGCATTCCTGCCTGCCCCACTGCAACTCGTCGGTCTGAGGTGCAAACTCGCTACACATAAGCCCGGCTACTGTAAACTCGGCGGCACGATTCGCGGCGCCGGGGGCGGTACCGCTTCGGCCGGTTCCGCTTGCGGCGGGCCGATGGTTATCTTCAGCGGGTTGGCCGCCGTGCCGTCGCCGCGGATTACGACCAACTCGGCCTCGGCCGGCCTGGTCAGCGGCAAATGCGGCAGCTTCACCCGGGCACCCAAATCGTACCAGCCGAGAATCTCCCCCTCCAGTTCCAGCCCCATCAAATTAATCAACACCTTGCCCGGCTGCGGACCGAAGCCTTCGCCGGCAATCAGCAACTCGCCGGCGGCGGCGACCGTCGACGGCTCGGCCGCGAAAGCGGCCGGGTCGACCGGCGGTACCTCTCGCGGATCGATCTTCGTGCCGTTGTTCGCGCGGAGCGGATCGGACACCTCTCGTTCCGCATCGACCAACACGTGCAGCATGCTGAACGCGGCGGGGCGACCCTCGGCGTCTCGGCCCATTTCGTAAACGTCCATAGGCAGACGAATATCGACCGACTGGACGTCGCCAGCCTCAATGGAAGTCACCCGCACGCCCGACTGCGGCAAATCGGCAACCAGATTCCCGTCGTTGGCGGCGAACAGCATCACGTTGAACGGTTGCACTATCGGTCGGTTGCTGTTGTTGCGGAACCACACCCGATACCGTGGGCCGAGGTTCTCGTCCGGATGGCCCGGGTCGACGAAGCGAACCGCCAACAACTGCAAATCGAACGACTCGGTCGCCACCCGCGGAACATCCACCCACGTGCCGTAGACCACCACCGGCAGCGGTCGCCACACAGGGCAGTGCCACCAAGTCCAATGCGAATGGGCGGCGTAGATCACCGGCCGACACCACACCGGCCGCGGGTCCCAGTAGGGATTGCAGCGATGATGCCAAGACCAACCGACCCAACTGTTCCACCGCGGGTACCAGTGTATTCCGGCATAGTGGTGATGCCCGTGGTAGTGGTGCTTGAAACAACCGGCCGTGAAATGCGGGCTGACCTTTCCGTGAATGCGATGGTGCGGGTGATGCCCGGCGTGGCCGTGTTTCCCATGGCCGTGCTTCATGTGCTCATGCTTGCCGTGAATCGCGTGGTGTGCTTTGCCGGTCGAGGCAAGGCGGCCGTCCTTGATCGCCCGGTCGACGTGTTTGTGCATTTCCATGCGTCGGGCCACATCGCCCTTTTTTCGCGCGAGGTACTGTTCGGAAAGCTTGACCGTGCCGGCGAACTGTCCGGCGGTTAGTTTATCGAAATGGCCCGCCTTGTGCCGATCTTCAAAGGCCATTCTCTTCTTAGCGTGATGCTTGTTGGGGTGGTGCTTGTCGGAAACATGCGGCCCCCGCGTCGATTTGCCGGCGATTACCGCCGGAGAATCTGGCCGACCACGCTTCGTCCGCAAATCGCTATTGAATCCACCATGGGCGGAATGTGGCCGCTGATCGCCTTTGTGCCGTGGAGAAGCAAAAGTGGGCTTTTGTGGCACCCGGGCACCGACCTTGTGTTGCTCCAGAATACGACGCAGACGCTCGGAAGGATCGCTGCCGGCGGTCGTTCGATGCGCGGCCCTGCCCTCGTGCCGAGGTCGGAATGTCGACAGCGATTTACGCTGTGGCCCTGGGGCTGATCGCTCATCGTCGCGCGACGGTCTGTTGGCGGTCGTCGAGCCGGGCGGCCGTCTCGGCGTGAAGGTCGGTTTCGGCGAGGTCGTCTTTGGTGCAAGTGTCTTCGTTTTTGACGCAGTCGTCTTGGGAACGGTTGGCTTTCGTACGGAAGGCGTCTTTGCAACCGACTTCGGCGCCGTGTTTGGCATTGTGGGTTTCGTCACGGTTTGGCGAATGTCCCGCAGTCTCGTCTCGGGCGACTTGGGCCGCTCGGCTTTTGCCACCGGCGGTCTGTTGAACGTCGGTTGCGGAGGACGCGTTTGCGGCAACTTGGCCTGCGGACGTACCGGCTTCGACGTTTGAGGGCGAACGGTCGCCGGCACCGATCGAGTTGGCTTCGGCGCGGGTTTGGAAATTCGCGGCATCGGGGTCCTCGAAGGAACCGAAAACGACGGTGCCGGCCGACTGACGGGCGGACGCGTATACGCAGGTCGCGGCGGCGAAGGACGAGATACCGACGGTCGGGGAGTCGGCGGCCGCGATACGGCCGGTCGAGGTGCCGAGTAACGCGGCGTCGAACGACGCGAAACGGACGGCGTCGGCGGGCGCGATATCGTCGACCGGACCGACGGCGGCGGGGTGGGACGCGGCGTCGGTCTGACTGTCGGGCGCGGCGCGGGCCCAGCCGGTCGCCGAGACGCGGAAGGAGGTTTGATCGTCGGTCGCGGCGAGGGCGCGACCGACCGCCGCGATACCGAAGGCGGCCTCGAGGGCGGGCGCGACATTGATCTGGACGGTGGTCGCGGCGCTGATCTGGCGGCGGTGGCTTTGGATTGCTTGGGGCCACCTTTGCCTCGCTGCGGCCCCTTGGCTTCCGCCGCGGCCGACCACATGGCCACGCCGATACCCATCAGTAGGCACAAAGTCGTAGCAACGAAACGCCTGAGCCATATCCCGATTGCCGGCCTCGGTGATAAGCATCGCCCGGGCAACTTCGTTGTTTCGGTCGGGGATATTTGCTTGGCGTTCATCGTATCTTCCTCCTTGCGGCAAAAGGGGAGTAACTCCAACATGCCAAGGTGCGAAATTCGTGCCACCGCACCTCTTGCGCGACAGTAAATGCCCGCCGCATGCTGTAAGTGACTGGTGTTACACGCGTTGCGTCGTGGACACACCTTTCTTTGCAGAGGCATTCGGTTAATATCGCCGGCCGAAAGTGACATCAAAGCGATTGTTGCAATCATATTGACTACACAGAGCGCGGCGCCAATGCCTCGGGAGATGTCCGCGCATACGTCATTGTCGCCTTCACAACCCGGGCGAGTGGGCGTATACTGTTGATTGGCTGTTGAAACACCACAAGGTTGCCGACCGTTGCGCGTAACCATTTACTATTACACGAGTTGTAAAAATATGACCGACAAATCTAAAGACGACCACTGGGGATTGCTCGCGTCCAACCTGGGGGCGAGTCCGCCACCCGAGGAGACGAACGACGAGCCGCCGAAGGACGAAAAGCCTGCCGTGGACGAAAAGCCTGTTCCGGCCGAGGAACCCGGTCCCGCCGAAAACTTGGCTTCCGTCGAGGAACTGGCTCCCGTTGAAGAGTTGGCTCCCGTCGAAGAGCCGACCGAAATTGACGAGGAACCGATTCTCGAAGCGGTGGAAGAGACCGAAAGCGAACCGCCCGAGGAGCCGATTCTTTCCGCGCCGACACTCTCCGAGTTGCTGGGAGAGGATGAGCCTGAAAGGGAAGAAGAGGCCGCGGCCAAGCTGGAAGAACAGGAAGAAACCGCCGAGCCACGGTCGGAGGACGTTCCCGTCGAGAAGCCGGCCGAGCCCGCGAAACCGCTGGTCGGCTGGGACGCCTTGGCCGATGAGTTGGGAATCGCCGTCGAAGCGCGTTCATCGGCCGAACAGCCCTCGACCGTTGAACTGCCCCCTCGCAACGAACCGCTGAGCGAGCTTTCCCCCATTGAGGAGATACTCGACGAGGTGGAAACGGCTATCGAGTTCCCCGAGGAAGCCCCTGAAGAGGCTACCGAGGAATCGGCTGAGGAAGTCGCGGGAGAAACGACGCCGATCGAGGAAAAGGCGGACGAGGAAGCATCTGCTGAAGAGCCGGAAGGAAAGAAGAAGACCGTCCGCCGGCGGAGGCGACGTCGCAAGCCGAAGAAGACACCCGTCGAGAAGACTGCCGAAAGCGAATCCGAACAGCCGGAGGAGGAACGAGCGGAGCCGGCCGAAGAGGTCGACAAGACTTCCGAGGAGTCCACCGAGGAGGAGGCCGAACAGCAAGGCAAGCGACGGCGCAAGCGGCGCGGCGACCGAAGGAAGAAGAAGGCTGCCGCCGCCGAGGAAGCAACCACCGAGGCAAAGGCCGAAGACGAAGAGCCGAATGAGGAAGAGGCCGAAGAAGCCCCGCCCGAAAAACCGGCCAGAAATCGGCATCGCGGGATACCTACTTGGGAAGAAGCCGTGGGAGTTATCGTCGACTCCAATCTCAAGTCCCGCACCAAGCAACCCGGCGGCGGTTCCTCTCGCCAAAAGGGCGGCCGAGGTTCCAAGACCAAGAGCGCTAAGAAGAAATCGTCTCGCTCCAAGAGAGGATCATCGGCGAAGAAGAAGTGATAATCGCGAAAGCGAATGCTAGGCTGAAGGAAGGGCTGATGAAAAAATGGGACTGGCTCCACAACATCTTGGAGCCTTGAGTATCCCGAGACGCTTTTTGTTGTGGTGCCTGTCCCCTTTTTCATCGTTTTCGGGAGGCCAGCCTAGGGATTCTGGAAAGACATGAAAAAGGGAGCGGCCAAGATGTCGGAACATGCAACTTTTGATCTGGAGGACCTCGGTTCGCTTCGCGACAAACTCGCCGAACTGGGCCTCGACTTGCCGATCTCGGAAGATATTTCCATCCTAAGCGAGCAGGTCTCGCTGGGCCCTGATCGATCGACGTCGAACCGCTTCGTGACGCTGCCCATGGAAGGCTTCGACTCGACTGCCGACGGCTCGCCGGGCGAGTTGAGCGTCCGTCGCTATCGCCGCTTCGCCCTGGGCGGCTCCTCGCTGCTGTGGTTCGAGGCCACGGCCATTCTCGACGAAGCCCGATCCAATCCACACCAACTGTGGCTGCACGAAGGCAACGTCGACGCATACGCACGGCTGATCGACGAGGCTCGTTCGGCGGCGCGCGAGGCGTTCGGCCACGAGCTGACGATGATCGTTCAGTTGACGCACTCCGGCCGCTACAGCAAACCGGCCGGTATACCGCGGCCGATGATCGCTCATCACAGCGCCGTGCTGGACCCGCTGCACAAGCTCGACGAAGACTATCCGCTGGTAACCGACGAGTATCTGGACCGCTTGCAAGACACGTATGTCGAAGCCTCCAAGCTCGCCAAGCAAGCGGGCTTCGATGGCGTGGACATCAAGAGTTGCCATCGCTATCTGATTTCGGAACTGCTGGCTTCGCACACGCGCGAAGGCCGTTACGGCGGGTCGCTGGAGAACCGTTCGCGGATGCTGCGTGAAGTCATGGCCCGGGTGGCGGATGAAGTCCCCAAATTGATCGTCACCACGCGCATGAACGTCTACGACGCGATATCGTATCCATACGGTTTCGGCGTGGATCGCAGCGATCTGGAAGTGCCGGACCTAAGCGAACCGCTGGAGGTTATCGGGCAGCTTCGCCAATTGGGCATGCCGCTGTTGAACGCGACGATAGGCAATCCGTATTTCAATCCGCATTACGGTCGTCCTTATGACAGGGCCGTATGCGGCGGCCACGTGCCGGGTGAGCATCCGCTAGAGGGCGTTGCCCGCTTCATAAACATTACCCGCCAGATTCAAGAGGCGATGCCCGACCTGCCGGTAATCGGCGGCGGTTATACGTGGCTTCGTCATTTGATGCCCTACGTGGCGGCTGGCGAGATTTCCAGCGGCGGAGCCACGCTCATCGGCCAGGGTCGCGGGATATTCGCATACCCTGACTCGCCGAAGGACATCATGCAAAACGGTCGCATGGACCCGGCCAAGACCTGCGTGACCTGCTCCGGCTGCACGCAGATCATGCGCGACGGCACGATGACCGGCTGCGTGGTTCGCGACAGCGAGATATACGGCCCTCAGTATCGCCTGGGCCGCCGCTTCGCAATGGACAATCTTCAGCAGCAGGCGCGACGGTGCCGCGATTGCCAGTTTCCCACTTGCGGCAGTGCCTGCCCGGCGCATGTCAACGTCCCCGGTTTTGTCACGGCGTTCGCCGAAAGCCGTTTCCGGGACGCCTACGAGGTGCTGAGGCAATCGAACGTGTTGCCGGAAATGTGTGCCATGGTCTGCCCGACCGAGGAGCAATGCGAGGGCGGCTGCGTCGAGGGTATTTTCACTAAATGCGCGATCCCCATCGGCGACATTCAACTGGTCGTCAGCCGCATCGCCCGACGCGAGGGCTACACCGCCGTGCGGATTCCATCGGAATCATCGGGCAAGAACGTTGCCGTCGTCGGAGGCGGTCCCGCGGGCGTCGCCTGCGCGGTCGGATTGCTGGAAAAGGGTTATCGAGTAACGGTCATCGAGAAGAGCGAGCGGCTGGGTGGAACGCCCGACTGCATCATTCCCGGTAGCCGATACGAAGATTCGACCGCGGAAATCGACGCCATTCTCGCGCCGGCCAAGGAAGCCGGCCGACTTTCGATTGAAACGGGCCGCGCCCTCGGCGGCGACCTGACACTCGCCGATTTGCGGGAGCGGTACGACGCCGTCTTCATGGCCGTCGGGCTGGGTGGCTCGACCTCGTTGGGCGTGGCCGAAGGCGTTGTCGACGCATTGAAGTTTCTAAAGGACGCCAAACGGGGTTCCGTCAACGGCATTGGTGATCGTCTGGCGGTACTCGGCGGCGGAAATACGGCTGTCGACGCGGCCGTGACCGCCAAGGAACTTGGCGTCCGGGACGTTTACGTCGTCTATCGCCGTTCGATGAACGAAATGCCGGCCTGGGACAGCGAACGGGATGAACTGTTTAGGCTCGGCTGTCACTTGATGATCCTGACGGCGCCGCTTGGTTACGAAACCGACGGCCACGGAAAGCTCACCGGTCTGCGCGTGGCCAGGACGGAACTCGGCGAACCGGACGAGTCGGGACGCCGGCGACCGGAAATCGTCGAAGGCAGCGAAAGCACGATGCGAGTCGACACGGTGGTCGAAGCCCTCGGGCAGAACGTCTCGGACGACATCGGTCAGGCCCTGGGCGATATCGCGCTGAACGACCGCGGCCTGATATCGACCTCGAACGGTTCCCAGGCAACCAGCGTCGACGGCGTGTTCGCCGGCGGCGATCTAGTAAACGGCGGAACCACGGCGGTTCAGGGTATTGCCGAGGGCATGCGGGCGGCCGTTGAAATCGACGAGTTTCTAGCAACGTCGTAATCGGCTTCCCGCGCCCGTCTTTCGAGCACTTTCATCCCCGCGAGGCGACGTAACCGGCCGCATAACCGTTACTGTCGGCAGTGAAATCACTTTTGTCCGCCTCGACCTTCTTCGTAACCTATACTTCTTTTGTGTATCTTTCCGGCTCGCGGATTGACGACGCCGTTTCGTCGCGAGCCTGCTGTAATCCGTCGAAGGAGTTCGGCGCGGTAGCGGCGAGATTAATCGGTCGGGCACGGGGACCAATGAATTGCTGGTACAACCTGTAAGTTTCCCGCATGAGGAGAGAGCCGTGTCCCTGTTCACGAAAAACAAGAAGAGAGCCGTCAACAGTTTCATTATGCATCTTGTCAACAATAGTTGTCCGGATTTGGAATGCATGCGCGAAGGCCCCCGACTCGACGGTCGCGTGGGGCGGGTTGTCGTGGCCGTGGTTATCCCGGTCGAGAAAAGGAAGTTGCGCGTCGAGGAATCCTTCCGCGCGACCACCAAGGATTTATCAACCAGCGGCGTTTCGCTGATACTGGACGGGCCGGTCGGAATCGACGAAGCCATCCTCGGGTTTCGCCAGGAAGGGGAAATGAACTTCGTTCGAGCAAGGGCCAAGCACCTTGAACCAATGGGCGGCGGCTTCTATCGTCTTGGTTTCGAACTCATCGAGATGATTCATCCGGGCGATTACCCGCAACTGCAGGATATTGAGATATAGAAGCAGGGCAGGTATTCTTGCCTGCCCGCTTGTCGCTCGCAAATGCCTGTCCTACTGCATGTCCCAGACGGGTTGCGTGGGATACGAATCCAGTTTTTCCTTCCGGCAGATTTGCAGCAGCACGCTTTCCCCTTCGCTGCCGGGCATGGGGTAGGACGTGAGCTTTCGCAGGGCCAGCTTTTTCATTAGGCCGAAGTGCCGGGCCTCGCCGCGCTCCTCGACCCAGGCGGGACCTTTCAGCAAGAGCAACCGCCCTATCGAGCTCCAATGCGGGTCGAACCATTGCAAGAGCTTTCTCATCCTCGCCACGGCCCGAATGACAAGCGTATCGAACGGTTGCTCGGCCAGGATGTGTTCGGCCCGACCTTGGATCACCGGGGTATTGATCCCTAAACCTTCGGTGATTTCCGCCACGGCCTTGGCCTTCTTGCCCACCGATTCGCAAAGCACGACGCCCAGGTCCTCGCGCACAATGGCCAGCACGATCCCCGGCACGCCGCCGCCGGTGCCGACGTCGAGGATGGTCTCCCCCTCGGCCAGATATCGGGCAATAGCCAGGCTGTCGACCAGATCGCGCTCGACGAACTTGTCGAAATCCGTATGCCGAGTGAGGTTCAACTTCTCGTTCCACTGCCACAAGAGCTGGCAATATTTCTCCAGCAATTCGACTTGTTCTTGGGGAAGTTCGATATTCCGCCGAGCCATGGCAGCTGAAAGGTTCTCTGAAGGGGGATTCACAATGTGCCTTTTTTAAGGTAAGAATATGTTGGGTTCGTAGCATCAATGCGGCCCCACTAGCTTACACCAATTTCCGCCATACGAACATCCCACCGGCCGGTCATATGCTTCAGCGCGAGGAATACGTCGAACAGGCATACTTCTTTAATGCATTGCGCGAGCGCATGCAGCAGGGGATGTCCACGCAGGATCTTTTGGCAAGTATCCGCAACGAAATCCTGGCCACCACCATGCTGCCCATGGCGTTGGAGTTCATGGTCAGCGAGTTGCGGATGACCGGCGGTTTCTCCACGGCCATGAGCCACTTGCCGCATTACTTCACGCCATTTCAAAGCTACGTCATCGGCGAGGCCGAGAAGGCCGTCGGTCAGTTCGACTTCCGCATCGCCCTGGAGATTCTCGAACGCGAGGCCGAGTACCGAACCAAGGAGCCGACCGTGCAGGGTACGTTCCTCTTCCAGTTCGAGGCCCTTTGTCGCAACCGATTGAGCTACGACGCCGGGTTGACGGCCATGGCGGCCGACGATTTCTTCGACGACGACTGGAGCCAGTGGATACTCACCGTGCGCCGCCAGATCGGCATCTTCGACCTGGCCGACATGATCTACGTCCGCAGTTCGCTTTACGAGCAAACGCCCGAGGAGGCCGGCACGGCGGTTCTCTTCGGCGAGAAGGAAGGCCGCATCGCGTTGGCCAACCACAAGAAGGATCCCCTGTATCTCTTCTCCGCCCTGCAAGGCCACCTCGGCTATCCCACCGTCCCCCGCCACAAACCCGAGGACACCGAGAAGAACCTAATCCCCATGCTCCGCCAAAAAGTCGACCGACTGGAAACGCGGATTCGACTTATCGAAGAAGAAATGCGGGGAGGGATTAATCTGCCGAAGTTTTACGAGAAGGGGAAGTAGGACGGCACCGCACGCGGAAGAACGGCACGATTAATTCTCGGCAATGACACGAGCGGTGAAGCCCCGGTGATTCAGGTCTGGGGCACCGATGCTCGTGCCTCGCATCTCAGCCCCAGCCATTCCGTAATCGGAACTAGATAAAGCACTAAGATGTTCCGTGCCGCCCGACGGTCGCTCAAAACTCCGCGCTGCCGGGGGTGCGGGGGAAGGGGATTACGTCGCGGATGTTGGCCATGCCGGTTACGAACTGGATCACTCGCTCAAGGCCGAGGCCGAATCCGCTGTGGGGGACCGTGCCGTAGCGTCGCAGGTCGACGTACCACCAGTAGTCTTCCGGGTTGAGGTCCTGCTCCTTCATGCGGCTTTCCAGCACGTCGATGCGTTCCTCACGCTGGCTGCCGCCAATGATCTCGCCCACCTTGGGGACCAGAACGTCCATCGCCCGAACCGTTTTGCCGTCGTCGTTAACTCGCATGTAAAACGGTTTGATCGAACGCGGATAATCGTACACGATCACCGGCTTCTTGAAGTGCTCTTCGGTCAAGTAGCGCTCGTGCTCCGATTGCAGATCGGCGCCCCAGTCGACGGGAAACTCGAACTTGCGACCGGAAGACTTCAGCACCTCGACCGCCTCGGTATACGGCAGCCGCACGAATTCAGTGTCTACGATCGCCCGGAGCGTTTCCAAAACCGTCTTGTCGATTCGCAGGTTGAAGAAGTCCATGTCCTCGGCGCATTGTTCGAGCACGTCGGTGAAGATGCGCTTGAGGAACTTCTCGGCCAACTCCATGTTGCCTTCGAGGTCGCAGAAAGCCATCTCCGGCTCGATCATCCAGAACTCGGCCAGATGCCGAGCAGTGTTGGAGTTCTCCGCGCGGAACGTCGGCCCGAAGGTATAGGCCTTGCCCAATCCGCAAGCGAACGTCTCCACTTCCAACTGGCCGCTGACGGTCAGGTACGACGGGCGGTCGAAGAAATCCTGGGCGAAGTCGATCGCCTTCTGCTGCTTGGGCAACTTCTCCATGTCGAGGGTGGTTACCTGAAACATCTCGCCGGCGCCTTCGCAGTCGCTGGCGGTGATAACCGGCGTATGGACGTACAGGAAACCGTTCTCCTGGAAGAACTGGTGGATCGAGTTGCACACGCAGTTCCGCACCCGGGCGATGGCCCCGAAGGTGTTCGTCCGTGGCCGCAGATGGGCAATCGTGCGAAGGAACTCGAACGAATGCCGCTTCTTTTGCAGGGGATAGGTGTCCACGTCGGCCAGGCCGTGTACGGTCACCTCGGTGGCTTGAATCTCGGTGGCCTGACCCTTGCCGGGCGATTCCTTGACCAGGCCGACAACGGAAACGCTGCTGCCGGCCGTGAGTTTCTTGATCTCGGATTCGTAGTTCGGCAGTTCGCCGTCGGCGATTACCTGGATGTTGCCGAAGCAGGAGCCGTCGTTGAGTTCGATGAAGCTGAACCCAGCCTTGGAGTCGCGCCGCGTGCGAACCCAGCCTTGCAGCAAGATTTCATCGCCGATGGCTTCGGGTTTTCGTGAGTCATTGACGGAAAGCTTCTTTGACATCGCCCTATTTCTCCTACTTCGGTCTACTCAAGCATCCCCGCGACCACCACCGTACTCATCACGCTGAAGCGTGATGGTCACGATGGCCGCCGCTTCCGGTACTCCGCCTCGAACCAGTGCAACGTCTTCACCGGCGACCACACGGAGTGTGGTCAATACGTGGTGCGTCGCGACGCACCCTGCAGGCCGTCTATTTCTCCTCGGGTTCTTCTTCCGGCTGTTCCTTAGTTACCGGCTCGGCGGGGGCTGCCGCTGCCGCTTTGGTATCGTCGCTGAAGAAGTTTATAAGTTTATCGATCACGCCACCCTTGAACTTGATGGCCGAACCGATGGTCGCGACGGTCAAGGCGACAACCAGCAGGATATTGAACACGACTCTCTTCATTCCGCTGCCGACGGCGTCGCCGATGTAGCTTCGCTTGTTGTTCATGATCA
>Ga0180432_10007960_pt1 | contig 13339 bp, 14 predicted proteins | sample SS_ome_10_FD_132414 | JGI IMG/M metagenome (GOLD analysis project Ga0180432, IMG submission 132414) | Hypersaline lake sediment archaeal communities from the Salton Sea, California, USA - SS_1_MS_2 metaG | ecosystem: Environmental > Aquatic > Non-marine Saline and Alkaline > Hypersaline >...
CCCGTTGAAACCCGCACTGGCGGGCGATGTTGCGGTTTCACGGTCGCCAGCAAGTCAAAACCCGTGCCGAGAAGCCCGCAGCGCAGGTTTTGCCGGTGCGCGTTCCGGCCGGCCAGCAAAAAAGTCGGGAAAAACGTCCCTTGCTTGCAGCCCGAACTGCAAGCTGGGGGAAACCTCGGAGTGTCACCCCGGAAGCGTCCTTGCCACGGCCTGCGGCTCGGCCTTCCCGGAGTTCGGTTTCGTTGAGCGCACCGATAAAATTGTGCGCTGATTTCAGGCGGAGTTCAGGCTGCGGTCCGACGTTGATCCACCGCATCGGGAAGTGACAGCGCGGTTGTCGGCTGATCCTCTTGCCGGTCATTTTCATCCCGCTCATCCCGCTCATCCCGCGCGAGACACTGAAGCTCCCGGCTGATTGGGTGTCGCCAGGGGCCGCCGGCGTCGCTGCGGGCGAGTTTTTCCAGCGCGTTCCGCGCTTCGGCAAACCTGCCGGCCCGCCGCAGCAGCGTCCCAAACAGCAGCTGCGCCTCGCCGTCAGTCGGGGCGATGGCCAGCAGCGCCCGCAGTTTCGTTTCCGCGGTCAGCCAGTTTCGGGCGAGGTAGGCGTCGCGGGCATCGACGAAAAGCTGCTCGGTGGCGGCGTCGCGGCGGCGTGCCAGGGGTGGCGGGAAGGCTGACACCGCCGAAACTGTCGCGACCAGCCAGATCGCCGCAGCCGCAGTCCAGAACCCGAGGGTCACCCGGATGTCGACGAACTCGGTCCAGATCCAAGTCGTGATCACCGCCATGTCGAGGCAGATCGCAAAGGCGACCGCCAGAACGAGGCCGGCCCGGCTCCCTCGGAGCCATACCCAAGGCAGTCCCGGCCACAGCAGCGTCAGCGAACGAAGAAACGACACAGCGGCCCCAGCGCCGGGAGGCAACGGGAACATGCGGGCGGGCCGGCTTGGCCGGTTGACCGCCCGACCCGGCGAAACTCTAGGGAAGTTATAGAATCGTTCCAATGGCGACTTAAACCGTTGAGGACCGCAGTGATGCAGCCTTTTTCCCGCGATGCTCCGGCCGGCGAGCTGTCCGCGGCCGACCCGCCGGCCGCCGCCGCGGGGATCTGGCGAGGCCTCGACGCGTCGGCGAACCGGGCTGCCGAGGCGATTCGCGTGCTTGAGGACGCCCTGCGGTTTGGCCTCGACGACGGCCATCTCGCCGGAGTGGCGAAATCGATCCGCCACGATCTTGCTCTCGTGCTGGCTCGGCCGGAGTTGCAGCGGCGGATTCGCTGCCGCGATGTGCCCGGCGATGTCGGCGTTGGCATCACGCCGTCGAGGACGCCACCGCGGGCCTCGCTGGCCGACCTCGTTGCCGCCAATGCCAGCCGCGGCACCCAGGCGCTCCGCAGTCTTGAGGAGGGCAGCCGGCTCGTCGCTGCCGCCGCCACGCCAGACTTTGAAGCCCTGCGGTACCGTCTTTACACCCTCGAACGGGCAGCAGCTGCGGCAGTTGGGAGTCGCGGGCAGCTGGAGCAGGTGCGGCTTTGTGTGCTGGTGTCGGCCGGCTCGCCGGACGAAGCCTTTGGCAAGCTTCTGGACGGACTGCTCGCCGCCGGGGTCGGCATGATCCAGCTGCGAGACAAAACCGCCGGCGTTTCGTTGCTCTGCCGACGAGCGACTCAAGCGGTCACGGCGACGCGGCGACAGGCCGAGGCCTGCGGCGGTCCCCGCTGCCTCGTCATCGTGAACGACCGGGCCGACATCGCTCTCGCCGCCGGCGCTGACGGCGTTCATCTCGGGGCCGAGGATCTCCCGGTGCCGCTGGCCCGTCGGGTCGGCGGCGGTCGCCTGCTGATCGGGCGAACCGCCCACAGCCTCGCTGAAGCCCGGCAGGCGGTGCTCGACGGGGCCGATTACCTTGGTGTCGGGCCCTGCTTTGAGTCAGCGACGAAATCTTTCGACCGATTTGCTCCGGAGGGCCTGCTGCGGCAGGTGGCCGCCGAGATCAGTCTGCCTGTCTTTGCGATCGGGGGGGTGACCCTCGAGCGGCTTGAGCGGCTCAAGAGCCTCGGCCTCAGGCGGGTGGCGGTGGCCGCGGCGGTGACTGCGGCTGATGATCCGGTCGCAGCGGCACGGGCGTTCAGTCGGTGCTTGACGATGCCCCGGCAGTCGGCGGACCAGGCTGGTTGAGGTTGGCGGCAACCGCCCGGGCGATTTCCGCTTCGACCGCTGCCGAGTAGCCCCGCCAGACCGCCAGCAGGCGGCGGTCGGGGCCGATCAGATAGCTCGTCGGGTAGGCGGAAAAGCCGAGTTGCTCGGCAAAGGCCTGCCGGGTCTGGCCACTGGGGTCGGCCCAGGCATCGAGCTTGAGGTTGGCCGAGGCGAGGAAGGAGGCGGTTTCCTGTCGCAGGCTGTCGAGATCGTCCCGGGGCCCGCCGCCGCAGGAGACCGCAACCAGTTGAAATCGCGGCTCGTCGGCGAGTCGCTCGGCCAGTCGTACCAGTCCGGGAAGTTCCCGACGGCAGGGAGGACACCAGGTGCCCCAGAAATTCAGGAGCGTCAGCCGGCCCTCCAGCGTGGCCGCCGGGCCGACGCGATCGAGCGGCACGATTGCCAGCGGGGGAACAACCTTGCCGACGAGCCGGCCCGATGCCGGAACACCAGCCTGCCGGCAGCTGGCCGTCGGCAGCATGACGATGGCGATTGCGAGCAGGCGGCGGATCAGTCTGGTCGGTAGCATGGGGCCTGGAAGCCGGTTGCGGAAGCGTCGCTGCGACACGGCGGTGGCGGCACAACAGCGGAATGAGGATAGGGAAAGTGTACGAAGTCGAACTGAAATTTGCGGTGGCTGAAACCGAGCCGTTGATCGAAAAGCTGGCCGGTCTGGCGGCCCGGTTCCGCGATCCGATCGATCAGGTCGATCGATATTTTGCCCATCCGGTCCGGAATTTTGCCAAGACCGACGAGGCTCTCCGGCTGCGGCGGGTTGCTGACACCGTTGCGGTGACCTGGAAGGGGCCGCGAGTCGACGCCGCGACAAAAATCCGCCGCGAGATTGAATTGGGGGTGGTGCCCAGCGGCCCGACCGGGCAGGCGACGATTGCAGCCTGGACCGAACTGCTCGAAGCGCTCGGCTTTCGGCAGGTGCTCGAGGTGGCGAAGACGCGGCGGCCGGCGCGGGTGCTGTGGCACGGCAGTGAAGTCGATGTCGCCATCGACAGCGTCGTCGACCTGGGCAGCTTCGCCGAGTTTGAAATCGTCGCCCGCGAAGGCGAGGTGCCGCTGGCCCGCGATTGTGTCGAGTCGCTTGCCCGCGAGGTCGGCCTCGAACAGGCAGAGCCGGCCAGCTACCTCGAGTTGCTGCTGCGACAGCAGACACCCCCGCGGTAATCGATGGGTCAGCCGGCCGTCGTCCCCGTCTCGCGGATGATCTGGTTCGACTCGTCAAGCAGGAGCACCGCCGGCTGCATTGCGTCGGCTTCAACTGGCGTGTACCAGCCAAACGACATGATCGTCAGCCGATCACCGACCGCACCGAGGTGGGCCGTCGCGCCGTTGAGTTCGATCACCCCGCTGCCTGCCGGTCCGTAGATACAGTAGGTCTCGAAGCGTTCGCCGTTGGCGAGATTGCCGACGAGAATCCGTTCGTGGGAACGGAGGCCGACCCGCTCGGCCAGATCTTTGGCGATCGTCAGGCTTCCCTCGTAATCGACCGATGCCCCGGTGACACAGGCGCGGTGAATCTTGGACTTGAGCAGACAGGTCGTCATGGGCGGGCAGCGGGGGGCGGCAACGGCCGCGAAAACAGGATGCACACGGGCGAGGGAACCTTGACGCTTTTCCCTGTAAAGGCAAGTTTGCCCGTTTCCGGTTCGAGCGTGAAGGCCGTCACCGTGCCAGAGGCTTGGCCAGCGGCAAACAACCGGTGGCCTCCCGGGGCGATGGCAAAGTGCCGGGGCGTCTGGCAGCGGGTCGGTTCGACACCCCGGAAAGCGAGGAGCCCGGTCTGTTGGTCGACCGCGAAGATTGCCAGCGAGTCGTGTCCCCGGTTGGAGACATAGACAAACCGTCCGTTCGGGTGGACCGCGATCTCGGCGGTCGAAAAGCCGGCCCGATCAGTTACCGATGCCGGCAGCGTCGAGAGGGTTTTCAGCGGTTCGAGCCTGCCCTGCCTGCCATCGAAGCGAAAGGCGGTAACGGTCATGTCGAGTTCGTTGTTGGCGTAGCCATAGGGCAAACTCGGATGGAACGCGAAGTGCCGCGGGCCGCCGCCGGGCCGGGTTGGGGCTTTGGTGTGGAGCCCGAGCGTGGCGGCCTTGGTGTCGAGGCGGTGGACGAACACGCGGTCGGCTCCAAGGTCGCAACTGACGGCGAAGCGGCCGTCGGCAGTCGGGTCGATCGAGTGGCCGTGTGGACTCTGCTGCCGTCCTTTGTTGGGGCCGCTGCCGGTGTGCTGGAGAAAGCCACCGGGCCGGCCGTCAGCTGCCGGAACAACCGGCTTGAGACTGCCGTCGGCGGCGAGACCGAGGCAGATCGTGCTGCCGCTGCCGTAGTTGGCTGCCAGCAGCACGCTGCCGGTGTGATCGACCGACAGGTGGCAGGGTCCCTTGCCGCCGGAGGGTTGCACGCTCTGCCGCGTGAGTTTGCCGCTCGTCTCGTCAATCGTCAGGCTGGTGATCCCCCCGGATGGCTTGCCGTCGTGGTCGGCGATTTCCGACACCGCATAGAGCACCGGCAGTTCCGGGTGGAGAGCCAGGAACGACGGATTTTTCACCGATCCGGCGAGGCGGGCGGGGCCGAGTTCCCCCGCAGTCTCGTCATAGCGGGCGACATAGATGCCCTCACCCCGGGGCGGCTCGCCGGTGTAGCAGCCGAACCAGACCCAGCGGTCGGCCCGGGCCGCGGGACCACAACTGCCCAGAGCGGCAACCGCCACCATCAGCCAGCCCGACCAGCGGGACCCGACAGCCCGCGGGGAGCTGCTGCGGCAATCTGTAAAACGGTTCATCAGGACAGAGTTTCCCAACATCGAGAATCGGCTGGCCGTCCACCAGGATGCCCTAGGATGACGGGCGGGTGGTCCCGGCCAGCCGGCCGCAACCGCCGCCACCATCGCTTCGCCATCGTCACAGAGTTTACCCAAGTTTTTTCTGTCTGCTTCCCACCCCCCCTCGCCAATGGTCGCCGCCCCTCCTGAGCCCGCCGCCGCGGAGCAGGCAGCACGGGAATCGCGGAACATTGCCTGTCTGGTCAGCTACCAGGTGGTGGCCCGGGTCGGCTGGATCTTCAAGACCGAAACGGTGATCATGCCCGCGGTCCTCGATGCCTGCGTCGATTCCGGGCTGCTGCGGGGTCTGCTGCCGATTCTCAATCGGACCGGCAACAGCCTGGTGCCCCTGCTGGTGGCACCGGTGGTGTCCCGGCGGCCGACGGTGCGGTGGCTGCTCGTGGCAACGACCACCGGGCTGGCAGCCTGCTTCGGGCTGCTGGCGGCGATCTGGTCGCCGCTGCTGGCTGACCACCCGGGGCTGCTGGCACTCGGCTTCCTGCTGATCTACGGCGTCTTCTCCGCGATCAACGGCTGCAACCAGTTACTGGTTGCGACCCTCCAAGGCCGGCTGATCGGGGCGGGCCATCGCGGTCGGGTGCTGCTGTTGAGCGTGCCGATCGGCAGCGTGCTGGCGATTGCCGCGGCGGTGCTGGCCCTCGGGCCCTGGCTCGAAGCGGCCGGCGGATTCGGCAAGATCTTTGCGGCTACCGCCGGTTTTTTCCTGCTGGCGGCGATCGTACCGGTTTTCTTTCACGAACCGACGCCCGCCCCCGAATTGGCCGGCGACCGCATCAGGCCGGTGGACGAGACAGGCCTGTGGTCGCTCCTCCGCCAGGACCCTGGCCTGCTCCAACTGGCGGTCGTCGCCGCCGGCTTCTCGGCGGTGCTGATGCTCTTCCCGCACTACCAGGCCTTTGCCCGGGAGACGTTTGGGGCCGGTTCCGGCAGCATGCTCGCCTGGGTGGTTGCCCAGAATGTGGCGACTGGGCTGGCCAGTCTCGTGGTCGGCCCGGTGGCCGATCAGCGGGGCAACCGGCTGGTGCTCATCGGTCTGATCGGCTGCTGCACGGTGACGCCGGTGCTGATTCTCGTGTTGGCCGCGGTGCCGGCACCACTGGCGGCGGGCTGGTTCTGGCTTGCCTACCTGCCGCTGGGACTCAATCCGATCACGCTGCGGATCATCAGCAACTATGCCCTCGAGCTGGCGCCGACGGTTGCCCGCCAGCCCCGCTACGTCAGCCTGGTCGGCGCTGGTCTCGCCGTACCATTTGTGCTCTCGCCGCTGATTGGCTGGGCGATTGATCGTATCGGGCCGCCACCGGTGTTTGCGGCCGGGGCGGTGGTCGTTTCGCTGGCGACGCTGCTGGCAGTCCGGCTGCCCGAGCCGCGTGCGGGCCGACCGCTGCCGGCCGGCCAGCGGCGGGAAACTGCTCTGTGAGCCGAGCGGGGCACCTGAAATACTCCCGCGTCCGCGGGCCGCGTTCCCGCTGGCGATCCTGTGGAGTTCTGGAGTCGTGCGTGTTTTCCTGTCGGCCGGTGAGCCTTCCGGCGACCATCATGCGGCCCTCCTCTGCCGGGCGATTCAAGCCCGGTGTCCGGAGGCGGTGTGTGTCGGCCTCGGGGGCCCCGAAATGGCCCGGGCCGGCTGCGATCTCATCGCCGACCTGACCCGGCTGGCGGTGATGTGGTTTCTGCGGGTGATCGTCAACATCCACCGCTTTGTCGAGCTGGCCCGGCGGGCGGAGCGGAGTTTTCTCGACGAGCGGCCCGACGTCTGCGTCCTCGTCGACTTTCCCGGCTTCCACTGGTGGCTGGCCTGGCGGGCCAAGCGGCATGGCATTCCGGTGGTCTTCTATTGCCCGCCGCAGATCTGGGCCTGGGCGAGCTGGCGGATCGGCAAGATGCGCAGACTGGTCGATCATGTGCTCTCGGCCCTGCCGTTTGAGCATGACTGGTTCCTTGCCCAGGGCATGGCCAGCACCTTGGTGGGGCATCCCTTTTTTGACGAGCGGCCCCCCCGGCCCCGAGCCGACCCGATGACCGCCGCCGAGCCGCTGGTGCTGCTCCTGCCCGGTTCCCGGGGTCAGGAGATCGAGGCCAACCTCGGCTGTCTGGTGCGGGCCGCCCGCGAGGTGGAGGCCAGCGTCCCCGCGGCTCGGTTTGTGATCGCGGCGCTGCACCAGCGGCACGCCGACACGATCAGCCGACAGCTGGCCGGACCGCTTGCCGACGTGCAACCCATGCGACTGCAGGTCGCGGCCGGTCAGACCGCCGAGCTGATTCCGCAGGCGGCTGCGGCCATGTCGGTGAGCGGCTCGGTCTCGTTGGAACTGCTCGCCGCCAGGGTGCCGACGGTGATCGTCTATTCAATCAGCCCGTGGGCCTATGTCGCCCAGAGCTGGCTGCGGAAGACTCGGGCCTTCACGCTGGTCAACCTGCTGGCGATCCCCGAGCCGATCGGGCCGCTGCAGCCGGTCTGGTGGCCACCGCGGCAGCTGGCGGCGGCCGATCCGCAGCTGCTTTTCCCGGAATATCTGGCAGTTCAGGACCCGGCTCCGGCGGCGGCGGGGCATGTGATCGCATGGCTGACAGACAGGCCGCTCCGGGAGCGTTCGGTGAACGCGCTGGAAACATTGGCCCGGCAGGTGGCCCGGCCGGGCTCCGCCGCCAGAGCGGCCACCGCGGTGCTGGCCATCGCCGCCGGCCGCCGGCCAGCGGCGGTGCCGGGGGAGCAGGCTTGTCCGGGCGGAACGTCAGCGGAACGTGCGGCATAATAAGGCGATGATGCTCTCCGAACCCCAGCCGACGCCAGCCGACTTCCAGTTCTCGATTGCCGGCATTCCCGTCCGGGTGACCGGCTGGTTCTGGGTGGCGGCGGCGTTGCTCGGCTGGGGCGTCGCCCGCAGCCTCGCCGGTGACAACGGCCGCCAGCTGTTGGTCTATCTGGCCGTCTGGATCGCGGTGGTCCTGATTTCGATCCTCGTTCATGAACTCGGCCATGCGCTGGTGTTTGCCCGCTTCGGCCAGCCGGCGCGAATCGTGCTGTACCACTTTGGCGGCCTCGCGATTCCCTCGGGCATGCCATCGCGACAACTGCAGCAGCCCTGGCGGCGGCTGCTGGTGGCGGCGGCAGGTCCGCTGGCCCAGCTGCTGTTTATCGGTCTCGTCATCGCGGCGGTGGTCGCTTCCGGCTACCGGCTGCCCAACAGCGGCATGGTGGCCAGCCTGCCGGTCATCGGCGACTGGCTCACCGCTGCGGTTCAGCGGGGCCAGCGACTGCCCGGCACCCTGGCGAACCTGGCGGTCTATCATCTGCTGTTTGTGAATATCGGCTGGGCGGTGCTCAACCTGCTGCCGGTCCCGCCGCTCGACGGTGGCACGATCGTGCTTGAGGGGCTGCGGGCGGCCGGTGTGACGGCGGCCGTGAGCATCGCCTCGCTGCTGGGCCTGCTGATCGCCGGCACGATCGCCTTCTGGGCCTTTCAGCGACAGGACCTGTATTTGGCGGTGATGTTTGGGTTGCTTGCCTATGGCTGCTTTCAGCGGCTGTCGCAGCCTGGGATCCGCGGATAGTGGCCAGCATGGCCGGGCGGACCGGTGAGACGGCAGTGGTTGCGGGTGGTCAGCGACCGCTGGTGGTGGCAATTGGCGCGAGCAATCTCTCCCGCGGGCTCGCGCGGCTGGTGGCGGTGGTGAACCAGTGGGCGGGCGGGCCGGTTGACCTGCTCGTGGCGGCAGGTCACGGACGTTCGTTCGGGGCTAACAGCCGGGTCTGGAACCGGCGGCTCCCCTCGGTTCTGGGCTGCGGTCTCTGGCGGTCGCTTGATCGGCTGCTTGCTGAGGACACCGAGGCCAGCCGGTTCCGGGTGGCGGTGGTGACTGATCTCGGCAACGATCTGCTCTACGGATTCTCCGTCGAGCAGCTTGCCGGTTGGGTGGAAGAGACGCTGGTGCGGCTGCGGCAGCGGGGTTTCCGGGTGGCGATCACGCGGCTGCCGTTGGCGAGCATCAATCGCGTCGGCCCGGTGCGCTATCGACTGCTCAAGGCGATCTTGGTGCCGGGCTGCCCGCTGTCGCTGGCGGAGATCAAGTCGTCGACGCGGTTGCTCAACGAGGCTGTCGGCGGCATCGCGGCGAGCCAGTCGGTCGCGTTGATCGACCAGCCTGGCAGCTGGCACGGCTTTGATGCCATCCACCCGCGGCGGCCGCGGCTCGATCAGCTCTGGCAGCAGGCAGCTGCCAGTTGGAGTGCCGACGTCGTCCCGCGGGGTCCGGGATGTCCCCCCACGGCAGCTGCGTCCTGGTCGGTCTGGTCCCGCGTGGGGCTGGCGGCTGCCGAGGTCCGCTCGCTGAGCCGCGTGATGCGATTCACCCCGCAGCCGGCGGTGCAGCTGCCTGATGGGACCCGGGTGTTTCTCTACTGAGCCGGCTGATTCGGCGGAGGACGCACAGCCTGGAATCGCGGTTCGCTGCTCGACCATCGGCGGCCCCGGGGGGCCAAGCCGTGATCGCTGCAGACCCTGCTGCGGCCGTCGGCCATCGCCGACAAACCGGCAGCAGGATTCCGGAAAACTCACTGCTGCGGTCGTCCGGCAGATGTTGCTGAATTTGTGAACTATGCTTGAGCGGCCCCTGAAAGAAGCTGCCGCCGGATGCGGCGGTTGCCAGCCCTCGGCGTTGCCGGGCGGTGCCCGGGTGTGGAAAAAGCCCAGGGAAAGCCTTTTCCACCGTCGGGTCGCCACTGGGGCGGGGTCGGCTCAGCCTGCGGTCCGGGAGGAATATGCGGATGGCTTTGCAGCGTCGATTTTTGGCAACCGCGGTCGTCGCGGTCGTCGCGGTTCCCGTTCTGCTCTTGGCGGAGCTGACGGCGGACGAGCCGGCGGCAGGCCCGCCAGATTCGGCGGGGGCCCCGGTTTCGCTGAACGGGGTGGTTGAGCCGCTGACCGTGCATCAGCTCCGATCGGCGACACAGCAGCTTGGGGGCGTTGCGGGTTTCCCGCGTTGTTGCGCACGGCACAGCCGTGAACCGCGGCCAGAATCTCGTCTGGCTTGAGAGTGAAGATCTGGACAGCAAGCTGGCCGCAGCAGAGGCCGCTCTGCAAGAGGCCCGTCTGCAGGTCGGGGTCGATGAGTTCGCCCACACGCACGCGTTAAAGGTCGCCGAGGTCGAACGGAAAAAGGCAGGCCGGGTTCGGCAGTTGGCGCGGCAGGCGTTTCAAAACTTCATGAAGATTGACCGCGACCGAGATCTGCGGGCGGCCGAGTTTGATGTCATCCAGGCGCGGGCCGCGGTTGAAAATGCGACCGAAGAACTCGACCAGCTTCGGCAGATGTATGAAGTAGACGATTTGACCGAAGCGTCTGAGGAGATCGTCCTCAAGCGGGCGGTGCAGGCGGTGAAGAATGCCGCGTTTCGACTCGAAGGCGTCGAGATTGCCAGCAGCCGGAAGATCGACCAGACGATCCCGAACGCCGAGGCCGGCCACCGGGAGACCCTCGCGCTGGCAGAACTTGCCTATGAGAAGCGACTGAGGGACCTTCGCGACGGCCGCAGACGGCGGGAGTTGGAGCTGATTCGTTCCCGGCGGGCCGTCGCCGCAGCGGAACGCACGTTTGCCGAGTTGAAAGCCGAACGCCAGCGGCTGGTGTTGAGGTCGCCGATCGATGGCATCGCAATCCACGGGAAGCTGACCCGCGGCCGCCTCGGCGACAGGCCGAGTTCGCTGGTGTCAGGCCCGACGGTGTCTCCGGACCAGGTCATCATGACCGTCGTTGGCCGTGACCGGCTCCAGATCAGGGTCGACCTCGAGGGGAAGGATCTGGCTGCGGTCCAGGAAGGCGGCAGTTGCACGATCGCTGCCGCTGCGGTTCCGGGCTGGTCGGCCAGCGGCCGCATTGCTTCAGTGGCGGCGGTTCCCTACGCCGGCCAGAAATACGACTGCGTCGTGACGCTTACGGCGAGGCCGCAAGGCCTGCCGCTGCGGCCGTTGATGGCGTGCGACGTGACGTTCGACCGCAATGCCAAGCCTCGAGTGAAGAAAGCTCCGGCGAAGAAAGCTCCGGCGAAGAAAGCCAAGCCGTGAAAAATCTCCTTGTCCTGCTGCTGGTTTGTGTCTGCCGGCTGGGTGGGCCGGGGCCGCGAGCCGCCGATGCCCCGTTGCCGGCCGAGCCGTCGCGCACCGACGCTGCGGCCGCCGACGTGCCTGCCCTGCCGGAAGTCGTGCCGCCGGGTGACGCGGTGATCATGGCTGCGATCGACCGCGGTGTGGAGTTCTTGCTCAGCGATCAGAACCCCAACGGCTCGTGGGGCTCGGCAACCCGCACGAAGGGGCTCAATGTCTACGCCCCGGTTCCCGGTGCCCATCACGCCTTTCGGGCTGCGACCACGTCACTCTGTCTGGCGGCGTTACTTGAAACCCCCTCGGACGTTGCTGGAGTCGAGGAGGCGGTGGATCGCGGAGAAGCCTGGCTGGAGCGGCACCTTGAGGACCTGCGGCGGGCCACCGGCGATGCCATCTACAACGTTTGGGGGCACGGCTACGCGATCCAGGCACTGGTACGGATGCATCGGCGGCACCATGACGATCCCGCCCGGCAGGCGACGATCGAGATGTTGCTCCGCGGGCAGTTTGAAAAGCTGCAGCGTTACGAGTCGGTCGACGGTGGGTGGGGGTATTACGATTTCCGCTACCAGGCCAAGCAGCCGACCAGCAGTTCCATCAGCTTTGTCAACGGGGCGATCCTCGTGGCGCTGGCCGAAGCCAGGGCGATCGGCATCGAGCCGCCGGAGCGGATGGTGCAACGGGCGATCGCGGCGACCCTCCGGCAGCAAAAGCCGGACCTCAGTTACCTCTACGGCGAGTACCTCAAATACCGGCCGATGCGGGGCGTGAATCGTCCTGGGGGAAGCCTCGGCCGCACCCAGTGCTGCAACGCCGCCCTCCGGCTCTGGGGCAGCGAGACGATTTCCGACGACGCCATCAAAACCTGGCTCGGTCGGCTCTATCAGCGGAACGGCTGGCTCGACATCGGCCGCAAGCGGCCGATTCCGCACGAGTCATGGATGCAGGTCGCCGGCTATTTCTACTTCTTTGGTCATTACTATGCAGCGGTCTGTCTCGAGCAGTTGCCCGTGGACCAGCAGGCCCCCTATCAGTCGCTGCTGGCCAAGCTGATACTTGACCGCCAGGAGCGGGATGGTTCATGGTGGGATTATCCGCTCTATGATTACCATCAGCCTTACGGCACGGCCTTTGCGCTGCTCACGGTCCACCGTTGCCGTCCGGCTGCTGCAGGGCCGCTGACGAAAATCTCGCAGGGGCCGTGATTGCCGCGGTCGTCGATCAGGGCGGGAACCCGAAAGCGGGTGAATCGACAGCCACCCGCTGCGGGGGAACCACAGCCGTCTCTCCGGACGAACGCCGGGCCCGGATGCTGCGTAGAAATTGGTTGAGCAGTCGGCTGGCCGGCTGTCCTGGCATCCTGCGCACGCTTCCGAGGCCCCGCGATGGCATCGATTCACCTGCAGACTGAAATTCCCGGCCCCCGGTCACGCGACCTGTTTGCTGCCCGCCAGCAGCAGGTAGCGCCGGGGCCGTTTCACACCACGCCGGTGGTGGCCGCTCACGCCGAGGGGGCGGTGATCACCGACGTCGATGGGAATCGCTTCCTCGATTTTGCCAGCGGCATCGGAGTTACCAATCTTGGGCACCGCGATCCGGCGGTGATGGCGGCGATCGCCGCTCAGGCCGGGCAGTTCGTCCACACCAGCATCAACGTGGTGGCCTACGAGGGCTATATCACGCTGGCGGAGCGGCTCAACGGCCTGCTGCCGGAAGCCGGCCCCTGCAAGACCTTCCTCGCCAACTCGGGTGCCGAGGCGGTCGAGAATGCCGTCAAATTCGCCCGGGCCGCAACCGGGCGGCAGGCGGTGATTGCCTTTGAACACGGCTATCACGGTCGCACCTACCTGGCGATGGCGCTGACAGCCAAGGCCAATCCGTACAAGAGCGGCTTTGCCCCCTTTCCCGCGGAGGTTTATCGGGCTGCCTATCCCGACTTCTACCGCTGGCCAGGGGTGGCCGACGACCCGGGTGCCTGCCCCGGACTCAGTGATGGCGGCTGCCCACTCCAGCGGTGCCTCTGCCGGGAAGCCTTCGCAGCCTTTGCGGAGATGGCCCAGGCTCAAATCGGCGAGGCCAACGTGGCGGCAGTCATCATCGAGCCAGTTGCCGGCGAGGGCGGCTTCATTCCGGCCCCCGCGGCGTTTCTCAAGCTGCTGCGAGACTGGTGTGATCAGCAC
>Ga0180432_10007961_pt1 | contig 13339 bp, 16 predicted proteins | sample SS_ome_10_FD_132414 | JGI IMG/M metagenome (GOLD analysis project Ga0180432, IMG submission 132414) | Hypersaline lake sediment archaeal communities from the Salton Sea, California, USA - SS_1_MS_2 metaG | ecosystem: Environmental > Aquatic > Non-marine Saline and Alkaline > Hypersaline >...
ACTGCCTGTATGCGTAAGTTGCTCACTATCCTTAACGCAATGCTTAAACAACGCACTTCCTGGAGGTATGTCGATTCTTACGTCATTGGCCCATGCTCTTGACTTTTAACACAGTTGCTACTTCGTGGATATGACCGGCGTGGGTTATTCCACCTATGTTATCGGCCATGCCGAACACGGAGACAAGGAGGGGATCACTACCTTCAAGCTCGACCGCATAAAGGAAGCGGAGCTGCTTAACGAAGGGTTCGAGATACCGCAGGGATTGAGCCTGGAGAAGTTGCTGGGCTCAAGCTGGGGCGTGATGTGGGGTGAGGAGACCGAGGTTAAGCTGAAGTTTTCGCCGCAGGTAACCCGCAGGGTGAAGGAGTCGGTATGGCACCCGTCGCAAATTATCGAGGATCTGCCGGACGGCGGTTGTGTGCTCACTGTACATGTGGGAAGCGTGCTGGAGATGACGCCCTGGATACGCGGCTGGGGCCCGGATGTCGAGGTGCTTGCCCCGAAGTCGCTGCGAAAGGAGTTTCAGGGCTGGTCAAAGAGGCTGTACGATATGTATCGCCGCTAGCTTCCTGGAGGAAACCGAATGCAGGACTTTGTCGCCTACAGGTTGAACTTCAACTGTGCAGCTACCACAGACATGATGCTGCCCAGGAATAAAGGCTCCATGCTGCGCGGCGCCTTTTTCGGAGCACTGCGGCGTGATTTCTGCCTTAACAAGGCAGCGAACTCGTGTCTTACCTGCCCCGCCGCTGAGATGTGCCCCGTAAGCAGGCTCGCTGCTACGGTTGACAGGGAAAATCCCCGCGGTGAGGAAATAGTCCGCCCGTTCGCCCTGGAACCGATGGTGTCGGACGTCACACGGTTTGAGCAGGGAGACATTTTCTCATTCAGCATTACCCTCCTGGGGAAGACGCTTACCTTATTTCCATACACTGTCCTCGCTGTTCAGCGCATGGGAGAGCTCGGCATGGGCAATAGAGAGCTTGCGCCGGGGTTGTTTTCCCTGCGCGAGGTAACGGTGACCAACCCCCTGCTCGGTGTAGAGGAAAGCATATTCAACCATGAGAGCAAGCTGGTCAGAGTGCCGGATGTCGCTATCACACACGAGGACGTTCTTCGCCGCTCAGCCACGCTGCCGCAGGACAGCGTGTGCCTCAGACTGGTGACGCCGCTCCGGCTGGTAATGGATGGAAAGCTGGTGCACTGTCTGACCTTCCATGCGCTCATGCGGCGTCTCCTGCGCAGGCTTACCGACCTCCAAAACCACTTCTGCGATGAAAGGCTTGAGCTGGACTTCCGCGGCCTGCTGGATAAGGCAGAGCAGGTTCAGGTTGCCGGCGACAAAACATACTGGGTCGACCTGTCCAGCTACAGCAGACGCCGTCAGGCGAGAACCCCCATCGGCGGACTGGTGGGGGAGATTACCTTTAAAGGTGAGCTTCAAGACTTCCTGCCTTTTCTGGTGTGGGGGCAGTTCACCCATGCGGGCAAGGATGTGACGAAGGGGAACGGATGGTATCAGATAACAGACAGCTGGTTATAGACAAGTTCGGCACCTTTCTGGGCAAGCACTCTGAGAGGCTGAGGGTCTCCATGAAAGGCAAGGTCGTTGAGGAGAAGCCCTTCCACGAGATCGAGCATATCCTGGTTGCCTCCGGCGGCGTTGCTCTTTCCACCGACCTGATTCAGGAGTGCGCGGAGCGAGGCATTCCCATCAGCTTCATCTCGGGGTTGGGCAAGCCGTACGCCAAGCTGATGTCTCCCGGGCTTGTGGGAACGGTGAAGACACGGCGCGAGCAGCTGCTTGCCTACCTCGATGGTCGCGGCGTAGCGCTGGCCAGGGCATTCTCCGGCGGGAAGGTGAAGAATCAGGCGGTGCTCCTGAAATACATGGCCAAGTACCGCAGGGAGACAGCGCCGGAGCTATTCGAGAGTGTGAGGACAGCCGCCCTTGCCCTGGAAGATTTCGCCCAGCGCATACGAAGGGTGGAGGCAAAGGATGTCGACGAAGCGCGGCAGGAGCTTCTCACCCTGGAAGGGCACGCAGCCAAAGTCTACTGGGAAGCTGCGAGCGAATTGCTCATCCCCGAAACAGGCTGGAAAGGGCGGCAGACCCGGGGTGCGGAAGACCTGGTCAACTCCACGCTCAACTATGGCTACGGCATACTCTACTGCCAGATGGAGCGCGCCATAGTGCTGGCGGGGCTTGATCCCTATGCCGGATTCCTGCACGCCGACCGTGCCGGTAAACCCAGCCTGGTGCTCGATATGGTGGAGGAGTTCCGGCAGATGGCGGTAGACAAGGCCGTTTTCGGCATGTTGAACAAGGGTACGAACCTGGAGCTCGTAGACGGCAGGCTGACCGAGGAGAGCCGCCGTGCCATCGCCCAGAAAGTGAACGAGCGATTGAGCAGCGAAGAGCCTTACGAAGGCAAGAGGCACAAACTGCGGACCATTATTCAGGCGCAGACCCGCCATGTCGCCACCTTTGCCAGGGGCGAGGTCAAAGAATACAGGCCGTTCGTGGGCAGGTGGTAGAGAGAAGGGAGTAGAGTGGAGGGTAGAGGGAGAAGGGAACGGGCAGGGATGCAATTAGAACCTGCATTATTATACTTGCATAATATACCAGTTATTCTATAATGGGTGGTGGAGGTGAAAATTATGGTAAGAAATGCTGCCGGTAAAAAGAAGGTGACCTTCTCCTTGAGTGGGGAAATAGTGGAAGAGATGAAAGACCTTCTCGAGAGAGAACAGTCAGGGTCTCAGAACAGATTCGTCGAGGAGGCATTGCAGGAACATATAAAGAGAATGCGACGTGATGTCCTGCGCAGAGAGCTTGCCCAGGCGAGCCGTGACCCTCTATTCCTGTCTGATATTAAAGAGGTGGAAAAGGATTTCGGGCAAACTGATACTGAGACCTCGGAGCTTATAGTATGAGCGAAGAAATGAGATGGGGCATATATAGGGCTGACCTTGGCTCTGGCGAGGGCTCAGAACAAGCGGGGACGCGACCCGTCCTTGTCATCAGCAATGACAGTTTTAACCAGGTGATGCCTGTGGTTACAGTTCTCCCGCTCACATCTAAGAAACCGGGCCGCCGGATATACCCCGGTGAAGCTCTTATCGCTCAAGGCGAAGCCGGCCTACCCGAGGACTCGATTGTCTTAGCGCATCAGATACGCACCATCTCCAGGAAACGGCTGAAGAGCCTTTACGGGTATGTAACCAGCGCCGGTACACAGGAGAAGGTCGAGGCTGCCCTGAAAATCCACCTTGACCTTGAAGAATAAGCAAGAATGCAGCATGCTGATTGCAATCGGCACCACGAAGAATGAAAATATCTTTTGGAACAGCCAACATTTAAGGCTACGTTCGTGGTGAGCTTGTCGAACCATGAACGGCCCTTAGATAGAATAGGGCGACCGGTTTAAGTCATATTTTCGAAGCAATACAAGCTCTTTATGGAGATAATGGAAAGCAGGGGAAGTGGGTAGTGGATGGAGTAGCGGGCAGAGAAGGGGAAAAGTGACTACTCGATACAACTCTCAGCCTTCAGCTCAGACAGTGGACGCACATTGTCGGAGAGATGCTCAGCTCTCGCCTGGCGCAATCCGGCTACGAGGTCACTATCGGAGGCGAGCAGATAGTCCTCCAGCTCGTCTTCCAGTTCCTCGAAGGCTCTGGCAGCCTCGGCGAGCTTTCTCAGCAAAGAAACAGGGACTTCCATCGTTTCGGCCATTTGAGTCGCGGCCTCCTTTGAAGCTAACAGGAACGCTATGGTTCGCAACTTCAAGGAGATGGTAACCAATCGGGACCCGCTTGTCAAATGTGGAGAGGGGGGGAGTAATGAGACATAAGAAATGAATCTGAATGGCAACGTGGTGGCGTCTATACCCAGGCGCAGGCCCGCCACGTCGCAACCTTTGCCAGGGGCGAGGTCAAAAAATACAAGCCTTTCGTGGGCAGGTGGTGAGAGGAAGCCAATATCTGTAACCAGGGGGTGATATGCTAAAGTATACGGGACATCCCATAGTTGACATCGGCGCGGCGACTATTGCCGCCTATGCCGGGAAGCAAGATTTGGCTTCAGTCACCGAAGCTGACCTGGATAATATCGCTGATTTTATCGAACGGGAATACCCCAACGAACCGCTCAAATCGTTTCTTGTCCCGTTTGCGACTAATGCCTGGTTTAACCAGACCGCTTTCGATTCACAGCCTGAGAAGAGAGCGGAATACGGTCAGCGGCTGCTGCGGGCATACCGTAAAGAAGTCCCCAGGTCTGATGAAATATGCGTCTTTACCGGGAATCCAGCATCAGCTATTGCGTTCACTGATAAACTTCCGGCTGGCCGGGCTTTCCGCCAGCATGTCCCGTTATTAACCGGAGAGGGAGTAATTAACTTCTTTCCTTGGGGTAATGCGGGACTGCCGGTATCGGGCGAGGCGATTCTCTGTATCCAAGCATTTCCCCTCGGGTGCGCCAAATGCGACGGCAAATTGTTAGCGATCCATTCTGATAACCCCGATATAATCTACGAATTTGCCAAAAAGTTCCTCGATACAAACCGCAGAGCGTTTTCGCTCGCTCATCAGTCCGATAGTAAAAAAATGCAAGGAACCCAAATATCAGCCAAGACACTTTTTATACACACGCTGCTGGAAGTCGAGCAAATTCGATTGGATGAAAAAAGAGAGCATTCCCCATTTTCTGTAACCGCCTATCATCTTAGCAATTTTGGGAAGTCCAATCCACTGAATGCCCGTAACTCACCCCTGGAAATCTATCATCTGCCGCTGGAGATGACTGATTTCCTTAGTCAGATCCAAACCCCCGAGTATAAAGCTGCATGGAGTGCCATCACACAACGCGCGTGGTGGCTTTCACAAACTAAGAAGAAAGGAGGCGAGCAAACCAGCGAGGGAAATAATGACCGGCCCCAGCGCAACGTTTTATATGAAGACCTGCTCCGCTTACCGGACGGCGCGCGTGCCTTCATACACCGCTATTTCCTGCGTATACCGGCGCGCCGGAGCCGAGCGGAAGACCCCCGCCGCGGCTACTCAATAAAACACGAAGCAGGGCTGGTTTCATGGAAACTGACCGAACTATTCTTGAGAAAGGTGATGGCTATGGACAAGGAGCGCATTCAACAAATCCGTGAACTGGGCGACCGTCTGGCCGCTTACGTGAAAGAACAGGATGACAAGCGATTTTTTACCCAATTATTCGATTACCGTTATAATTACTTTCGTACTACTCTCATCAGAGCTAACTTAGCTCATGTCCGGCGTGGCAATCAGCCGCTCATCACGCTAGACCCCTATATCGCTGTCTTTGAAGAAGGCGAAGAAATGGCTAGTGTAGATTGGCGATTAGCACGCGACTTAGTGCTGGTAAGAATGATAGAACAACTTCATCAGAATGGTTGGTTGTCCAGTCATTCTGAAGTAATTCCAGAGGTTCCGGAAGAGCCTGAATTAACTTCATAATTCAAAACATTAATAAGATGAAAGGAGGAATCAAATGGCATTTGTAACTGGTCTACTATTAATCGACGCCCCTGCATCCGCGTTAAATAATCAAGGTACCATTCCAGGGAGGCTATTTGAGAACACAGTGGCTGTAAAAACTATTCGCACTAAAGAAGGCACATATCCTTATGTTTCCGCACAGGCTTTCCGCTACTGGCTACGAGCCACATTGGAACAAGATAAGCATGAATGGAAAGCAGCACCTATCTACAGAGAAGAAAAAATCGAATATACTGATGGTAATCCCATCAAATACTGGGATGATGATCTGTTTGGCTATATGCGTGCGCCAGGAACACAGCCAGGAGCAAAGCAAGCACGTCAAAACGATCAAGAATATTCGAAGTTTACACAACTTGATATTAAAGATAACAAAGAGCGAGCAATAACACGTGCGGCGCCTTTCCGGGTAAGTACATTGGTATCCATCGCTCCGGTCAATATTGTGGAAGACTGGGAAAATGCTAGCCGATATAATGGCGATAAATTCGATGGTAATCCTGTTCCATATAGCAGTCAATTCTATCGTGCCACCCTCAAGGGGCTGTTCTCCCTAAACCTGAACGCCGCCGGGACATTCTGGTACCGTCAGAAGACCGGCTTCCGCAACCTCGATAATGTCCGGGTTGAGGAGGCGAAGCAAGCCGGATTGCAGGAAGTCGCCGGGCAGAAGGCCTACCGGCTGCCCTTTGAGCAACGCCTTCAACGCATCACTACTCTTTTTGAAGGTATGGCTACGCTGGATGGCGGTGCCAAGCAGACCCTGCACTACACCGATGTTACCCCGCCATTCGTTATTATGACGGTAACGAGAGGAGGAAATCATATTTTCGGTCACATAGTTGGAGCGAGCGGGCGCGGTTTACCCGAGTTAAACATAGATGCATTGAAGGAAGCTATGGAAGTATTCAAGGATGAAATTCTCTCAGAGGTTTATGTAGGCTGGGTGCGCGGTTATCTTGATGAGGAAAGGGCCAAGCTTGAAACCATCGCCAAGGAATCGCCGGAATTTCATTTGAATATCAGTCACCCAAGAGAAGCATTCAAATCTCTGGTAAAGGATCTTCGAGAGGATAAAAATAAAACATGGTTAGATTAGTGCCGCTGAATATGGAGGTACTATGCGTGTTCTGAAAATAGTAGCTGAGGGTTTAACAACGTCCTTCCGGTACCCTCATTTCATGCAGGGCGTTCACCCCACTTTTGAGATGCCACCACCAGCAACTATTTACGGTCATATCTGTAGCGCGTTAGGAGAGTGGGTATCACCGGAAGGGATTGAATTTGCTTATCGCTTCACTTATGCCGGCATGTTTGACGATGTAGAGCACGTCCATGTGGTAACAGCATCCAGTGGAAAGATAAAGGGCACTGAACACCCCAAGACACTAGAGGGAGCGATAAATCCATTTAAACGAAGTATCCTTTTCCTACCCAGACTGGAACTATATCTGAACAAACCAGAATGGATTTCTGCCTTTCGCAGTCCATCTTATACCGTATTACTGGGCCGCTCGCAGGACCTGTTTACCTATACCAGCGTCAGCGTCGTCGAGCTCGCGCTGTCGCCAAGTGCATATTTCGAACATACTTTGATACCGTACAAGATGATCTTCCAGACAGGTCACGGTTATGCTGTGCTGATGCCACGTTTTCTCGACTATGCTAATGGTCGTTCTCCCACTTTCGCCCGATATGTAATCCTTAAGCAGCGCATCCATACAAAAAACTTTAATAATTTTACTGAGTTCCCGACAGATAATCAATTCTTGACCGATCCGACTTCACCGAAGTATGACGACAGCCATCTGGGCTTGGTATTCCACACATTGGTAGGCAAGTACGATGACGGCCCCTATCTGGCCTGACTGGATTGAGAACGTTCTTTGGGCAAAAAGCCCTGAGAAAGGCAAGGCGGGCCAGGCAGAGAGTTTGGCACAGCATACTTGGTATGTATTGGAAAAACTGGCCGAAGCAATCCGTTTACGGCCTTCCCTGCCAGCTATCTTGGGACTTCCGAATTTATGGAACATGTTGTTCTGGGCGTGCTTCCTGCATGATTTCGGTAAGGCAGCCGTCGGCTTCCAAGCGAGATTGCGTGGTGGTCCAAAATGGCCTCACCGCCACGAGGTATTGTCACTATTGTTCCTTGATTGGATAGCTGATGCTCTTTCTCAAGATGAGCTTCAATGGGTAACCGCAGCCATTGTTTCACACCACAAAGACGCGAGTGAAATTCAACGCATGTATATGGACCCGATTGACCCCGAAGATGACCCTTTGATTGCGCCGATAGGTGACATTACTCATGAAGCGCTGGGTGGTTTATGGCGTTGGTTGGAAGCCTGTCCCGCCTCTTGGATTGAAGCATTAGACCTCGGCAGCGAACACATAAAAGTGCCTACCCTGCCCCAACAATCTGATGCTATTCGGCATGTGCAAGAAAAAGGAGTGCTGAGAGTGCGAGATTTACTGCGAGGCTATCGTTCATGGCTAATAACGCTAAATCATAGCAGCGATCAAAGCCTCGTTATCGGCACCCTCGCCTTGCGTGGGAATTTGGTTTCGGCTGATCACATAGCCTCAGCGCATATCAAAGACACACCAATCCCTTCGATTTCGTTACCGATTAATCTGTTAGGACGCCTAGGTATCGAAGAAAGCAAATTGTACACGCACCAAAAAACCTGTATCACTACCCGAGGGTCGGCAGTACTAATCGCCCCGACTGGAAGTGGCAAGACCGAATCGGCCCTTCTTTGGGCCTGCGCTCAATCGAGTGGCAACTCAACTGTCCCGAGATTATTTTACACATTACCTTACCAGGCCAGTATGAACGCTATGTATGCTAGGCTTAACGAAAAAGCGTTCCCAGCCCAAGTAGGGCTGGAACACAGCCGCAGCGCACTGGCTATCTATCGTCATTTTCTCAGTGAGGACTATTCTCCGCAACTGGCATCCGAAGCCGCGCGCTGGAGCAAGAATCTGGCAATGTTGAACTATTTCCCGGTGCGCGTACTGAGTCCTTATCAAATCCTTAAAGCGCCGTACCGCTTGAAAGGTTATGAAGAATTACTAAGTGATTTCTTTGATGCTGCCTTTGTCTTTGATGAGATACATGTTTACGACACACCTCGGTTATCCACGATTCTAGGAATTGTCAAGTATCTACGAGAACATTTCCGAACCCGGTTCTTCATCATGTCAGCTACCCTACCATCTATATTGCGTCAGAGGTTGTCTGAAGCTCTTGGAGAGTATGCTTTGATCCAGGCATCGCCGGCATTGTTTGCTCAATTTCGCCGTCATGAGTTGCATCTAATAGATGACGATTTGGTTACCGAGCATTGGGCATCAAAGATAGTTGAAATCGCTAAGTCTAGGCAATCGGTGTTGGTCTGCTGCAACACGGTGAAAAGTGCCCAATCGATGTACGGCAACATCAAGAACAGACTGAAGGATGCTGATGTTATACTACTGCACGGGAGATATAACAGTAAAGACCGTTTGAAGAAAGAAAGTGCTATTCAAACGGCTACCGGTTCTAAATCAAGGAAACGACAGCCCATCGTCCTTGTGGCAACCCAAGTCGTCGAGGTTAGTCTGGATATTGATCTAGACGTAATCTACACCGAACCTGCCCCATTAGAAGCCTTAATCCAGAGGTTTGGTAGAATAAACCGCAGCCACCGAAAAGAACGCGCGCCTGTGTACGTCTTCACTAAACCCCGTGATGGACAAGGTGTGTATTCCGACATACTAGTTGATGCGGCATTAACAGTACTGAGCAAAAATGTGGATCGAATGATTGATGAATCACAGATATCAGAATGGCTTGATGAAGTATATCAGGGGCAAATTTTTGAGCGATGGAACCGCGAATACGAAAATAGTTATGCCGAGTTCGAAGGCGCCTGTCTTTCGACATTGCGAGCGTTCAACTCAGAGCCGAGTTTAGAGGAGGCATTCTACCAAGCATTCGACGGCATTGAGGTCTTACCAAAGTGTCTTGAAAAGACCTATCGAGTTCTAATGGAACAGGGTGAACCTCTGGAAGCTAATCAGTTGGTCGTTTCCCTTAGCTGGAAACAATTTTGCATGTTACGTCGTGAGGGCCGGGTTCAGGATGAGAAGAAATTAAATTGGCATACAGTCGTGGATACTCCGTACACCGACCTTGGATTAGAGGTTTAAGATACTCATGATGTCCCTCGTCGTCCATCACATACCAGCCAATAAGCTGAGGACGAGTATGACAAATGAATGAAAGGACCACATAGCGTCCCATGCCTTCACGAAAGAAAGACCTGTCCTGGCTGACTGAGGCATACATCCGCGAGCTCTGCACTGAGCAGAGCTTCGAACGGGGGCGTGACTACTTCGAGGCAGGAGCCATCGTGCGACCTGTGATTATGGGGCACACCCTGATGGCGGAGTGCGAGGGCAGCGACTATCAACCCTACAGGGTGACGGTCAACCTGGGAGCCGGAGGGGTAAGCTCAGCTTTTTGCTCCTGCCCCTACGATTGGGAAGGATACTGCAAGCATATCGTCGCTTTACTCCTTACACGGATACATCGTGCCGGGGATTTCACCTCTATGGACGACCTCCGTGCCCGGCTGAGTAAGATGACGAAGGCACAGTTGACCCGGCTGGTCTGCCAGGTGGCAGAGCGGGACCCGGCAATACTTTACTCGCTGGCCGACATGCTCCAAACCGGTGATGCTTACCCCATCGAGGAGTCACGATAAGCACCGATGGTCTCACTCGTTATCTACGACATACCGGATGACAGGCTCAGGGCCAAGGTGGCTGACATATGTCTGGACTATGGCCTGGAGCGGATTCAGTATAGCGCCTTCCTCGGCGATATGAACCACAACCGCAGGGAGGAGCTGCTCCAGAAAATAAAGCGCAAAATAGGCAGTAACGACGCCAATGTCCAGCTCTTCCCTATCTGCGAGAAGGATATCCGGCTGAGGAAAGAGATCAGGGTGGAGGGAAAAGGGGGTAGGGGGTAGATGTTATACGGGGATTTGCCGGTCTGGCAGAAGGCGCATGCCCTGACGTTGAAAACAATCAAGGCGGTTGATCATGTAGAGTGTTCTTACGCCGCAGAATTAGCAATAAAGCAGTTATTACGAGCCGTCACATCCACCGGAGCAAATATTGCTGAAGGCTACGGCTGACACGAGGGCAAAGAATACACGGGGTTCCTTGAAATTGCATATGGTTCAGCCTGCGAGGTGGATAGCTGGCTGAGTGTCTTACTCGATGCTAAATTGATAGAACCGGCAGTTGCCCCGGAGCTAATACAGAATAATGAGGAAATCTTGAAGATGCCGGCTATGATGGTCAGGAGGATCAGGGAGAAAGCTGGAGTGAGGAGGGTAAAGCGTGAAGAGTGAAGTAAAAAGTATTAAGCTTTCCACCCTGGTCCCTTCCCCCTCCACCCCGACCCTGACCGTAAGCGATGTGAAGCAGTTCGTGTACTGTCCCAGGGTCGTATACTTCACCTATGCCCTTCCCTGGCGCAGACCCACCACCTATAAGATGTTGGAGGGCAAGATCGAGCATGAGCACGTGGCGGAGCTTGAGCAGCGCCGCAGCCTCAGGGCTTACGGGCTTGACGGGGGGGAAAGGCAGTTCAATGTCTCCATACATTCTGAAAGACTGGGGCTTACGGGGAAGCTGGACATGGTGATACAGGCCGGAGGCGAGGTCATCCCCGTGGACTTCAAGAACTCAGGCAGCGGCGTGGGGCTTAACCACAAATACCAGTTGACAGCCTATGCCCTGCTTGTCGAGGACATGTGGCACAGGCCGGTGCGGCGCGGCTTCATCTACCTTGTGCCGCTGAAAAAGGCGCACGAGGTCGTGATCACTCCTAACATGAGGCTCTTCGTGCAGCGGACGCTGGATAAGATAAGGGACATGATAGCTGGCGAGTCCATGCCGCCCGCCACCAGGCAGAAGGCCCGCTGCCGCGACTGTGAGTTCCGAAACTTCTGCAACGAGGTTTAGAAAGCGCTATGTACTTTCTTTCTGAGGAAGAAAAGAGGCTGTTGCTGAGAAAGCTCCTGCCACAGGCGCGTGGCAAGGGGGTGGCCGAGGAACTGCGCGGCTGGAACTGGGATAAGCCTCCCCTGAGCCCTATATACGGAGTCAAGCTGGGCGTCTTCGAGGTCGCCGGCAAGTATTGCCCCACAGGACGCGATCTCTATCTGCGCCGTGTGCTGGGTCTCAAACCGGTCCCCAGTCCGGCGATGGCCGAGGGGACCGTCCTCCACAAAGTGCTCTGCGACATGATCGTAGAGTCGAAGCGAATCATCTACAATCACGGGCCAAGATGCCTGGAGGCTCTCAAGAGCTTACCCGGACCTGGCCGCTCCTTCCCTCAGCCTGAGGAGATAACTGAAGAGAGAGATGCAGCGCTCGATGAGAAAGCTGCTAGGCTCTGGGAGTTCGAGCATCGCCGCATACTTTCAAGGGTGGAGGAAATCCTGACCGGGCAGCCATATATAGGCGTTGACTCGCTGGTCGCTCTGGCTTTACCGGTGACCGTGGAGCAGCGCCTTGACGGCAGCTTCCTCGGGCTGAGCTCGCACATGTCTGTGGACGCCTTCATCTTCTCGGAGCCGATGATAGTGGACATCAAATTCGGCAAGCCTCAGAACTTCCACAAGCTGGGCACCACGGGGTATGCCCTGGTGATGGAAAGCCTTTATGAATATCCCATCAATGTGGGCTGCGTGGTGTACGTATCCTTTCATGGGGATAATCTCAGCGTAAAGCGCGACTTCCACGTAATTGACGACGAGCTGAGGCAGTGGTTCATCGAGGAACGGGACGAGCGGATGCGGATTGTCGAGGAAGAGATAGACCCGGGATTTGCGGAGAGTTGCCCGAGGACTTGCTTTTGCTGGAAGGAGTGCTATCCTGAATGAGGAAAGGAGGTTTTTTTCGCAAATGCCCTCCCGGAAGACGCTAAAAAAGATGTATGGCCCTGCCGTCGAGTCCCTTTTGATGAGTGTTTATACCTATTCGGGGGGCCGGTTGGTTTCGCAAAAGGGACGGGTTTTTCAGCATAAAACGGTTTGCGAAAAAACCGTGCCGGTTGCTGAAGCTACAGCCCGGTTTTCTCAGCTTCAGACCACGGCGTGTTGCAATCCACGATCCGTGATGTAGGATACTGAAAGCATGATAGAAGAGTGCGAAACTGCATAGAAACCACAGTTGCAATCCACGATCCGTGATGTAGGATACTGAAAGGCCTTACCTGGTCACTGATGTCCTTTGCAACCCTGAGTTGCAATCCACGATCCGTGATGTAGGATACTGAAAGCGCCACCCCCTCATATTCGGTCCCGTCAAACAGGCGGTGTTGCAATCCACGATCCGTGATGTAGGATACTGAAAGGGCCCTGTACTTCCTCAACCGCCGATAGAATCATATAGTCGTTGCAATCCACGATCCGTGATGTAGGATACTGAAAGGTCGCCGTCAGAGAACATCCTCGTACTGCACTTGTTAAAGTTGCAATCCACGATCCGTGATGTAGGATACTGAAAGCATAACACCCAGCCCATTTCTTCGAGGAACTTCCACAGTTAGTTGCAATCCACGATCCGTGATGTAGGATACTGAAAGGTAGATGAGGCAAACATGACCGTGGCCACGGTGGTGGGTTGCAATCCACGATCCGTGATGTAGGATACTGAAAGGACAAGGGTGAGCGCCAGGATCATCACCCTCGATGTGAGTTGCAATCCACGATCCGTGATGTAGGATACTGAAAGG
>Ga0180432_10007963_pt1 | contig 13338 bp, 9 predicted proteins | sample SS_ome_10_FD_132414 | JGI IMG/M metagenome (GOLD analysis project Ga0180432, IMG submission 132414) | Hypersaline lake sediment archaeal communities from the Salton Sea, California, USA - SS_1_MS_2 metaG | ecosystem: Environmental > Aquatic > Non-marine Saline and Alkaline > Hypersaline >...
AGTTCAATCACCAGCGGACCGTGCTCACGGCAGCGAATGGTTGTCAGCGGCGGCTGATTGCCCGAATTTTCGGGGAGTGGCTTCATGCCGGAGTCTCCGCGTCGGCTGCCAACAGATTTTTTGTTGGTCCCAGCGACAGCCACCACCACAGTCCGCCGGCGGCAACCAGCAGGGCAATGGAGACCAGCTGCGAGATCGACAGGGGCGTGCCAAGGGCGGGTGGCTCATCGATCCGAATCTGCTCCAGCACAATGCGGGAGATCGGGTGGAGCGTGAGCACCAGGGCGAAGACCTCGCCGTCGCGGCGGGCGAATGGCGTGAAGGCGATCGCCAACCCAGCGAGGATCGCGGCATCGATGGCGGCGTAGAGCTGGGCCGGATGGATCGGAAGGGTCGGCAGGGCTGCCCCACCGGCGGCAGCCGGCGGCAACAGGCCTCGGTTGACCTGATCGAACCAGGGGGGGCTGCCGGCCGGAAACCGCATTCCCCAGGGAAGGTCACAGAGCCCGCCGTAGCAGCAGCCGTTGAGGAAGCAGCCGATTCGTCCCAGGGCCAGCCCCACCAGCAGGCCTGGAGCGATGCAGTCTGCCAGTTGCAACAGCGGAAGCCCGCGACGCCGGGCGAACCACCAAGCCGCCAGGGCGGCGGTTGGCACCGCGCCGAAGACGACCAGTCCACCGGCAGCAACATTGAGCACCGCCGGAATGGCCTCCAGAAGGCCACGGCCCGGGGGGAAGAATTGATCGTGGTATTCGATCACATAGAACAACCGGGCACCGACAAGGCCCGCCAGAAAAATCTCCAGCCCGACCGCGACGATCGTGTCGGCATCGATGCCGACCTCCCGGCCCCGAGCGATCGACAGCCAGGTGCCGGCTGCGGCTGCGGCCAGCAGCATCACGCCATATCCGCGAATCGGCACGCCGGCACCATCATCGAGAGCCGGCAGTCCCCACAGAATGATCGCGCCGCTGACGGCAAGCGGTGGGCCGAGGGAACTGATCGCTGCTGCCACGCCCTGCCGCCGTCCACTCCAGAGCAGGGCAGCCAGACCGATCATGAACCAGACAGCCAGCAGCAGACCCCATCCCAGCAGCGGCAGTGACACTGAACCGATTTCGATCTGCGGCGGAATATGAAATAGCGTCGTCAGCATGCCGTGTCTCCGCGGGGCGGAAGCAGCAGGTTGTCGATAAGCCTGGTCTCGCCGAGCCGGCCGGCGATGAGTGCGATTGCGGGGGTTTCTGGTGGCAGGTCCTCAAGTGGTTCCAGCGTCTCAGCCGCGACCACGTCGGCGTAGTCGACGGTGATGCCGGCCGTTTCGAGGCTGGCGGTCATGCCGGCGGTGATCACTGTCACCGGACGGTCGGCCTGCCAGTCGGCCCGGGCCTGTTCCAGGGCGATCGATAACGCCCGCGCCCGCTGCCGCTGGGGGGGCGTCAGGTAGGCATTGCGGGAACTCAGGGCCAGGCCATCGGGCTCCCGTACGGTCGGACAGACGACTACCTCCACCGGGAGACCGAGGTCGGCCACCATCCGCCTGATCACAAGTGTCTGCTGCCAATCTTTGGCTCCGAAGTAGGCGGCGTTTGCAGGTACTGCTTGCAGGAGCCGGCAGACAACCGTGGCGACGCCGCTGAAGTGCCCCGGCCGCAGCCGTCCCTCAAACGGTTCGGCTGGACCCGTCACCTCGACGCGGGTGGCATGACCGGGCGGGTACAACTCAGACTTGTCCGGGGCAAACACCCAGCGGACGCGATGCCGGCTGAGCAGGTCACAGTCGGCGGCAAGATTTCGGGGATAGCGGTCGAAGTCTTCGTGCGGGCCGAACTGGGTCGGATTGACGAAGATTGAGACGACGACGTCATCGCACTCAGCCAACGCTTGCTCAACCAGGCTGGTGTGTCCGGCATGCAGGCTCCCCATGGTTGGGACGATGCCCACGCGCCGGCCAGCAGCCTGGGCGGCCAGAATCTGCGGGCGGATTGTCCGACAGGCTTCGATCACGGGCGGGCCGGCCGTCATTGAATGGCCTCGATGGCGGCAACGGCATCGTTGGCCGCCTGTCCGATGTCATCGGCATCGAGCCGGATGACAGCCTTGGGGAGTGGCCCGGAGCCGGCTGAGAGTGAGGCCTGCAGGTCATCCTGCAGGCTCAGCAGGGCATCCGCCTCAGCGGCGGCGGGCAATCCTGAGCAACCAAGGTCACCGAAAACATCACTCCGCCGCGTCTGCTGGCAGCGGAAGGCGATGCGTTCCCCGAGTGCAACTCGGCTAACCTGGAGGAAGAGCACGACATGTGGCGGGACGGTCTCGGCGACGAGCCGGTTGAATGCCGCGAGAAACTCCGGTCGCCCCGTCGGGGCAAGGCAGCGTTCGGCGGCCAGCCGAACGGACTCCAGCCAGTAGTCGGTGACCGTACCGTGCGGGTCGCGCGGCCAGGCGGAACGCTTCAGTGGGGCGGCGTACTGCCTGAGCGTCTCTTGCCAGAAGGCCGTCGCTTCAGCCGCAGCGCCGCAGAGCCCACCGGTGACCGGGAGTGGGGCTGGAGCGTGCAATTGCCTCGCCAGAGTGACATCGGCGACAGCGGTGGCAATCTCTGAGCAGCCGCTGCCTGGGATGCCGACCACGGCGACGTGGAGATGCCGCTGCGAAATATTTTCCAGCAAGTCACCGATGGTGCAGCCAGCCAAAGGATGCGTGAGTTCAGGGGCAATCTCGGCAGCCGGCTCGAGCACGAATCGGCGGGTGGTCATTCTGGGGTGGGGAAGTTGCAGCCGCTCGCTCTCGATCACCCGGTCACCGTGCAGCAGCAAATCGAGATCGATGCTCCGCGGTCCCCAACGCTGATCCCGGCGGCGATCGAGGGTGTTTTCAATCGCCGCCAGCATCTCGAGAAGATCCTCGGGCTCAAAGCCGGTTTCGACCAGGCAGGCCGCGTTGAGATAGGCGGGCTGCCCCGGCGGGCCGCCGATTGGACGGGTTTCAATGAACCGGCTGACATCCAGCAGATTGACGCCTGGCATGAACCGGAGCATGTCGATCGCCCGGTCGAGTTGCTCACGCGGGCAACCGAGATTCGCGCCGCAGCCAATCAGAGAACGAACCGGTCTGTTTTGGGCGGTGGCAGCAGCAGCCATTCCATCTGCCGAGTCATCCGGCGGCCCATCTGCCGGCCGGTCGTGTGAGGGCATGCACTGCGGCCAAGCCCCCCGTCCACCAGTCACCCCGCCATCACATTCCATCGCAGCGACATCCTGCCCTCGATGACATTCCACATTAGCACCGCGGTACATCTTACGGTGGCAGAAGACAGCTGAGGCAAGTCGGTGGGAAAATGCCCATCATTTCAGTCGATCTCTGCTTCAAAGACGGGGGGGCATCCAAGCCACGACGGCTGCCGTCGACTGTCGATCCCTCAGTCGCCGCCCCCATTTGTCTTAAAGCGGTTCACTCAAACGCCTGCGGCAGGCACGCCCTCCTTCGTCAGCTGGAACCTCTCGGAGTTTGGTCCCTGCCCGCAGCCGTTGACGAAGCAAATGGACTTCATTTGACATCGTACGCCGGGAGCAGGGAGAGCCTTTCCGGATCTGACCAGACATCGCGTTGGTCGAAGTTGCACCGCTGACGCTGGCAACCCTCAAGCATCCGATGAAGGGCCATTCTGTGAAGCGGCCTCATCCTGTCAAGCTTGATCAAAACTGTTCGTGGTTGGCTACTGCTGTGATTGCCTGACCATGCGGTTCGCGATGTTGCAACGTGGCGACGATTGCCGTTGCAGCCGCTGGCAAATATCCGCTGACGATTCCGAGTCGGTGCATCCGCCCACCTGTTGGCTGCGAGTTGTTCACGGGAAAAGCCATCCCTGGCAGCGGTCTGCGAAATGCGGGTGAAAAACAGTTCACTTGGGCAACACCCCAAACTGCCGAGGCTTCTCAGGGCTGCCAATTGCCGCATCCTGCGGCAGCAGACGATATCCATAGTCCGCTTGCAGCGCCGGTGCGGGCATTGTCGGGCGGGCGGCTCGCCCGCGTACCGCATGGCGACCGCTGCCGACCGTTCACCGGCGCGAACGAGCCTTTTGACCAAACGTTGGGAGCCGGTCGGCCAAGCCGATATACTCCGCCATCAAGACACCTGGCTGGTGGCCCAAGGACAGCGAGCCGTTCGGAGACCCGTCGCCGTGATTTCAGTTCGTCCGAAAGTGACTGATCTGGTTTTTCAGCTGTACGGGAGGTCTCTGCACCCCGAACTGTTCCAGCGGTTTGCCGTGCGGCGGCTCGAAAGAGGCCGGTTTACCGCCGAGGTGGCAATCACCGGCAGCGGCCATGTCATCTGCTGGCGGGCTGAAGGCCTTACCCTTACTGAGGTGGCTACCTCTTCCGATCAGCCGGTCCCGTTGAAGCGGCGGCTCCTTTCTCATGCAATCCAGGGCGAGCAGACCGATACCCTCGAATGTGCCAATGGCATCTGCTACGAGACCTGTTTCCAGCTTGAACGGGTTCGGCCAGATGTTTTCTGGACCTTCCAGCAAGAACTCAGTGCCGACGGGATCACCCAGGGGCTGTTTCATCGCTTCGCGGCCGGTGGCCGACTGGCAGTCGGTGCCGTCAGCTGGATCAACATCGAAACCCGGTCCAGAAGCCTGCTGGTGCAGGCCTTTCACACCTTTCCGGACGATTTTGCGATCGTCAAAAGCCAGTCGATCTTTCAAATTCCCTGACAAGCTACCCGGCTTCGCTCGTTTCTTATCGGATCTCCTACAGGCTACCCATGCCGCAATCTGACACCATTCCTGCTCAGGCTGAGCCCAGCCGGATTCTCATTGCTGATGACAACGAGCCCAACCGCGAACTGCTGGAGGTCTATCTCGCTGACCTCGACTGCCAGATCGCCACGGCGGTCGATGGGCAGGACACGCTGGATCAGGTGGCGTCATTCAGGCCCGATGTGATTTTGCTCGACATCATGATGCCAAAGCTTTCTGGCTTCGAGGTCTGTCAGCAACTCAAGGCAGACCCCGCCACCAGGAGTGTCATGGTTCTGATGGTGACGGCACTCGGCGAGCTGGGGGACATCGAACGGGCTGTCGAGGCCGGTACCGATGACTTCCTCTCCAAGCCGGTCAACAAAGTCGAGCTGGTCAAGCGGGTCGAAAACATGCTCAAGTTGCGGCATGTCAGCGACGAGTTGGAACGGCTCCGCAGCTACATCAGCACGATGGACGATGATTTGCCACCCCGGCAGGGCTGAGGTGAGGACAGTTGCGTGGTCGGGCTGCCGTCCGCTGCTCCCAGACACGGCCCGATCGCCCCTGCCACGATTCACGGCTGTTCAGGAGCGGGTTAGCCCCACCTGCTCAAGCACCCGGATCGCTGCCGGTGACTTGTTGAGCACATAGAGGTGCATGCCGGGCACACCGCCGGCGATCAGCTCCTCGGCCTGCCGGGAGGCGTAGTCGACGCCCACTTCGAACTGGGCGTCCGTGTCGTCACCAGCGGCATCGAAGGCCTGGGTGAAAGCTGCGGGCAACCGGGCCTTGCAGAGGCTGGCGATTCGCTGGATCTGTGGATAGTTGGTTACCGGCATCAGGCCGGGGACGATCGGCTGGTCGATTCCGATCGCCGTGCAGCGATCACGGAAGCGGAAAAAGTCAGCGTTGTCGTAGAACAACTGCGTGACGACCACGTCACCACCGGCATCACACTTCTCTTTGAGAAACGCCAAGTCGGCCTCGGGGCTGACGGCCTCTTGGTGAGTCTCGGGATAGCCGGCGACGAGAATGTCAAAGGTGGGAAATTCCTCATGAATCAGGGCGACCAGTTCCGAGGCATACCGCAGGCCGTCTGGAACCGGAGTGAAAGCGGTTTCTCCCTTGGGTGGGTCACCCCGGAGGGCGACGATGGCCGCGACGCCGTGGCTTTCGGCTTCCCGGAGATAGGCCCGTAGTTGATCAACCGTGCTGCCGACGCAGGTGAGGTGGCTGGCCACGGCGACCGTCGGATGGCGGCTGCGGACTCCATCGAGGATCTCGAGGGTCTTGTTCTGGGTCGAACCGCCAGCGCCGTAGGTGCAGGTGATCAGGCTTGGTTCAAATCCCACCAGCTCATCGACCGTTCGCCAGAGCATCGCCTCCGACTCGGCGGTTTTGGGCGGAAAGAGTTCAAAGGACAGGGTAAAAGAGCTCTGGTCGTAGCTGGTGATGGCTGACACGGGAATTCCTTTCGGTCGGTGGTGGGAATTCGAGCGAAGGTGGCTGCTCCTGCTGGCTCCACCAAGAAACCGTCGAACCGTCTTCACCCTAACAAACCCGGCGTGAGTCCGCAGCCATGATTCTCAGCCAATCACCCGGCAAGAGTTGCCAGCAGGGATCGGTCCGCCTTGTGAAAGGTGATGCCGCGACGGGCCATCATCCGGCTGAGGGCGGTTGCGACCTGTTCGACCGTGGCTAGGCTGCCGGACGGCAGGCCGGCGACGATCGTGGCAAACGGGGCAATGGGACTGGCAACCCGGCCCTCGACAGTGGCTGCCGGGCCGATCAGTCCGCCGCAGGGGAGCGTTGTCTGGATGCCGGTCTTGGAAAAGTCACCGACGAGGCAGCCGAAGAACTGCCGGCCGCTTTCAGCTGTGCTGCCGTCGGTATTCTGCAACCGCACCGTGCCGTAGCTGTACTTGAGATTACCGGTGATGGTGCCGGCCCCCAGATTGACCCAGCTGCCGAGATGGCTGTGGCCAAGGAAGCCGGCGTGGGCTTTGTTGGAGTAGGGCTCGATCACACTGCTGGCGACCTCGCCGCCGAGCCGGCAGTCATGGCCGATGACGGTGCCGGGGCCAAGCCAGCTGCGGGGGTGGACCTTGGTGCGGCGGCCGATCCGCAGCGGGCCGTCGAGGCAGCAGAAGGGGCCCACCTCGGCAGCCGCGTCGACCAGCACGGGGCCGCTGCGGACAGCGACAAGGTCATCCACAATCGGGGCAAGTTCGGCGGCGGCAACCTGCTCAAGAAAGAGTCCGGGACGCTGCTCGACGTAGCGGCCTGAGTCGAGGGCGACGGCCAGCATCGCCTCAAGGCTCTCCTCATGGGCGTTCAAGAGATCGGTGGGCGTGTCGAGCAGTGTGAGTGAGGCATCGAGCCGGGGCAGCCCGGCTTCGGCGGCCAGCGCAGCCAGCGGCAGCCTGCCATTGGCAAGCTGTTCAAGCAGTTGGGCGTCGTCATTGGCTGCAGCTGCGTCACGATGCAGGATGGCCGCAACGACGATTTGTCCGGCAAGAATCACGCCTCGGTGGCCCGCCTCGACCAGCGATCGCAGGGCGACAAGCTGGGGTCGGCTGGGGATGAGCCGGGCATTGACGACCAAGACGGTTTCTCCATGCCGGGAGCGAAGATCTGCTTTGGCCGGCGGCTCGAGCTGCCCGCCCCAATGGGGCACCCGCCGTCCGTCGAGGGCGGCCAGATATTCCCGTAGGTGCGGTCTCAGCACCCGGTGCACCCTACCGAAGTGGCTGAGCAGTTCGACGAGGCTGCCGCCGCCGATAGCGAGATCGCAGGCAGGTCGGGCAAGGGTCAGGGGGCCGAGTGCGGCGACGGCCTCATCTTCGCAGGCGTAGACGTCCATGGCGGGGAACCGTAGCAGATGCCACCCCGCTTCGGCGAGGCCGCTGCTGGCAAAAAGGGCCGCGGAAGCGTACGCTCAGGGATCCTCAGCCGGAGTGGCGGAATGGCAGACGCGACGGACTCAAAATCCGTTGCCCGCAAGGGCGTGTGGGTTCAAGTCCCACCTCCGGCATTGCAGCGATCGGTGACGAACGATCGCCCCGCCCGAGCGGGACGATCATTTGTCGACTGTTGACTACCGCTTGCGGACTTCAAGCACATATCGCATCAGATCGTTGAATTCCTGCCGGTCCTTCAACTGCCGCACCAGGTGCTCTGGCATGAGCGAGATCGGCGACTCGAAGATCTCTTCAACATCGGCCTTGCGGAAGGCCATCGGGGTCGACTGGGCCAGATTCCGCAGCACGATCTCGTCGTCGGTTTCGGAGACCCGAAGCCCGGTCTGCTGCCGGCCATCAGTCGTGATCACCGTCACCTGAGCGTAGGCCTTGTCGATCAACTTGGAAGGGTAGAGCAATGACTCAACAAGCTGCTCAGGGGTGAGCACCGTCGTAAGCTCCTCCAGCTTCGGCCCCAGTTGGATGCCCCCCGCTGGAGGCTTGTGGCAGGTCGCACAGGCAGCAGCCGACTGCAGGAAGATGGTTTTGCCATGAGTGGCGTTGCCCTTTGCTAGGGCAACCTTCGCCAACTCTGCGGAGGCAGTGGCGAGGAGTTCCTTCTCAAGCTCGGTATTGGAGAAAACCTCGTCGCTCGTGGCAGCCGAGGCGGCCAGCAGTTCAGGCTCCAGCGGATGCTCGGCCAGCAGATCGGCCGGGTTCCAGAAGGTTGTCTGCGAGCTTGTTTCGGCCCGCACCCGCTTGACAGTCTCCGGTGCAATCACCGAAGCCTGGTTGCCCCAGCTGTTTCGCACAAAGGTGAGTACCGCCGCCAGTTCCTCATCGTTGAGCAAGTTGCGGAAGGCCGTCATCGGCGGCACCCCCCGGGCCGGCTCGTAGGTCTTGCCGTGGACCGTGATCGGCCCCCACATGCCGTGCAGAGCCATCTTGATCAGCCGTTCCTCACTGCCGCCAACCCAGGGACTGTTGACGAGCGACGGATAGATCAGGCCATTCCCCTTGCCATGCGTCAGGTGACAGGTGCCGCAGTGGGCCTCCCGCTGGTAGACCTTCGACCCGAGTTCATAGGCCTTCTGGGCAGCCTTCACCAAATGCTTCGGTGGGTCGAACTTCACAAACTCGATGGCAGCTGGTGCAGCAAAGCCACTTGACCCGGTGGCGTCGACTGTATGCCAGAAGTGATCGACCGTCTTGGCCGCCATGGCGGCGTGCCTGACGGTTGAGGCCAGCAGTTTCTGCAGCAGGTCTTCGTTTTTGACGTTGTGCTGCTGGTGCAGCCAGAGGGCCTCCAGCAGGTGATGAGCTTCGGCCTCGTCGTTGGGGTCGAAGCTGGCCATCCACTGCTTGGTTGCGGCGATCACGGCGCCGGAGTTCCGGCCGCTGAGTTCAACCCGGGTCCGATGACGAACCCCATTGACCGGATGCTTGAGGTTCTCCAGCAGCGTCTCGATCGGCTCCCCGGCGATCCTGACCGGCTGCTGCAGCGGCCGGTCCTTCACGGTCAGCCGCAGAATCCGGCCATGCGCGTGGTCGCGATTGGGGTCGCGGATGTTGTGCTGCATGTGGCCGATGATCACGTTCTGCCAGTCGCTGACGTAGAGCGCCCCGTCCTCACCGACGATGGCATCGGTTGGCCGGAAGTTGCGATCTTCGCTGTTGAGCAGCTCAAGGCCGGGCGTGCCCCAGACCTCACCGAATTTCCGTTTCTCTCCGTCCCCTTCGCGGTCGAGGTCGTACTGCTTCACGCCGAGGAAGCCGATGGTGTTGCAGATCAAAAAGTCCTGCTGCAGTTCGTCAGGAAAGTGCTCCGACGAGAGCACCTCGTCGGCGGCCACTGGTCGGAATTCCTTGGTGAGCAGTTCATGCATCTTGAAGCCGTTGCCCTCAGGCCGCACCTGGTATGACCGGCCACCGGTTCCGTCGTTGGCATAGCAGTAGCCCCAGTAGTCGAAGCTGGTGCCGTGGGGGTTGGGTGAGTTGGCGGCGTGGGGAGAGATGGCGAAGGTCAGCGGGTCGAATCGATACATGCCCGACTGGCCGATATTCAGATTCTGCTTCCAGGGGGTTTCGTGGTTGTGAACCAGAAAAATGCCGCTCTGCCAGTAGATGCCGCCGTCGGGGCCGTAGACCAGGTTGTTGGCGGCATGATGGGTGTCCGACGTGCCCAGGCCCTGCAGAAGGATGGTGCGGACATCGGCCACATCGTCGCCGTCGGTGTCCTTGAGAAACAGCAGGTCGGGCCCGGAGGTGACGACCACGCCGCCGCCCCAGAACTCAAAGCCCAGTGGGTTATGAACGTGGGCAAAGATCTTCCGCCGGTCGGCCACGCCGTCACGGTCGTCATCCTCGAGGATCACGAGGGCGTCGTTCATTTCCTTGAGCGGCTCCCACTTGGGATAGGTGTTCCAGCAGGCGGCCCAGAGCCGGCCTTTGCCATCAACCTGCAGCTGGACGGGATTGGCGAAGTCCTTGAACATCTCCTCCGAGGCGAAGACGTTGAGCTGATAGCCCTCCGGCACCTTGATCTTGGCGGCGCTCTCCTCCGGGCTCAGGTATTCGACGCTTCCCTCTTTTGCTGCACTTGAGCTTTTGCTGCCCCCGCCGACGTTCGAGATCACCTTCACCGGTGGCGGCACATTGCCGTCGTCGGGCTTGATGGTGCGGCCCGCTGCAGCCGCCCAGATGACCGGATCGCGGTTGGCGGTCATGACGTCGAGCATGACCAGTTCGTGCTTGAGTACTTCAGCGTTGCTCTGGCCATCGACAAAGGTCAGGGTTGAGCGACCGCCCCAGATATCGTTCCCATCGGTCGCCCGATAGCGGTTGTGCCAGTGCCAGTTTTTGTCTTCCACTGCGGCATAGACGCCGGCCAGATCGGCCCGGGCCGGGGCCGGCTTGCCCAGCAGGGCCTCCGAGATGATGCCTGCCAGTTCCCAGTAGCCGTCTGCATTTAGATGAATGCCGTTGAGCGTGAGCGGCTCGCTGCTTGAAGCGAATCGTTGGAAGGTCGGGCCGTAGAGATCGACGAAGCTCGCACCGGCCTCGGCAGCGGCCCGTCGGGTGGCCTCGGTGTAGGCGGCCAGATTGGCATTGAGCTGAGTGCCGTCTGGAAGATTGGGGCTACCCGTATTTTCGTAGGCGATGGGGCTGAACAGGACGAACCGGGCATCGACACCGGCCTGCTTGCGGAGGCTGCGATAATGATCTACCAGCTTCACTAACTCGCCACGGTAACTGTCAGCCCCCTTCGGTCCGGCGAACGACTCGTTGTAGCCGTACATGATAAAAATCACGTCGGGGGCGACATGCTGGAGATACTCGTCATCGTTGGTGAAACCCTTGTTCCGGGGTCGTTTGTTGACCATGTCCCCGGCAAAGCTCATGTTCCGGAAGCGGACGTCCTGCCCCTTGAGATGCCGCTGCAGCACCGTCTCGACCCAGGGGGCATGCTGCATCCGATCAGGCAGGCCGTTACCAAAGATCGCGACGGTGTCGCCCTGCTCAAAGCGGAACGGTTCAGCGGCGGCAGTCTTCAAGCTCGCACCGGCAGCGAGCAGCATCGTTGCAACAGGGACCATCCAGAGGAGGTTTATGGCGCGGGGCGTGGAGCGGTGAAGCAGCATCATGCGATTCCTTGGGCAAAACGACGGGGCGCAGCGGCGCACCACACCCATAATGGTATCACCGCAGCCAACTCTTACACCCGTTTCAGCGGGCGTCGTTTGCTACGAAGAGGCATGTACACGACCGAGCCGACGGCTTGACTGTTTCCCTCCACGCCCTTGGCCGCATGCCGCCGGACTGTGCTGCCGGCTGCTGGCAGCTAATCATCAACCAGTACTACCAGCGGGCTTCGACGCCGAGATTGGCACCGTGGAGGAACAGGCCGCCACCGCCAACAAGCGTGGTGCCGCTGGTGGGCGTGTCAGTGAAGTCCCATTGATCAGGAGCGAGGGCAGCACCAGAAAGCCAGATCAGGTTGTAGCCGGCCCGCAGCCACCAGGTGTCGGTCAGCCGTCGCACTGCCGAGAGATTGAGATCGCCGATGAAGCCGACCCCGCCCCGGCTGAGGCTGCGGCCCTCGCGATAGATCACGCCCGGTGCCAGTGAGGAGGTGACCGGGTCGGCGGAGGAATTCAGAATCGTGCCAGCCAGCATCGCCTTGGCCCAGCCCTCGATCGCCCAGTTCTCCCACTGGCGGCGGCTACGGACGCCCAGCTGTGGCCCGATGAACTGCGAACTCGTTCGGACCGAGTAGGCGGTGAAGGGATCGCCCTCGCAGCAGCGGACGTTGAGGTCAGCCTGTTCGTCGAGGCCGGCCCAGCGGATACCAAACAGCCAGTTCGTGCAGACGCATGACCGGCCGCAGCCAAGCCGTGACCAGAGGATGGTCTCTTCTGGACATTCGGTTTCACAACAATGGGTGAACAGGTTGAACTCGGCCATGTTGAGGCTCGAGGCATAGGTCGGCCGAATCTCATCGGCGGTCGACCAGCCGGGGACGGTCTGGCCCAAGACACCTGGCACGGCCAGATTGTCAGGATCAGTCCGGTCGGCCGAGCCGAACATGCCATAGACGCCGAGATAGCCGACTTCCCAGCCGACGTTGTCCGGGCCGAGCTCCCCATAGAACAGCCGCACCCCCGGCGCGGTCGCCGCCTGCAGCGACTGGGTGGTGAACAGCGGCTGCAGTTGGCCGCCGACGTCCTGCTCGGCGATCACTGCTCCGCTCGTGGCGTTGTCCCGCTGCAAGAACAGCACATCGAAGATGGCGTACCGCTGCCAATCAGGACAGCAGCCGCAGTCAGCCGCTGAAAGAAATTTTGGGTTTCCCTCGGTTTCTAAAGCTGTCGCCACTCCAGCGGCGGCCGAGACCGTGCAGAGCAAAGCCCCCAGCCAGACGTGTTTCAGCCGTCGCCCCAACAGCACCGTTACCCCCGCCGCGTGCATTTTTTATCGCTGAGCCCGTCCAACCAGATGAAAACAAACATTTGCGGGTATCGGCAGGCTTCCCGCCAGGCAATCAGCGAATATTCGCTGACCAGCACAACCAGGCCCACGCTTCCTGGCTGTCACGACAAACAGGAACGATTCCGTGCCTTGGAGGAAATGCAGAGGTATGCTTGAAAGGCTTGGGTTTGCGGCTTGCGAAGGCGGTGCGGGCAGTCTCCGCGGAGATTTCGCATGTCCTGACCAGGCGCGAGCGGGCAGAAGGGCGGTCAATATTCTGGAGTTCGAGTAATGGCGGGGCGATTGAAGATGGGGGTTTCCGGGCTGCGGTGGCCCGTCCGGCGAGTCGTTGGGGCGACCGCACCTGGCAGTCGCCGTCGCCGGCTTGGTGCCGAGCAGCTCGAGCGGCGGTATGCGCTCGACGCCGTACCGTCTGCCGTGATCAACGGACCGTCTGCCACCCCGCTGCTCGGCGAAGAGATTCCGCTGGTGGTCACGTTCGACAACACGGCGACCGATCCCGCCGACATCGGCTACTCGCCGTTTGTCGATATCGTGATGCCGAAGATGGGCGATGCGCCGCCAGCTCCAGAAAACGGCATTGCCTTCAAGCCGGGCAGCGCCAGCTACGAGGGGCGGTCGCTCCAGACAACGGTGCTG
>Ga0180432_10007965_pt1 | contig 13337 bp, 6 predicted proteins | sample SS_ome_10_FD_132414 | JGI IMG/M metagenome (GOLD analysis project Ga0180432, IMG submission 132414) | Hypersaline lake sediment archaeal communities from the Salton Sea, California, USA - SS_1_MS_2 metaG | ecosystem: Environmental > Aquatic > Non-marine Saline and Alkaline > Hypersaline >...
ATGGTTTTCATAATTATTACAAGTTCTGATGCAAAAACCCTCTTACCCATGAATAATTGCGTCGTGAGTAGAAAAGGAGAGGTCAGGATGCAAAAAAATAAAAAAAGAATTTACGCTGACAGATATTTTAAGGCCCTGCTAAATATCTTTTTAGTATTGGCTGTCTTTATTACATGTACGACCGTCAAAAAGCAAAATAAGGAAGGTGACAGCAGCATCCCGTTCGAAGTTTTTACAAAGTTTGAACGGTTTGATCAGGGCAGTCCGCTCATATCGATGCCTCCACCTGAATGGGCTGCCGCGGCCCATGCTATCGTGGTGGATGACACTGTGCATTACTTTTGGAGCAGGCGGGACCAGGATAACTTTTGGGACCTGAGGCACAGTTCCGCTCCGGTAAGTAATCCGGCACTGATTTCACACGATCCGGGAAATCCAATATTGTCTCCTCCACCAACTGGAATGGATAGTAAATCAATCGAATATCCCTGTCCCTTCTATAATCCGCTGGATAATAAGTTTTATATGTATTACCTGGTTAAGGAAAACGATCCACTCAAACTTACACCCAAACAAACTGGACTTCTGGTTAGTGCTGGGGATTTGGGCGTGTGGGAAAGAGTTGTCAATGAGCCCGTGATCTATTCGGAATTTGAACATGAGAGAATAGTTGCCGGTCACACTGCAGTTACCATTGTTCAAGATACGATACACATCATTTATACCGGGTTGACCAGTTATGAGCATAATCCGACAATATGCCATGCAACAGCACCGTTAAATAATCCAAAAATGGTGACGAAAAATCCAAATAATCCCGTGTTTGAGGGAAGCGGTGAGGAATGGGATGCTTATGGTGTGCGGGAAGCTGAGATACTCAAGGGTCCAGCGTATTTTCATATCTTCTATGGCGGGAGAAATAAACACCGGATATTCCAGATCGGTCATGTAAGGACGAAGGATTTCAAAACATTTGAACCCAATCCCGACAATCCCATTTTCAAACCATCCGATGATCCAGATGCCTGGGACTCAGATGGTTTATTAACCCCGCAGGTTTTTGAAGCAGGTGATTATTACTATATGTTATATGCTGGTCTTAACGGCAGTGGATGGGATAAAGGACATTGCGTGTCAGGTCTTGCCAGGATGCCTAAAAAATAGGTTATGTCTTTTCATGTACAATATAAAGACAATTTAGATGGCATGCTGCTCAACACAATATGCGATTGATTAGGTCTGTATTTATCAGAAGTAATGAGATTGTATAAAATAAAATCATATCCATAAGGAGGAAAATATGTGTTTATCATTATTTCGTAAAAAATCCAAACTACCTTATGCCGGCTTCATCATTTCTGCAATGACAGTTGTATTTCTTTTCAGTTTTTTCGGTGATGGATCAGCGCAGGTAAGTGTCAGTGAAGACACCCTGATTATCCCCACCTACCTGGTTAATCCGCCCAATCCCATGCCGCGGTTTTATGAGAGCAGAACCCATCAGGGTGTGCAGCGGCGCATTTATCCTTATCCCATGAATGATAATTTAACGCGTGTGAAGGAAGACCGTCCCTATCATGTCGCCCTTTTTGAGAATGAATATATCAAGCTGGGCATCATGCCGGGTATGGGCGGCCGCATCTTCTTTGCCGAGGACAAGACCAACGATTATGTCTGGTTCTACCGCCAGCATGTCATTAAACCCTCCCTCATCGGTATGGTGGGTTACTGGATTTCCGGCTCCAATGCCTGGGCCTTCCCTCATCATCACGGCCCCTGTACGGTGAAACCCATGGATTACAAAATCATGAAAAATGAAGACGGTAGTCAAACCATCTGGATCGCCAATACCGATCAGCGTCACCGCATGCGCATTGTGGTCGGATTTACCATCTTTCCCAAATCCTGTTTGGTGGAGATGACGATTCGACCCATGAACCGGACGCCGGTTGTGAACAGCATGCTGTTCTGGGCCAATCCGTCTGTTCATGTGGATACCACCTATCAGGTGATTTTCCCGCCATCGGTTCAATATATTACCCATCATGCCAAGCGGGAGATGACCACATGGCCCATCTCCGATCGTCGGTACAACGGTTTTGACTACGAAGGTGTGGATATCAGCATGTGGAAAAATATCGGTGTACCGTCGTCGTTTTTTTCCTGGGATCCCAAAGAAGATTACTTTGGCGGTTATGATCACGGCAAGCAGGCCGGTACTGTGTGGGTCGGCAATCACCATATCATGCCTGGCATGAAATTCTGGGCTTGGGGAAACAATCCTGGAGGAGACCGGGCCAATGCCGGACTCACCGATGACGATGGTCACTACCTTGAATTGATGTCCGGCGCTTACACCGACAATCAGCCCGATTACAGCTGGCTTCAGCCCTATGAGGGGAAGTCGGTCAAGATGATCTGGTTTCCGGTCCGCAAGCTGGGAGGACTCAAATATGCCAACCGGAATGGCGCCTTAAATCTGGAATTGTCGGAAGACCGGAAAATCAAGATTCGTATGAACACCACTTCGCCGCATCAGGGGGCGAAAGTCGTTTTGAAGGGCAAGGAGAAAATCCTTTTCAGCGAGATACTCAATATCAGTCCTGCCAAGCCATATGGAACAGATGTTTCGGCGCCGGATGATTTGACGGAAGATGATCTTGAGGTGAATTTGTTTTGTGAGAAAGGACACACCCTGCTTTCTTACAGACCGGCTGAACATCATCCTCCCGATTATCCTCTGCCGGAAGCTGTAAAACCGCCTGCACTGCCAGAAGAGATTAAAACGGTTGAGGAACTCTATCTGACCGGGCTTCGGTTGAATCAATTTTACAACGCATCGCTGGACCCCATGCCATACTATGAAGAAGCCCTGAAGCGTGACCCCAATGACTATCGGGTAAATACCCAGTTGGGCATCCTTCATATCAAAGGCAAAAGGTGGCACGAAGCGGAAGAGGTGTTGCACAAAGCTGTGACAAGGATTACGTCCAATTATACGAGACCCAAAGATGGTGAGGCGTTGTACTACCTGGGTCTTGTGCTTAAAATTCAGGGAAAAATGGATGAAGCTTATGATATGCTTTACAGGGCGACTTGGAGTACAGCGTGGCACACACCGGCGTATTATCAACTGGCTGAGATCGACTGCCGACGTCATAATTTCAAAACCGCGCTGAATCATCTCGACCGGGCGATTACGACCAATGCCGATAATTTAAAGGCGCTCAATCTGAAGGGAATTGTCCTCCGGAAACTGGGGGATGCAGCGGGTGCCGAAAAACAATTCAAATCCATCCTGAACAGGGATGTGCTTAACCATCAGGCAAGGAACGAACTGGTTGCATTGACGCTCCAATCTGGAGAAAAGAACCGGGCTGCTGATTTGCTTGAAGAGTTGAAAGTAATTATGCGGGATGAAGTCCAATCCTACCTGGAACTGGCTACTGACTATATGAATAGTGGATTTTATGAAGAGGCCATAGAAGTCCTTACCAGACTGGAAAAAGGCAGTACTTATCCCATGCTTCACTATTATCTCGGATACTGCTGGTCCAAACTGGCCGATAAATCCAAATCGATGGCTTATTACCAAGCGGCCAGTAAAATGGTTCATGATTACTGTTTTCCATTCCGGGCCGAGTCCATCGATGTGCTTCGTCATGCCATGAAAATGAATCCGGAAGATGCACGTCCACCTTATTATCTGGGCAATCTTTTCTATGAACATCAGCCTGACGAGGCGATTGCGCTATGGGAAAAATCCCGGGATCTGGACGACACCTTTTATATTGTTCATCGAAATCTGGGTGTGGCTTATGAGGAATTTCAACAGGATATTCCCAAGGCGCTTGCTAGCATGGAAAGGGCAGTAGCCTGCAATAATAATGATCCGAGACTGCTGTTTGAAATGGATGAGCTTTACGAGAAAAACAAGGCGTCTACCAAAAAGAAATACGAACTGCTCCAGAAAAACAGGGAGACGGCCAGCCACCGCAATGAATCGCTTCTGCGCCTGGCTACCCGCGCTGTTGAATACGGCAAATACGATGAAGCCATCGATATTATGCTCAACCATTCCTTTCCGCAATTTGAAGGCGGACGGGAACTGCAGGATACCTACTTAAACGCGTTCACATTAAGAGGATTGGGATATTTAAATACAGGAAAGCTTTCCAAGGCTGAGGCCGATTTTGAAACGGCCATGGCGTTTCCAGTCGGCCGGTGGGGGCGCTCCCGATGGGCCCAATTTCATTATCTCATGGGTACCGTTTACGAAGCACAGAAAGAAGTGGACAAGGCAAAGGCTTCCTTTCAAAAGGCACTGGAGGTTGATGTGTTCACCAGAGGTCCTGATCAGGCATTCGAGTTTTATCACGGCCTCGCACTTGAAAAAATGGGTAAATTAAAAGATGCGAAAAAAGTATTTCAGATGATGCTGGAAAGGGCACAGAGCACCGGAGGCAGTGCATTCTTCCGGCAATTTGAAGTGGGACAGTCGAGAGACATGCAGATGGCTGCGAATCATTATCTAACCGGTCTGGCCTATGAAGGATTGGGAAAGATCAAGAAAGCCAGGAAGGCTTATTCCAATTCCCTTCAACTGAATCCCGGCCATGTCTGGAGCAAGATTCACCTTAAAGCACTTGAGAAATAAATAATCCATTATGAGTGGATAATTTGAAAATTCAAACAGGAAGGAATCGGTTATGAAATATTCTGCTATAGTAAAAACCGGAAGATACACACCCTTCTTGGTTCTGTTTTATTTGATGTCAATTTTTCCAATTGATCTTAATGCCCAGGGTATGAAAGCGGAAATTGTGAAAAAGGACGAAGGTTTCAAGTTGATACGCGGAGGTGAGCCCTATTACATCAAAGGCGCCGGTGGCGGAAGTCACCTTGACATGCTGGTGAAGATGGGCGGTAATTCAATTCGTACATGGTCGTTTTCAAAGGAAAGAATGGACCGGGCTCACCAGCATGGTTTAACCGTGCTAATGGGGCATCGTATGGGCAAGCCGAGACAGGGATTTGATTATCACGATGAGAAGGCTGTGGCCGAGATGATTGATCGGATTATGCGGGACACAAAGAGCGTGAAAGATCACCCTGCCCTGTTGATGTGGGCATTGGGTAACGAAGTCGAACTGTTCGCGTCCCATGAGCAGACTATTTTAGCATGGAAGACAATGAACGAACTGGCCAAGCAGATCAAGGAGATCGATGGAAACCATCCTGTGATTACGGTCCTCAGCGGTGAAGGGGACCGCAGGCTCGAGGAGATTGAAAAATATTGCCCTGAACTTGACGCCATCGGCATCAATGGTTACGGCAGCATGATGAGGCTCAAACCGAATATCCTGAAGCAAAAATACCCTAAACCCTATGTTATTTGTGAGTTCGGTCCCAGAGGACATTGGGAGTCTCCCATGACCCCGTGGGGGGCTGTCATTGAACAGAACACATCGGAAAAAATGCAGCATTACTTTCAATCCTATCAATCCACCATTGCCAAAGAGCCACGATGTCTGGGATCGTATGTTTTCCTGTGGGGACAGAAACAAGAGAAGACCCATACTTGGTACGGCATGTTTCTAAGCGACGGCAGTGCCACGGCCACTGTGGATGCTATCAGCAGAGCCTGGACTGGAGATTGGCCAGACAACCGGGCACCCCTGATCGGTCCTGACGGCATTCAGATCACAGCAAAAGAAAAAATGCAGCAAGATCAGTGGAATTGTTTCTCAACAGGTACGATCGTGAACTGCGGGGTGAAAGCATGGGATCCGGAGGGAGAACTTGTCACTATTAAATGGGATCTGCGTAAAGATGTGTCCGATGCGCCTGGCGTAGGAGGCGACCGCGAACCATCCAATCCTCCCATCGATAATTCTATTCTTTCCTCTCAAGGCAAAGAAGCGGTTGTTCAGCTTCCGCAGTTGCCGGGCCGGTACCGCATTTTTGTCTATGTGTATGATAACGGCGGCCGTGCCGCTACGGCGAATGTGCCGATTCTTGTCCGTGAATAAATTAATAATAGTTTCGTTTCAGGGGAAAGGAATTCGCAATGGAAACACGCCGAGAATTTTTGAAACATTTGGGGCAGGGTTCACTGGTCACGCTCTGTTTGTCAACCGGATGCGTCAAATCACTTTTTCATCCAAACCGAAAACCCAATGTGGTATTAATCGTTTGCGATGACCTGAACGACTATGTGACAGGAATGGGAGGTCATCCTCAATCAATGACTCCGCATCTTGCCAGACTGGCACAAACAGGTGTGGCCTTCAAGAGAGCATACAGCAACAATCCTGTTTGCGCACCTTCACGGGCCAGTTTCCTCACCGGTATCTATCCCCATACTTCGAAAAACCTGTTTTGGGATAAGTGGTACGAGAATCCAATCCTCAAAAACTCCAAGACGATTATGGAGCATTTCCGTGACAATGGTTATCATGTGGCCGGCTCGGGTAAGCTTATGCATCATCACAAGAAGGATGTGTGGACCGAGTTCGAGCATGGGCACGATTACGGCCCTTTTGTTTTTGACGGAAAGAACAAGGTTGCGCACCCATCGGTGCCGGAACCATTCAGATCCATCGGTTATGTGGACGGTTCTTTCGGACCGCTGTCGGATGTGCCTTTTGGGCCGGATACCACCGATATGAAAGGTTGGATTTATGGTAAGTGGGACGAGTTGAAAAAGTTCAGATACAATAACGAGAATGACCGGGATCCCACACCGGATGAAATAAATGCAGATTGGGCCGAAGAAAAGATACAGGAATTCGCCGGACGAGAGAACGGCCAACCGTTCTTTCTGGGTGTGGGTTTTCTCCGTCCCCATACACCCCTTCATGTTCCAAAAAGATACTTCGATCAGTTTCCGCTGAAATCATTAGAGATGCCGGTGATTAAAAGCAACGATGCCGAAGACTGCCACTTTGAGGATGTCTTCAATGCCAATCAAAAAGGGCTGCGATATTTCCGGCTGCTTATGGAATCGTATCCGGATATGGAATCGGGAATTAAAGCGTTTACTCAAGCCTATCTTGCCAGCGTGGCTGCGGTTGATGACTGCATCGGTAAGGTCATCGATGCAGTAGATAAAAGCCCCTTCAAAGAGAATACCATCATTGTGGTCACCAGCGATCATGGCTGGAACATGGGAGAGAAGGATTACCTCTTTAAAAATGCCCTCTGGGAGGAGAGTACGCGGGTGCCTTTCATTATCCGCGCGCCGGGTGTGGCCCAACCTGAAGGAGTCGCAGAGCATCCGATTTCCCTCATCGATCTCTATCCCACCCTGGTCGATTTATGTGGATTAAAAGGTGATACCCGGAAGAATGAACAGGGCGCTCCCCTTGATGGCTTCAGTGTCCGGCCGTTTCTGGAAGATCCTAAGTCAGAAAATTGGGAGGGTCCTGATGCTGCGCTGACCATGGTTCATGCCGATGAAGAGGGTGTTCAAAAATTATCCCCCGAAGAGTATGATGATCCGGCATTTCAGCATTGGTCGGTCCGCACCAGACGGTGGCGATATATTCTATATAACAATGGCAGTGAAGAACTGTATGACCACGATAATGATGCCTATGAATGGATCAATCTGTCCGACGATCCCCGTTATGCGAAAGAGAAAGCGGACCTGAAAGCGAAGCTCTTTTACAGGATCGGCATGCAAGATTAATTTGCACATAGAGAAATTTGATTTTGAGACGAGCTGGTTTAATCGTTAATTTGCTATAAGGAGATTACAATGCAGAAGATTATCGATCGAAGGTCCTTTTTAAAAACATCGGGATTGGGGGCTCTGGGATTGGCCGCTTTACGATGCAATAGACCCTATTATAATCCCCTAAAAAGCAAACCCAATATTGTACTGATCATGGCTGATGATATGGGCTTTTCAGACCTGGGATGCTATGGTGGCGAGATTCAGACACCGAACATCGATCAACTGGCAGAAAAGGGATTGCGCTACACACAATTTTACAATGCATCACGCTGCTGCCCCACGCGGGCTTCCCTGTTGACCGGATTGTACGCTCATCAGACGGGCATGGGGTGGATGACAGCTGCCGATCTTGGGTCACCGGGTTATACAGGGGACATTAATAGAAATTGTGTCACCCTCGCTGAAGTGCTCAAACAGGCAGGATATTCCACTTATTTATCCGGTAAATGGCATGTGACTCATGATCGATACATGAAGCCCAGCGGTCCGAAACACAACTGGCCGCTTCAGAGGGGATTTGACCGCTATTATGGACCTCTGGACGGTGGCGGGAGCTATTTTCATACCAAGGTTCTGGTCCACGATAACGAGTCACTTCCGGTGCCGGAAAAAGAGTATTATGTGACTGACGCCATCAGTGAGTATGCTTCGAAATATATCACAGAACATGCCAAAGGCAAATCCGAACAACCGTTTTTTCTCTATGTGGGGTATACGGCACCTCACTTTCCTTTACATGCCAAACCGGAAGATATTGAAAAATACAAGGACCTGTACACCCGGGGTTGGGAGATCGTTCGTGCGGAAAGGTATTCCAGGTTGATCGAACTGGGGATCATTGATGAGGAGTGGCAGCTTCCTGGCTTTGAAAAAGATATTCAATCCTGGGATAAAATGAGCAATGCAGAAAAACAACACATGGTGAAACGGATGGCAATCTATGCGGCCCAGATCGATAACATGGATCAGGGAATCGGCCAGATCGTAACCTCACTCAAAGAGACGGGACAGTATGACAATACACTTATTTTATTCTTATCCGACAACGGCGGTAGTGCCGAATTTATTTCACGGGGGGATAAAAGCTATGAAGCATTGGGAACAGCCTCTTCCTATGAGAGTGTCAGAAAACCGTGGGCCACGGCCAGCAACACACCCTTTCGAAAGTACAAGCAATGGGAGCATGAAGGCGGTACCGCAACACCTCTGATTGTGCACTGGCCGGAACAGATCAGATCCCATGGTGAACTGCGGCATCAGGTGGGACATGTGATCGATTTCATGCCCACCTTCATTGATGTGACCGGTGCAGACTATCCCGATCAATATATAAACAATAAAATCATCCCAATGGAAGGGGTCAGTCTAGTCCCCACATTCGATAACAAATCCATCCAGCGTGAAGCCTTATATTGGGAGCATCAGGCGACCCGGGCCATCCGCATGGGGCAATGGAAATTGGTGGCCGACAGTCACCCTGATCCGCCGTACGAAGGCAAATGGGAATTGTATAATATGGAGACGGATAGGACAGAGACCCATAACCTTGCGGAGCAGTATCCCGATCGTGTGGAAATGATGGCAGAGATGTGGCACAGGTGGGCGGTCCGGTGTCGTGTCTATCCCCTGGATGGACGGGGCTGGTTTCCTCGACTGGAGAAGTAGTCATGATGAATCGCAGAGAATTTATTAAAAATTGCAGTTTGGGATTGATATCTGTTCCGCTACTGAACATATCATGCAAATCCTTTTCCTCTGGTTCTCAACCCAACATTCTCTTCATCCTTTCCGATGATGCCGGCTACGATGATTTCGGTTTTCACGGAGGGACTGATATTCCCACACCCAACCTGGACAGGCTGGCAGCGAACGGAATTGTTTTCACTGATGCTCATGTAACGGCGACAGTCTGCAGTCCGTCTCGGGCGGGTATGCTGACCGGCCGCTATCAGCAGCGATTCGGGCACGAGGCCAACTCTCCTGGTCACAGTCAGGGTATGGATCCCGCAGAAGTCACACTGGCAGATGCACTAAAGAAGCTGAATTACAGAACCGGTCTTTTTGGAAAATGGCATCTGGGTATGTCAGACGAGTACCATCCTAATAACCGCGGTTTCGATGAATTTTATGGATTACTGGGAGGCTCCCGCTCATACTTTCCTTCAGAAAATCAGGATAAATCCGGACGTCCACAGGCAATGATGCATAATGATCAGTATGTCCGTTTCGAAGGATATTTGACGGATGTGCTGACGGAAAAAGCCATTGCTTTTATGGAAGCAGATGATGACAGGCCGTTCTTCACATTTGTATCGTATACTGCGGTTCACACCCCTATGGAAGCCAGGAAAGAATATTTGGAAATGTTTAAAGATCACCCGCGTCCTGTCCTGGCCGCCATGACCCATGCGATGGATGAGGGGGTCGGCCGGATCATGGGTTCACTTGAGAAAAGTGGCCGACTAAATGATACATTGATCATTTTTACCAATGACAACGGCGGCTCGGCCTTCAATACATCCAGTAATGATCCTTTAAAAGGATGGAAAGGGAATAAATTTGAAGGTGGAAGCCGTGTACCGTTCCTGGTTCACTGGAAGGATCACCTGGCCGGGAGAAGGACATTTCAGGGGATCACATCAACGCTGGATATTTTCGCTACGGCTTTTACCTGTGCGGGCGGTAAGAATCATGGTGGCAATCACCTGGATGGCGTCAACCTGATCCCTTATCTGAAGGGAGAGTCGCAGGGCAATCCTCACGATTGGCTCTTCTGGCGCAAAGAGGAGGAGGCTGCTGTACGCTGGAAGGAATGGAAATTGATCCGTCTTCAGGATTACGGTTATGTGCTGTATAACCTGGAGGAAAATCTGGGGGAGACTGAAAATCTTGTTAATCAATATTCGGAAATATCCAACAAGATGAAGCAGGCTCTGGAAAACTGGGAATCGGAATTGGTGGAGCCGGCCTGGCATGAGAGCCAGGATTGGCGGGATGTGACCTGGCAGATCCACAAGGATTTAATGGAGAACCGAAAACCGGAAAAGATCCATCCCTGAGCCTCAACCAGTATCTCGTAGAACTTTTTATTTATCCTTTTCAAAGGGAGCAAGAATCGAAAACGAATCCATTGCAGATTTTTATCATGAGATAAATACGGGAGTCGTACTTAATGAACAGAAGGAATGCATTAAAGTGGATGGCGGGAGCTGGACTTTATGCGATGATGGGTCCTGCATGCACCAAATCGATTTTTGAAGACGGTAAAAAACCCAATATTGTTCTCTTTTACGCCGATGATATCGGATACGGTGATATCGGCTGTTACGGTGCACATGGCGTGCGTACGCCCAATCTGGACCGGCTGGCCTCGGGCGGTGTCCGATTCACCGATGCCCACTGCAGTTCAGCGACTTGCACACCTTCCCGTTATTCATTGCTCACAGGCAGTTACGCCTTCCGCAGGAACGCGCAGGTGCTTCAAGGTAACGCACCCCTGCTGATCTCATTGGAAACACCCACGCTGCCGGCCATTCTGCAAAAGGCCGGTTACAGGACGGGTGTTGTGGGGAAGTGGCATCTGGGTCTGGGTGATGGTGACCTGGACTGGAACGGAAAAATCTCACCCGGCCCCCTGGAAATCGGATTCGATTACAGCTTTCTCATCCCTGCTACTGGCGACCGGGTGCCATGTGTGTATGTGGAGAATCATAGTGTGGTGAACGCCGATCCTGCTGATCCCATCCGGATCAGTTACCGCAAACCCATCGGAGATGTGCCGACTGGGGAATCCCATCCTCAGTTGCTAAGGATGAAAGCTGATGGTCAGCACAGCAAGACCATCATTAATGGTATAAGCCGCATCGGCTACATGGAAGGGGGTGAGAAAGCGCTATGGAAGGATGAGGAATTCCCCTTTGTGTTGACTGAAAAGTGTGAACACTTTATCCAGGAGAATCGTGAAAATCCTTTCTTTCTTTACTACTCCTTCCATGACATTCACGTGCCCCGGGTGACTCATCCCGATTTCGTGGGTAAGAGCACCATGGGCCCGCGGGGCGATGCCATCGCTCAGGTAGACTACTGCGTCGGCCGGATCATGAAAACGCTGGAAGAGCACAATCTGATGGAAAATACACTGGTACTGTTTACCAGCGATAACGGTCCGGTGCTCGATGACGGATACGAAGACCGGGCCGTGGAGATGCTGGGCGATCACAAGCCGGCCGGTCCCTTCCGCGGCGGTAAATACAGTGCTTTCGAAGCGGGAACGCGGATGCCCACCATCGCCTTTTGGCCAAGCAAGATCAATCCGGGTGTCAATGACGCGTTGTGGGGACAGATCGATCTATTCGCCTCTTTGGCCGCTCTTACAGGACAAACCCTGAATCCTAATGCGTCACCAGACGGGGAGAACATGCTTGACGTCCTCCTCAACCGGAGCGACCGCGGCCGTGATTATCTTCTGGAGGAATCCCATACCCTGTCCCTGCGTTACAAACACTGGAAGTACATCCGGCCCTCAAAACCAATTGCGTGGATCGATAAAGGTAAGAAGATCGAAAGCGGTCAGAGTATTGGTGATCAATTGTATGATCTTTCCACCGACATTGGAGAGCAGACGAATCTCGCTGCTGAAAAACCGGCCATGGTCCGCAGGCTATCGGAGAAACTGAATGAGATAGCCGGTTCAGAAAGAGGACGAAAATGAAAACCCAGGAGGAAGAGTACATCATGAATTCAAATATCAAACTGCTTAAGCCGGGTGAAGTATGGCTTGACACCGAAGGTAATCCCATACAGGCCCATGGCGGCGGTATGCTTTATCATGAGGGTGTTTACTATTGGTACGGGGAAGACAAAGATGGTGATTCCTGGCTGCCTGAATGCAATATTGAATGGGATGGATACCGAGTGGAAGCCATCGGCATTCACTGTTATTCGTCTGAAAATCTTCTGGAATGGAAAAACGAGGGAATCGTCCTCCCTTCTGTTAAGGAGGATCCTGCTCACGATCTGCATACCAGTAAAGTGATGGAACGCCCCAAGGTCATCTATAACCAAAGGACCCGTCAATTTGTCATGTGGATGCACATTGATACCATGGATTATCTGTACGCCCGGGTCGGTGTTGCCGTATCCGATAAGCCGACAGGTCCTTTTAATTATATCGGGAGTATGCGGCCCGATAATTCCGACAGCAGGGACATGACGGTGTTTCAGGATGAGAACGGAAAAGCATATTTGGTCTATTCCTCGGCCTGGAACTCGGAACTGCATATTTCATTGTTGTCGGACAATTATCTGGAACTTTCGGGAGAGATGAAGAAGGCTTTTGTGACCAATGTGAAGAATGACGGACCAGAATCGCCGGCAATTTTCAAACACAATAAGAAATACTTTATGATTACATCCCACTGCACCGGCTGGGATCCCAATCCCGCTGAATATGCTGTTGCCGATCATATGATGGGATCATGGAAAGCCATGGGGAATCCGTGTGTGGGCCCTGGTGCAGATACGACATTTGATTCCCAGGATACGTTTGTATTCGAGCTTGCTGATAAAACGGGATCGTTTGTGTTCATGGCTGACC
>Ga0180432_10007966_pt1 | contig 13336 bp, 13 predicted proteins | sample SS_ome_10_FD_132414 | JGI IMG/M metagenome (GOLD analysis project Ga0180432, IMG submission 132414) | Hypersaline lake sediment archaeal communities from the Salton Sea, California, USA - SS_1_MS_2 metaG | ecosystem: Environmental > Aquatic > Non-marine Saline and Alkaline > Hypersaline >...
CGCCACCGACGAGGACGCCGGACTTACTGCGGGCCAGGGCATCGGTGGCCAGTTCCCACGAGGACTGGGTGATCGGCTGACCGTAGAACAGCTCGACATAGCCGGCGGAGTTCGCCAGCAGCAGTTCGATGGCTTGCGATTCGCCGGGGTCGCTCGGGTCGTTGACGAACCGCCAGAAACCGGCCTCGCGAAGGCTCCGCTCGTCGAACCCACCCGTGTCGTCCAGCCGCCAGGAACGTGCTTCCCAGTTGAGATAATCCCCACCGTCATGGGAGACGATGATCTGTTGCCCGAAGCGGTAGTCCCCGTCCGGGTCCCGGCCCTCGCCTTCTCCGCGCCATACCCCGACAAGCGGCAAGAGCGCCAGCAGGGCGTCGTTGAGGTTCGCGCCGATGCGCAGGTTGGCGGTGTCGGTTACCGGGAGGTCCTCGAAAATCGGGATGTTTCGACCGGCGGTCTGCTGGGCGCGTTCCGCAGCGGCGGCCACCGCTCGGTCGCCGCTGCCCTTGATGTCGTCGCTGCTCACCCCGGCGTGCTCAGGATTCGTCGGTGATCAGCCGGTATACCGCGTAGACCGCGAACCAGGTGATGACGATGACCGCGATGACGAGCAGAATCTCGAAGAAGAGCACCACGGGAGAAGCCTATCGCGATCTCGCCGCTATGCGACCTTGATGTCGATCTGATGCAGGCCCGCGCCGGCGGGGGCGACGGTGACCGCTCCGTTGCCGACCGCTGACAGCACCTGAACCGTCCAGGTGCCGGGGGCGGCGAAGAACCGGAAGTCGCCGGCGGCCGTCGCGAACAGTTCGGCGGTGAACTCCTGGGCGGCGTCGAGCAGACTTACCGACGCGCCGCCGACGGTGCGGCCGGAGTCGTCGACGACACGTCCGGTGATCACCGTCTCCTTCTCCAGGTCGACGCCGGCGGGCAGCATCGAACGGCGATCGGTAGTCGCGCTGCCGGACGCGTCCGCCGGGTGGACGGGATTGAGAAACAATGTCATGACCGAAGACTCCTGAATGTTGTTGGCAGGGCTGAGGGGGCAGACCTCTGGGGTTCTGCGAGAGGTGGCGACGAACGCGAAACGGGCGCGGCTACTCAGCAGCTACGACAACAACAGCAACAACCCGCGGTGCGGCACAGATCTACTGCACGGCGCCGGGTGAGCGTCTGCTCAAGGCGGGCTGTCACGGCTCAGATGATACCCAACAAACGGGTCATCAGGTCAATTAGGTGCTCCCGCACGGCCATCAGGTCTGCCGGATGCCGGGCAGGTTGGGTTCGGCGGCGTGCGCGGTCGTCAGTTCTGGTTGAAACCATCCAGGCGCACGGTGACGTCCTCGGTGAGGCCCTCGATGATGATGTCCGACCCGCGCGCACCCTCGGCGGTGGGCTTCAGCCCGAACGGCAGTCTCTGCCCGGGCATGGTTGCTCCGAACGCCCCGAGAACCGCGGCCCGCTTTTCGGGGGGCACGACCTGATCTGCGGTGTTCGGCCCGGTCGCGATGCCGGTCGGGGTGAACACCAGGGTTGTCTGCTCCGGACCCGCGATGGACAGGTCCACCGTCACGCTGACGCGTTTGTCGAAGCCCGCGCTGGTGGGAGTGCCGGTGAACACCAGTCCGGTACTTCCCGAGATGCCCGACTCGGTTGTACCCCCGGTGGCATCGTTGGTGTCCTCCGCCGGAGCCCCGAGGTTGAGGTCTTTGACACCGATGAATCCCCCCACGTGCCGGGAGTCGATGATGATCCGGCTTTCCAGCTTGCCCAACGGCAGCTCGGCGTCGGATCTGATCAGCCAGGAGGCCTGGGACAGGTCGATATCGTGCATGGTGGCCTCGAGCGTGACTTTGCCCACCACCGGATGCTCGACGCCGCCGGCCTTGATCTCCAATTCGCTGTAACGGTGACGCATGGCCTGCGGGAGGAACGGGAAGCCCAGGATCGCCACCCACGGATCGAATCGCAGATCCGCCGCGGCCCGGACGTTGCGTGCCAGCCGGTACTCCGCGTAGATGGCGGCCCCGGTGTCGGCGCCGACCGTCCCCAGGGCGACCACCAACGCAGCGGAACCCACCGCCGTGAACAGCTTTCGCACCCGGCTATTCTGGCCCACTGCGTCGCGCGGGCGTCCGGATCGGCGAAACAGCAGGTCGCACGCTAGAGTGTCAGCAAATTGGGAGAGTTCGTTGGACCTGTTGCTACTTACTGCAGACCCTGACCCGGAGTCGGTTCTGCCCTCGCTGACACTGCTCGCTCACACCGTGCGCGCGGCGCCGACCGAGGTGGCGTCACTGCTGGAGGCCGGGTCGGCCGATATCGCCATCGTCGATGCGCGCATCGATCTGGCGGCGGCGCGCGGACTGTGCCGGTTGTTGGGCACCACCGGCGCCCCGGTGCCGGTCGTGGCCGTGGTCAATGAGGGCGGCCTCGTCGCGGTGAACATCGACTGGGGTATCGACGAGATCCTTCTGCCGGGGACCGGTCCGGCTGAAATCGATGCCCGCTTGCGACTGCTCGCCGGCAGGCGCGGTGGGCTGGCCGTTCAGGAAAGCGCCGGCAAGGTCAGCCTCGGCGAATTGATGATCGATGAGGGGACTTACACGGCGCGGCTGCGCGGCCGCCCGCTGGATCTGACCTACAAGGAGTTCGAGCTGCTCAAGTACCTGGCCCAGCACGCGGGCCGGGTATTCACCAGAGCCCAGCTGCTGCAGGAGGTCTGGGGGTACGACTTCTTCGGCGGTACCCGCACCGTCGATGTGCACGTCCGACGCCTGCGGGCCAAGCTGGGCCCCGAGCATGAGGCGCTGATCGGAACCGTCCGCAACGTCGGCTATAAGGCGGTGCGGCCGGCCCGCGGCCGGCCCGGTAATCCCGGCGACCAGTCGGCCGACGAAGAGGAAGCCGGCGAGGAGGCCCCCGACGGGGAATCAGACGAGGAAGCGCCCGACGGGGTCGACTCCGGTTCGGTGTCGGCATCGCTACCCGGTCTGTGACGGCGCCGCACTGGCGCCCCGCGCTGTTGCCGGCGGAGCAGCACGCGGTCCGGGAGTTGGTCGCGGCGGCGCACCGGGCCGACGGGGTCGAACCGGTGGGCGAACAGGTTCTGCGGGAACTCGCCGGCGACCGCGCCGAGCATCTGCTCGTCGCGGATCCGGGTGGCAACCTGGCCGGCTACCTCAGCCTCGCCTCGGGGACCGCGGAGCTGGCGGTGCACCCCGAATCGCGTCGGCGCGGTGTCGGGACGCTCCTGGTGCGGACGGCCCTCGCGCACGACGGCGAACAGGTGCGGTTCTGGGCACACGGAACGCTGCCGTCCGCCAAGTCCCTGGCCGCCGCGCTCGACCTGCACGCAGTCCGGGAACTGGTCCAGATGCGTCGGACATTATGCGACGTTCCCGAACCCGCTGTTCTTCCCGGTATCACGGTGCGCGGCTATGTGAGCGGCTATGGCGGTCCGGATGACCCGGATGATCTAGCCGAGTTGCTGCGAGTGAATAACGCCGCCTTCTCCTGGCACCCGGAGCAGGGGGGCTGGACGTCCTCCGAGTTCAATGACCGGGCACGCGAATCATGGTTCGACCCGGCCGGGCTACTTCTCGCAGTCGATGACGCCACCGGCTCGCTGCTTGGCTTCCATTGGACCAAGGTGCATGCCGACGGCACCGGCGAGGTGTACGTGCTCGGAGTCGACCCCGCTGCGCGGGGCAGGGGCCTGGGCCGCATGCTCACCCTGGCGGGCCTGCGCCATCTGGCGCGCCGGCTCGGGCACCTGGAAGGGCCTTCCGTCATGCTTTACGTTGAATCCGACAACACCGCTGCGATCAGGACTTATGTGGCGCTGGGCTTCGCTGTGGCGGCGGTGGACACCGCATACGCGTCACGTTGACGGAAAGTTGTTCACCTTCCGTTAACCGGCCATCCCCGATTTGGCCACTCCTCCCGCATACGTTTCGGCTGCGAAACAGCACCACATCGGAAGTAGGAAATCAGTGACCAGTTTCGGCAAGGCGCTCGTCGTGACGGCCTCGGCGGCCGCGATTGCCGCGCTCACCGGGTGCGGCAGCGATGACAACGCGCCCTCCTCGGGCTCTGAGGCGGTGGGGACGGTCGACTGCGGCGGGACGAAGTCATTGAAGGGCAGTGGTGCCACCGCCCAGGCCAACGCCATGACCCGGTTCGTCACTGCCTACGAGGCGGCCTGCCCCGGTTTCACCCTGAACTACACCTCGAGTGGATCGGGCGCGGGGGTGTCAGAATTCGTCGGTGGCCAAACCGATATCGGCGGTTCCGATTCGGCGCTGAACGCCGATAAGGGCGAGGTCGAAAAGGCGAAGGCGCGCTGCGACGGCAATGACGCCTGGAATCTGCCGATGGTGTTCGGGCCGATCGCCATCACCCATAACGCGCCGGGCGTCGAGCGCCTGGTCCTGGACGGACCGACGGCCGCCAAGATCTTCAACGGCAGCGTCAAGACATGGGACGCTCCGGAACTCGCCGCGCTGAACCCGGACACCACACTTCCGGCCGATCCCATCGTGGTGATTTTCCGCAGTGACGAATCGGGAACCACCGACAACTTCCAGCGCTATCTCGATGCCGCGTCGGGCGGCGCGTGGGGCAAGGGCGCCGGCAAGACATTCAACGGGGGGGTCGGCGAGGGTGCCAAGGGTAACGAGGGCACCTCGGCCGCGATCAACTCCACACCCGGGTCCATCACCTACAACGAATGGTCCTTCGCCAAGGCCCAGGGCCTGCCGGTCGCGGAGATCATCACCTCCGCGGGGCCCGATCCCGTGCAACTCAGCGTCGAATCGGCCGGAAAGTCCATCGACGACGTCGAGATCAAGGGCGTGGGCAATGATCTGGTGCTCGACACCTCGTCGTTCTACCTGCCCACCGATGCCGGCGCCTACCCGATCATGCTCGCCACCTACTCGCTGGTCTGCTCGCAGTACCCCGACAGCGAGGTCGCGCCCGCAGTCCGGGCGTTCCTGACGGTGGCCCTGGGCAAGGGCCAGGAGGGCCTGACCGACAACGGCTACATTCCGGTGCCCGAGGCGTTTAAGGGCAAGCTCGTGACCGCGATCGACGCGATCTCCTGAGCGTGACCGGACCGCGCCGTGACGATCAAGCCTGAACCGGCCGCCGTGAGTTCGCCGTCGAGGTTCAAACGGCCGGGGCATACTGCCCCTGTGAAGCCCCCACCGGCGCCGACGAGCGGCCTTCGCTCCGGTGGGCGGTGGGGTGACCGCGTCTTCGGTTCGGTCGCCACCGCGGCCGGCGCGACGATCATCGCGGCGATTGCGCTGATGGCGCTGTTCCTGATCATCAGGGCGGTGCCGTCGTTGCAGGCCAACAAGGCCAACTTCATCACCAGTTCGGAGTTCAGCACCACCGACGAGACCAACCTGCGGTTCGGGATCGCCGAACTGTTCCAGGTCACCGTGCTCAGCTCGGTCTTCGCGTTGATGATCGCGGTCCCGATCGCGATCGGTATCGCGGCGTTCCTGACCAACTACGCACCGGCGCGGTTGGCGAAGCCGTTCGCCATCCTCGTCGACCTGCTGGCCGCCGTGCCGTCGATCGTGTTCGGTCTGTGGGGGATCTTCGTGCTGGCCCCGTGGCTGGAACCCACGGCGCGGTTCCTCAACGGCCACCTCGGCTGGTTGTTCCTGTTCGCCGACGGTAACGTCTCGCTGGCGGGCGGCGGAACAGTCTTCACCGCGGGTGTGGTGCTGGCGGTGATGATCCTGCCCATCATCACCTCGGTCACCCGGGAGGTGTTCGCCCTGACACCGCGCGGCCATGTGGAGGCGGCTCAGGCCCTCGGCGCCACCAAGTGGGAGGTGGTGCGGATGACGGTCTTCCCCTACGGCCGCAGCGGCATGATCGCCGGGTCCATGCTCGGCCTCGGACGCGCGCTCGGGGAGACCGTCGCGGTGCTGATCATCCTGCGAGCGGCCGCGGCGCCCGGGCACTGGTCGGTATTCGACGGCGGATACACCTTCGCCTCCAAGATCGCTTCGGCGGCAGCGGAATTCAGCGCCAAGCTTCCGACCGGCGCCTATATCGCAGCCGGTTTGGTGCTGTTCATCCTGACCTTTATCGTCAATGCGCTCGCTCGTGTCGCCGCCGGCGGGAGGGTGAGCGGAGGATGAACGGCCAAGCCCTCGAGGCGCCCGTCAAACGGCCGACGTTCCACCCGGTCGGCACCAGGCGGAAGATCAAAAACACGGTGGCGGCGGTGCTGTTCGCGGCGTCGTTCGTCATCGCCATGGTGCCGCTGTTCTGGGTCCTCTACACCGTGCTCGAACGAGGGGTTCGTGCGGTCGTCAACCCGCTGTGGTGGAGCAGGTCGCTGTCTGGTGTGCTGCCCGACCAGATGGCCGGCGGCGTCTATCACGCGATCTACGGAACCATCGTGCAGGCCGCGATCGCCGCGGCCATCTCGGTTCCGCTGGGTGTCATGGCGGCGATCTATCTGGTCGAGTACGGTACCGGCCGGCTGGCCAAGGTCACCACCTTCATGGTGGACATCCTCGCCGGTGTCCCGTCGATCGTCGCGGCGCTGTTCATCTTCGCACTGTGGATCTCGACGCTCGGCTTCCCGCAGAGCGCGTTCGCGGTGTCGCTGGCCCTGGTGCTGCTGATGCTGCCGGTGGTGGTGCGCAACACCGAGGAGATGCTGAAACTCGTACCCGACGAACTGCGGGAGGCCTCCTACGCACTGGGTGTTCCGAAGTGGAAGACCATCGTGCGTATCGTCGTGCCCACCGCACTGCCCGGCATGATCAGCGGTGTCCTGCTCGCACTCGCCAGGGTCATGGGCGAGACCGCACCGGTTCTGGTGCTCGTCGGCTACGCCCGGTCGATCAACTATGACGCCCTCGACGGCAACATGGCGTCTTTGCCGCTGCTCATCTACACCGAACTGATCAACCCGGAGGCCGCCGGGCGACTCCGGGTCTGGGGCGCTGCGCTCACACTCATCCTGTTGGTGGCCGCGCTGTACGTGGCCGCCGCGTTTATCAACCGATACCTCACCCGGAACCGGGTCTAGCACCCAAGGAGCGAACCGTGGCCAAGCGGTTGGATCTCAAGGACGTCAATATCTACTATGGCGCGTTCCACGCCGTCGCCGATGTCTCGGTGGCCGTCCCGCCGCGCAGTGTGACCGCCTTCATCGGACCCTCGGGCTGCGGCAAGTCGACGGTGCTGCGGACCCTGAACCGGATGCACGAGGTGATTCCGGGGGGCCGTGTGGAGGGGTCGGTCCTGCTCGATGGGGAGGATATCTACGGGTCGGGGGTCGATCCGGTCAGCGTGCGCAAGACCATCGGGATGGTGTTCCAGCGACCCAATCCCTTCCCGACCATGTCGATCCGGGACAACGTGATCGCCGGTCTGCGACTGCAGGGTGTACGCAGTCGCGATCTGCTCGATCAGACGGCCGAACGCTCGCTGCGGGCGGCCAACCTGTGGAACGAGGTCAAGGACCGCCTCGACAAGCCCGGCGGGGGGTTGTCGGGAGGGCAGCAGCAGCGGCTGTGCATCGCCCGGGCCATCGCCGTTCAGCCCGATGTGCTGCTGATGGATGAACCGTGCTCGGCGCTCGACCCGATATCGACGCTGGCCATCGAGGATCTCATCGCGGAACTCAAACGCGATTACACCATCGTCATCGTCACTCATAATATGCAGCAGGCTGCGCGGGTGAGCGACCAGACCGCCTTCTTCAACCTGGAAGCCACCGGCAAGCCCGGACGGCTCGTCGAGGTCGATGACACCGAAAAGATCTTCAGCAATCCCGCGCAGAAGGCGACAGAGGACTACATCTCCGGCCGATTCGGCTGAGACCGGTCCTATCCCGGCCTGGGGTCGACCCAGAGCCGAAGCCGAACCGGATCAGTAGGTCGCGATCTCCTCCTCATCGGGCAACTGGCCGGTCACCTGGAAGATCACCCGGCGCGAGATCTCCACCGCGTGGTCGGCGAAGCGCTCATAAAACCGTCCCAGCAGGGTCACATCTACCGCGGCGGCAACGCCGTGGCGCCAATCCCGGTCCATCATCACGGTGAACAGGTGGCGATGCAGATCGTCCATCGCATCGTCCTCTTCGCGGATGTGACGGGCCTTCTCCGGATCACGCGAGACCAGGACCTCCCGCGCGCTGTCGGCCATGTCCACCGCCACCCGCCCCATCTCGGCGAAATAGCCGTTGACCTCTTCGGGAAGCGCATGCTGCGGATGACGGCGGCGGGCGATCTTGGCGACGTGCAGCGCGAGCGCGCCCATCCGCTCGACATCGGCGACGATCTGGATGGAGCCGACGATGGCCCGTAGATCACCGGCTACCGGCGCCTGCAGGGCAAGCAAGACGAATGCGGCCTCTTCGGCGCGAGCGCTGGTAGCCGAAATCTTCTCGTGGTCGCCGATCACCTGTTCGGCGAGCACCAGGTCGGCCTGCAACAAAGCCTGGGTGGCACGCTCCATGGCCACACCGGCCATTCGGCACATCTCGGCCAGCTGGTTGTTCAGAGCATCGAGCTGGTCATGGTACGCGGTGCGCATCCCGCCAGCTTACTGTCCGGCCGGCGACAACCATGCTGCGCGGGATTGAACGGTCGGTGAACCCCGGCTAATCGCAGCTGATATCCGCTCCGTTGATCACCGTCAGATCTGACGGCAGTTCGGCGGGGGTACTGCTCCCGGAATGCGTGACGCTGACGCTCAGGGGTGTGTCGTTGGCCGGCGGATAGGTCACGGCGGTGAAATCGTCGCCGAGAACCACCTCGACCAGTTCACCGAGCCCGTCGATGCGCTCGATCCGGGCGCCCGGCAGAGTGGCCGCGACGGTGGCGGCGGCCTGCTCGTTGCCCATCGAGTAGTACACCGTGGTGGTCGGCACCGCGCTCCAAGTGGAGTAATAGTCCGGTTCGCGGACATCGAACCTGAACAGCTCGAACTCCTCGGTCGCGGCCGTCGCCAGCCCGGTCCGCTCCGTCGGGTTCGCTACCTGGACGGTCACGTCCCGGGGGTCTGCCGCCACGGCCCGGACTTCTTCGATAGTCGTGGTCGGCCTACTGGACGGCTGGGTGGCACTCTCGGCCGCGACGTCGGACAACTCCAGATAATCCTCCCCGGCACCTGTCGTTTCGGCAGTCGTTTCACCGGCTCCGGTCGCCACGGTGAGCGGACTCAACGTCTCGTTGAGGTCATTCTCGCCCGGGAGCAGTTCATCGTCGATGATCGCGTCGAAGAGCGCCCGGACGCCCTCGGTACTGGGGACCTCGTTGCCTTCCCAGTCGGTGACACCGGTCGTCGGCACGGTCACGAAGGTGATCCGGCCGGCATTGATGCCCTGCAGCGACTGCCCCAACCGAACCAGATCGCGGGTCTGGACGTTATCGACGTAACTGTCGTCGATGAACGTGTTGACAACCTGGTTGAGACGACTGAGATCGAACAGGGTGTCGGAGGAGATCATCGAGCGCAACAGTGAGGACAGGAACAACTGCTGGCGTTTGATGCGGCCGTAATCGCCGTTGTACTCAGTCATGACGGATCTGGCGCGCACATAGTTCAGGGCCGTGTGGCCGTCGAGATTCTGACGGCCGGCGGTGGCCAGCACGACCCCCAACTCGGCATCCTCGAGTGGGGTGGTGCTGCACACCTCGACCCCCCCGACGGCGTCGACCATTTTCTCGAAACCGACGAAGTCCACCGCCATGAACCGGTTGATGGCCAGTCCGGACATCTTCTGGATCACCTTCACCAGGCACTTCGGCCCGCCGAGGGCGTAGGCGGAGTTCAGTTTTGTGGTGGTCGGGCGCTCGTTATCGCTCCACTCGCCATTGACCTTGTCGTAGACGGGCCCATAGTTGCCGGTTTCGGGATCCCATGCCTGGCAGTTCATCGGCGTGATGGCGAGATCGCGGGGGAAGGAGACCGCGACGACGCGTTTCCGGTTCGCCGGGATGTTCACCAACATGATGGTGTCGGCGCGGGCACCTTCGACAAGACTGCTGTCACCCGCACCGACCTCGGCGTTCGCGCCGATACGGCTGTCCACCCCCACGATGAGGAAGTTCTCGTCCCCGGTCTGGGCGCTCGGATCACGGATATCGGTGGATTCGGGGTCGAGTGCCGCGATCGTGTTGAGCAGTCTGTTCTTGGCGGATTGCCACTGCCAGGCGGCACCGGTGAGTGCCAGTGCGCATACCGCGATGAGGGCGGCCGTCGCCCGGCCGGCCAACAGGGCCGGGCGGTGCGGACGAGTGCCCGGACCGGGGGCGCGGGGAGCCTTGGACGGCACCGCCACTGGGTCACGGTGAGCGGCCAACGGATGACGGGTCCGGGCCAGGGCCGCCAGGTCGGGGATCTCGTCTGGAATCGCGCCGGCCGGCAGAGGGGCGGTCGCATCCGAGTCGGCGTCGATGGCGTCAACGGCGTCGGCACTTCGCCGGTTGACCGGATTTATCCGATGGTCGCCGGTGATTTTCGCGATCAGGTCGGCGACCGGGACACCCTCGGAGTGATTACCCGGACGTCGGCGGGAGGCGGGCATGGCTGCGCTCTGGGCCCGGTCGGCGGCATCGCGCTGACCAGGCGTGGTGCCCTCGCCCTCACCCTCGCCCATGGTCCAAGAAGCCTCCGAGTCGAATGAACACCGCGATCGTGCCGCCGTGGCGCGCTACTGCGGTGCCGGACGCCGGGGTATCCGGTCCGGACCGTCGGTCAGATCTGGGGTGCGAGCGTACCGAGCCAACCTGAGAGTTTACTGGGACCCGGTAACAGCACTTCAGCCGCCGGAATTGACCATATCGGCACCTGAGGGCACCGTGCAGTCCTCAGGATCGTCCAGCCAGCCCTCCGGCAGCGTGACCGCCGCCGCCGAGCCCTGACGGCCCCGAGCGCCGTGGCCCGCGGCGGGGAATGCGACGTCTCGGTCGAGTTGCCCCAGCAGGCGATCCAGTTCTTCGAGCGTGCGGACCAATGCCAGCCCGCGCCGCAGATCGGCGCCGGCTGGGAAGCCGTGCAGATACCAGGCGATGTGTTTGCGGATATCGCGCATGCCCTTGTCCTCGCCGAAGTGGGCGGCCAGCAGGGTGCCGTGGCGGCGGACGATATCGGTGACTTCGCCCAGGGTGGGGGGGGTGGGCAGCGGGGCGCCGCTGAACGCGGCGGAGAGCTCGGCGAACAGCCACGGCCGTCCCAGGCAGCCGCGGCCGATGACGACACCGTCACAGCCGGTCCCCGCCATCATGGCCGTTGCGTCATTGGCCTCGAAGATATCCCCGTTGCCGAGTACCGGGATCGTGTTCACGGCTTGTTTGAGTTCGCCGATCCGGCTCCAGTCGGCGGTTCCGGAGTAGCGCTGAGCCGCGGTGCGGGCATGCAGGGCGACGGCGGCCGCGCCCTCCTGCTCGGCGATCCGCCCGGCGTCGAGGTGGGTGCGGTGGGCGTCGTCGATACCGACGCGGAACTTCACCGTCACCGGGACCGGCGACCCTTCGGTGGCGCGGACCGCCGCGGCGACGATCCGGCCGAAGAGTCGGCGTTTGTAGGGTAGCGCCGCCCCGCCGCCGCGGCGGGTCACCTTGGGCACCGGGCATCCGAAGTTCATATCGATGTGGTCGGCGAGGCCCTCCTCGACGATCATCTTCGCGGCCTCGTATGTGGTCGCCGGATCGACGGTGTAAAGCTGCAGCGATCGCGGCGACTCATCCGGCCCGAAGGCCGTCATATGCATGGTCACCGGGTGCCGTTCGGCCAGCGCCCGGGCAGTGACCATCTCGCAGACGTAGAGACCGCTGACCGTGCCGGCCCGGGCCAGTTCGAGCTCCCGGCACAGGGTTCGGAAGGCCACGTTCGTAACGCCCGCCATAGGCGCCAACACCACCGGGCTGCGGAGGGTCAGTGACCCGATCCGCAGCCCGGTGATGGTCGATTTCGCCGGTTCGCCGATGACGTGCCCTAGATCGCCGCTCCGGCTAGGGCCTTGGCGGCCCGCTTCTCGGCCAGCTTGGCGTCGCGCTCAAGTTTGCGCGCCTTAGCCTCGTCGAACTTGTCGCAGGTCTCCCGGAGTTCGGCGATGAGAGTGCCCAGCTCGTCGCGCAGCCGGGCGCCCTCGCCGGTGAAGTCCTCGCGCTCGAAGATCCGCCACTTCTTCAGCACCGGCATCACGACGTCCTCAAGGTGGATGCGCGGGTCGTATACGCCGCCGGTGGCGATGATGACAGCCTTGCGCCGGAACTCCGGAACGGTGTACCCGGGCATCTTGAAATTCTTCAGGATCCGGTAGAGCGACTGCATCGCCATATTGGGGGCGATGTCCAGTCCGGCCGCGCTGATATCGCGGTAGAAGATCATGTGCAGATTTTCGTCATTGGAGATCCGGGCCAGCAGCTGCTCGGCGACGGGCTCATGACAAGCCTTACCGGTGTTGCGATGCGACACCCGGGTGGCCAGCTCCTGGAAGCTGACGTACATCACCGAATCGAACAGGCTCTCGGCGAACAGGTCGCCCTGCTGATTCTGGCCCGGCGAAAAGCCCCGGGTCATCTGCTCAACCCGCAGCTCCTCGAGTTCGACGGGATCGCAGTTGCGGGTCACCACCAGGTAGTCCCGGATGGAGATGCCGTGCCGGTTCTCCTCGGCCGTCCATCGGTTGACCCAGTAGCCCCAGGGGCCGTCCATCGAGAAGTTCATCGCGATCTCACGGTGATAGGCCGGCAGATTGTCCTCGGTCAGTAGGTTCTGCACCATGGCCACCCGCGCGACCTCGGACAGCTTGGCCTGATCCGGATCCCAGTCCTGGCCGCCGAGGGCGTAGAAATTTTTGCCCTCCTGCCACGGGACGTAGTCGTGCGGGTTCCAATCCTTGAACATCGACATGTGCCGGTTGATCAGCTTTTCGGCGACGGGCTCGAGTTCGCGCAGCAACTCGACGTTGCTCAGTTCTTGGGACATGGGTCCTCCGGTTATCTGTGCCGCGTGGTTGCATCAATATATCTGTGTCTGGCGGTGACATTCAAGTTTCCGGGTTCAACCGGCATGTCGATCGCGGCTGCGTTCGACCCGACGCAACGGTATATTCGGCCGCAGGTCGGAATCGATACAGTCGGAATCGATACAAAGGTGGACGGCAATGAAGAAGTCCCTAGCCCGCGGTGTCGGCGCCCTTGCGGGGGCCGCCGCGGCGGTAGCACTGTTCGGTTCCGGGTCGGCCTCGGCCGTCGATGAGTACAAAGGCCTGACCTACGAGCAGGTGCTGCAGTACACCAGCAATGTGAAGATCGCCAGCCGGGTTGGGCAGGAGATGCCAACC
>Ga0180432_10007967_pt1 | contig 13336 bp, 2 predicted proteins | sample SS_ome_10_FD_132414 | JGI IMG/M metagenome (GOLD analysis project Ga0180432, IMG submission 132414) | Hypersaline lake sediment archaeal communities from the Salton Sea, California, USA - SS_1_MS_2 metaG | ecosystem: Environmental > Aquatic > Non-marine Saline and Alkaline > Hypersaline >...
GATCCGCTTCAATGTGATCCTTCCGTTGATGCCGTCAGGCGTTGAGCACCCTGATCAAGGCGGGCACGTTCTGGCACAAGCAGTTTGTGATCCTTCCGTTGATGCCGTCAGGCGTTGAGCACTGAGAGGAGTGAGAGAAGATGAAAAGCAAGATGGGGTGATCCTTCCGTTGATGCCGTCAGGCGTTGAGCACAGCACTGATTGGCGAACGCCGCCGACAAACGGGGAGTGATCCTTCCGTTGATGCCGTCAGGCGTTGAGCACACAACAGATGTTAGTCGAAGCCGTGGTGGCCGCCTACGGTGAGCAATACGTGAAGTATCGGAAGGAAGTGAAGGCACTTGTGCCGCTCATTTACTGAAACCACTGAGGTGGCCCTTCCTATCCGGTAACCAGATTGCCGCAATGGCCTGGCAATTCCTGAGTCCTTTCTTCTCACCCTTCCCCCACTCCATCGGGCTATTGACACACAATGGCGTGGTGTTAGAGTGCAGATATTCTGGTCCTTGTGATAGGACACACCATGCATGGAAGGGTGCAATGAAACCACGGCATGCTCGTTTTCGTCGCCATAGTCGCTTCCTGTTGCCGTCCGCATCCAAGAACCGGTTGGCCTTTCCTCGACCACGGAGACTCCTACTAGAGCCACTCGAAGAGCGGGCATTGCTGGATGGCGGATTGTTCGCTTTGCAGGCGACTTACCCGGTTGATCCATACCCGCGTGATGTGGCCGTCGGCGATTTGAACGACGATGGCGTACAGGATATCGTTTCCACATCCGACTCCCTTGCGCTTGGCGGCACGCTGAACGTGCTGTTGGGGAACGCCGACGGCACGTACGCCCCCGGCGCCACGTATGCAGTTCCCGACTTTCCCGCCTCTCTCGCCCTTGGTGATCTCAACAAGGACGGCGCATTAGATGTGGTGGCCTCGGCCGACGTTGGAGTGTCAATCCTAGTCGGCAACGGGGACGGTACGTTTGCCGACCCGGTTACTATTCTGATGGACTATTACGCATCCGATCCGGTGCTTGAGGATCTTGACCAGGATGGTTTCCTCGACCTAGTTGTTATAGACGACTACCCTGGCGCCGTGTATGTGTGGCTTGGCAACGGCGACGCAACCTTCGGGCCGGCTACGGTCTATGGGATGGTCTATGAGGGTCGAATTGGCCATGGCGGTCCGCAGTCGCTCGCCCTCGGGGACGTCACCAGCGATGACATTCCGGACCTTGTGGTCGGATATTCGTGCTACGGCATATCTGTCCTGACCGGAACCGGTGATGGGACCTTCACTTCACGAGTCGACTATTCGCTCGGCATAGATGATTACCGAGCAATCGTGCTGGGTGACGTGGATTCTAATGGCACGCAGGACATCGTGGTGGCGGGCTACAACGGTACGATTTCCGTACTGACTGGCGATGGTCTAGGCGTGTTTGCACTTCACGACACGGCAGAGGTGGGACTGTGGTGCCCAACGATTGCCCTGGATGATGTGACCGGAGACGGCATTCAGGACATAGTGACCAGTCGAGTCTATAGCAGCCAGAATGAGAATGGGTTGCTGGTGCTTCCGGGTAATGGAGACGGAACCTTCGAGGCACAGGTTATCACGGAAGCTGGCAGTTCGCTCGTAGCACTGGCATTGGCCGAGCTAAGCGGCGACGGTTTTCCTGACGTTGTGGTTGCAAATAAGAATGCCCATGAAGTGTCGGTACTGCTGAACCACGGCTCACTCATGTGGCATACACCCTTTGCGCCGACCCCTGGCCCGGTAGACACGATCCGGTTTCATTTTCCCTCTGAGATGCAAGCGACCACTTTCTCTATCGCTGAGGATATTACTCGATTCACAGGTCCCGAGGGCCCCCTGACCGCCACCGGATTCAATTGGATTGACTCCCGGACACTGGATGTTACGTTCGACGCGCAGTGCCGGCCGGGGGCTTATCAAATGGTCGTCGGACCTGAAATCCTCAATCTCGGTGGGCAGGCAATGGACCTTGACCGAGACGGGACCGCGGGGGAAACGCCCGACGACCAGTACACAGCTACTTTCACGATTGCCGGGCCACACGTCTCAGGTCATTCCCCCGCAGGTCGCGTAGCCGGACCGGTAGATGCTGTGCGCCTGGAATTCAACCAACCAATGGATGAGGCGAGTTTCTCGCTTGCCGACGACATCACCACTTTCACTGGTCCGGATGGGCCGCTGGAGGCAACAGGCTACCAGTGGCTCGATTTCTTCACGTTGGAGATCACCTTCCAGCCGCAGTCCACAGTGGGGCTCTATGAGTTGGTAATAGGCCCTGAGATTGCGGATCTATGGAGCAACTTCTTGGATCAGGACATCGATCTCGTTCCGTGCGAGACCCCCGATGACCAATACACCGCGAGCTTTCAAATTGCCGAGCGAGGCTTACTGAGCGTCAGTATTTCTGACAGTTATGGCCTGCCTGACGATGCCAGTCTCCAATTCGGGACGCCGTTGTCAGAGTTTCGCCAGGGCGCAGCTGACAGCCCATTGGTGCGGCCGAACTATCCCGACACGCGGCAGTATTTTGAGGTGACTAATGAAGATTTCGTGGCTCTGACCCTCTCCGAAGTGCTGATCAATGCACCCAACGTCAGTATTGACCCGTCCTTAACCTCTTCACCGGACGACGACCTGGTCCTTCAGCCCGGCGAGAGCAAGCAGTTCCAGCTTGCCTACGCCCCAGATGTCCCGAATTTCAGCAATCTCACTGCGCACAGCTTCGCACTAGCCGACGGATTGATCATTTCCACGGATGCTCCCGATGCTCCCGAACTTCACGTGGAGCTGATCGGCGCATCGACATACAACAGTGACGTGACCTACGACGGAAAAGTCAATCTCTCGGAACTTGGTATTCTGAACGTTAATTTCGGCCGCAGCGCAGGCAATCCAGATTGGGACCCTACCGCGGACGTAAATGGGGACGGAACGGTTAATCTAGGTGAGCTTGGGGCACTCAATGTAGAGGCCTGGTCCGACGGGATCACGCCGACGGTCGCCAGCGAGCTGTCCAACGACACCGCACCCGCGGGAACGGTAAATAACGACGGTATTACTTCTGATCCGGCTATTAGTGGAAGTGCCACCGACGATGACGGAATCGTTGATCTGCTGGCAGGTGTCGACACCACCGACATCCTGGCCTTTATAGATATTCTCGCGGATATGCAGCCGGACGGTAGTCTTGCCTTGAGCCGAACGCGTTTGGAAGAGATCAACGGGGCTCCGCTGCAGGACGGCTTGCATACATTCCACTTGCTGGCCACCGATGCATTGGGTAACGAAATGCATCAGTCGCTTTTGTTCACACTCGATACCCAGTCGCCCGAATTGACAGGCAAGACCCCGGACAATGTGACGGCTGACATCGCTTCGCTCAACATCGACGTGATTTTCTCCGAACCGGTCTTCGGCGTGGACGCGTCGGACCTGCTTTTGAGCGGTGACGGGGCGGTGGGGGCCAGCGTAGGCACACCAGCGGACCAGGGGGGCAACGTCTGGCGATTCCCGGTTGCCGGGCTGACGGACGGGGTCGTGAACGTTTCGCTGGCACTGGACGCAGACGACATCGAGGACGTGGCCGGCAACGATCTCGCCCCCGTCACCTGGAGTTTTAACGTTGACCTCGATGTAGTGGTATTTGGGGACCCGGACCTTGAGTTGGCCGTGAAGAACGAGTTGGGCATTGATGAGGCAGACCCGGTTTACACTGGCAACATGCGGGAGCTTACAAGCCTGTCAGCCGACAGTAACATTGTCGACAGCTTGGTGGGACTCGAATGGGCCGTTAACCTCAACGAGTTGAGGCTCTGGCCAGGCAATTGGTCGGAGACTCCCGTTGGGCTGTCTGATCTGACGCCGCTCTCTGGCCTGACCAGCTTGGAGGAATTAACGCTTGCCCGCACCGGGGTCTCTGAGACACAGTTGGGAAGTGTGGTCGGGCTTGGAACGTTGCACACACTTGACCTTCGCTACAACAACATACAGGACATCTCGGCGTTGGCGGGGCTGGATGGGCTGACGACCCTGTACCTCTACGGCAATCCGGTCACGGATACGACTGCACTGGCGGGTATGAACCTCGACGTCGATCTGGTACCAACTTCTGCGGATTTAGCCAGCACCATCCCTGAATTGGCCGCTGCCTTAGATTATTCGCCCGTGCGCATCTACGAGTATCTCTATAACACTATCGAATACGAGCCCTACGCCGGTTTGATGAAGGGCTCGCAAGCGGTCCTGGAAACTAAGGCCGGCAATGCTTGGGACACCTCGGTGCTGCTGGAGGAAGTGTTGGAAGAGTCAGGGGTTACGGCGCGCCTCGTCACGGGGCAGGTTACAGCATTCGGGTATGACCTATTCATGTGGCTGGGGATCAGCAACAGCCTTGAACAATATCGGCTTCTCAGCACAGCAGGGCTCAATCCGGCAATGGCCGGCCTCAGCATTCAGTTCGACCATACTTGGGTCGAGGCCTACCTTTCCACCGGTGGCGGTGATCCTGTGTGGGTTCCCTTCGATCCCGTGTTCAAGTTCAAAGACTATCGGGAAGGGGTGGCAGACATTGTCCAGTTAGTGCCATTCGACGAGGCTGGCTACCTCTCGGAGGTTCGTGATGAACTGCCGTACGAATACTACGAGGATCAGGTCGCCACGTATCTGGCGGCCAACATGTCGGGTGTTTCCATCGCAGACGTTACCTACAACGGTCCTATCATCCAGAAAAGCTTCCATCTCCTTCCCGACAGCTTGCCTTATAACCTGAACGATCCAGGAACCCGTTTTGAAGCCGTTGCCAACGTGCCATTGAGCTGGAAGCACAACGGGCGCATCACGATTACACAGAATGACACGGTGCTGCTGGATCAGCAATTCGTCCTGCCAGAAGTATGCCTCGACCGGATCACGGTGGGATACGCGCCGATACCCGAGCACCAACCCATCGTCGATAGCTACGGCGGTTTGGCAAATACGCCCGCCGGCGCCGTTGATGTCTTTCCACAACTTCGACTCGATGGGCAGATCGTGTTGGAAGGCTCCCCTGTATCGTACCTCAGTGATATTGAAATCGAATTGGCGCAGGAAGGTGTCAATGGAGCTCATGCGACTTCTAACACGTATGACCGAAAGGCCGGCTGCTACGTCGCCGTCGGCTTCAATACGCTGCAAGTGTCCGACGCACTACTCGCCCGCCAGGTCCGCGCCGTCAACGAGGCAACCCTTGCCGAAATGAACAGTCAGCCGTTCGATATCGACGACCAGATGGGTGGCTTACTCTATCTCGCCATGATGAAGTACTACCGCGAGTGTGATTTGGCGAATTCGTCGGTGCAAGCGTTGGCTCAATTCCGCGACGTGCTCTGGAAAGTGGAGACAGGAATAACCACCAGCAAGCTGGCGACGACCTATGAAGAAAACTTGATGTTTCCTGTTGTCCCCAAGGAGGCATTGATTGACGTGGCCGGAGGTACGGGTACGGCTGGCGCATTTGCATGTGGGTGGGGTGATCAGGCAACACTCGAACAGATGCATAGACACGGCATCTACAACGCCTCGGCTCTCGAACACGCCATCTGGCAAGAGTTAATCAATACCGAATCCATTTCCACGATCAAGTCTTTGGAACTTGCCAACGAGTGCGGAATACCCGTCTTCACTATCGACACCGCTAATGCGAGTACGTACATCCCGCAGCTCACTTTGCCGGCAGCCGATATCGCGTCTATCCAGTCAGAGGTGGACAATGGGAGCACAGTTGTCACGCCCCGCGATGTGACGCCGCTGGGCGATTGGACCGGAGTGGGGTATTTCGTCTTTAACCCGGCGTATGACGCGGCAAAGATCTCGGGTGGCTATAACTCCGGCCAAGATCGAATCGTTACGGACGGCGGCTCGACGACTGGCCTCCCGGACTTGTACAGTTGGAGTCTCTGGGGGAACTGGGGCCGCGACCAAGCTTTTGCCGGCGACCCGGTCAACATCGCCAACGGTAATCTCGTTCACAACGAGACGGATATCTGGTTGCCGGGCATCGGGTTCCCACTGGAGTTCGCGCGACATTATGACTCACAGTCTGACACGGACATCGGAATCGGGGCAGGTTGGGTGCATACCTACAGTGATTACCTCGCTGGCGGAGAGGATGACGCCATCGTCTGGATCGATGACCAGGGACACCACAGCACGTTCACACCCGACGGAAGCGGCGGTTACATCGTCCCGGAAGGGCTGGACGGCACCTTTGCCGCCGATGGCGACGAGTTTGTCTATCGCGAGAAGGACGGTACCACACACCGGTTCGACAATACGGGAAAGCTCATCGAGCTTCGCGACCGGAACGACAATGCACTGATCCTCACCTACGACGGCAACGATCATCTCTTCAGAGTGACGGATAGCCACACCCCGAGCCGGTATTTAGAATTCTCCTGGACAGGGGATCATATCACGGCCATGAGCGACTTCGCGGGGCGGACTTGGTCTTACGCGTATTCGGCAGCTTGTCTTGTCCAACTCACTGGCCCCTCGGATACACAGACCCCGGCCCCCGTCACGCAATACGAGTACTACGACCAAGTCCCGCTAGAGGGCATGATGCATCGGATCACGGCGCCCGATGGCGGCACCACCACCTACAGCTACTACCCCAATAAGCGCGTATTCGAGGTGGTCGATCCGGAAGGATACACCCACCACTACTACTACAATCTCCGCCGCAGTCTGACGACCTTCGTCAACGAGCGGGCCGTGCCAACGGTCTACATTCATAATGACAAGGGCAACGCGCTGAAGGTGATCCAGGTCGACCGGAGCAGCGAATCCTACACGTGGGCGGACGGTCGAATGCAATCCTGGACCGATCCGTTCGGCAATAGCGAAACGTACGAATACAACGACCGAGGTAATCTGACTCGGCAGGTGGACCGCGATGGTGTCGAAACGGTTATGACTTATGAGCCGGAGTTCAGCAACCCGCTCACCATCACTCGCCCGGGCGGCCGCGTCACGACCTACGGCTACGATGCCCACGGCAATCGGACGTTGATCACCAACGCGCTGGGAAACCTTAAAACGATGACCTACGACTCCCGCGGCCTCACGCTGACCGAGACGCGGCCCGAGGGCAACCTGACACCCGATCCCGACGATTACACGACCACCTACACCTACAACAATGCCGGCCAGATCCTCACCGAAACGACCGATCTCCCCTCGACGGTAACGTACACCTACGACACCCGGGGCAACCTGTTCACGCTGACCGACGCCAACAGCAATACGACCACCTATACGTACGATGTCCTGGATCGGGTGACCGAGACGGTTGACGCTCTCTCTCACGCAACAACGTTCACTTACGATGCCGTCGGGAACCTGCTCACAACAACGGATGCGTTGGGCAATACGGTCACGCACGAGTACGACTTGAAGGGGAACAAAGTCAGGACAATCCGTCCGGATGCCACCTTCGTTACCTTTGTATATAGCCCGACCAGCCAAACGGTCTTGGCAACCGACGAGTTGGGACGCCCCACCCGGTACTCCCACGACGTCAGGGATCGTTTGGCACAGACCCTTTATGCCGACGGAGCGAGAACCTTCACGCGTTATGACGGCGCCAGCCGCGTCGTCGACGAGATCGACGCCCGGGACTACAGGACGCGATACACCTATGACGCGGCAGATCGACTTCTTACCACCACGAACGCCATAGGTCAGACAACCAGTTTTGCCTACGACGCCGTGGGCAACCTGGAGACCGTCACAGACCCCCGCGGGGCCGTTACCACCAACTACTACGATCTTCTCAATAGAGTGACGCAGATCCGCGGCGAGGGTGGTTACGTCGTGACGATGGATTACGACGCCAACGGAAACGAGACCCTGGTGACCCGCTACGACGTTACCGGGCTGGACCCCGTTCCGGACGATCCGCGGACCATCGCGGAGGATGCCCGCAAACGGATCGTCGAGACCGTCTACGACGTGGCCGACCGGGCAGTGGAACGGATTGACCCGTTGGGCAACTCGACGTACACGGAGTACGACGCCGGTGGTCGGGTTGTTCGGACAACCGACGAGCGCGGCAAAGACACCATGTTCGGATACGACGAGGTCAACAATCTTGTCTCGCGCACTAACCCCGATGGCGGAACCACCACATTCGCCTATGACGAGGTCCACCGTCAAGTCGGCCTGACCATGCCCGAGGGAGGCCATTGGCAGCAAGAGTATGATAGCCGTGGGCGGCTTATCGCGAAAACCGATCCCCTGGGCAGACGCACGGAATTCTCTTACGATGCGGTGGATACCGTGCTTCGACAGCTCAATCCGGACGGGTCTTGGATTGAAAATACATACGATTCTCGCAACCGCCTCTTGCGACGTGACCGATCGGACGGCTCCTACGACTGGTACCAGTACGATGCCAGTGGGAACCTAACCCTCGCTGAAAACGAGCACGCCTACGTCGTCCTGTATTACGACGGGCTCAACCGGCGTTCCGGCGAGGTTGCCATCCTCGGTGACGAGTTTCTTTCGTCCATCGACTACGCTTTTGATGAGGCGGGCAACCTCGTCCTGGTGGAAAGTGCCTCACAAGGTTATAGTATTGAGTATTCCTACGATCTTGCCGGGCGGCTCACGGACTTGTACTCGTACGATGCGAGTACATGGATGACCTGCGGGTCAGCACAAATCACGTATAACGGCTTTGGCCAGCGCGAGACCATCACCTACGGCAATTGGTATGCCGACAGCTTTGCGTATGATGGCGCCGGCAGGCTCGATACGATCACGTACGTGAACTCCGGTGGGACCTCCTCTCTCAGTTACAGCCGGGATGCTGCGGGCAATCCCATCACCGTCGACGAAGACCTAGACGGTGTGCTGGAGACGCTCAGCATTGCTCGTGACGACATGGGCCGGCCCGTAACCGTCACGGCTACGAATAATCCGGATCGCAATGAGTCGTTCACCTACGATCTGGACGGCAACCTCGTCGACACCGGGGCCCTGACCGGCATGACCTTTGACGATGCCGACCAGGCAGTAAGCGGTTCCGACGGCACCTACACCAGCGACGGCCAGGGCAATCTCATCCTGACGACCAAGACCGACGGCTCCTGGATCGAAACGCCGCACGATCCGTCTGACCGGATGACCGGCATTCTGCAATACGACGATGTGGGTGGGCTCGTCCGCGAAGTAACGTATGTCTACGACGCGCTCGACCGGCGAGTAAAGATCGTCGATGGGGACGCTGTAACCTACCGAGTCTTCGCCTTCGACAACGCAATTGCTACTATCCAGTCCGACGGAGTCAACCCCGAAGAGATCACGAAGTACGTTGTTGGTCCAAGCTTGGACGATGTCTTCGCCGCCAACGTGGACGGAGAGACCCGCTACCTGCATCGCGACGAAATCGGCAGCATCCGGCTGGTGACCGACGCGTATGGAACAGTCCTCGCGACCGAAAGCTACTCCCTCTTCGGGCGCAACGTAGCCTCCACGGGAAGCAATGACACCGGCTTGGGCTTCACGGCCCGCCCCGTTGATGCCGAAACCGGGCTGATCGACCTGCGAGCCCGTATGTACGACGCCTCAATGGCCCGGTTCTACGCAGAGGATCCGGTTTCCACGTTATCCAGTGGAACCTCACTATACGCTTACGCTGGCAATCTCCCGTTGGTTCTTACCGATCCGACGGGCTTGTGCGCTGGGACATCATCGATCTCTTGGCAGACCGGCGTGTGGAATTTAGTGCGCGATTCTCTGCGAACATTCCTGACGGGTGTCAGCGTAATCAGCGGTGCTGTTGACGTCGCCTCTGGGCCGACTCCTCTCGACCAGGGCTTGAGCCTCCTTACGTGGGCAGGGCTAAACGCTGCCGAGGTGATGGAGACCGGCACATGGTCAGATGAGTCGAGAGTATCAACGGCCTTTATGTTGGGGGGTCAATTACCTCTTATTGGCACAGCGTCGGACATCGCGCAGGAGGCAATGGCAATCGAGTCATATTACAGATCTTACAACAACCTCGTCAAGTCTTGGCATGAACTCACGGAGGCCTTCAGTGGCGATAGAGCGGCTCCGGGCGTCAATTCAAGCAATACTGGTGATGGCACGTCCCGTGTGCCCGATCTTTCTATCTTCACAAACGAGCAAATAGAGATCCTTGAGAAGCTAAGAGATAAGCCGTCAACGTTTAGGATTCGGCCGCCAATTAACAGCCCCCCTCGCGGTTAGTATGGAGCTGCATCGTTTTTCAACGGGGACTTGGGGGCGGAAGGCCATTGGCTATTTCTCGTGCTACTGTAGATGGGGCGCGGGATGAACGTGGGAACGTGGAGAAGTATGGCGCCGTGCCGGGCCTCCAGTATTTGGGGCTCGCGCGATGGATGCGCCGGCCCTCGGCCGCTTCAGCAGTGGTATGCCGGGAGAATACCTACGAGTCTATGCGCCGTGTTGCTATGATTCGCCGCTACGCTCAGGACGCACGGGCCAAGTGCTCGAAAGGCATCAAGGGCCACAATTGTTTGACGAACACAGAAAACACTCATTACTGCGTTTGACAAAAGCGTTATTGTTGGTAAGTGACAACGATGATGAACAACTTGTTTAAGAGATTGCACCATCTTCGGACGATTGCACACGATTGCTGCAAGTGGGCCGAGGCCAACAGCCGGCGATCCATGAGGTTGCCCATCGAACATCGAGGGTACGCGTTAGAACAGCTCGAAGAACGATCGCTGCTAGCGGCGACCACGCTCCAGATCGCCGTGAATCTGTACGAGGACGCCGGTAGCTCGCCCGGCGCGCTGATCGCCGACGATACGGTTGTGGTTGGGGATTCGTTCTTCGCCGAAGTCGTGGCCGGGGACATCCGCACAACGCCGGCAGGGATCATTGGCCTGCCGATCGACGTCGACTGGGAAGCAGCAATCTTCGAGGAAATCGACGATCCGTTCGACCCTACCGATGAGGCGAGTCCCCTGGTGACGTCGAAGTTCCCCCTCATGCGCGGTGGCACGCTCGATAATACCACCGGCTTCATCGACGAACTGACCGGTGGCAGCCTGCCCAACTTTGGCATGGGCGAAGCGATCGGCATTGGCTCGCTTGAGCGATTCAGCCTACTGCATTTTCAAGCCGCAGCGGTTTCTGCCGGCTTTGTTCCCTTAGAAGTGTCATTCGGTAGCAGTGGCTGTAGCTTCGCCGACGGGATAACTGACTTCGAGCTGGACATTGAAACTCAGACAATTCATGTCATCCCTGCCAAGACAATCCGCATCACCGACAGTTCGGGCGCGGCCGACGACGCCAGCGTACAGTTCAGTACGGCCCTGACAGAATACCGGCCCTTGGCAACGGCCGACAGCCCGCTGGTCCGACCGGCGTTTCCCGACGCCGAGCAGTACATCGACGTGACCAACGATGGCGACTCCCCGCTGACGCTCTACGAAATCCAGGTCAACGCCCCCAACGTGACGATAGATCCCCCGTTGACGAGTGATCCGGGAGACGACATTGAACTTGCGGTTGACGGGACACAGCGGTTTCAGCTGACCTATGCCCCGGCCCGGCCGAGCACATTTCCCTTTGACCCGACGAACGAGAATTTCTGCCTGGCCGACGGATTGGTGATTCTCAGCGACGCGACCAACGATCCCAACTACGAGGTGGTCCTTCGCGGCACTTCGACGTTCAACTCCGATATTACCTACGACGGGAAGGTCGATTTGGGCGAACTGGGGCCGTTGAACGCCAATTGGGGCAAAAACCCTTCAGATCCAGATTGGGACCCGACTGCGGACATCAACGGCGACGACGTGGTCGACCTGGGCGAGCTAAGTCCACTAACCTCCGAATTCAACTTGAGCCTGCCCCTCGTGCTGCTCGTTGAGAGCGACGATTCCACCCAGGTTGCGGAAGGGGGAGCGGCCGATACCTATACCCTGAAGCTGAACCGGGAGCCGACTGGCAACGTAGAGGTGGCCATCACACCCGACAGCCAGACCCAGGTCGACCTCACCCCGGTGACGTTCACTCCCATTGATTGGAACGTGCCCCAAACGATCACGGTAACAGCGGTCGACGACGGGGACATCGAAGGTGCGCACCTGTCGTACATCGTGCACACCACCAGCAGTACCGATACGGAGTATGACGGTTTGCCAGTCACCTTCGCCAGTAGTCTTGGGATACCACGGCTTTCTGATTCGTGTGATCTTATTGCAACCGTCACGGACAACGATTTGCCTCCCGGCGGGCCTGCGATGGCCGGGATGCCGTCGCCGATTGCACCGTTGCCGGCCGGATTGCTGGAGGACGCGGTGTTCGGTTCGGGAGGTGGCAACGTGGCCGAGTCTGACAATGCCGAGGGTGAAGCGGACGAACTGGACCTGCTACGTTGGGATGAGGCCGTTTCGGATCAAGCCCAGCTTGTCGAGCGGCAACGGCCCGTCTGGACCGACGATCTGGCATGGACCAAAGCGGTCTATTCCGCCCGCAAGGCAAATACCGAGAGCGACAAGAAAGATGACGAGAAGGTCGTCGATCTGGTGCTAGCCCGCATATCTCACCGGTCCTGAGTTGAGAGATGGTTGGCGGTGTTGGTAGGCACATTTTTGGGGGCGAGTGGTGGTCTGAGGTGTTCGGCGAGAGACGGAGCGAGCCGAATCGGAGTGAGAACTGGCTACCGGGCGGTCAGAGGGCCGTTTTTCTCGGGTTTGGCGCGGGGTCTCTCCGCGAAGCAGGGCAAGAACTTTGGGATGCCCCTTTAATGGGTCGTCAGCCGGGGGCCAACTGCGGAAGCCAACGACGCAAGTTCGCGTACACGCGCGCGAAGAGCTGCCGATATGGGCAGCTTGTCGACATCGAAAGCCAGACTCGCCGCACCGTCACGCGAACCGAGGCACCGATCTTCAAAAGCTTCAATCGAATCGTGTCGCAGCGCGCCCGGGCCAGCTTCGTGCCTCGCAGACCGAACTGGCGTATCACCTGCAGCAAAGTGTAGGCCACCGAGGAGAACCACAACCGCAATTGGTTGGCCCGCATGGTTGCAGCGCTGGTGCGATCGGCGAACAGATAGAGTTGCTGCTCCTTGATGCGATTCTCCATCTCGCCCCGACCGCAGTACTCCTCTTCGTGTCCTTCCGGCAAGGCTGCAATTTCTGATTTGGCGGTTGGGGGGGCGTCGCGGTGGTCAGGTCCGGTCGAGTTGGCCGTTCGCGTAGCGCTCGGCTGCTTCGAGGCGGTCGCATAGGTCCAACAGCTTGTGCTGCACGGCGCCACC
>Ga0180432_10007968_pt1 | contig 13336 bp, 11 predicted proteins | sample SS_ome_10_FD_132414 | JGI IMG/M metagenome (GOLD analysis project Ga0180432, IMG submission 132414) | Hypersaline lake sediment archaeal communities from the Salton Sea, California, USA - SS_1_MS_2 metaG | ecosystem: Environmental > Aquatic > Non-marine Saline and Alkaline > Hypersaline >...
CGTCCGGTCGACTACACGAACAGCCTGGCGGTGATCTCTCAGATTCGGAAGATGACGGCAATCAATACGGCCTTGGAGATCGATCTGACAGGGCAGGCGACGGCGGAGTCGCTTGGCGAGGAGTTCTACAGCGGAATCGGCGGACAGGCCGACTTCATGCGCGGGGCCGTCCTGGCACCGGAGGGGAAGGCGATCCTCGTCCTGCCGGCGACGGCACGCGGCGGCGAGGTCTCGCGGATCGTCCCGCGGCTGGGGCAGGGGGCCGGCGTGACGTTGACGCGGGGAGACGTGCACTACGTCGTGACCGAGCATGGGATTGCCTACCTTCACGGGAAGAACGTGCGAGAGCGGGCGATGGAGCTGATTCGAATCGCCGATCCGAAGTTCCGCCCGGAATTGCTCGCGGCGGCCAAGAGCGCGGGAATCGTCTACAAGGACCAGGCGTACGTGCCGGGGAGGCGAGGGGAGTACCCGGAGAAACTCGAGACGTACAGGACGGCGGAATCGGGGATCGAGATGCTTCTCCGTCCTGTTCGGATAAGCGACGAGCCGCTTCTGAAGGAGTTCTTCTACTCCTTGTCGGATCAGTCGACGTACCGCCGGTTCATCTCGGCGAGGAAGGACATGCCGCACGAGCGGCTGCAGGAGTTCGTCGTGATCGACTACACGGCGGAGATGGTGATCCTCGCGGTTCTCGCTGACGACGAGAGGGAGACCGTCGTTGGTGTCGGGCAGTACGGGATCGACGTGCAGACGCACACGGCCGAAGTCGCGCTCGTCGTGCGTGACGACTACCAGAACCGCGGGGTGGGGACGGAGCTGCTCTCGTACTTGGCGTATCTCGCGAAGCGCGCGGGACTGCTCGGGTTCACGGCCGAGGTGTTGATCGAGAACCAGGCGATGATGCATCTCTTCGAGCAGGCCGGATTCCACATCGAGAGGCGGCGGGAGGCTGGCGTTTACCAAGTGAGGATGCTCTTTGGCTGACAAGCAGGGTGGAGAGATGGAGAGGCTGTTCCGTCCGAAGGGCGTCGCCGTGGTCGGTGCGTCGACGAACCCGGCCAAGATCGGCTACCGCGTGGTCGAGAACATCGTCTCCGGCGGGTATCCGGGCGCGATCTACCCGATCAACCCAAAAGGCGGCGAAATACTCGGCCTGCCGACCTTTCCTTCGGTCGAGGCGGTCGAGGGAGAGATCGACTTGGCGATCGTCTCGGTCCCGGCCCCCGGCGTCCTTCCGACGGTGGAGGCCTGCGGGCGGAAGGGGATCGGGCACCTGGTCGTGCTGACGTCCGGGTTCTCCGAGGTCGGTGAGATCGATGCGGAGCGACGGATCGTCGAGGCGGCGAGGGCGCACGGGACGCGGATTCTCGGCCCGAACGTGTTCGGGCTGTACTCGGCGGTGAGCTCGCTCGACGCGACATTCGGGCCCGGTGGGATCGTGCCTGGCCGGATCGCGATCGTCACCCAGAGCGGGGCTCTGGGGATCGCGATGATCGGGAAGACGGCGAGCGAGGGACTCGGCCTGTCGGCGCTGGTCTCGGTGGGGAACAAGTCGGACGTCGATGAATCGGATCTGCTTGAGTTTCTGGTCGACGACGAACGGACCGGCGTCATTCTTCTCTACATCGAGGGGGTCAAGGGGGGAGAGCGCCTCGTGCGGACGCTCTCAGACGTGACGGGCCGGAAGCCGGTCGTCGTGATCAAGTCAGGCCGCTCGAAGCGAGGAGCGATGGCGGCGGCGTCGCACACCGGATCGCTCGCCGGAGCGGACGCGGTCTTCGACGATTTGATGCGCCAGTGCGGTGTCCTGCGGGCGGAAAGCGTGCAGGAGGCGTTCGACTGGGTTCGATATCTGGCGTCGGCTCCCCAACCGGCGGGCTCGGAGGCAGTGATCGTCACGAACGGCGGCGGGATCGGCGTCCTCGCGACCGACGCGTGCGAGAAGGACGGCGTCCGCCTCTACGACGACCAGGGGGTGCTTGCGGGCGCGTTCGAGAACGTCATGCCGGCGTTCGGCTCGTCGAAGAACCCGGTCGACCTGACCGGCCAGGCGACGGTTGAGGACTACGAGAATGCGTTGGATGCGGTCCTCGACGAGGACGGCATGCACGCGGCGATCGCGCTGTACTGCGAGACCGCGACGGCCGATGCCTCGCAGTTCGAGAGACTGATCCGGGGTGTGTTCGAGCGATACCGCGAGCGGAAGCCGATCATCTTCTCGCTGTTTGGCGGGGAGTCGATCGCCGAGGTGATTCGGACACTGCGCATCGAGGGGGTGCCGGTCTTCGGCGACGTCTACGAGGCCGTCTCACCGCTGGGTGCGCTCTACCGGTCCTGGCGGCGCTCTGGGAAGAAGGACGAGCGGCCGGCCGACGTCGCGATCGACGTCGAGGCGGTGCGTGCGATCCTGCGGGAAGCGGGGTCCGAAGGTCGCGGGTTCCTCCTCGCGCACGAGGCGGCCCGGTTGGCCGAGATCCTCGGGCTGCCGATGCCGGCCTCGAGGATCGCCCGCGGACTCGACGCGGCGGTCGATGCGGCCGAGGAGATCGGCTACCCGGTCGTCCTCAAGATCGTGTCGAAGGACATCATTCACAAGAGCGACGCGGGAGGCGTGGCGGTCGACCTGAACGACGAACGAGAGGTTGTGGACGCGTATCAGGCGATCCTCCGGCGCTGCCGGGCGTACAAGCCGGACGCGGTGATCGAAGGGATCGAAGTCGTGGAAATGGTCCGCCCTGGGATCGAGACGATCGTCGGGGCGCGGCGAGATTCTGCCTTCGGGCCGGTCGTGATGTTCGGCCTCGGCGGGATCTACGTCGAAGTGATGAAGGACGTGGCGTTCCGCGCAGCACCGGTCAGTCTGGAGACTGCGAACGAGCTGGTCGCGAGCATCCGGTCGTACCCTCTCCTGCTCGGCGTCCGCGGCGAGGAACGGAAGGACACCGACCGCGTGGCCGAGGTCATCGTGAGGCTCAGCCATCTGGCCGCCCGCTGTCCCGAGATCACGGACATCGAGGTCAATCCGCTCGTCGTCTACGATCAGGGTGAAGGGATCCGAGCGGTCGACGTGAGAATCTTGTTTGAACCTCCGAAGGGGGTGACGAGACGGTGAAGTCGTTGATCATCGCGTCAACGCGCGAAGGGGCGGGGAAGACGAGCCTGTCGATCGGCCTGACGCAGGCCGCCGGCAAGAGGTTCGGCTACATCAAGCCGCTCGGGGATCGCCCCGTCTATCGAAAGAAGCGCTTGTGGGACTACGATGCCTCCGTCCTGTGGAAGTTGTTACAGCTGGCGGAGGAGCCGGAGACGGCGAGCCTCGGGTTCGACCACTCGAAGCTTCGATACATGTACGACCGGCGTTCGGTCTTCGAAGCGCTTCGCGGGAAGTTGGAAGAGATCGGGAACCGGCACGACGTCGTGCTGATCGAGTCGGGACGGGATCTCTCGAGTGGTGCGTCCGTCTTTCTCGATCCGCTGACGATTTCGCAGGAGACCGGCCATCCGGTGCTCATTGTGGCCGGTGGGCCGGAGGACGCAATCGCCGACGACCTCGCGTTCGTGAACCGATTCGTGGGAACGGAGGAGGCGCGCGTCGCAGGCGTGGTCATCAACAAGGTCACTCACGTCGAGGACTTCCGGAAGACGCACCTTCCGGAAATCGAGAAGCTCGGGATCGAGGTCCTCGGTATCGTCCCCTATTACGAAGAACTCGCGACCCGCTCCGTCTCGCTCATCGCCGATCGACTCTTCGCACGCGTTCTCGCGGGGGAGGCGGGACTGCATCGGACGATCCAGGCGGTCGTCGTCGGGGCAATGTCGGTGGGCGCGGCGATGTCCGAGGCACTCATTCGGGCGCCGGGGAAGCTGGTCATCACGAGCGGGGATCGGAGTGACATGATTCTCGCGGGAATCGACGCCGGGGGCACGGCGGGGATCGTGCTCACGAACAACATCGTCCCTCCGGCGAACGTTATCTCCAGGGCCGCGGAGGCGGAGATTCCGCTCCTCCTCGTTCCCGGGGACACGTACGCGGTGGCCCTTCAAGTGGAGCGGATCGAACCGCTCCTGACCGCCGAGGGCGATCCGAGGGTGAAGCGACTGCGGGATCTCTTCCGGGAGCATGTGGACCTTGAACGGATTCTTCGGCTGAGCTAGAAGCAGCCAGTCAGTCTTCAGAAAGACGCAGGGAAATCGCCGAAGCGACTTCCCTGCGCTTTTCGCTTGCCGACTCGTTGAGAAACGAGGGCGGGGTTAGGGGTGACTATCCCTTCTTTTCTTCGCGCTCCAGGTACTGGAGGATTGCGTCGACCACGAGGTAGTTGATCGAGCGGTCACGCTTCTCACCCAGTCTGATCAGGCGTTCGACTGGCCGCTCTTCCATCTTCTTCTGCGGGACGTAAATCGACAATTTGTCGAGGATCTCTTTCTTTGCCACGCAACTCACCCCCTCTCCTCGATCATCCAGTCCGTTACAGACCTTGTCTTCGTTTGTCCGTGAATCGATGAACGATGTTAGAGTAACGAGAGACGGCGGCAGATCCATGGAGGTCTGGTGAAAGCTACATACAAGAGAGATGGAAGCCGGAATGGTCCGGCGCTCGCCGGCGATTGCGAGAGTCCCCGCGGCGACGGTTGCTCTCGCAGGGAGGCGTCGAGGTTGCGGGCTGCGCCCTCTGCTCGTCGTCGAGGGGGGGGGCGGACGTTCTCGGCAGCGGTTGTTCGCATCTTCCCGGGGGTCTAGAATTCGTACTGGTGAGGGGAGGCTCGGTGATTCTTCACAACGCAACGTTCGTCTTCCGCGAAGACGCGGAGGTCCTCGTCATCGAAGGGGATCGAATCGCCGCGATCGATAGGCAAGACGAGATCCCGGAGGATCTCGTGGCGGATCGGGAGCGGATCGATCTCGACGGAGCCGCCGTTCTCCCCGGATTCGTCGACGCGCACGTTCACCTGTTCGACGCGGGATTGACGGAACTCGGGTGGCGCGTCGACCTCTCGGGGAAGTCTCGCGACGAGACGCTGGCCGCGTTGGCGGAGGGCGTTCGGAGTCGTGGCGAAGGCGATTGGCTGATCGGGGCGGGCTGGGACGAGAGCGGATGGGACGATCGGCGCTACCTGACTCGCCGCGAGCTCGACCGCGTCTCGACCCGATCGCCGATCGGCGCGGTCCGGATGGACGGGCACCTCCTCGTCGCGAACTCGGCAGCGTTCCGGGTGCTGGACGACCGACCGCTGGCGGGGTTCGACCGGACGTTGGCGGACAGGGGGACGGGGCAGATCCGCGAGGAGTCGGTCTGGCGGCTGCTCGAGTCGATCGAGCCTGACGAGGCGACCCTCTTCGACGCGCTCGGTGCCGCGGCCGGGCTGTGCCATCGACATGGCATCACCTCAGTCCACGCGATGACTTCGGAATCGCGGCTTCCCGTGCTGGTTCGCGCGGGGGGGCGGAATCGGCTGCGGGTGAATGCATATCACAAGGTGTCTGCGCCCGCGGAGATCGATTCCGTCCGAGTCTCGGGTGGATTCGACGGGAACTGGCTCCGGTTCGGAGGGATCAAGGCGTTCGCTGACGGCTCGCTCGGCGCGGGGAACGCGGCGGTCGGGACGCCGTATCCGGGCGGCGGGACCGGCGCGCTCAACCACGACGAGGAGGAGCTCGCGGAGATCGTCCGGCGAAGCGAGCGAGCCGGATGGCAGACGGCGTTTCACGCGATTGGCGACCGTGCGATCGAGCAGGTCTTGCGCGTTCACGCGGCCGTGGAAACTTCGCCGGAGTTGCGACATCGGATCGAGCACGCTGAGCTCGCTTCGCGCGATCAGATCATGCGGGCGAAGGATCTGGGGCTCACCCTGTCGATGCAGCCGAACTTCATCGGCAATTGGTCCGGGCCCGGATCGATGAATGAGCGCCGGCTCGGCAGGGCGCGGGATGAAGCGTCGAATCCGCTCCGGTGGGTTCTCGGCGCCGGCACTCCGCTCGCCTTCGGCTCGGACGGGATGCCCGTTTCGCCTCTCTACGGGCTTCACTCGGCGGTCAACGGGCCGTACGGGTCTCAGCGGATCGGCGTCGACGAGGCGATCGCCGCCTACACCGCTGGGGGTGCCCGTCTCTCGTTCGAGGAGGATGTGAAGGGGGCGTTGGACGTTGGGGCGTACGCCGATCTCGTGGTGCTCGACGAGGATCCTCGTCTGGCGCCGGATCGCCTGTCGGATCGTCGGATCGTTCGTGTGATCGTGGGAGGGGAAGAGGTCTTCGAAGCGGGGGAGGGATAGCGTGCGAATCGGGCTGTTCACCGATGCATACCTACCGGAGATCACCGGAGTCACCGTGCTGGTCCGGCGGCTTCGCGATGAGTTGGAGAGACTAGGTCACGAGGTGTGGGTCTACGCGCCGCGCTACGCGGGTCCGTCGGATGACGAGCGGCGGACGTTCCGCTTTCGCGCCGGGCCGGTCTTCGCCTACAAGACGGCGAGAATGGCGGTTCCGTACAATCGAGAGGCGTCCCGAAGCTACGAGTCTCTCGACGTCATCCACAGTCACACGCCGTTCTCGCTCGCCTACGCGGCGCTGTTGGCAGGGTACCGGCATCGGATCCCGCACGTGCAAACTTACCACACGTACCTGAGCCAGTACAGGCACTACGTCCCCCGGCCGATCCGGCCGTCGGTCAAAGCGGCGGAGTCGTACTCGGCCCTCCTCTGCAATCGCTGCACGGCGGTCACCGTGCCGACGCGATCGATCGAAGAGGAGCTTCGGCGGTTTGGCGTTCGACGTCCGATTCACGTCCTGCCGTTTGGCCCGGATCTTCCGCTCTACGAGGCGGCGGCGGTCTGGTCGCCGTGCGAGGCGCTCGGGATCCCGGAAGGGGCGAAGACGTTCCTCTACGCAGGACGGATCGCCGAGGAGAAGAACCTCCGCTTTCTCCTGCGCGCGTTCGGTCGAATCCGTGCCCTCCTTCCGGACAGCGTCCTTGTCTTCGCCGGGGACGGTCCGCTACGAGCGACGCTCGAGGCACAGGCGGATTCAATTGGCTTGCGAGACGCGGTCCGGTTCCCGGGGTTCCTCGATCAGGCGCGGCTGATTGATCTGTACAAAGCGGTCGATCTGTTCCTGTTCGCGTCGAAGACGGAGACCCAGGGACTCGTCCTCGTCGAGGCGATGGGGGGCGGGACGCCGGCGGTTGCCGTTGATGCGCTCGGGGTCCGCGACATCGTGATCGACGGATCGAACGGCTTCCTCGTCCCCGAGGACGAAGATGTGTTCGCGGAGAAGGCCGTCGAGGCGGTCTCGGACCGAGCCGGTCTCGAGAGGCTCGACGCCGGCGCGCGAAAGACGGCGGAAGAGGTCTCGGTGCAGGCATCGACGAGGCGCCTTGTCACGATCTACGAGGCTTGTGCGGCGGAGGAGAGACGTCCGCGAATCAGGAGTCGCGTTCTGCGCCGTCGTCGGTTCGCATCGTGAGGCTGCAGCCGCGAGTGGGAGTCATTCGCCGACGTCCGCCCTGGCCGGCGGCTATTCGACGGTGACGGTTTTGGCGAGGTTCCGGGGCTGGTCGACGTCGGTCCCGCGCCAGACGGCCGTGTGGTAGGCGAGGAGCTGGAGGGGTAGCGTGAACAGGATCGGTCGCGAGATCCCTTCGCTCTCGGGAACTGCGATGACATCGTCGGCGACGCGAGCGAGGGCCGGCTCGTTGGGGGTGTCAGTCACGGCAATCACGTGCCCGTTTCGCGCCTTGACCTCCTCCATGTTGGCAAGCACCTTCTCGTAGGCGATCCCCCTAGACAGGAGGAAGACGACGGGCGTCCCTTCGTCGATCAACGCGATCGGCCCGTGCTTCATCTCGCCGGCGGGGTACGCCTCGGCGTGGATGTACGAGATCTCCTTCAGCTTGAGTGCGCCCTCGAGTGCGATTGGGTAGAGCGACCCTCGTGCGAGGAAGAGTACGTCAGTCGCACTGTGGAGTCGCTCGGCGAGTTCGTGGATCGCGGGCTCCGCGCGGAGGGTCTCTGTGATCCGCCCGGGGAGGAGAGAGAGAAGCGGGATCTCGACGCCGATCCTGCGCACGGCGGCGTTGCCCCGCTCGCGTCCGAGGGCGAGGCCGACAAGGCCGAGGACGGCGACCTGCGCGCTGAACGTCTTGGTCGCCGCCACGCCGATCTCTATTCCGGCGCGGGTGTAGACGCTCGCGTCTGCCTCGCGGTCGATGGCGGAGTGCTCATTGTTCACGACCGCAACGACCCGCGCACCGCTCTCCTTCGCGTGCCGAACGGCCATCAGCGTGTCGATTGTCTCCCCCGACTGGGAGACCGCGACGACGAGGGTGTTCTCGGTGATGTGCAGTCGGCGCACGCGAAACTCCGAGGCGATGACCGCCTGAGTTGGAACGGGGAGCGCCTCCTCCCACAGGTACTCGGCGGTGACGCAGGCGTGGTAAGCGGTTCCACACGCCACCAAGTAGACATGGTCGCACGACGGGGGGAACCCGCTGAGAGAACTGAGGTCGATTGTGAGTCTGTCTTGGTCGATCTTCTCGCGGATCGATTCGCCGACGGCTCGCGCCTGCTCGTGAATCTCCTTGAGCATGAAGTGCTTGTACCCGCCCTTTTGGATCGAGACGGGATCGGCCGATACCTTGTGAGCGGGCAGTTCGATCGGATTCCCGGCGAAGTCGAACACGCGAACACCGTCGTGCGTCAGCTCTCCGACTTGGTCGTCGCCGAGGAAGCGTACCGCGGTGACGCGGCCGAGGAGTGCCGGGATGTCCGAACTGGCGAACGTGCCGGTCGGCCCCGTTCCGAGGACGAGCGGGCTCCCTCTGCGCGCGACGTAGATGTGATCTGGTGCATTCGCACTGAGGACGGCGAGCGCGAAGGCGCCGTCGGCTTGGGAGACTGCCGCAATCGTGGCGGCGAGTAGGTCGCTCCCGGCGCCAATCTCGGCTTCGATCAGGTGTGCGAGGACCTCGGTGTCGGTCTCCGATGCGAATCGGTGCCCCTCTGCGATCAGCCGCTCTCGTAGCGGCACGTGGTTCTCGATGATCCCGTTGTGGATCACGGCGATTCGTCCGGTGCAATCGAGGTGAGGATGCGCGTTTGAGTCCGTCGGCGCGCCGTGCGTTGCCCACCGTGTGTGTCCGATTCCGCGCGTCGCTGGGGGCGTCTCCTGCCGCAAGTCGAATTCGAGATCCTTGACTTTGCCCGCGCGGCGGTAGCAGACGATGCGATCATCGTCCAGGACGGCGATTCCCGCGGAGTCGTATCCGCGGTACTCTAGGCGCTTCAACCCGTCTAGGAGAAGGGGAATCGCCAGTTCGTCTCCGATGTAGCCGATGATGCCGCACATACGATCACCCGCCGGTTCGGAAGTGTACCTAGAGCGCCGGGAATGTCCAGCCTATCTTTGTTCTTCCCACGTCCGGATGCTATAATCCGGCGTCGAGGGAGGACGGGAATGAAGGAAGTCGTGATCAAGGCACTTCTGGTGGATCCCTCCAGCAATTCGCCCGTCGTCCTGCTCAAGGATCGGCAATCGAAGAAGGCGCTGCCGATCTGGATCGGCGATGCGGAGGCGATCTCGATCGCGTTTGGACTTCAGAGCGAGGATTTCCCGCGCCCGCTCACCCACGCGCTGATGAAGTCGGTGATCGACGAGCTGAGAGGGAGCGTCGAGCGTGTGGTGATCAAGAGTGTGAAGAACGGAACGTACTTCGCGTCGATCTACGTGAGGGACGACCAAGGGGAGGTTCTCGAGTTCGATGCGCGTCCCTCCGATTCGCTCGCGCTCTCTCTTCGGGCGCAATGCCCGATCTACATCGCGGACGAGGTCTTTGAGAGCGCGTCGATCGAGTCTCCGTTTGCCGAGGAAGACGAGTTCGGCGACTTCGTCGAATACGATCTCGATCTTGGCGAATTTCGCAGGCGGAGCCACGCCGATGAGGAGGATTCGGCCAGGAGCTAGCCGCGCAGCGTCTCCATTCCTCGAGGAAGTGTGAGGACGTCGTCCTCGGTCAACCCTTGATCGACGGTGATCCTCCGGAGTTCGATCGTCTTGTCGCGGCGCCCTTCCGAGAAGAAGACGACCTTTTGAACATAGTAGGTCTCGCGGTTGATCCAGACCATGCGGGTCAGCTCGCCAGTGCCTGCGTTCCGAACTTCCAGGATGTACTCGCTTTGCAGCACGCTCTCGACGGTCGACCGGGAGGCGAACGTCAAGTTCGATTCGGCTCGCTCGGCCTCCACAAGGCCTGGGCAGAACGACATCGCAAGCGGCGTGGAGAGATCGGTCAGCGTTCCGGCGAGAGTAATCGCGGACGGGACGGCATCGGCCGAGAAGCCGGGGATGTTCTGGAGTATCTGCAATCGGAGCTTGCCGGCGTTCCAGTCGGCCTTCACCTGGGAGAGGTCGAGGCTCGCGAGGCCGACCGCGGCGAGCGGGAGGCCGACCCAGCGCTTGACGACGATCAGGTCCTCCGCTGGCACGTAGTGCGAGAGAAGGTCGTTCTCCACAGTGAAGACTTGCCCTTCTAGGGAGGCAGGATCGAGGTAGCGGACGGAGAGCGCCGGGAGAGGGCGGTTGAGCATGCGGACCAACATTCGAACCACGGTGGCCGACTCCTCGCTCTCCGTGACCTCGACGACGGCCTCGAGATCCGTGATCCGGGAGAAGGCGTTCTCGACACGCCAGAGGAGTCCGTCGACCTCCGACGGCGGGTGCTCGTCGAATAGGTACTGGTCAACCGCCGCAACGGTGACGAGAAGAGAAACGAAGAGGCCGATCGCGAGGAGCGCGAAGCTTTGACTGCTCATGCGAGGAGATTATAATCCGGTTCCGAAGGGCATTCAATCGGGACTGAGACCGTCGAAAGGAGAGGTTTTGGGGAGTCTCGGCGGCGTTCGAAGGGTTCAGGATGCCGGAGTGCGCGGGAAGACCGTGCTCGTTCGCGTGGACTACAACGTGCCGCTCCGGTGTGGCGAGATTACCGATGACACGAGGATTCGTACCTCTCTTCCGACGATCTCGCTTCTCCTCGAACGGGGAGCGAAGGCCGTTCTGGTCACGCATCTGGGCAGGCCGGACGGGAAGGCGGTCGACGACCTCAGGCTCGATTCGGTCTCCTCGCGCCTTTCCGAGCTGATCGAGCGTCCGGTGGAGAAGCTCGACGACTGCGTTGGGGACGAAGCAGCGAACAGGATTCGCGAAGGTCGGGCGGGGGACGTCTTCCTCCTTGAGAATGTGAGGTTCCATCCCGGCGAGGAAGCGAACGACCCGGGGTTCGCCGCGGCGCTCGCTCGTCCGGCGGACGTGTTCGTCAACGATGCGTTCGCGACGATTCATCGAGCGCACGCATCGACGCTCGGCGTGACCGATCGCCTTCCGTCCTACGCCGGCCTCCTCGTTCAGCGCGAGCTCGAGGCCCTCGGCCGCGTGCTCGACGAACCGGCGCGCCCGTATTTGGCGATCGTCGGAGGGAAGAAGGCCTCGAGCAAGCTGGGCCCTCTTCGCGACCTTGTTTCGCGGGTCGATGGGATTCTCGTCGGCGGAGGTGTCGCGTTCACATTCTTGCGCGCAATGGGATTCTCGGTCGGGGATTCGGCAGTCGATGAGGGGACGCTCGACGACGTCGTGGAGATCGCGCACCTCGCCGAGGAGCGCGGCGTCGAGATCGTCCTCCCGATTGACGCGGTACTCGCTCGGGAGCTGGCGCCCGGTGTCGAAGCGACGGTCGGGGACGCGCGCTCCATCTCGAGTGGATGGGCAGGGTTCGACATCGGTCCTGAGACGGTCCGCGATTTCGCGCAGAAGATCGAACGGGCAAAGACGCTCGTCTGGACCGGCCCGATGGGCGCGTTCGAGGTGGAGCCGTTCTCCGCGGGGACGAAGGGGGTCGCCGAAGCAGTCGCTGCCTCGGCAGCGTTCAGCGTGATCGGTGGTGGAGAGACGGGAGACGCCATCGCCCGACTCGGGTTGGCGGAGCAGGTCTCCTACATCTCGACCGGCGGCGGGGCCTGCCTCGCGGTCCTGCAGGGGAAGCGGCTTCCCGCGCTTGAAGCGCTCCGCGGCTAGTCTTGCTGGGCGCGCGCGGCGCGTGCTATACTGATCGGATCGTGCGGGCATAGCTCAGTGGTAGAGCATCAGCTTCCCAAGCTGAGGGTCGCGGGTTCGAGTCCCGTTGCCCGCTCTTGCCTTGGACGTTGCCGGTCTTCTCCCGGCTGATGTCGACTGGAGGCGGCGATGGATCAAGAGACTGCCCCCGCGACGCTCACCCTCGATGTGCTCAAGGCGCGCGTCCTCGCTTGCACCCTCTGTCCGCTGTACGAGACGAGGACGAACGTAGTCTTCGGCGAGGGCGCGAGTGAAGCTGAGGTGATGTTCGTCGGCGAAGGTCCGGGAGAAGTCGAGGACAACACGGGAAGACCGTTTGTCGGCCCGGCGGGGCAGAAGCTGGACGAGGTCTTGAACTCGGTCGGCATTCGGAGGGAAGACATCTTCATTACGAACGTGGTGAAGTGCCGCCCTCCGGGGAACCGCGTCCCCTCAAAGACAGAGATGGAGAGCTGCTTTCCGTATCTCGAGGCGCAGGTCGCGTTGATTCAGCCGTCGCTCATCGTCACGTTGGGAAACACATCGACGCAGTGGCTCCTCCCGGACGCGCCCGGGATCACGAAGTCCCGCGGGACGCTCTTGACGTGGCGAGGGGGGATCCAGCTTCTCCCGATGTTCCATCCGAGCTATCTCCTCCGCTATCCGTCCCGCGAGAAAGGAAGCCCGAAGTACCTCACGTGGCAGGACATCCAGCGAGTGAAAGCGTGGCTCGATGAGCGGCGAGAGCGCCCCACGGCCTAACGAAGGCACGATCCGAGAGACGATCGCTAGAGCGGACGCCCTCCGAGAGAGGAAGCGGTTCGTCGAGGCGGTCGAGCTTCTGTCAGAGGCGCTTCGAGCGGGCGGCGACCCGGCGGAGATTCAGTACCGTCTCGGCAACGTCTATGTCGACGAAGGGCGCCTCGATGCAGCGGAGGGCTGCTACAAGAAGGCGCTTTCGGTTCGTCCGGACTACGTGAACGCGATGCACAACCTCGCGATCGTATACAAGCGGCAGGGACGTGTCGGACTGTTCGTGCGAACGTACAAGAGGTCGCGCCGGATAGATCACCGCCCGTCCTACTCGAGCGGGGAAGAAAAGGGGGGGAAGCGACGGACGTGGCTCGCCGGGCGGGGGGCGATGCTTCTCGTCGGCGCTGTCGTGGTGTTCGTCCTCGTCTGGTCCTTCACTCGCTGACGGGATCGGTAGTCTGCGTCGGGGTTTGACGGCCCTGCAGTGATCTCGTATAG
>Ga0180432_10007969_pt1 | contig 13335 bp, 7 predicted proteins | sample SS_ome_10_FD_132414 | JGI IMG/M metagenome (GOLD analysis project Ga0180432, IMG submission 132414) | Hypersaline lake sediment archaeal communities from the Salton Sea, California, USA - SS_1_MS_2 metaG | ecosystem: Environmental > Aquatic > Non-marine Saline and Alkaline > Hypersaline >...
CCCGAAAGGACCATTTGCCGATCGCCCATTTGCTTCTCGATCAGGTGTTCGGTGTCCTCGATCTTGGATCTCAGGAGATCGATGGGACTATCGAGCAGGAAGGCTTCCAGTGCGTCCTGACTCTCTCTGTAGGTCTGCTGACCGGCCAGCAACTGACGCTGTACCGAATCGTAAGCCTCAGGCGGCTGTCCGTACAACTCGTTGATGTGCGATACGTAGGTCTCTGCCCACCGGTTGGCGATCCGAGCGGCCAGGGCCGGATCGTGCGCGGTCACTTTGATCTGCACGATATTGGCGTCCGCGCTCACACCGGGTCTCTCCTCCGCCGCGCTGGCGCTCACCCTACCCAGCAGATTGGCCGGGTCCCGCTCCTCCTCTGTCAGCTCCTCGCCCAACTCGGCCGCAACATCCCTGGCGATTGCCCCACTCTTCACCAGGGCGACCAGGGATGCACGATGGGCATTCTGAGTCTGGACGTAGTTTCGGGCCAGCAGATCCGATTCCTCGACGGTCTGAAACCTGGGGTCAAACGAGATGCGAGAGTGCGTCTGCGTGATCAGGACCGCCGCTGTGGCCCGATAGCTCGGAGGATTGACGAAGGCCTTGACCATGAAGGCCGCCAGTGAGGCCAACAGAGTCCCTAACAGGATGAACTTGTAGTGTTTCAGGATCACTCGGAGATACGCTTTCAGCCCAATCTTCGGTTCCATATCGATTGCCGTCCTTCCGTGACTTATGGTATTCGAGGGCCGCATACTGCAGGGCAGCGCCAGAGACCCCCGGGGTCATTCCACGTAGCCGAGAGCACGCAAGCGCTCGACTACTTCTGGATCGGTGTCAGCAAACGGACTCGCATCATCGGCAAGCTCCAGCAGATCCGGCACGATCGGGGCCATGTGCTCAAACCGGTGCTCGTCAAACCTCCGGGCCGTTGCTTTGTCTTGAGAGTATACGTTGTGTCGTTCGTGTTGGTCGGCGGCGCGATCATACAGCTTGTTACTGTGGGGATGCTCGGCGTCGTGGATGTACCTGCGCTCCAGCGTGCGAACGGCCATCCGGTAGAGATAGGAATTGCGATGGCCCAACATCTCGACAATCGCCTCCGGCCGGTGGTGAGTCTCTCCTCCCGTCTCGTCCCTGGCGAAGGGCAAGAGGCTGGCTCCCATCATGCTGGCGGATGGATCGATGCCTGCGATGTCAAGGATCGTTGGAGCGATATCCAGGCCGCTGACCTGCTGCCGGACTCTGATTCCGGCCGGTAGTCCAGGCACGCGGATGATGAGAGGAACATGGATGCCTTCGTCGAACAGTTGGTTCCAGGAGTGGGCCCAAGTTCCGTGTTCGAAGAACTCCTCCCCGTGATCGCTGGTCACGATGAGTGCTGTGCGTTCCCACAAGCCGGCACGACGCAAGCGGTCGATGAGTAGCCCGATCTGCTCATCCACGGCCAGCAGCTCTTCGCGGTACAGGGCCTGCCAGCGAGCTCGAGTCTCCGGGCCTGGGTCGAAGCGCCCACGAGAGGAGACCACACGCCGGTAGGTTCTTCGATCTTGCCAGGCCTGGGCGATCTGGTCCGGATCGTGCTGGCGTCGAGATAGGCGATAGGGCCAATGGAGGTCGATGTAGTGAGCCCACAGGAACAAGGGGGCGGAGTGGGGCTGCCGGAGCCAGTCCAGCACTGACCTGGTTAGTCGGCGAGCCGAGGCCGTGTACTCCGGCAGATCGAGCCTCACTCCAAGCCGCCGCAGGAATCGATGGATACGTGGCCGACACATCAGGGGCAAGAAGACCCGGTTATAGCCCCTGATCTTCCGAGCCCTCCTCAAGAGCGCTACACGCTTGTCGTCAGAGTTGACGTCCTCGAAAGCATCGAAGCCCCGATGGAAACCGCCCGAGCGCCCGCATACCAGATTGGCGCAGAACCCCGCCGTTTCGTAGCCTTGGGCCTTGACCAGTTCGGTCACCACCGGCAACTCGGGTGCGAGCTGCTTGAGAGAGCCACCGTGGTGGCGAGATGCATAGACCGACGAGAAGAGCGCCATCATCGCCGGGCGAGTCCAGCCCCCGCACGTGATGGCTTGCTCGAACACGCTTCCCTCTGCTGCCAGCTTATCCAGGTGAGGCGTCGGCGAAGGCGCGGCCCCCGTCGCCCCCAGATGGTCGCCCCGCCAGCAGTCGATGGTCAGGAGCACGATATTCAGCGCGCTGCGTCTGGTCACGGGAGATCGGCCCCCTTCGGTCGAATGGCCTCGTCGAAGGCCGAGTAATGATCGCCAACCTGGTGGCCGGCGTTGAGCGGGCGCCCTTCGTACTCCACCCAGGCGTGAGCGGCGAAAGGTCCCTCCTGCGTGCTCACTCCCACCCGCAGCTCGCCTTGTACGCCGGCGCGTCTAAGCAGATACCAGAGCACCAAGGAACGCGACAGACAGTTGCCCCGCACAGGACCGTTTCGTCCCAGATAACGAATCAGGTGGGTGGCCCTGTTTGCATGACGAGACGGGTCCCGCGGCGGCATCCTGCGCCGGAGGCGAGCCAACCGGTCCATCGCTGAGTGCACGCGTCGAAAGCCAAGCAGATACAGCCCCGCCGTAGTGAGGGGGAGCAAGAGCGCAGCCTCGACCAGCATCCTGCGTCCGGGCGGCTTGAGAGAATGGAGCTTGGCGCGGAGGGTTCGAGCTTCTGGCCGTGCTGTCATGGGCTAGGCCTGATCTATGCGCATCAGACCAGATTCCGCCAGTCTGGTGATCAGCCCGGCCAAGTCCTGGCGGAGAGTGTTCTCGTCCACGTCGTATTCATCCAGCAACAGAGCTACGACGGGCTCGGTCTTCTCGTGCTCGTGCAGGAGTTGCCACATCCGGGCGCCGATGTCGTCCAGAGTATAGTAGCGCTCAGTCTCGAGATCCAGCAGCACGCCTTCGCTATCCAGTTCGCGGAAGAGTACGTCAGGTGAACAGGATACCGCCTTGGGCATTCGTACAGTCACGATAGCCTCCCGATCTCAATGATATGGGTTCTGTTGCGCCAATGCCGCGCATTGTAGTCCTCGTGCCCGCTCTTGTCAATGGCAATCAGCGACTCTGAATCTGATGCGGATGTCAAATGGGCGGGCAGGGTACGAAGGCGCGCTCATGGCAGTCGACCCGGTATACTCGGAAAGCCTTGACTTCCGAGGCTGCCTGCTGCTATACTGGTAGTGAAAGCGTATCCAGCCGCATCCTCGCTACACACTGCAAATCGCCGAATGCACCGACTACGCTGCGAGCGCCACCCTGAATCGCTTGGCCCCTGACCTGGAGAGGCTGGTTCTTCGTCAGCTGGTACGTTTGCCCGTAGTCGTGGTGACAGACGGTCGGGAGGCTGGTAGCTTGAGCTGGTATTGGTCCTCACACCATGCACGAAAGGAGCGGTTGGTTCACTCGGCCGGTTCGAGGCTGCAGCCGTTGCGCTGAGTAGCAGAGGATCCGGGCGAGAGCTTGGTGCGGTCGAGCCTCACTACGGATCTCGATCACGTAGAAACGGGTCAGCTCTCCTCTCGACGGCGTCGCTTCCTGGATGGGTGAGGACCGAGGGCAGGAGGTCATGGTCATGAAGAGAAACGCCCGTGGCTACGTGTTTCTCCTGGCTGCCCTGTGCATCGTAGCGTGGTTGCTGGTCAGCCCGGCCGGGGCATCCCCATCATCCGGCGCAACCCTCGACACAGCATACGCTCCGGCGCCAGGTCCGGCGGCGACCTTGCCGCCGCTGCTGATCCACCTTCCCGTCGTCTTCAAGGAGTACTGTGGCCCGGCGAGGATCACGATCAACGAGGTGATGGCCATCGCCGAGCCGGGTGGGGCGGAATGGGTCGAGCTCTTCAATCCGGGACTCAATCCGATGGTGCTGGCCGGGCTTGAGCTCTGTGACGAGGACGGCAACGTCTACGTCATCCCCTCGGCTCTGCCCATGGTACCACCAGGCGCCTTCGTGCTCGTTCGCTTCGATGGACTGGGCAGCGACGTCGACGACTACAACTTCGGCGACGATCTCGCAGTGTTACACTCGCCGGCCGGCATGGTCGACATCTACGAGGACGGAGGGGATCAGTGCGCTCTGTACCGGGGCGGTGAGCGCACCATGGATTCGATCGTCGATTTCGTTGCCTGGGGAGACAGTCCCGGCGGGGACGACGACATCGCTGAGCTGGCCGGACTCTGGATAGACGACAGCTTCGCCGGCCCTGTGGAAGCGGCGCCGGGAGGCACCGCGCTGGTGGAAGGCGGCTCCATCGGGTTATATCCTCCCTATGACTGTGACGCCCCGTCCTGCTGGGAAACCTATCTGCCCTTCGAGACGACTCCCGGCAGTGGCAATCGTGTGCCTTGGCCACGCCCGGTGAGCCCGCCCGACGGCGTGACGGTACTGGATGCTCGGATCCCCTTCGGATGGTACGTGATCCCCGATGCCGATTGCTATACCCTCCAGGCTGATGATGACTCTCAGTTCAGATCGCCGGCCGCCGACGTGGAGGTGACCGAGCCCAACCACCTGTCCGCCCCCCTCGCTGCTGGCACCTACTACTGGCGCGTGCGGGCAGAGGGAGCCGAAGCCGCCAGCGCGTGGTCCTCCATCAGGAGTTTCACCGTAGTGGATGTCGGCACGCACGCGACGGGCGACATCCGCGTGACTCAGGTCGTCACCAGAGACCTGGGAATCGCGGCCATCAGGCAGCATAAGGACACGGGGATGCTCTGTCTGGGTGGCTGTCCCGAGAACGGGAACACCAGGTGGGACGCGGAGCACACCGGCTTCAACGCGCACGACAGATGGTATTGTACCAGGGCCTCTATCGCCATGGCCGCAAAGCACTTCGGGGGCAATCTGAGTCAGGACTACATCTCCTACTATGCCTACGGTAAAGGTGAGCCCGAGGGTGATCTGGGACACGAGATGGGCCTGTGGCCCAATGCCGCCAAGCGCGCCATTGAGGCCCACGGTTTCGTGCTCAAGTGGGCCATGGGCGACGTGGCGGTCACCACGATACCGGGCGCGGATCTGACTGCTGAGCGGGTCAAGACCTACATCAACGCCAACCGTCCGCTGGTTGTCGTGGACACGGGACCTCCCCTGCACACCTGCGTGATCGATGGCTATACGACCATCACGCAGGCCGGGAAGACCCGCTTCGGGGTGCACTGGATCGACCCGGGGAACGCCACAGAGACCAAGTACCTCTTCCCCTTCCCGTACAACCTGACCAGAGTGCACGTCCCCGCCGCGAACTCACGTGGTCGCTCCGATCCCGACGAGGACGGCGACGGCACGCCCGACACCAAGGACAACTCCGACGCCGATGGTATGGTCGACTTCGACGAGCGCCACCGATTCAAGACCGTCCACACCAACGTCGACACGGACGACGACTGCGTCAGGGACAAGGACGATGTGCGTGGATACGTCTTCGACTTGAACGGCAGGTACTCCAAGCGCAAGGGCGATCTGAGTGGCGCCGATGCTCTACGCAAGGAGCTTGATCCCGATAACGACAACGGCGGCCGCGTAGATGGCGACGAGGACGCCAACCGAAACGGCCACACCTGTGACAAGCTGGGGCGCTGCGACGGCAGCGACACCAGCAACTTCCGCTGGCGCGACGACGACAACGCTCCGTCCTGGTGTCGCACGCCCACGCCGACTCCATCGCCCACGCCGAGCCCGACGCCGACCAAGACCCCCGCGCCAACGCGCACGCAGCCGCCTTCCACCGCCACCAGCGAGCCAACGGCCACTGGCCCGCCGACCGAGACCTTGGAGCCGACTGCCACGGGCACGAGCACCGGGACCGCCACCACCACCGCGACGGCTACCGCGACGACGACTGGCACCCCCAGCCCGACGGCCACTCAGACCCCCAAGCCCAACTGGGACTGGGGCTGCTGCGAGATCCCTGAGGGTTGCATCAGCGGGCTGCTCATCGTCCAGGAGTGCCTCGGCTACCCCGGGGTGTGGCACTCGGGCGAGGCTTGTATCGATGGCGTCTGTCAGCCGCCAGTGGGCTGTTGCAGTTGGCCAAAGGACGGTGTGTGCGAGAACCTGACCGAGGCCGAGTGCAGCTACCATCTTGGTGATTGGCACGAGGATAGCATCTGCGATCCGCCCACCGGCGCGTGCGGTCCGTAGCGCCGGCGACGAGGGGCACCAGGCATTCCAGCCTCCTGCTCGAGGTAACAGAGACCTGGTGGACTCTTGCACCGTTGAAGCACTCGCAGCAGAGCGTCCCCGAAGAGCGATTTCAGAAAGAGGTCAGGGTGAGAATGGCGGTATTCGCTCTCGGGATACACGAGGACACAAGCGTCAGACCAGCACTGGCCGCCGACGCTGAAGACATACATGGAATTCTCGCCCAAGCGTTTGAACCCTATCGGCGCTACTACACCCAGGATGCCTACTACGTCGCCGTGCCATCCCCTGGAGTGATAGAAGAACGGGTCAGCGCCCCCGGCACGGGAGCCGCGTCTGTCAAGGGCCGATGTAGCGTACCGACGGCAGGCATCCAACGAACGGAGTTCCTTCTTGACACGTCTGTCACGAGCTGCTAGCATGTCGATGCATACGTCGATGCCCTCGCAGCACACCCGTCGCCGGTCGCTCTAGCTCATCGTAGGATTCTCATTGCCACACTCACTGTAGCCTCCAATTCTCTCCATCGCAGACCATGCCGGAGTGCCAGGCACTCGGCACCGCTCGTGCGCCTGGCACTCCGGCGTCAGCAGGGAGAAGTGCAACAGGGAGGTGATGACCATCAGCCAAGCGGAGTCTCCAGAGTGCCCCGCGGAGCCGCGGGGCAGATCGAGCACCAGTAAGGAGGTGCGGTGATGAAGAAGAGAGCGACTGTCTTCTGTGCGGTGGCATTGGCTTCGTTGATTGCGGTCCTGGGGGCCACGTACGTATGGGCCGGTCCCCCTGTAGGCTCCCTGTCCAACGGATCGCCGCCCCTGATGATGAGCTATCAGGGGGTGTTGACCGATCCTGCGACCGGCGAGCCCGTCCCCGACGGCGACTACGAGATCAGGTTCGCCCTGTACGATACGGAGAGCGGGTGGGGGTCGCTGTGGACCGAGCTTCAGACCGTGACGGTAGCGGATGGACTGTTCACCGTCCTACTGGGCAGCGAGAAGGCCCTCTCGCCCGACCACTTCACAGGCACGACCTACCTGGGGGTGAAGGTGGGGAACGATCCGTGGCTGGCGCCACGCCAGCGCGTGGTCAGCGTACCCTATGCCATCCACTCGCTCCAGGCAGATGGCCTGGCACCGGAGGTTTCCGTTGATGGCAAGAGCAATATGCCCATTCTGAAGGTGAGCAACAGTGGGACGGGAGCCGGGCTGCGGGGCGAGGGCACGAACGGGCCCGGAGGCAGCTTCCACAGCGCCAACAGCGTTGGCGTGTGGGTCGGCTCCGCCGGTGAGGACGGCGTGTGGGTCGAGTCGTCGGACACGAACGGCTTTCGTGTCGAGAATGCTACCGGCAACGGGTTCTATGCCCGGGGCGCGATCGGAGCGGACGGCTTCCGAGTCAACGATGCCGGAGGCGATGGCCTTCACGTGCTGGCGGCCGATGATGACGGCATCGAGATCGGGACCGCGGGGCTGTATGGTGTTTGGGTACGGTCGGCCGGTCAGGACGGCGTTCGCGTCGAGTCTGCCCGCGGTCACGGTGGCCACTTCACCGGCAGCGCCGGTGGCCTGCATGGCACGAGCCCGAATGGCTACGGCGGCTCCTTCAGCAGTGGGGACGGTCATGCGCTGCTGACCGACAGGCCGTCGCTGTTGGCGGGCCCCAACGCCAAGCAGATCGCGATGTTGCGCTGGTACCAGGCCAACGAGGTGGGCTACACATTCGGCGTGGGCGACCGTCCGCGAGGGATGGCCTTCGACGGAGCCAACATCTGGGTGGCAAACGGGGGCAGCGACCGCGTGACCAAGCTGCAGGCCCACGATGGCAAGGTTCTGGGCACATACGTTGTGGGTGACGATCCGTTCGACGTTGCTTTCGACGGGGCCAGCATCTGGGTGACCAACTACGGTGGCAACAGCGTGACGAAGCTGCGCGCACATGACGGGGCCTTCGTGGGCACCTACTCGGTTGGCGCCGACCCCAAAGGGCTTGCCTTCGACGGCGAGTACATCTGGGTAGCGAACTGGGGCGGCTTCAGGGTGAGTAAGCTCAGGGCCAGCAACGGTGTCACCGTCGGCACATACGACGTCGGCTCACACCCCGACCACATCGCGTTCGACGGCACCCATGTCTGGATCACGAAGAGGTACGACGACACGGTCATCAAGATGCGAGCCAACGATGGCACGATAGTCGGCACCTACGATGTGGGCACCGGCCCAGAGGATCTCTGCTTCGATGGGGCCAACATCTGGGTGGGCAACCTCTGGAGTCACAACGTCACAAAACTGCGCGCCAGCGATGGGGTGACCCTGGGCACCTACGCCATCGGTGGAGAAGTAGAGGATGTGGTGTTCGATGGCTACCACATCTGGGCGATCAACAAGGATTGGCTGGTGTTGAAGCTAGACCCCAATACGGGCGCGGTCATAGGTAGCTACGATGTCGGCAGGGCCCCTCTCGACATGGTGTTCGATGGGGTCGGTATCTGGGTGTCCAACTACGATGACGACACCGTCCAGAAGCTCTAGGAGGACGAGATGAATAGGAAGAGACCGATAGCGCTTGCGATAGCGGTTCTCTGCGCCCTCGTCCTCGCCGGGGGTACACTGGCCGGCGCGCTGAGTGGCTACGCACTACCCTGGTGGAGCGTCAACAGCTCAGGAGGCAGGGCGGCTTCGAGCAACCGCTCCCTTGTCTCCAGCCTGGGCCAGGCAGGAGTGGGCCAGTCGAGCAACGCAGTCTATCGACTGAGCGCGGGCTTTTGGGGCAGAGCTGGTCCTTTGCCCACCGAGACGGCGACGCCTACTCTGAGCCCATCGACCACACCGAGCCCGTCAGCTACGGCGAGTGCAACGCCCACGGCAACGCTATCGCCGCTCGGAACTTGGCTGCCCATGATCGTGCAATCCGGAGGCGGCTAGGACAACGAGCCATCAAAGGCTACCCGGCGGAGATCGTTGCCGGAACACACGAGCGAGGGATTTGCACCTCCCGTTGGCGCACAGCCTTCGGGAGGTGCATCGCGCTTGCCGCAACAGCGCCGCAGAGTGCTCCCTCCGAGGTACCGCCAAACCGCACATCCCTTCCTTGACCCCGTGAATCCCCGCATGCTATACTGTCTTCGGCCTCGACGAACACTCGCTCTCCTCGTCATACCACGTTCCAGAGGCCCAGAATCCCTCTTGCAGCACTTCGCAGACAGACAAACCCTCCGGGGTAATCGAGCCCTTTGAGATAATGCTCCCGCAGCATGTTGAGGCGGAGATCAGTCTAGTTGTCGGGCGTGCCCCACGGAACCCGCTTGCGTCCTGATAAGTAGCGCAGACCATTGTGAGGGCGCGTGGTGCTTCGTTGCGCGCCGGATGTTCAAGGGAGATGATGCCAGGGAGCTAGACGAGGACGGCTAACCATCCCGGAACCCGGACGGCCGGATCAGAGCCGGCGAAGGAGACACACACATGAGAACCAGACTGAGCGTCTGCGTCGTAGCACTCATGGGGGTGCTGGTTGCGCTCATGGGTTTGACCAACGTATGGGCCGGTCCCCGAGCGGTTCCGCTCTCAGACGGGACGCCACCGCTGATGATGAGCTATCAGGGGGTGCTGACCGATCCTGCGACCGGCGAGCCCGTGCCCGACGGCGACTACGAGATCAGGTTCGCCCTGTATGATACGGAGAGCGGGTGGGGATCGTTGTGGACCGAGCTTCAGACCGTCACCGTCACGGATGGTCTGTTCAGCATCTTGCTGGGAAGCGACAAGCCGCTCTCAGCAGACCACTTCACCGGCACCACCTACTTGGGGGTCAAGGTGGGGACGGAAGCCTGGCTGACGCCACGCCAGCGCATCGTCAGCGTACCTTATGCCATCCATGCGCTTGAGGCGACGAACTCCGACACGGTCGATGGTCAGGATGCCAGCGCCTTCGCCGCGGCGGGACACAGCCACGACAGCGATTACTGGAGCCTCACCGGCAACTCCGGCACGATCTCAGGCACTCATTTCCTGGGCACCACCGACGACGTGGCGCTGGAGTTGAGGGTGAATGGCGTGGGTGGCCTACGACTGGAGCCCAACTCCGGCGCGCCCAACGTTGTTGCCGGGTCGAGCGGCAACAGCGCTGCCGGTGTGGAGGGCGCGGCGATCGGAGGCGGGGGAGATCCCTTGCATGAGTGGTTCAACACTGTTAGTGGCTCGTGGGCGACTATTGGGGGCGGGCGGGCCAACTCTGCGAATGCCCTATGCGGCACGATCGGAGGCGGCGAGGGAAACACTGCTGATGCTGCCTATGCCACCGTCGGCGGAGGTCTGACCAACACGGCACGTCAACCCCTTTCCACTGTGAGCGGTGGCTCCGCCAATACTGCTAGCTGGTACTATTCCGCCGTCGGAGGGGGATACGGGAACACCGCCAGTGAGTGGTGCTCTACCATCGGTGGGGGGCAAGACAACAGCGCCAGCGGCGAAAGCGCTACGGTTGGCGGTGGCTACGACAATGAGGTCAGGGCAGACTATGCCACCATAGCCGGGGGTGGGCGATCTGATCCGGAGGACGAGACGACCGGCAACTGTGTGACTGACAACTACGGCACGGTGGGCGGCGGAGGCAACAACCAGGCTGGTGACGGTACAGGCTCAACCGACGACGCTGCCTTTGCCACCGTGGGGGGAGGTGTCGACAACCGTGCTACTGGCGAGAGATCCACGGTGGCCGGCGGTTGGAGCAACAGCGCTTCGGGCTACATTACTACGATAGGCGGAGGCCAGCATAACTCGGCGAGCGAGGAGAGAGCCACCATCGGCGGAGGAGCGAACAACACTGCTGAAGGGTCGTATGCCGTAGTCGGTGGAGGCCGGCTGAACAGTGCAGTCGGCGGTCGCTCTACCGTCGGCGGCGGGGAAAACAACGCGTCCGGCGACTGGTACGCCACGGTGGCTGGGGGGAGGGACAACGCAGCCGGTGGCAACAGCTCTGTGGTCGGGGGCGGCTACGAAAACGCTGCCAGTGCCAATAATGCCACCGTCGGCGGAGGACACGCCAACTCAGCCACCAGCGCAGAGGCGACCGTTGCGGGCGGGGGCGGCAACTCCGCCGAGGGCGAGTTCTCTACCGTCGCGGGGGGCAGAGACAACACCGCCGGTGAAGAGTACGCTAGCGTCGCCGGAGGTTGGAACAACCAGGCAACTGCTCGATACGCCGCAATCGGTGGGGGCCTGGGAAACACGGCCAACGGATTCTACGCCACCGTCGCGGGCGGGAGGGACAACTCGGCCTCCGGAGAGTCCGCGACCGTAGGCGGAGGTGGCTCGAACTCAGCCGAAGGGCAGTTCAGCTTCGCGGCTGGATACCTCGCGCAGGCTACTCACTACGGCTCATTCGTTTGGTCCGGTGGTGGAATGCCCTATGCTTCCGGCGCTGACCGCGAGTTCCGGGCGCGAGCACCTGGGGGAGTCTACTTCCACTCCAACTCCCACGCGAGCACGGGCGTCCATCTGGCAGCGGGCGGCACCTCCTGGCAGGTTGTCAGCGACCGGGCCATCAAGGAGAACTACTCCCCGGTCGATGGTGAGGAGACACTCCGCCGGCTCGCCTCTCTCCCGATCAGCACCTGGAATCTGAAGAGCCAGGATCCCTCCATACGCCACATCGGACCCGTGGCTCAGGATTTCCACGCTGCGTTTGGCTACGGCGAGAGTGATAGCGCCATAAACATGGAGGACTCCGACGGCGTGGCCTTGACCGCCATTCAGGCGCTCTATGATCGCTCACAGGAGCAGGCCGAGCGCATTGAAGCGCTGGAAGAGGAGAATACCATCCTTCAGCGCCGGCTGGATGATTTGGAGGCCCTGGTTGCGGCCCTGGCCAATGAGGCCGAGGGAGGTGCGAGGTGAGGTTGGCGTCCGTCACCATCACACTCTTGGTCGGGGGCGAACTGATCGGGGGGATGAGATGAGCGAGAGAAGAGCGACTGCACTTGCCGTAGCGCTCCTTTGCTGTTTCATCCTGGGTGGTGGAGTCTGGGCAGCGGCGCTCAGCGGCTACGCCCTCCCCTGGCGAAGCGTGAACAGCGGAGGAGTCAGGGCTGAGACAGCCAACTACGCTCTCGACGCGAGCCTTGGTCAGACCGGGGCGGGCCAATCCAGCAATGCGGAGTATCAACTCGGTGCTGGCTTCTGGTCGGGTGTTGGCCCGCCTGCTGGGGGAACAGCGACCCCTACACCGAGCCCAACACTGGAGCCAAGCCCGACACCTACGTCTACCCGGACGCCCTCAGGAACGTGGCTGCCCGTGATAGTGCGCGGCGGGGGCGGGTAGGAGGGCTGACTGCAAGGGGTGACTAGGTCGAGGCTGGCGCAGAAGTAGGAGCAGAGTGGTGCAAGTCTCCCGTGGGCCAGGTTCCCACGGGAGACTTCTGATTGTCGAGGGGGCTGGGCAGCCCCAGTGAAGGCGGCAGCATCGCACGGGGCCTAGCAGCAAGTGGCGTCGGTAAGCGCATTCCGCAAGATTGTGGTATAATCCGGGGTAGAAGTCTTGGAATGAGCCCGTGTTCTGGTTCACTCCACGCAGCTAGTGGCCGCGCGGACCTTTTGCGCGTGTGGTTCTGGCTGCGTGATCAATGGATCCGATTGTTGGACAAGGCAAGGAGGACCAACTGGTGACCGACAACGACGACTACTTGCGAAGACGCAGAGTCACCATCACGTCGACTCGAGTGGGCCCGGTTCTGGCCATTGTGGCGATGTGCCTCGCGTTCTGTTGGATTGGCACCTCTGGCGTGCTGACGGCGAGAGCTGAGGACCCGTATTCCTATCTCTACTACGGCATCGACCGGAGCAGTGTACCATCGTATGTGGTGAATCGGGAGCTGACAGCGGTGATTCACGTGGGCGTGGTCGAGGGTGCAGCGGTCCTGGCCGACGGCGCGCCCATCGAGAGCCGCTACGACCCCGATACCGAGATGCTCACCTTCACGACCGACGGAGATGACCTGATCATCGTGCTCTATGATCTGACCAGTGACCCCGGCAGCATCGGCGAGGCGAATCTGGCTCGGGTGAAGCACGACAAGCTGTGGGCTCTGAGCGTGAACATGGATGATGGCTACCTGACTCAGTACACAAACGGCTTTCGCTTTCTCGACCGGTACGGTTATCGTGGCTCCGTTGGCATAGTCGGAAG
>Ga0180432_10007970_pt1 | contig 13333 bp, 8 predicted proteins | sample SS_ome_10_FD_132414 | JGI IMG/M metagenome (GOLD analysis project Ga0180432, IMG submission 132414) | Hypersaline lake sediment archaeal communities from the Salton Sea, California, USA - SS_1_MS_2 metaG | ecosystem: Environmental > Aquatic > Non-marine Saline and Alkaline > Hypersaline >...
CCGGTCTTCTTCTTGATGGACTCGGCGAAGTACCCGGCCGCCTCGTGCGCGGGCCCGCCCGGGGCCATCACGTAGGCGAGCTTCAGCTCCCTCGGCCCGCCCTCACCAGGCCCGCCGGACTTCCCACACCCCGTCGCGACCAACGCCACCGCGGCAACTGCGAGTGAGCCGACCCGTATCCTGTTCATGCGACCCTCTCCTCATTGTCCTTAGATGACGGGGACTGAAAGCCTCACGCCCAAACGATACCATAGCGTACACTGCATCGGGCCCGAAACCGCCCTCCCGCGAGCCGTTCACGATTACATCTCGGTGTCCCGGCCCGGCCGGCCTTTGACGACATATCGAGATGAACCTACAATCCGAAACGACGGAAAACGGGGCAGAACGTATCGTCAAAAACGATAAGGAGAAAACCATGCGGAGGCTGAACCTCGGAACATCCCTGGCGCTGACGGCAAGCGGTGCGCTGGTCCTGGCCGGCGTGCTGGTCTCGCCCGTCCATGCGCAGGCGCTCAAGTAACCCGCCCTGCTGCTGACGCTGCCCGACACGTGCAACACGCCCGACGGCACGACGCTGGACGCGCGGGGCAACATCATCATGTCCTGCCCGAACTTCAACAACGACAAGTTTCCGGCCCTGCTGATGAAGATCGACCCGCAGAACCGCCTGTCGCTCTTCTACAAGCTGCCGCCGCACCCGGAGACGGGCAAGGCCGGGCCGCTCGGGCTCGACTTCGGGCCGGACGGCCACCTCTACGTGGCCGACAACCAGTGCTTCAACACCGACGAGTACAAGTCGCGCCTGCTGCGGATTCACATGAAGGACGGCAAGCCCGGCAAGTGCGACGTGGCCGTGGACGGGTTCAAGGTGGCCAACGCCGTGATCTGGCGGGGCGACGACGTCTACGTCAGCGACTCGGTGCAGGACAAGACGTTCCCCGTCTCGCACAGCCACTTCGCCAGCTGCATCTATCGCATCAACATCAGGGAGTTCGCCACAGGGCCGGTCAAGCTCAAGCCAGCCGGGACGGACCCCCACTGCATCGCCAAGGTCTGGACGGGGAACCGCCAACTGGCGTTCGGGGCCGACGGGCTGACCTTCGACGACGAGGGCAACCTCTACTGCGGCAACTACGGCGACGGGATCGTCCACAAGATCGCCTTCGACCAGACCGGCAAGGTCGTGTCCAACACGGTCTTCGCCCAGGGCGGGCCGATGAAGTGCTGCGACGGGCTGTTCTACGACGCCCGGACCAAGAAGATCTACGTGGCCGACTCGATCCTCAACGCCGTCCAGGCCGTCGACCTGAAGGGCAACATCACCACCGTGGCCCGCAACGGCGACACCGACGGCGCCGACGGGAGCCTCGACCAACCGTGCGAGCTGATCGTCCGCGGCAGAGAGCTGATCGCGGTGAACATGGACTTCCCGTTCCCCGGCCTGACCAACACCACGCACGACAAGCCCTACACGCTGTCGGTGATCAAGCTGGACTGACGGCCGCGGCGTCTGGCTCGTTTTTCGGGGTGGGGTCTGGCTCCTTTTTCGGTGCTCGCGAGGCCCCGCCGAGCCAGCACGAAAGAAGGTGCCTGACCCCCTCCGCGCTGCCTACGACGCCCGCGTGGGCATGCAGCGAAGACGACACTCGTCCTAGCGCAACTCAAGGGATTCGGGAGAGGCAGGACGCACCGACCGAACCGTGCCGTTGACGTCAGCGCCCTGGATTACATCGTGCCCGTCAACGGAACGTCCGGCGCGGAGCCCGAGTTTGCGGGCTGCTTCGCGATCGAGCTCCTGACGGGTTATCCACAGCCCCGCCCAAGCGCACCCGGCGATGCCGGTAGAGACCCTCCGGTGGACATCGGGCAGTCTGGCCTGCAATTCCTGATCTGTAGCACCGTGCAGAAGAACTCGACCATCTTCGGTCTTGATCGTGTACAGAGCACCATCCGGGCCCGCGGAGATCGTCACCCAGTGGTCTCTCGTCTTCAGGTGCCCGATCGTAGCACAGCCGGCGACGGGGCTAGCCATCCTCTGGTCGTTCCGCTCAGACGCTTCTGCCGTACGCGGGGGCATCACAGCCTGCCGTGCCTGGACGGGCGTCTGTTCTGAGGAACAGGCTCCCAGCAGAAGAAGCAGTACGGAGAGGAGCACACGGGAAGAGACACGGATCGCGTGCATCGCGCGCCTCCTTCGGACTTGGGCGCAACCCCCTAAAGGACTATGTTACGACACCCCGTCGCCCCCCGCAAGCCCCTCGCCCTTGGCGTGGGGTGCACGCGGATTCTGGCACCTACCCGCAGCCGGTAGACGTGTTACACCGAGGCACCTGTGCGCGGGGGGTACCGCCCGGTGATTTAGATGCCGGCGAGGAAGACCGCGGCCGCTACGGCCAACGAGAACGCGCCGAGGAGGATCCCCGCCCAGGCCAGCCCCCTGCCGCGCTGTGCCTCGTTGCGAGGGATCTGGTTCAGCGCGACCAGGCCGAACACGACGGCCAACACCTGCGGCATGATCAACGCCAGGCAGGGCACGCCGAGCAGCCCCATCACCAGCGAGGCCACCGCGTACCCGTTGGTGCCGCCCGGCACCGGACCGTGCGTCACGCCCTCCAGCGTGAACGGCAGGCCGCAGTCCTGACACCGATCCGCGTCGACGGGCGAGTCGTGCCGACACCGCGGACAGCGGATGAACAGCTCGTCGGCGTCGGTGCGGACGATCTCCGGTGCGCGAGCCCCGTCGGCGGCGTAGGCGTGGACGGGCGTGGGGTCTTGTGCCTCACCGCTGACGCATACGACCTCGCCGACCTGGCCGGTCTTCGGATCGAAGCTCGGCACGACGAACTCCGTCGCGCAGGTGGGACACTTGCCCAGCCCGCCCGTCTGGCCCGTGTGGGCCTCGAGCACCGACTCACAGCGCGGACAGGTGAAACGGTAGCGATGGAGCACCGGAACAGGCGTCGGCACCGGCGGGGGGGCCTGGGCGCCGGCGGGGACCGAGGTCAACGGGGGAACCGCCCCGGGCAATGGCCCGGGCACCGTCTCCATCGACGGGGGTGGGGGCGGATCTGGCGGCGGGGACAACTGGAACTGCCCCTGGCAGTGGGGGCATCGGACCCACTGGCCGGCGAAATCCGTGTCGGCGGAGACCGCTTCGTGACACAGCGGGCATGGCAGTTCGTAGAGCACGACGTCCCCTGGTTCAGTTGGCGCCCGGTTGGTCCGCGCGGGTCGGCTTGTCGGGTTCCGTTTTGCCGGCTCGGTCCTCTTGTCGGCCCATGCGTCGATCGAACTCGTCGAACGTGAGCAGGGCCGTCTGCCCATTGAGCTGAAGCACCAGACGCTTGATGCCCTTGGGGGCCAGGCCCTTCTTCCAAAACCGCCGATTCTCCGGGTCGACGTATTGCAGACGGTAACCGACCGCGGGTGGCGGGGGGACGAGCGGATCGGTGTAGACGACGATGGTGTTGGGATCGCCGCGTTTCGGGTCGAGGCCGGCCACGTACGAGAACGGCCGGTCGGCACGGGCGCCGTCCGTGTAGACGAGCCGATCGCGATTCGCATACGACGGCGCGAGATCCGCCAGCGAGGAGGGCAGCCGGTCCCACTCGGCCAAGTAGCCCTTGAGCGCCTTGCCCAGGTGGTCGAGGTTCTCGGCCACTTCGGGGAAATCGTCTTCGACGCCTTGCTGGCTGCCGGGAAGGGTCGTCACCCCGGGGACCGCCCTCGCGCGGGCCGGGCCGCCGACGGTGAAGCGCCACGTGCCCGTCCTGACGGCCGACACGCCGATCAGCGTCCAAATAAGACCGAAGGTCAGACCCAAAACCAATCCCGCCCAGGCCAACCCACCGCCCGTCAACCGACCATGCGCGTGGCGGATGCGTTTGAGCGAGAAGATCCCCATCGTCACGGCCAGCACCTGGGTCAAGACCGGCACGCAGGCCACGAGCCCCATGACGAAGGCGGCGACGGCCAGCCCGTCCGTCTGCGCGCCCGATAGGGGAACGATCGCCCTGGGTGCGCCGCACTGCTCGCAGCGATCGCGCGGCTCGGCGTTGAGTCTCCCACAGGAGTGACAGCTCCAGCCGGTCGTCACCGTAGGCGGCGACGATCCCGCGACGGGTGGGGCCTGGCCGGGGACGACCCCGTCCGCGGCGGCGGGGAGCGTGGCGCCGGCGGCATCGAGCGTCACCGCCTCGACCGCCCTGCCGCAGTTCGGACACGCCAGGCGCTCGCCGACTCGGGAGGGATCGAAGTCGATCGGATGACGACAGAACGGACAGATCACGCTGGGCACGACACCTCCTCGATCGGGTCATTGTATGGAAAAAGCAGGAGGGCACAAACTGTCAATCCCGCAAGTCGTGTGATAGAATCCCGCCTCCTGCCGGGGGGTGGATGGGCGGTTCAACGCAACGGCGCTCGTCGAAGGAGATGCGTGATGAACCAACGCCTGGTTGGACATGCATTGAGGTCCGTGAAGGTCGCCCTGGCGGTCGCGGCCGCGGTCGCCGGGTGTACCGGGATCAAGAGAGGCGCCGCGCCGGCCAGTGTCTCGCCCGCCAAGGCCGTCGCCCTATCCCCCGACGCCGGACGCCACAAGTCCACCGTCTCGCCCCATTCCTATGAGGGCATGCTGAGGGGTATGATCGATCTGAAGGCCCTGGCCCAGCCGCCGACCCCCGGCGTCACCTGCAAGCAGTTCAGCAGCTACGACCGCAAGTCGAAGATCGACAAAGACGGCAAGAAGATCGAGTGGGGCGCCAACCGCGACCACGGCAACTTCCTGCGACAAGAGGGCACCGCCCACGTGATGGCCGACATGGACGGGCCCGGCTGCATCGTGCGGATCTGGTCGGCCAACCCGTCGGGCACGCTCAAGATCTACCTTGACGGCAGCGAGACGCCCGCGCTGGCGAAGGATTTCCTGAGGCTGACCACAGGCAGGGTGCTCCCGTTCGCCGAACCCATCGTCGGGCGGCGGTCACGGGGGGCCAACATCTATCTGCCCATCCCCTATCGGAAGCACTGCAAGGTCGTCGTGGATCGCATCAAGCAGCCCGATCGGCTGTACTACCTCGTCGACTACTGGACCTACAAACCCCGAACCAAGGTCCCCACCTGGTCGATGCCCCTGCTCAACCGGCACATGGACACGTACAAGGAGGTCTGCGCCGTGTTGAGCGACCCGACCGACGGGCCGGCCGACCTGCCCAAGCTCGCGAGCAAGACGCTCAAGCTGGCGCCCGGGGCCGATGCGCTGCTGATCGGGCAGGAGGGGCCGGCCGCCGTTCGCGCGCTGAAGGTCAAGGCGTCGGCCAAGGACCCCGAGGCCGCGCTCCGCGAGGTGGCCTTGTCGATCCGGTTCGACGGCGCAGCCAAGCCGCAGGTCTGGGCGCCGCTGGGCGATTTCTTCGGGACGGCCCCGGGCGTGAACCCGTATCCGGGCCTGCCGCTGGGGATGACCAAGGACGGATGGATGTACTGCTACTGGTTCATGCCGTACCGCAAATCGGCCGCGGTGACGTTCCACAACGAGGGCCAGCAGGACGTCGCGCTCGACGTGGCGTTCGCGACGGGCCGCGTCGACGACGCCGCGAACCTGCTGTATTTCCATGCCGGCTGGCGGCGGAGCCATCCGAACAAGACGTTTGATTGGCCGTTCCTCGAGTGTACCGGGCGGGGGCGGTACGTTGGCGTGGCCATGTTCGTCTTCAACCCCGTCCGGGCCTGGTGGGGTGAGGGCGACGAGAAGGTCTGGGTCGACGGCGAGAGGTTCCCGAGTTGGTACGGCACGGGCAGCGAGGACTACTTCGGCTACGCGTGGTGCTGCAACGAGCCGTTCGTCCACGCCTACCACAACCAGCCCCGCTGTGACGGGCCGGGAAATCAGAACCACAGCTCGGTGAACCGCTTCCACGTCATCGACAACATCCCGTTCTGCAAGTCGTTCAAGATGACGATCGAGAACTACGGCCTGGACAAGGACTACGCGTGCACCACCTACTGGTACGCCGACGCGGGGTCGAAGGATTTCTTCCAGCCGGTGCCGGTGGGTCAACGCGGGGTCGCGGCCAAGGTCGTGTCCAAGGCACCGATGAGGATCAAAGGCGCGATCGAGGGCGAGACGCTGAAGATCGTCGCCAAACAGACGACCGGCCCGTGCGACCCGCAGGACATGACGAGCTTCGGACGGCACTGGAGCGGCAACAGCCACCTGTGGTTCAGACCGAAAGGGGCCGGCGAGTGGGTCGAGCTCGAGCTGCCCGTCGCCAAGGACGGCAAGGTCACGCTCGCCATCTACGGCACCAAGGCCGGCGACTACGGGGTCGTGCAGTACTGGCTCAACGGCAAGAAGCTCGGCAAGCCCATCGACGCCTATAACAACGGCGTGGTCCCGACGAAGCGCGTGGCACTGGGCGTGGTCGAGCTGACGAAGGGCAAAACGCGGCTGAAGATGGAGGTGGTCGGCAAGAACGCCAAGAGCGTCGGTTTCATGGCGGGGCTGGACTGCGTGGTGCTCGAGCCGGCCAAGTGAGCGGGGCGCCCAACGGCACTGGCGGACAAGCCGCCAGTGGCACTCGATCAGGGGAGATGCATGAACGATCGCGAGCGGTTCAACAACCAGATGCACTATCGTCCGGTGGATCGGTGCCCGATCTGGGACTTCGGCTTCTGGACCGGGACGGTCCAGGCGTGGGAGCAGTACGGGCTGCCGGCGGGCGTCAACACGGACGAGTTCTTCGGCATGGACAAGCAGTGGGCGGTCATGCACGTGGACCTGGGGTTGCGGCCGTGCTTCGAGGCCAAGGTGGTCGCTGACGAGGGCGAGACCGAGGTCGTCATGGACGAGGCCGGCGTCACCTACCGGCACAGAAAACACCTGAGCACCATCCCGCACTACATCGACTGGACGCTCAAGGACCGCGCGAGCTGGGCCGAGCACTTCAAGTGGCGGCTCGACCCAGACGCCCCTGGGCGGATCGTCGACCACTGGGCCGGCCAGTGCGAGCGCATGGCCGACGACAAGCGCGACTACCCGCTGGGCATCTCGGGCGGCAGCCTGTACGGCTGGCTGCGGAACTGGATGGGCATGGAGAACCTCTCGCTACAGATCTACGACGACCCGACGCTGTTCCCCGAGATGGTCGAGACGCTCGGCACGCTGTTCTACACGGTGCTGGAACGGGCCTTGAAGGCGGCCAAGGAGCACGGGTGCACGTTCGATTACTGTAGCATGTGGGAGGACATGTGCTACAACCGGGGCCCGTTGATCTCCCCGCAGATGGTCCGCGATGTGATGGGCCCGCAGTACAAACGAACGACGGACCTGTTGCGCGCGTACGGGTGCGACGTGGTCGTGCTCGACTGCGACGGGAAGGTGGACGACCTGATCCCGATCTGGATGGCCAACGGGGTGAACGTGGCCTTCCCGTTGGAGGTCGGTACGTGGGGGGCGGACGCGATCGCATACCGGCGGCGGTTCGGCAAGGAGCTGCTGATCATGGGCGCGTTCGACAAGCACATCCTGGCCCGGAGCAAGGACGAGATCCGTCGCGAGATCGAGCGGCTGGCGCCGCTGGCGGAGGAGGGCGGGTTCATTCCGTTCTGCGACCACCGCGTGCCGGCCGACGTGCCGCTGGACAACTACATGCACTACCTCGAGCAGGCCAAGGCCATCTGGGGCAAGGGCATCGACGTCCGTCCGACGGGCGAGCTGACGGACACCGCGTTCCAGGGCCAGCCGTACCGGTGGGACGTCGCGACGTAACGAAGGACGAAGAGGAAAGGACGAAGCAGGAAGGTCGACGCGGAGCCCACCCCTTTAGGGGTGGCGGTTTCAGGGGCAGCGGCGCCCACGTGCGATCGTGCTTGACCAGGTAGAGGCAAAGGGACGATGCGAATCCTCGTGACGGCGGGCCCGACCCGCGAGTACTTCGATACGGTCAGGTTCATCTCGAACCCCTCGTCGGGCAAGATGGGGTACGCCCTGGCTCGGGCGGCGCGCCGGCGGGGGCATGAGGTCGTGCTGATCAGCGGCCCGGTGGCGCTCAAGCCACCGAAGGACGTCGAGGTGGTCCACGTGGTCTCGGCCGACCAGATGAGCCGCGCCTGCAAGAAGGCCTTTGCCGATTGCCAGGCCGTCATCATGACCGCAGCCGTCTGCGACTATTACCCAGAGTACCAGCTCGATCACAAGCTCAAGAAGCAGGCCAAGCCGCGGCCCGTCAAGCTCCTGCCGACGGAGGACATTCTGGCCACGTTGGGCCGACGCAAGGCCGGTCGCGTCCTGGTCGGGTTCGCCATGGAAGACCACGCCCACCACAAGCACGCCGAGGGGAAGCTCCGCCGCAAGCGTCTCGACGCCATCGTGCTGAACGGCCCGCAGAACATCGGGGGCGATCGGGCACAGGTGGATGTTTTGGTGTCGAGCGGCCAGTGGGAGCGCTGGCCCGCCGCCAGCAAGAACGCCGTCGCCGCCAGGGTCGTCCGCCTCACCGAGCGCCTGGTGGCCGAACGCCAATAGCGGGCGCCGTGCGCCTTCAACGAGCAGAGCCGCAGCAGCGTCCGACCCATTCACGAACGCCGCGCCGTGGTCGCCCGCCGCCTGCCGAAGCTCGCCAAACGACCCCACGCCGCCGGGCGGGAAGACACCGGGGGGGCGGGTCCGGCAACGTCCCTGTTGGTGTCGGACGACCGTTCGGCTAGAATAGGGTTCGGCAGTGATAGGCCATTTCGCTTCGCCGGGCGGTAACGTGGGTGGGGGTCAAGCCGGTCGGCCGGGGTCGACGGGGTCAGCCCGACGGCATCGGCGCTCGCACGGATCACCGGAGGACGTGGGTGATGAAACAAGGCAAGGGCAAACAAGGCCCGGCAACCCAAGGCACGCCGTCTCAGACCGCCGAGTCGCTGTGGGAACAGATCGAGCAGGAACGGACGGCCCTGGCGGACGAGCGCGAGCGATTCGAGGCCGAACGCGCCGCGTGGCAGGCCTCGGCCGCCGAGCTCCAGGCCGACAACGCCCCGGACCTCGACGCCCGTCTCACCGGGCAACAAGCTCGACTCGATACGCAGCGACGCGAACTGGAGGAGGCGCGGGCGTCCCTGACGGCCCGACAGGCCGAACTCGACGCCGTTCAGCTCGATCTGGATCAACGCGAAGCGGCGCTGGAACAGCTGCGCCGCGATATCGCCCGAGACAACGAGTCGCTGACCAAGGCCCGCGAGGAGGTGCAACGGCTGAGCGGATCGCTGGAGTCCGATCAGGCCAGCCTGCAGGTCGACCGACTCACGGAATTCTACCAGCAGCAACAGACCGAGATCGACGCCGAGCGCCAAGAGCTTCAGTCGTTGCACGAGCGCATCCGGCAGGAGCGGGCCGAGTGGGCCGACGAGCTGCAACAGCTCCAGGACGGTCAAGCCGGTATCGAGCGCCGGGCCGCCGCCCTCGACGAACGGGCCCAGCAACTCGAAACCGAACGAAAAGCGCTCGAACAGCAGCGCAAGCAGTTCACCGTCGAACGGTCCGAGCTGGGCGAGGATCAGACAAAGCTGGAATCCATGCAGGCCGAGCTGGCCCGACAGCGGACCCAGCTCGAGCAGGAACTCCTGGAAGTACGCGGGCAACGCGATCGGATAACGAATCAGCAAGCGCACCTGGACGAACAGCGGGCGAGCCTGGAGGCGGAGCAAGCGGCCCTGGCCGACCGATCCGAAAGCGTCGAGCGACAACGGATCGCCCTGACGGGTCAACGGGAAAAGCTCGTCGCGCGGCAGGAGGAACTCGAGGCCGAACACGCCGAGTGCCAAAACCTCCGCCAGCAACTCCAGCAAGAGGCCGAACAGCACCGCGCCGAGCTCCGCCAGAAGGTCGAGCAATTCGAGACCCAGCTCACCCAGGTCACCGAACGAGGACGGCAACTGGCGACCCGCCAGCGCGAGCTGGACGACCGGGAACAGGCCCTGCAAGAGACGGCCCGCCAGGCCGAAGAGCAAGAGGCCCAACGCCGCGCCGAGGCCCAGGCCGAGCAGAAGGACCTCGACCAACACCGCCAGCAGATCGAGACGGAGGAGGCCCGCCTGACGGCGGAACGACAGGACCTCGACCGGCGCGCAGCCGAGCTGGACGAGCACATCGCGGGCTTCTCGGCCGACCGCGAACGCATCCTCGGGATCCAAAGCCAGTTCGAGGCGCGACAGGCGGAGCTGGAATCGAAGTCCGCCGACCTACAATCCGAGGCCGACCAACTACAGGCCGATCGACGGCAATTCGAGCAAGAACGTCAAGACGCAGCGAGAGAGGCAACCCAGGAACGACAACTGCTCGAGCAGCAGCGCGAAGCACTCGCCCACCAGGAAGCGGACGTGACCGAGCGCGAGGCCCAACTCGCCAGCGAGGTGGCGGCGCTCCAGCAGGTCGCGCCGAAGGACCAGGCTGACGGACCCGTCAGACACGTCGTGATCGAGTCGGGCGGGTTCAATCTGCAACGTGCGCTGGTGGCCTCGACCGTGCTGGCGGCCGTGGGGGCGATCGCGGTGGCGTTTTGGGTCGGGTTCCGGCACGAGGTAAGGGGCATCATCGCGATCGAGACGACGGCGACTCCGGAGCAGGCGCTGCGGCAGCACGCCGCCATGCTGAACACGCCGTTGGTGATCGAGGCGGCCGCCAAGAACGCGAATGCGGACGTCTCACCCGCCGACATCAGCAACATGATCGGGCACGCGGGCGAGATCGAGGTGAAGGTCGTCCCGGAACAGAAAGAGATCCACCTGGTGGCCCAGACAAGGAATTCGGCCCGGTCCGAAGCCGTCATCCAGGCATTGGGCGACGCCCTTGTCAGTCGGATCGAGAGCCGCGCGACGTCCACCGGGCCGACCCAGGAGCACCAGCGCCTGCAAACGGCGCTGACAGAGGCAAAGACCCAACTGCAACAGGACGAGACGAGGCTGGCCCGGGCCGAGCAAGCGGTCCGTGGCCTGTCCCAGCCGGATCCGCCGGTCGATCAGCTCGGCCAGCAGTTCCTGGCCGCCCAGGCGCGGTGGGAACAGGCCGAGCAGGCCTGGCGCGCCGCGGACATGGCGCTGTCGGCGCCCGCGTCCAGCCCGGCGTCGGTCGCGGTCGATTCCGATAGGCTCCGCAAGGCCATCCAGTCCGATCCGCAGCACCGGCAAGACAGCGAGGCGTGTCGCCTGAGGGCCCAGCAGCTTCATGGCCTGTTGACGGAAGGGCTGGCCGCGGCAGAGGCGCCGCTGGCGTCCCTGTCCGAAAAGGTCGCCGCCTTCGACCAGTCAGTGGCCGAGCGAGTCAAGGACAAACCGGCCGACAGCGTGCCGACCGAACTGCGCCAGATCCGAACGGCCCTGGCCGCGTGCCGAAAGACGACGGCGGATTCGGCAAAGACCTGGAACCAACTGCTGAAAAAGCTGCGACAGCAGGATGATGCCAAGACCGCCCAATCGGTCCTGGCCGACCAAAAGCAGGCCGAAAAACTGCTCGCAGACTTCGTCGATCAGCTCCGCGCGCCCATCATGGAGATCCACAAGCAGGTGCAGGCCATCGCACAGACCGGCGGCGAGGATATGACGCGGCGGATCGTGATCCAGGACACGCTCCGCAAGCAGACCGAGGAGCTGACCTCCGCCCTCCGCGAGTTCGCCAACGCCGGGGCCGAGGTCATCCCGATGAGCAACCAACGGCTCGATGCCTGCGTCCGACAGGTCCGTCAACTACAAGCACGACTCAACGAGCGCGAGAAGGCGATCTCGGCGGGTATGGCCGAGCGGATCCGGGACCAGGCAGCCGAGGCACAGGAGAAGCGCATGGCGGCGCTTCGCCAGCAGGCGGCCGCGAAGACCGAGGCCCGCGATCAGGCATTGGCCGACCTGCTGCGCCTCGTCGGGCAGCTCGCGCAAGGACAAAAACAGCAGAACGACTTCGAGAACGCCCGAGGGGCGGTCGAGGTCGCCACCGACTGCGTCGAGCGATCCAAGGCCCGGGTCGCGGACGCCGAGGCGCAGATCGCCGCGTTTCGCAACCAGGCCGGCGCCCTGCCCGCCTCGGATCGCCGGGATCGGGCCAGGTTCTCGGGGGCGATCCGAAAGCCAGGCCTGGCCAACCAGAGCGAATTGGTTCGGTCAGCCGGCGGCGTGGCCGTGTTCGTCTTCGCGGTCAGTTGGCTGGTGAGCTGGCTGGTGTCCGGCGGACGCGCCCCCGCCCCGACAGGCGGCCGGCCAGCACGCACCCCCCGTCGTTGACCGTGCGGTCCGACGCTCGACTAACGGTGCGACGCCACCCGCCCAACCCTCACGGGTTGGCCCTTGCCCATGGGACCCAACGGCGCCGACCCGAAATGGTCCAACCGATGACGACGCTAGTGCTAGCAGTGGTCTTGCTTCTCGCCGGCCCGGCGCTCGGCCAACCGGTCCGGGGCGGGTCGGCCGTCGCGATCTCCAACGGCCCGCAGCTCTTCCTGGACGACGCCTTGGTCGCGCGGATGACAAACCTGAAGCGGCAGATCCAGCGCCCTCGCAAGCACCCGGCCAACCCGTTGATCACGCAGGAGTTCCCGTGGGAGAAGCGGACGGTTCAGGTCTACGGCACGATCTTGTACGAACCGAAGCCCCGCAAGTTCCGCTGCTGGTACCTCGCCAGCGAAGACCCCGACGCCAAGCCCGAATACTACATGTGCTACGCCGAGTCCACGGACGGGATCCGTTGGACCAAGCCCATGGTCGGGTCGGCCAAGATGGCTGGACATGAGCGACACAACGTCGTCGTTCCCGGTGGGCATGGGTTGTGCGTGTTGAAGACGCCCGACGATCCCGATCTGCAGCGGCGCTACAAGGGTCTGGGCGGCGACACCCTCGCGTTCTCGCCCGACGGCGTCCGTTGGTCCATCGAGCCGTTCACCGCGGCCGGCAAGAACGACACCGGATCGTCGGTTGTGTTCTGGAAAGGCCGATACCTCGCCTACGTCCGCAATCAGCACCCCGACCCGAATTGGCCCGGCGTCATGCGGGCCGTCGCCCTGTCGACCAGCCCCGACTTCCGTCGCTGGACGCCGAAAAAGACGATCCTGCTCACCGACGAGCGGGACGGGTACCCCTGGACACAACCCTACGGGCTGGAGGTCAGCGTCTACGGCGATCAACTGATCGGGCTGCTGCCGGTGCTCACGCTCGACCGCGTCAAGAACAACAACTCGCGAGGGACGATCACGGTGCAGCTCGTCGTCAGTCGTGATGGGACGCGCTGGCACCGCGTCGCGGACCGGGCGACGTTCCTGGCCCCCACGCCCGTCGGCGCGAAACGCGCCTGGGACAGCGGCAC
>Ga0180432_10007971_pt1 | contig 13333 bp, 16 predicted proteins | sample SS_ome_10_FD_132414 | JGI IMG/M metagenome (GOLD analysis project Ga0180432, IMG submission 132414) | Hypersaline lake sediment archaeal communities from the Salton Sea, California, USA - SS_1_MS_2 metaG | ecosystem: Environmental > Aquatic > Non-marine Saline and Alkaline > Hypersaline >...
CCCCCCCCGCCCCCCCGGGCGGCCGAGGTTCGGGGCAGGGGCCAACCCGCCCCGGGCGGCCGGCCCCCCCCGAAAGAAACCCCCCGGGCTGGGAAACCCCCACCCTTGAACCGGGGGGGGGGGAAAAAGAAGGCCTTCCCAACGCGCGCCGGCGACAGATTTCGCGCACTTAGAAGGAGGGAGGAGACCAGACGTCGCGGCCCCCGGGGGCCGCACACATCGCAACCGCCGCCGCGACCAGGACCAGCCAGATCACGAGCAGCACGAGAAGCACCAGGTCAAGACCTCGGTTCGAACCATTCACAGGAGAAGCATGGAGGTGTCCACACGACGGACGGCGCCATCGGTCGCGACGGGAACAGCGGAGCTTGACGCGGATCGCCGTCGGAAACCGACACGTAGACTATCCGAGGCAGAACACCGCAGATGCCCAGGGTTGCAGCTTTTCGCCGCCAGTGGTCGCATTGAGCACACGGCACCGCTTCTACCTCACAACCTTTCGTCCGTCGCCTTCCCATTCGTGCGGGTGGATCTCGTAGACATCCGTCCCGTGCATGCCGTGGTGTCGCAGCCAGGCAACCGCCGCAAGACGACTGCCAAAGCGGTAGCCGGTCGCGGTCCAACGATCATGATAGAGCTCGTAGATTTCCCACGTTCCCTCCGGTTCCTGTTTGGGATTCGGAAACAGACTGCCCTGTGATTCGCCCGTCGCGGCGTAGAACGGCCGTTCCTCCGGTGGATCCGCCGGCACCAGCACCAGGTGCCCGTCAAGCAGGGTTTCATCACGGATCGACGTGCCCTTTTCCGACAGTGGGACTTCGTCCAATTGCGTCAGACTGTCCACCAGGGTTGCGGGAAGGATCACGTGCGAGAAGACGACCGTGCACGGAACCTCGGACTTGCGCTCCGTCACCGCCAGCCCCGTCGCGAGCTCGTACTTGGGCGATCGCGTTTCGTTCTGAACGTCGAGCACAGCCTGGCCTACGAGCCGAGCCAGAGCGCGCAGATCGCTCGGTTCGACCATGTCTTTCGGCCAGCGCATGACGAAGGGCTTTCCCTCCCGCGGACGGTGCCCCCCTTTGGCTTCGGAAGGATGATGCTTCGCCAGATCCCACAATTCTTGAATCAGCGTCGCTTCCTCTTGTCGTTCGTCCTCCGTTCGCAGATGGAAGCGAAACCAGGTGACGCGGCCAAGGTTCGTGGGATTGTAGGGACACCAGGCCAGATCATCGAACGCCAACAGCGTCTGTTGATCCAGATCGATGAATCCGTCAATCACCTGGTACAGAAGCAGCTTTCCCACCATGGCCCCGACACCCGATCGGTGCGACTTCAACTGTGTATCGAGCCCGCGAGAGTCACAGAACGACCGGCCCAGCCAGGGGACATAGGTCCAACGGTTCCTGTTCGGATCGGTGTCCGGTTGACAGGCAACCACCGTATCCCCCGCGTACGTCAAGAGCTCCTCAAGACGGATTGCCCCGCCATCAGCAAGAGAGGGATTCAAGCGGGGCCGACGAGGTTTCTTAGAACGGGACTTCGTCATCGTAGTAGCCTTCCGATTCGCGTTCGAGGTTTGCATTCCCCAGCGGTTCCAGCCGGTTGATTTGCAGTGCTTCGAGAGCCATTGCGTCGCGAGCATGGGTGATCCACACGTACGCCTCCAGAGACTCCGGTGCACCGTGGACCCATTCGGTAGGCCCACCGTGCGAAGAGTGGGCATAGCGGAACAGCCCGCTTTCCAGCCCCTGGAAATGCCGAGTAGCGGTTTTCCACAGCCTGCCAGAGTGTGATTCCCCCACATACTCGGCAATCCCCTCCTTCGCGTCCCGAAAGGCGTATACCCCGCTATGACCCGCGCAGAACCGTCGCAATTCGGGGTTGAAGATGCGGCGACCGTTGCGGTTCCTCGCTACCCAGACCCATCCCTTGCGACGGATGACCTTCGGTTTCCTAGCCATTGTGTTCACTCCAGAAGTTCAGCAAGAACAGGATCCGTTTCCGCCTCGCGCACCAGATCGCGATATCGGCCGGCCCGACGCGCTTCTATCTGAGCACACTTCGCCCAGTACTTCGCCAGGGCTTTCGCCGGATCGACCGCACAGGCGCCGAGAAACACCTCCCGGAACCGTTCCATTTGACTGTCAAACGCCAGCATCAGAGCCCCCATCGGATCGGGATGCTGCGCCGCCCGTTCCTCCAGATCGTTTGGTTGCAGGCAGGTTTCCGCCGGAACGATCAGCGTGTCGGCCTCGCCAAGAGCCCCCAACGCCGCCCCCCAGGCTTGCGCGGACGTCGCGAACCCGCGAACCCGCACGCGCACCGCCGCCGCTTGCTTGTGGCGGAACACGACGGCCCGCACCGCGACCCAGCGGGGATCGAGCTCGCACCGTCGCAGACGGGTCGCCGTTCCCGGCAAAACCAGGCGCATCCAACCCAGGTGATCCATCCCGTCGCCCACGCAATACGCCCACCACGAGTCAAGCTCCGTCAGCACCGCGTCCACACGACGTTCGCAGAGTTCCTGCAAGACTTCCCCGCGAAGCTGGAACTCCAACCGCGTAACGTTCCCGACGCCATCCCAACCGGACTCCAGCCAGCGGCGGAACTCGAATGCCGCCTTCGACTCGCGACGGGGCCACGGTTTCCAGGCGATCCCGTTCATCGGCGGGCACGCGTGCGCGAGCTCTGCAGTCTTGTCGTACACGCGCGCCATGAGAGGATTCCCCGGGCACACCGTGTGCCCCGTGACCTTCCCGTCCCGCTGGCGATACGTCTGGCAGCGCGGAACCCCGTTCGGGTGCCGTTCGTCCGGCTTGCGGAGCTCGGTATATCCCGTCACCCGGGCGCGGGGATGCACCACGTAGCCGTTTGCATCGTCCTCCGAAAGATTCCAGCCCGAGAAATCCGCGCACAGATCGACCCGCCGCAGACGTTCCGATCGGATCTCGCCGCAAACCTTGGCGACCTCGCGAAGATCATCCACCACGAGCTCGATCGGTTCGAGCGCAAGCCATTCGGCCCGGGCCACGAGTTCCAGCCCCCAGGCACGCCCATCCCATTCCACCACGCCCCGCCAATCTGCCGTCTCCAACGCCAGCCGATGCGGGATCCGCGATCGTCGGACGGACACCGTGAGACCGCGCAAAGAGAGCGACGTCCCCCCGAGCTCGGCAGCTTCCGACCACGCACGCTCGAACACCTCGCAGACCGCCGGATCGAACGTGACGTCAAACGCCAGGACAAGCGCATCCACCCGACAGCCGAGGCAACGAACCGTCACGGCCGCACCACGAGCTCGATCAAACTCTCGTGGTACAGAAGAGCGATCGCCTTCCACTTTGGCGTGCGAGCCGGATCGCAGGCCACGTCGAAAAGCTCGCGGCAAAGGAGCTCGTCGGCAATGGGGGGAACCACCGGTTGCCACCGGTCGAAACGGAACGCCAACGCGTCCGTCAGACGGTCGCGCGTGGCCCGCACCTCCCATCCCGCGGACGGTATCGACGGCCGTCTATCCGGGAGCTCCTTCGCCGGATGCCCGAGCAGCGCGGAGACGGCAGCAATCGACACATCGCGATCGGGGTTTCGGGGGCCAGGGTCCGCGGACGGCTCATCGCCGCCCGGGGGATTCCCCCGCGGGTTGCCACGCCCGCGGGCCCTGACCTCCGATGAACTTGCTTGCCCCGATTTCGAAAACTTCCTATCCTTGTCACCGGTCATGCCTGAACCATGGCCTTCCCAAGCCCGGGCCTTGCCACCCGGGCTTGTTTTTATATCGACCCCCCGAACCTACCAGCAATCCCGAACAAGGCCAAGACGCCGGATGCTCCCCCCGGCCCGCCTTGCAGTTTCGAGGCACGACCGGCCCGAGCTCCCACCAACAACCCCATCATGCCGGCCGCGGCTTCCGCCGGCAGCACCTTGGCCAGCACTATCGCCGTCACGCAGATCAGCGCGACGACATCCACGAGCCAGCCCCAACGACCCTCCACCGCGCCGCCCATCAGCCGATGAACCCGCGTTGCAGAGTGAAATACCAGAGCCCCTCTTGCGGAAAGATCGCTTCCTCATTTTCGGACCAGCGCACGCCATGGCACCAATCGCTTCCCATCGTTTGCCACAACTGCGGGAAGGAGCCCGGGCTGGCCGGGAATCCGGTCGGGTACGCGGAGACGATGTGTTGCAGCGCCGGATCGGTGCTCGCGCCCGACGGTGGACCCAGGAAGACCGACGTCAGCGATCGTTGAATCCCCGAGTAGGGAGCGATCAGGTAGCGAGCACTGCCAAGAAGCGATGTGTGGACCTCCAACGTTCCGCCCAGCGGTTGCTCCGATCGCCCGTGGAAATGATCGGTCAGGAACCACGGTCCACCCAGACAGGCGCACCAATGCAAATCCGACGAGAGCGGGTTTTCGATCCGCGCGTTGCCGGATCGGAACACGGCAGGCGAAGGGCACGTCTGCCGGCGCGGGTTCGGGAAAACCGCCGTCTCCGGAACCGGAGACGGTATCCAGGTTCCGGCCGGATTGTTTGGAACCACGTTTTTCGTGAAGGGCGGAACGGTGCATCGAGGATTCCAGGCGCCAGCAGGCGCCGAACCCGAAACCACCGGATGCCGCTCCCCGCGCACGCCCCAGTTCAGAGTGACGCGCGTTCCCGGTCGCGTTGCCGTGGTCAGTCCCGGCCGCGCAAACACGTACCAGCGGGCCGTCAGGAGACCACCGTAGGAGAACACCCATTGACGCGTGCCGCTCGGATAGTTCCCCTCCGAGAACCGCCAGAGATCCGGCCCGTCCTCCGTTTCCGATCCGGCCCGTCCCCACAGCCATCCGACGATCGCCGGCACGTAGTCATCGGGATCGGGAAACGGCCCGAGCAAAATCGGTCCCGGCACCGCGTAGATTTCGAAGGAATCTTCGAACGGGTTGGTCACGAAGCCCGGCCCGCCCAGATACTCGGAACTCGCGCAAACGGTGATGCCTGCGAACCCGTCAGCTCCCAGTGTCGCAATGAGCCGCGGTCGGCCCAGGTCAAACGAAGTCTCCTCCCAAACGTCCTGGCCGATTTCATCGAAGGTTTCGTTTTCCGACAGCTTGACCGGGAGCTCATCGGGGAACTGCACAACGGCCGCAGGCTCGCGCCCGTAGGCCGTCGCGGAGACGAGCAGCACCGCACCAGCCAACGGCAGGAACGGTAGGATCTCCACCGTGTACGACTCGCCGCCCGTCGTGCGTTCGGTGATGACACGGGCGCCTCCACCGACAGCCGGGATCGGAACGGTTTGAAGCAAGGTCCGGGTGCCGCCGGATTCGACGTACAGTTGAACGAGGGAGCCCGCCCACACTCCGTCTCGATCCTGAATGTAGACGTCGATCGCGCTTCGCCAGGGGAGAGTGAGCAGACGGAGCGGCTGACCGGGCGTGACCGGTCCCGTCACCTGTCGGCTTCGGGTGACGTTTTGGGCCGTCCACGCCGCCGGCCCTGTGGATCTGCTCGGATTCGACATGGCGCGCCCCTACTGGATCGGCGCGTCAACGTCGAGTGCGAGGAACAGCGACAGCGACGGCACAACCACGTTGGGGCCGTTGTTCACGAACGTGGCGAACCACACGTCCGACTTGCTCACCCGGATCTGGATTGGGAAGCGCGGGGACGCGTTCGGGAACAGATCCGCCATGGGGGCGAAAGCCTGCGTGAGGCCCGTGCTGATGATGTCGTGCATCCCGTCCCGTTGGATGCGTACACCCATCGTCGCCAGGTCGGCGGGGTTGCCCGTGTCGACGCTGCCCGTCATAGAACAGACGATCCCGCTGGCCGGCCAGTCGATCCGGTAGCCGGGGCTCGTCACGCCGGGATTGACGGCGACGATTCCGGCAACGTGAAGGATGCGGTTGGGCACCCATGTGTTGCCCTGACCGATCCGTTCAATGCGCACCGCTTCGCGCTGCGCGGCGGTTCGTCGTTCGGTGCGTTCCCGGAGCAAGCGGGCGACGGTGGCGGAAAGGGCCCGTTCGCGTCGGCTCAACTGGTTGCGTGCCATCTCTTGCGTCTCCTTTTGGAGCTTTCCCGGCCGGGGGCCGGCGGGGAGCGTGGTGCCCCCGGCCGGGAAGTTCCGGGCCGTTCGGCCCTTCCTGCACGGTGGGCCGGTCCAGCCGGCCCGTTTTGAGATCACCGGTTCTTGCTGCGCTTCGTCAACTGCGAACAGTGGAGGCGGACCCACAGATCCACGAACGTCCCGGGCTGTCCCGTTTCGCTCGGGGGATCCCACGGCTTGCAATCGCACATGTCGCCGGCTTCCCGCCCGGTCAGGCTGAACTGAAGCTGGCGGACGGTGGCGAGGCGCACGATCAGGGTGGAATCCTGCATGCCCGATGGCGTCCAGACGATCGGATCGGGCAGAGGAAGGAAGTTGTCGATCCGCTTTTCCCCGTTGGAAGCCGGCATCCACGCCCGGGGGCTGCTCTGGAAGATCGGGGGCTCCGTCACGAACGTCTCGCCGCCGATCAGTCCACCGGAGCCCGGGCAGAACGGAAGCGGGCCGAGTTGCAGCGCCTCTTGCCCGTCGACTTCCAGGGTCGCGTGGGTGTTCTCGAACACGTCGGCGGCGAGTGCGGAATCCGACAGCGGGGACAGCATGAAGCTGATGCCGTGGACCATGACCTTTTGACCGGCGATCGTTTCGCTTCGCTTGGTGAGGTTCGTCTCCACCAGGGTTGCGTTTCCGAGCGCGGCGGGGAATCCGCCTGCTGTCAGAGGGTCGTTCCGACCGTAGCCGAACGCGTTGCGCGGACCGGGCACGAGCGTGTACTGGTAGGTCGCGGGCGGGCCGGGGGCCGTTTCCACCACGTCGAATTGAAACCGCACCTTGCTGTAGTAGGGCAAGTGGAGGCGGCTCGCCTGGCTTGCGATGGCTCGCTTCGCGATGAACTCGGCCAGGTCGGGATTCACCTTTGCGGCCTGTTGGATGAACTTGATCTGTCGGTTGGAAAGCTGCATGTGCGGTCTCCTTGCGGCGGCGTTGTTGACGGGGCCGGCCGCTCGGCCCCGCACGCAACCGGGGTTGCGCGTTGCAGTTGCAGATCAGTCGCTGGCGAGGTTCGCCAGAATCGCTCCGATGGTCTCCTCGTCTTCGGGATCGAGATCCGCCAGGATCGTTCCGATCACTTCAAGCCCGGGATCACCGGCCGGGAGTGCCCGCAGGCCGTCCAGACCGTTCATCTGGTCGATACCCTTGATGGGGGGCACGTCCGGCAAGCCTTCTGCGGCGGGCTGGGCCACGGTCCCGGACATCGCCGCCGCTTCGGGGGTGCCTTCCTCCTGCATGAGCTTGGACGACATGAGATAGGCCCATAACGCCTTCTGGAGTGCAACCGCACTGCATCCGGTCGCGACGCATGCGCCGATGGTGGGATCAAGGAACATCAGTCCGCCACCCACCACGACGCCGCCTCCACCGAGGATCGCCGCCTTCTGGTACTCGGAAAGCTTCGTGTAGCCAAGCGCATACGAGCCACCGACCGCGGTTGCCGTGCCCGCGGTGACTCCGATCAAGCCCTTGATCCACGGGTTCAAGCCGGGATTGCGGCGCCTGCGGCGGCGCCTGCGCGGGGCGGGGTTGGCGGGGTTGCGGCGCCTGCGGCGCCGGGGCGGGGCGGCGCGCTTGCCGCGCCGTCGTCTGCTGGGGTTCGCTGCCATGACGTGCATTTCCTTTCCTGCTATCCCACGATCCCGCGTTCCTCGATTCGGTAGTCGCCGCCTGCTATCAGCAGCCGTCTTGCTCCCAAAGTGTAACAAAGGATCGGGCGGGGGGGGTCAAATTCGTGTTCCCAGTCGCATTCGCCTTTTTCGTCTTTGGTCGTCCGGTAGACGACGGAGACGAGCTCGCCCAGTTCCGGCACCACGCCTTCGCGGGGATCGGCCACGGGTAGCACGGTCAAGGCGTTGTGGCCTCGTTCTCCCCAGTGGAGGCGCCGATAATCGCGGCGGGCTTCCGCCACGGTGGCGAGCCGTGGCGGGTTGTCGGCCTCGTGCGGTCCGGTGAGGTGTCCGATCGCCAGCCACAAAAGGGATTCCCATTGCGCCGGCGTGGCTTGCCAGTTCGGCACGTTCCGCGCGGCCCATTGTTCGAGCTCGCGGGATTGCTGCGCCGTCAAGGCGGGGGCGTTGCGTCGGCGTCTCACGTTACCGTCTCGGCGTCTTCTTGCCGTAGTAGCTCGCCACGGCAACACCGGCACCCCCGACCACGAGACCTCCTGCCAGCATGTAGGCCCCGTATCGGCTGGGGTTCGGCGGTTTGCGCTGCGCGAGCACGCGAAGGATCTTCTCCTCTTCGGGCGTGATTTTTTTGCCGGCGGCGATCTTGTTGCTGAGAGCTTGCGCGACGGTGAAAAGCGCTCCTTGGTCTTTCAGGCTGCCGGCATCCGCCGCTGCCTGCTGGTGGTAGCGTCCGGTCACGTAGGCGGCTGCGAGGGAAGCGAAGGCGCCCAGCACGATCACGGCGATCGCCCAATGGGGAAGCTCTTGAACTTCCGACAGGTCGGGCGCTCCCATCGGCCCCTGCGGAAGCACGAGATCGGTTGGCGTTGCGGCTTGCCATTCGGTCAGAACGCCGGGGCTCGGTTGTCCGAGCGACGCTTTGACCCGGTGCGCGTTCTCGTGGATCGCGCGGTAGACGTTTTTTGCTCCGGGTTCGGCGTCCCATGCCGGATCCGCCAGCTTCTTCATCGCACCGCCAACCGTGAGGATCCCTTTCTGACCGTTGGGGAGGGTGATCCACGGAATCACTCCCAAATGCGCCGCGAGAAGTTCGGCTTGGATGCCCGTGGTCATCAGACCCTGGAACAAATCCTCGCCGCGGTCGTAGACGACCGTTCCCTTGGGGGGGGCCTGCTTGAATCGCGTAGCAACGGCCCATCCCACCGTGGGGTTCCAGTTCCAGTCATGTTCGGCCATGGCGTTCTCACTCACTTCCTGGTGGCGTAGTAGATGCCGGCTCCGACTCCCACGAGGATCACTCCTCCGACAACCCACGGCAGGGCACCCGCTCCCACCTTGGCGGCGGGGAGCACACCCAGTTCACGTGCGCGTTGCACTGCTTCGGGCGGCATGAGCACGAGCGTTCCGACAGGAAGCGAAGTGGGCGTATAGGTCGATTTGAGCTTTGCGCTTTGGATCGCCCAGATTTCGGGCCAGCGGGCGCACGATCGCAGGTACGTGGCAGAGATGCCGCACAGGGTGGCGCCCGTGTGGATCCGATAGGCCCATCCCTCGCGCACCTTCACCCAGTGCGCGGGGTTCGGCTTCACGGCATAGGTCACGGTGGCCGGTCCGGTGGCGTCGCCTGGATCGGTCGTTTTCGGCGTCGCGTCGGGCGGCTCGTCGTCGGGGCCGGGGGGCTGCTCCCACCCGTACACTTGCTCAACTTCGGTGTAGAGGTCGTCTTCGTCATCCGGCAGATCGCGCCCCTGCGAGAGATCTTGCGCATCCTGCTGGCGTTGTTTTTCTTCTTGCTCGAGCAGCCAGCGCCGGGCTTCACCGGGATCGTCGGACGGCTGCACGCTGGTCACCCCTTCGTCGTCCACCGCGCCTTCGGTCGCTTCCTCAATGTAGGAGTACAGGTCTTCATCCAGTCCTGCGAGCACCACCAGGTCGTCGTCGTTCATCGTTCACCGCCTGCGGCGTCGCCGCCGCTTGGAGTACCACACCGCGCCGCCAACCGCCGCGGCAACACCGCCCAACGCTGCGAGAACCCACCAGTTGGACGGCTGGGCATACGCAGCCATCATGCCGCCCCGTTGCAACCCGCCCCGGGGCACCACGAACCCCTCCCCGAGCTCCGGTCCGTACCCGTACATCGGAACGCCCTCCGGTGGCGCTTCGCCCGGGCGCACGTGTTCACCCTTCGCGGTGCAGGCCTGCTTCCGCCAATCGCGAAGCGTGGTCAGACCGACCGTGCAGAACTGCGGGAGGTTCCACCATTCCCACGGGCCCTCCCCGTGGCAAGCAGGTTCCACGGACCAGGTCACCCCCGGCACGCCGGCCGGCCCGACACAGTTGCCAACGCGCACCAGTAGATCGTCCCGGCACGCGGCATCGGGCCGCGACCAGAAAAGCTCACGGTACGCCATGGCGAGCGACATCCCGCCGCGTTTCGCGGGATCCAGAACCAGATCAATGGCCGGCACTCCCGCGGTCGGATCCGCGACGCCGGATGCTCCGGCAGCCGAGAGAGCTCCGGCCACCGCTCCGGCCGCACCACCGATAGGGGCACCGTAGCCCCCGAAAGCTCCCCCGACGCTCGCGCCGACGCTTGCGCCCGCCGCTGCCCGATCCGCTGCCTTGCTTGTCATCGTTTCCTCGCATGCCGTTTCTTCGCATGCCGTGCATACGCAATGCCGCCGACCGTCACGCCCACACCGATTACCAGCAGCGTCGCACCTGCCGCACTGGCGATTTTGTTGCGTGCATCGGGGAGCTCAACACGCGGAGGCTTCGAGGGATCATCCTTCTTTGACGGGTCCGGTGGAGTACCGGGGATTTCCTTGCGCACCCCTCCACCCTTGCCCGTGGACGCCTTGATCTTTTCGACGTGCCGCCAGATCGCGTTTGCGTACCACACCGCATCCGCGTGTTTGTCCGCGAGACTCGCCGTCGCGCACGATCCGTTTGGCCCCGTGCGCCGGCAGAAGTACGACGTTTGCCGCATCCACCACGCAACCTCGTACACGTTGCCGGTTTTCGCCGCTTGCAGGACAGGCGATCGTTTCTGGTAGATTTCGCGAATGAAGCCCTCAGCCCCCTTCATGTTGTCCGACCACGAGGCGAAGCACACGGGACGCAGAACCTTTGCGCCGTCCCGCCAGATGAAGCCGCCCGTGCAACACGGATAATCCTGAACGCGAGCGTGGATCGCCCCCCAGTTGTGGTGTCCGTACCAGCTATCCTTTTGCGCTTGCGTGGCCGATGGCCACCCGTAGTAGGATTCCCCGCGGGAAATCGCCGCGGCGATCACGAGCTCGTTTTCGGCCGGGGGGTGCCCGAACTTGTTCCGGTACGCGATCCCAAGCACTTCCAACGCCCAGGCGTCCGTGACCTTGGGGGGTTTGTCCAAGACCGGAGTTGCCCGCTTGCATCCAGGGGGAAGATCCACTTTCGACGGGTCCACCGGATCCGGTGGCTGCTTCTTGCCCGGTGGCTGCTTCTTGCTCGGCACGAGTTCCAGCCAGACGATCGCGTCGCAGATCCTGTAGGTCGCGGTGTTCACCGGCACCGTGACGGGTTTCGCGACCGCTTTCCCAGGAGCCGGTTGCGGACGCCACTTCGCTTCGACCCACACCTTCTCCCCGAATGTACCCGGAAGGCAATTCGGGTTGTTGAGACGCGGTTCGTTCCAGCCTTTCGGATACTCATCGTGGATGACGATTTCCTCTGCCCCGCTTTTCGCGAGCTCGGCTTCGATCGCTTCCCGAACGGCCTCATAGGGCAGAATTTTCCCCTGCTTTGCGATGATTTCCGCGCGGTAGCCCGTGTGGGGGTGGAACGTGCAGTTTGTGGACGTGCACGCGGAATCGCCTACCTTCGGGTTACCCATGGCCTCACTCTTTTCGCCGCGGCGATCGGATGCTCGCCAAAATCCGCTTCGAGTATCGTTTCCAACGGTATCGCGCGCGAGCCAACAAGCCAAACACACACAACGTGCCGATCGCGACCGCGACGGTCCACCAGGCTTCGAAGTTCGACTCGCATCCCACTTGCCCGCAGGATACCACAGACCAGCCGCGCGTGATCGTCGCAGTCCCCATCCCGTGCCGCCAGGGTAGTGAGTGGATCCGCGAACCGTTCCGGCACTTCGTCAGGGTCGTACGCGATCGTTCGTCGGACCCAGGCCTGGACACCTGCCGCCCGATCGGCCGCATGCGGCCAGATGCGACGGGCCGCGCGCCCGAGCTCGCGCACCGCGGGATTGTACTGGTCGCGGTCCACCAGCACCCGCAGAAGGGCCGCGCGGGTTCGTGCGGGCACATGAGGCAGAAGCCAGACCCGCGCCCCGGCAAGGCTACCCAACGGCACCGCCGGCCCCGTTTCCGCCCTTTTGCGTGAGTTGTCCGATCAGTTCCGGGGCCGCGTCCAATGCGTCGCGAGCAACGCCCACCAGCCCCTGTTCGTCGCGTTCCCGTTCCCGTTCGTCCTCCACCTGTGCGCGGAGGAGCTCGATCACTTCCTGGCTGGCTTGACGCTGCGCCTTCATCAGCTCCCCCACGAACTGCCGATCCCGTTCCCGGGCCGCTTGCGCTTCCTCTCGCATGAGTTGCATGCGCTGGTCGTGGAAGGCGCGCTCGCGAACCAGCAACGCTTCCGCATCCGTTCGTTGCCGTTCGACCATGGGCGACATCAGAGCCTGGAAAGCCGTGAACAGATTCAGCACTTCGGAAAGCGTGGACGCCGCGCCGCCCAAACCGTGACGCGCACCGTGAAGGTTCCCGATCGGATGGGGCGTAGAGGTTTCGCCAACTTGCGGCCCGCGGTGGCCACGTAAGGGGGGTGTTACTCCACCCCCCGCACGCAAAGGTTCCGTTTCGTCCGTTTCACCGCCCGTTGGCGGCGTGTACTTGATCGTTCTCGACCAACCGCGCGCGGTTGGACTGTTCGAATCCTTCGACCTTTCCAGCCAAAGAACTTTATACTCTGCCTCCACGTTTTCGTCTTCTAGGAGTTCAAGGCAAAGGTCCGTGATTTCGAGTTCCACGTCTTCGATCCCGTTCTCGCGGGCAACGGACACGCTTTCCCATTTTCGGGAGTGTGGTCGACGCCGTTTGAGGCGGCAGTGCGTCACGTCCGCGGGCGGATCAAGGCCCGGGATCGGGGTTGTCATCTCGGTTTCTTCGTCGGTTTCGTAGGTCATTGCGCAATGATACCGGTGGAACCGTGGAGGATCAATGGATCGCACATCGCATGGTGCCGACGTTTCACGTGAAACGTGTAGCCGTGCGTGGTGCGCCCGTGGCGAAGTTGTGACGTTTCACGTGAAACACAGTCGCGACGATTCATGTCGCACGTGTTCAGTGGTTTTGTTCAGTGACGTCTAACGGGGGGGGGTATGCGGGCACCCGGGCGCTGGTAGCTCCGAGAGAAGGGGACCTAGCGAACCGGAACCGCCCGGGCACCCGGAGCGCATCCTACCGGACTCACCCACGAACGCCAGCGGCGTCGAGGGTTCGGGCAAGGGCGAACCCGGACCTGTCGGCCGGCCCCGCCCGAGAGGAATCCCCCGGGCGTGCGAATCGCCATCCTTGGACCAGGGGGGGGGGGAAAAAGAAGGCCTTCCCAACGCGCG
>Ga0180432_10007972_pt1 | contig 13332 bp, 19 predicted proteins | sample SS_ome_10_FD_132414 | JGI IMG/M metagenome (GOLD analysis project Ga0180432, IMG submission 132414) | Hypersaline lake sediment archaeal communities from the Salton Sea, California, USA - SS_1_MS_2 metaG | ecosystem: Environmental > Aquatic > Non-marine Saline and Alkaline > Hypersaline >...
GCAAAAGCTGACGTTTCTGAGGTTTGCAAAAAAGGTTTGGGACCAGGTTCTCTGTGACGAGTGTAGAGAATAGACTTGAACCTCTCCTCCCAGTTGTGCTACCCTTGATCCTCAATCGTCCCTCTGCTGAGGGATAACACTGGTGGTGAGGAAACCTATCTCCTTGAAAGGGGGTGAGAATCATGGAGGTAGGGACTCTGGTGGTTGCTCTCTCAATCATTGACCTACTGTGGTGGTTGAGGAGGTAGCCTGAACAGGGGGTGTGGGGGTCATGCCATTCAGCCTACCAAGGTTTCTGTCCTCCCACTCCCAGCACGTCCAACCCAAGGGGGTGAACACGTGGAGTATATCACTGTCCTGCTTGGTCTCTCCATTATTGACCTGTTTTGGTGGTTGCGTAAATGACCACCTGACTAGGGTCAGGAGATATGACCTGAGGGGAGGTGGTGGACCGTGAATCCTGAAATCATCCTGGCACTGGCTATAATTGACCTGCTATGGTGGTTGAGGAAGTAGGTCACACCACTGTCCACGAGGGGTGAGGACGGAACCTCAGGTAGGGGACGGAGCCTCCCCCTCTAAATCTATTGAGGAGGAGAGGGTGACTGACAACACAGATTTTGCAAGGACTATCCTGTTCAACTCTCTACACAAGAGGGGTCCTGCTCATGACGAGCTAGAGAACCTAGACCTCCCCAATGCAGTCAAAGCGTTTGCCTCTGAGGTAGCTGACAAGGCTCATGGTCCTGAGGTGATAGCCTCTGTCCTGGTGTTACTTGGCAACGTACTTGGAGAGTTGATTGGTCATATAGCAAGAGAGCAGGTTGTTGATGCTTTGGTAGCCTGTGGAGCAAAGGAGGCGCCTAGGTTCACACTTCTTGAGGATGAGGAGGACGATTCTCCTGAGGTGATTGACACTCAGGCAGGGACCATACAGGGGTCCATGTGGCTCTTGGCTGCACACCTGCTCAAGAAATTTGGGGGAGAGGTTACTATCACCCAGCCTGAACAGGCTGCATTGGGTGACGTGACTGACCTCATGATTCAAGCTCACACTGATCCTCTGAGTGGAGATGCAACCATTAGGTTTGCTCCAAGGGGAGACGTTCCTGACAGGTCCAAGCTCAACTGAACAAGGAGGCTACTCAATGAAAAACTTAGTCACGTTCCTAGCCTTGATACTCTGTGTCCTGGCTGCAAATGTTGGTCACTGTCAGTCCGTGCTGATCCGGTTTGGTTGGACCCAGCCTGATAGCACTGCAACCATTCAGGTCATGGAGGGTGACTCCCTGTTGTATGAGTTCCCTGGTGAGCCTTTGAATGACGGTGACCTATCTGAGTTCCGTGTGTATATGGCTGTTGGTGGGGACATCACTCAGGTTGCTGTTGTCCCTGCACCTCCACAGCTGGACACCCTGGTTGACGTGGTGCTCCCCGTACCACTTGACCTGGTAACCTCCATTGCTGTGACTGCCGTAGACACTGACGGGAGGGAGGGTGAGCTGTCTGAGTGGTCTGATCCTATTTCAGTCAAACCAGGACCCCCAGCAGCAGCAGACAAGCCAAGGGTTCTGGAGGTGATTCTGGACTCCTAATGAGAGGGTGAGACGATATGAGACGTGGAATGACTAGCTCTGCTGGGACAGGGGTCATGCTACTGGTGGTCCTGTCCTGGCTTTTCTCCAGCTGCTCTACTACTCCCAAGCCTATTGAGGAGCCTCCCCCTGTGGAGGTAGGTCAGCAGAGCGTCTATTGCCAGTGGCACAAGAGACCACTCAGTGAGACCAGAGCTGATAGCCTCTCCTTTCCCTGGCTCCCCAAGGACCCAAGAACCAGAGTGGGTTGGATTGATACTCTCTCCCACCATTATGACGCTGTTGCTTTTGGCTATGACCATTGGGACCTGGAAACCTGGTCATGGTTGATTGAGCAGTTCCACCAGAGGGGTGTTAAGGTTGGAATCTACACTCCCACCATTAACGTCTATGAGTGGTCCTGGAAAGCATACCTCAGAGGACGCTGGGAACCTGGTTCCTATCACTATGAATGGAACCACAGACTAGCTCCTCACTTTGCTAGGACCACTGAGCTAGACCCAGCTACAGCTGAACCTGACACCTTTGCAACCTGGTTCAGAGCTTACAATGGAGACTATTCTGACGAGTGTGTTGCAGCGTTTGTCTCCTTGTGTGTGGACTTCCTGAGTGACTGGGACTGGCTCATGTTGGACTGGTGTAGTATCCAGCTCTATGACCTCAAGAAATGGCAACCTCAAGCCTACAGTGACACTGAGTATGGGGAGCTTGACTTTGACCAGAATGGAGTCCCACACAGTGAGGACACTGAGGAGAGGTTGTGGTGGATTGGTCAACAGATTAAAATGGTTGAGCAGCTGGACCAGGCTCTCCCTGAAATGCTACTGGTTCCCAATGGCAACCTAGCTGCCTACTGGCCAGAGTTTGCAGTGTGGGTGAATGGTTGCTATGTGGAACGTGCTCCCAACCAGCTGAATTCACCCTACTCCAGAAAGAGCTGGAAACAGGTCCTTGACCCTGAGTATGAGAGGAGCCTGTTCAAGCTGACTGAGCCTGGCTACTTCCAGGAGCCTTTCATGATCCTCCTGGAGGACCGTCTCAATGAGTCACGGTATCCAGACAGGTCATTCAGCTTTATTGCTGCTCTCTTTGATGGAGTCTACCACCTGGTCAGGGTGAATCCTGATTGCTGGAAGGTGACACACCCACCTGACCTGGGACTAGGCTCAGCTGAGAAAAAGTGTTGGAAGGTTGACAACACTCTGAGCAGAGTCTACACAGGTGGTGAGGTTTGGGTTGACATTCAGGCTGACTCACGGTTCACTGGGGGTGTCTGGAGACCAACAGACAACAGGAGGTGATACCCTTGAAACGTGCAGCAGTGGCAGTCCCCACCATTGTCCTGTTGCTGGTCCTGGTTCTGCTGGTGTTCACACCCAGTGGGACTGAGACCACGGAACCTGCCAGAGTCACTTACGGTGGAGGCTGTGGTGACGTCTGGGGAGGAGAACGGTAGTAGGGGACCTGTAGGGACGAGCAGGAGCCTCCCTGGTGTGGGGAGGCTCCTTGCTGTCTGGTGGTGTGTAGCTACCTCCTCCAGCCAGGGTGAACGTCTAGGTTAGCCTCAATGTTCTGGTAGGTCTGGGACTGAGCCTCCACAGCACAGGGGACACAATACCAAAAGGACCTGAACCTGTTTCCTCCCTCCTCGTTTATTTCCTGAGGCTGACCAATCTCCTCCCCCACCTTGAGGTGTTTCCTGCACTGGGGACACCTGGTTGCAAACTGAGCCTTGACCACTCTCACTCTGCTGGGGTCCCTCTCCTGGCTCAGGTATCTCATGACTGTTCCTCCTCAACAGCCTTGTCCAGCAGCTCAGGCTCAAAGCATTTCTCACAGAACACGTCACGAGGGACAGAGTGGTTCAGCTCGTGTTCCTTGAGGTTGAACACACCAACAGCCCTGACCCACCTCCCACACTTGAGGCAGCTGCTCCAACTGTTCTGAATGTGGAGCTTTTTCCCAGTCCGTCCACCTCTGCTGATCCTGTACTCACCAAACCCCTTGTAGATTTCCTGGACCACCTCTTGCAGCTTTCTCAGGTTGATTCTCTCCATGATCCGTCCTCCTGCTAGTGTGAGGAGGGGAGGCTGTCCTCCCCTCCGTTGTCTCCTTACCGTCCCAGCTTCACCAGAGCGTCAGGACAAGCCTTGCTCATGACCTGTTCACTCCAGTAGAGGTCCCTCTCCAAAGGCAGCTCACAGCCAAAGCGTCTGACCGTGGTGCTCTCAATTTCGTCCAGGCTGAAATAACCCCACTCGTCACAGTCAGGACCCAGCTCACCAACCACGTAGCCAAAGCAAGTCCTGGTCTCAGGGTCATACTCCGTAGCAAACCAGGTGGAGCGTCCATAAGGGTTGAACCACTTTGCAATCACCAGGGGGTCACTCACGTTTTCCTGGTTCCCAACCTGGCTGAATCTCTTTTCAATCTGCTTGGTGATAATCTTGGTCCGTTTCATTTCCTGTCCTCCTGTTGGTGTTCACTCATACACATAGCAACCAACATGCCAGTCCATGTGAGGTCTCATTGTTCCTTGTGGTTCCTTGTAATGGAGAACCCCTCCCTTGGATAGTGGCAGGATGCAAGGGAGGGGGTCTAGGCAGTGACTCAGGATGCAATGTTTCTGTGGTGTTGGTCCTCCTTTCTTAGTCTCTCCCAAACCCTAGAGGTAGGTCCAGGTTCTCTGCCTCATCACATTGACTCTCTATCTCAGAGACGGCATTCTCCAGGGTGTCACAGGTAGTTTCTAGTTTCTCACCTAAGGGTGAGGTCTCTAGGTTCTCAGGTAGGTTGTCCTTCCATTCCTGGTACTCCTCCTGAAGGTCTCTTAGCTCCTCAGCTGCCTCACGTGCCTTGCTCACAGCTGCCTGGAGACGGTCAGCTCTACTTGGGTGTTTCTTTCCCACTGCTAGTCCTCCTCTCTGTACTGCTCCACGTGGTCTGCTACACTTTCCCAGTTGTCACTGATAAGGCTTAGGTCCTCTTTGTACTGTCTCTCCTCCTCCTGACGTGAGGTGAATAGTCTTGGGTTGAGGTAGCTGGTCACCCACTCCCTCACGAGTTCCACCAGGACAGTAGGTTCCAGAGCGTCCAGCTCCCAGCTGGAGTGACCGTGTTCAGCTATGTAGTCAGCAGCTCTGGTGTCCGTGAGCTTAGCTGGGTTGGGGGGTGGGTTGTACTGCTGGACTTGATCCATGTTGAGAGCAATCCTGTTGACCTCCACAGGCTGACCTGTGAACAGGTGGAGCCTATGAGCAATGTCCCTAGTCATGTCCAGTCCAGAGGGGTCATGGTCGCCCAAGTGGATTATCACTGGTTCAGCTCCCTGGTGTATGTAGCCAAGGAGACGCTGACCAGCTCTCCACATTTCACTCTGGGAGGTGTAACCCTTGCAGGCAAAAAACGGACAGTCCAGGTCAGCACAAATCCTGGAGAGGACTCCTGCTAGTGCTTCCTTTTCAACCCAGACCTCAACCCTCTTGCCTTGATCCTTCCATTTGTCCAGCTGGAAACTTGCAGCAGCAGACTCCAGGATTGAGCTGGGGTGACTCCAGTGGGGGTTGGTCACCAGGTCCCTACTCCTGTCCTCAATAGCCTCCCAGTCAATCCTCCCAGTCAAACGTCCGTCACTGATAATCCCCCCTAGACGCTTGTATGATTTCTGACTGTTCTCAATCCAGTCACGAGCAACAAACTGGTAGTAGAGCTGACGTAGTGTAAGGACATACCCTTGAGCCTGGTAAGCCTCAATTATTATGTTAGCTCTCTCTATGGTGTGCCTGGTCTGTTCACTCAGTCTCTTGGTTATGTAGGCTATCCTTGGCATGATCCACCTCAGGTGTGGGGGAGAGGGTGTGGGACCCTCTCCCCTCGTGACTTGTTAGAACAGGCTCTCCTGAGTGTCCAAGGAAACCGTCCCCTCACCGTTGCAGTTCACACAGATCGTCTCAAACGTGCTGGGGTCTCCTACCATCCCAGAACCGTTGCAGGTCTCACACTTGAGGAGACCTCTCTTGGCTAGCTTCTTAGCCTCACGCTCAGCAGCTCTGACCTCTTTCTCATCCTCCATTTGATCGTCAGTGACCCTGACCACGGTCATGTCATGGTCCTTGACTTTCTTTGCCCACTTGGAGGGGATAGTCCCCAGACCCTCACAGGTGTCACAGGACAGCTCATGGTCAGGGTCTCCGTCCATCCCACCAGCTCCGTCACAGTCAGGACATTTCTCCACCAAGTCCTCATCCTTGAGCAGGACCTCAAGCCTGGTGGGTTGGAAAGCGTAGAACAGACCAGGGAGGTATCCCTTGCCGTCACAGTTAAAGCAGGTGTCAGGAACGTCAGCCTCACCCTTGTCATAGCTACCCTCACCGTTGCAGGTCTGGCATTTGATAGCCTTGGGGTGACCCAGCATGACCCACGTGGAACCAAGCTCCAGCTCCTCAGGAATCTTGTGGACGGGGAGACGCTTGCTGACTCCCTGCTCATCCACCTCTTTCATGAAGTCAGCAGGAGTGGGATAATACTTAGAGCCAACCCACATGACTGCAACCTTGTTGGGGAGTTGACCTTTACCCTTGCAACGTGAGCACACCTGGACGGACTCAGTGATTTCCCCTTCCTCGTCCTCCCTGCTGACCGTCTCCCAGCCTCCGTCACACTGGGGACAACTCTTGATCTGACGGGAGGTGAACCCACACTGGAGGTAGGCAGGACAGCTGGTGTTTTTGCAGACTGACTCACTGTCATGCTGGAAGTAGCTGACCCTCACCCACTGGAGGTCACGAGTCTGGTTGACCTGCATCCCACAGCACTCACACTCCTTGAGCAGGTAAGGCATGAGGTCACAGTGAATGCTGATTCCAGCGTCACAGACCAGGTACATTCCCTGGTGTTTCCTGTAGCCACAGCCTCTCCGTTTTTCTGTTGTCACTACCTGAGTCATTGTTGTTGCCTCCTGTTGGTGTTGTTGTCTGCCACTGACTCAAGTATAGCACAGACCATGCCAATAGTGTTATCACTTCCTGGTGTTCCTGAGGACTGCTTGTAGCTCCTTATCCCTCCGTTGACGTCTCTCCTCAAACTCGTTTCTTGCAGTGAGTCTGGGGAACCTCCGTGCAAAAGGCATGTCCAACCAGTAGAGGAGGTCTCCCCACCATTTCCTCCAGTTCATAGCTCTCACCTCCTTGGAGAGTTCAGGTCCTCCTGGAGTTCCTGCCTGATTGCCTGACGGACCCTCCACCTGTTCCTGTGGTTCTCCATGATCTTGTTAGCTGCTGTGAACCACTCCAGCAGGGGACCAGCTTTCTCATTGAATTCCTGGAGCAGACGTTCAGTCTCGTCCAGCTCCTCTCTGAGGCTACTCTGGGGAGAACCATTCTGGCTCATTGCTAGGGACGTAGACATAGCACTTGACCTCCCAACCTTCCTGAACCTTTCTGACTCTGGCTTTCTCTGGAATCTCCAGAGGTGAAAATCTACTGGCTACCTTGGCTGCTGCTGTTCTGATTTCCTCCTTGGATCGTCTCTGCCTGCTACCTTCCAGGTGGTCCTGTCTCACCAGGAGGTCTGATTCAACCTCCCAGCCTTGGTGGACTGAGTTCAGCTCACCTCTAGTGGGAACCATAACCTTGCAGCTGTAGAACCTCACTATCTCCCTGGCAGCGTCCCTGATTTCCCTCCTGGTGGGTTGGGAGGACATACTGTTCACTCTCCTTGATGCTCTGGACCAGCTGCTCACACATGCCGTCCAGACGTCTGACCATGTTGAGCCTGATTCCCAGCTCCCTGTCATTCCGTGCTCTCTCAGCTCGTCTGGTGTTCTCCTCCTTGAGCTGTGCAAGCTGCTTGAGCATTTCCACACAAGCACACTGGTCAATCATTGCTAGGTGGTGTTGAGCCTGAGCAATGAGAATGTCTTTCCTGGTGACCGTCACTGGTTGCCTCCCTGCTGTGGAGGGGAGTGGTCTCCCCTCCTGTGTGGTCGATCCTACAGCCAACCCTTAGGAGCTTTGGGAGCGTTGTCAGGGGTCAGAGCAGGGGTGAACGTGGAGCGTTGGACCAGCTTCTTAGCGTCCAGGGTAGTCCGTCCGACCGTCAGAACCTCAACGTCCCTCAGAAGCTCGTCCAGGCTGCTGTCTGTCTTGTTGGTGTTCTTAGTGTTGGTGCTCATCCTGTTTCCTCCTGTTGGTGTTGCTTCCCTACCTGCAACTCCTGTGCCAGTTCCCACTCCAGTGTTATCACTCCTAGTTGTTCCTTGTGGTTCCTCGTGAGGGATTCTGTTTTTCTCGTTCTGCATTGCAAAAAGAGGGAGGAGGCTGCCCCTTGCAACCTCCTCCCTGTGGACCCCTAGTGCTGGTCAGCTCTGGACCTTGGGAAGGTTCAGGACTGACTGTTCACTCAGGACCTTCTGAGCACGGTCCTTGAGTTCATTGAGAGCCTGGCTCTCAGTGGTGTTTAGGCCAAGGTCACCCTGGAACATGAGTTCCACAACGTCCACAGCAAACCTGAGGACCTGCTCTGACCTCTCCGTGAGAGGAACCAGGAAGGTCTCCAGCTTGTCATAGGCTCTGCTGATAGCCTCGTCACTGGAGTCCCTGACGTGGGACCAGTCCCACTGGAGACCGTCAGCAACCAGCTGAGCCTTGGTCCTCTTTCCGTAACCGTCACAGAGAGCCACACACTCAAGGTGCTGCTCAGTGGTGAGGGTCTGAGCGTCCACTGACGTAGCGCACAGATACTTGTGGAGGGTTGAAAACTTCTGGGAGGTGGTGAGGTTGAACTTGCTCATTGTGGAGCCTCCTGTTTATGAGACCAGACCGTTCATGTAGCTGACCAGCTTGGAGACTAGGCTCAGACCGTAGATTCCCCCAGCCAGAGCCAGGGTCCAGAGGATCAGTTTTCCTGTGTTGTTGCTGTTGCTGGTCATTTTCGGTTCCTCCTTTTGTGTGCCTACTCCTACCACAGCAACCCCTGTGCCAACCCCAGAAAAAAGTTAAGTGACCATTTTTCAATGGGTTTATGGTAGCACTGGTCCGGGAGTCTCGTGCAGGTTGCATGGTGCAGGTTGCAGAAATCCTGACTAGGCTTGGGTTTCCAGGTTCACACTCTAGTGTGAATGCTTGTCCATAACTTATACAGAGGCAACAGGTTACGCTGAAAAGAGGGTTGACAGGCTGTCCCAGGTGGACCTAACTTGTTCTGTGCTATGGCTGAAAAGGTTAAAGTGAGTCTCCGTGAGGTCCGTCTGTGTGCTGCTCTCCAGTGTACTGACCAGGAGGTTGCTGCTGTCCTTGGTCTCCGTCTCCATAGGTGGAGGAGACTCAAGGTCAAGAACGTCAAGGTCAGGGAGGCTTGGGAGCGTGGAAAGTATCTAGGCAGGAAGTCCCTCAGGAGGCACCAATTCAACCTAGCCAAGCACAATGCTCAAATGGGAATCCACCTGGGCAAGGTTTGGCTGGGACAGCGTGACGTCCAGACAATAGAACACTCAGGACGTGACGGTGGACCAGTTGAATTTGATGCACGGAAGCTGAGCCAGGATGATAGAGACACCCTCCGTGACCTCCTTACTAGAGGGGGAGCTGGACGTTGAGTCAGTCCTTGGTCAGCTAGATTTAGCTGACTGTGAGGATAGTCTCCTCAAGTTCATTGAGCTGTCATGGTCGATCCTGGAACCCACCAGACCCTTTGTTCCCAATTGGCACATTGAGGCAATCTGTGACCACCTCACAGCAGTCAGTGACGGTGAGATAAACCGTCTCCTCATTTCCGTCCCACCTGGTTGCATGAAGTCCCTCACCACTGACGTGTTTTGGCCAGCTTGGTTGTGGGGACCTCAGGACCGTCCAGACCTCCGTTTTGTCTCTGCCTCCTATGCAGAGGCTCTGACCGTCCGTGATAATCGACGTTGCAGAAACATCATTCAGTCAGACTGGTATCAGAGACTCTGGGGTGACCGTTTCTTTCTCGTTGAGGACCAAAACGCTAAGGTCCGATATGAGAACAACCACAGGGGGTTCAAGATTGCAACCTCTGTGGGGGGACTGGGGACTGGTGAGCGTGGAGACATTTTCACTGTGGACGATCCTCACAACGTGCAGGAGGGTGAGTCCCAAGCCAAGCGTCTAGGAGCAATCAACTGGTTCAAGGAAGTTGTCCCCACCCGTGTGAATGATCCTATCAGTTCAGCTATTGTTGTCATTATGCAGAGAATTCATGAGCATGACGTCTCAGGTGTGATATTGGAGGAGGGGTTAGGGTATGAACACCTAATGCTCCCCATGAGGTTTGAGCCTGATAGACGTTGCACTACCTCTCTTGGGTTCACTGATCCACGTGAGGATGAGGGTGAGCTGATTTGGCCAGAGAGAATGCCCCTGGAGACAGTGGAGCGTGACGAGAAAGTTCTTGGTCCCTATGCCACAGCTGCACAACATCAACAGCGTCCAGCACCTCGTGGAGGTGGAATGTTCAGGGAGGACTGGTTTGAGATTGTAGAGGCTGCTCCTGCCAAGGCTAAAAGGGTCAGAGGTTGGGACCTGGCTAGCACTGAGAAACAGAACTCCCCCTACACTGCTGGTGTGCTCATGAGTAGGACCTCTGACGGAATCTACTACATTGAGCACGTGGTCAGGTGTAGACGCTCCCCTGATAAGGTTGAACGAGCACTCAAAAACACTGCCTCCCTGGACGGACCCAAAGTCACCATTGACATTCCACAGGACCCTGGTCAAGCAGGCAAGTCTCAGGTCCGTTACTTCACAAGTATTCTAGCTGGCTACGTGGTCAGGTCCTCTCCTGAGACTGGTGACAAGGAACTCAGAGCTGAGGGTCTATCTGCTCAGGCTAGTGTGGGAAACGTCAAGCTGGTCCGTGGATCATGGAACAGACCATTTCTGGACGAGGTGACCGTTTTCCCTCGTAGCAAATTCAAGGACCAGACTGACGCTGCAAGTAGAGCTTTTGCTTTCCTAGTTCCCAAAGGTAGGGGTCAGAGGCTAGGTGGTTCTCCTGTTGAGGTGAAATATGCAAGGTAACGCTTTATCACTCGTCAAGGGAATTCCAGCTGGTGTGGCTGTCCATAAGGCTGCTCCTGCAACTGTCACGCTGGGTGTTGGTGGTTCAGTGGTTCATGGTGGTTACCTCTCTGAGGAGTGGGAGACCAACCAGAAACTCCAGGGACTCACCAAGTGGAAAACCTATGCAGAAATGTTGGTCAACACTGACATTGTTGGAGCTGGTGTCAGATACTTCCTCAACTTGGTTGCCTTTCCTAAATGGACTGCTAAGCCTGCTGTGGAGGGTGACACTGTTGCTAAGGAGCTGGCTGAGTTTGTTGAGGAAGTCATGGGGGACATGGACACTCCGTGGGCAAGGGTTGTCAGACGTGCTGCTATGTATAGGTTCTATGGCTATACCTGGCAGGAGTGGACAGCCAAGAAACGTGAGGACGGGAGGATTGGGTTCCTGGACGTTGAACCCAGACCCCATAAAACCATTGAGAGGTGGGACCAGGACGAGCATGGAAAGGTTATTGGTGTCTGGCAGCGTGACCCCAAGAAAGGTGTGGAGTTATACCTCCCCAAACCCAAGTCTATCTATATGGTGGACGATTCTCTCAGTGATAGTCCTGAGGGGTTGGGTCTGTTCCGTCACATTGCTGGGAGTGCTAATAGGCTTGACACCTACCTCAAACTTGAGGGGATAGGGTTTGAGACTGACCTCAGGGGGATTCCCCTTGCTCGTGCTCCTCTGGCTCTCCTGGACGCTCAGGTTAAGGCTGGGGAAATCACAGAGACTCAGGCTACTCAATACAAGGCAGCTCTCCAGACGTTCATTGAGAACCACTACAAGTCTCCTGAGTCAGGTCTCATTCTGGACTCCTACACCTACACCACTGAGGACGAGAAAGGGACACCCTCTGGTCAGAAACAATGGGACCTTGAATTGCTCAAGGGGGGACAGACCTCTCTCCCAGACCTAGCTAATGCAATCACGAGACTCAACCATTCTATTGCTCGTCTGCTTGGTGTTGAACACCTGCTCCTTGGTTCAGACAGTAAGGGGTCTCACGCTCTAGCTCAGCAGAAAACTCACCAGTTCTATCTCATTGTCAATTCCACTCTCAAGGAAATAGTCCAGACCTATGACAAGGACTGGCTGGACCCCCTGTGGAGTTTGAATGGTCTCCCACCTGATTTGAAACCGAAACTTGAGGTGGAGGAGGTCCAGTTCCGTGACGTGGAACAGGTGACAGGTGCTCTCCGTGACCTGGCTCAAGCAGGTGCTCCATTGATTGCTGAGGACCCAGCTGTGAACGAGGTCAGGACAATGGTTGGACTCCCTAAGGTAGACGATATGGCTGGAGCCACTGACGCTGCCATTGGGGGAGGCACTGGGGAACCTGAGCCTCCTACTGAGCCTGAGGTCCCTGAGGATGAGGAGGAGTAGTCATGGCAGTAGTTCCAGGGACAGACAGCTACGTGAGTAACGCTGAGGCTAACACCTACTTTGGTGGTCACCTGGAGTTTGCAAAGTGGGATGGTTGGGCCGATGACTATAAGGACCGTGCTCTGATAACTGCTGCACGTCTGCTGGACCGTCAGGTGTGGCAGGGTGAGAAATACCAGCAGGCTCCCACCCAAGCAATGGATTGGCCAAGGTCAGGACTCACTGACGAGGAAGGTCAAGCCATTGATGAAACGGCAGTCCCTCAGTTCATAAAGGACGCTCAGTGTGAGATAGCACTCTGGTTGGGCAAAAACCCAGTAGCTCAGACCAGACGTAGCTCAGGCTCCAACATTCAAAAGCTGAAAGCTGGGTCAGCTGAAATTCAATTCTTTGGTAACTGGACGAGTGGGACAAGGTTCCCCACTCATATTCACGAGCTGATTGCACGTTACCTGGAGGGGTCCACAGGAACGATCCTGAACCCCTTTGCTGGTGGGACTGACCAGGAAACCAGGATTGAGGACTACTCAGTAGGAAAGGGGTTGTAACATGAGGGACCTAATTCCCAGAGGAGAGACGGTCATAGCCTATGGCAGGAATCCTGACATTGACAGTGCTGCTGCTGAGGACATTATTGACCAGGGGGGGAGCTTTGTCTATCCCACCTCAGCTGAGACTCTGGAGATTGTCAGTGCTAGTGCCAACGATGATGGTGACCCTGTTGGTACTGGAGCACGGACTGTCAAGGTTACTGGTCTGGACGCTGACTACAACCTAGTCTCTGAGACTGTCACTATGAATGGTGCTACAGCTGTGGAGCTTACTGGGAATGACTATCTCAGGGTTTTCTCAGTTGAGGTTGTTACTGCTGGTTCCGTTGGGACCAATGATGGTGCCTTGACACTGAGGGTCAGTCCTGCTGGTGCTACAAGGGTTCAGGTCCTTGCTAACAGGGGACGTTCCCATGTTGCCTCCTACACAATCCCTGCTGGAAAAACTGGTTACCTGGTGACGGTTGATGCAGCCATACTGCCTGACATTCCGTCTAACGCTGAGTGTGAGATTGAGCTGCTGGTCAGGGAGTTCAATGCTGCTCCAGCTTGGCAGGTCAGATACTCCATGTCCATACAGCAGTTTCCCAGTAGGATTCCCTTTAGGGACTTCATTCTCCCTATGAGGATTCCAGAGAAATCTGACCTCAGGTTGAGGGGTAGCTCCTCTGTGGATAATACCCCAATGTCAGGGACTCTCCACCTGCTTGTTGTCTAGGAGTAAGTCAAATGCC
>Ga0180432_10007973_pt1 | contig 13331 bp, 4 predicted proteins | sample SS_ome_10_FD_132414 | JGI IMG/M metagenome (GOLD analysis project Ga0180432, IMG submission 132414) | Hypersaline lake sediment archaeal communities from the Salton Sea, California, USA - SS_1_MS_2 metaG | ecosystem: Environmental > Aquatic > Non-marine Saline and Alkaline > Hypersaline >...
CGGGGCCGTAGTTCAGTTGGGAGAACGCCTGCATGGCATGCAGGAGGTCAGGGGTTCGAGTCCCCTCGGCTCCATCGTAACCTACAGCGAACGCCCGACTTGCGGAGACCGCCAGTCGGGCGTTTCTCTTCCTGCTGGTGTACTGGCTCGGTGCTACGCTACCGTAACGAGCCGCGAACGGAACAGGTCCCGATGAAATCGGGAGTTCGCGCGGAGCCCGAACGGTCAGAGAACCGCCCGTCCGCTACGATTCACCGCTCGTGCGAGAATCCTTTCTCGCACGCGCCGTCGCGGGAATCCGTTCCCGCGGGCAGTGCTTCGGGTGGTCCGCTCGCCTGGCGGGACGGTGGTGCTGTGGCCCGCGTGGGAAGGGATTCCCAGTTGCGGGGTGCGAGAAGCGATTCCCGCGCCAGCGGCTGGAGGGGGCGCGAAGGGATTCTGGCACCAGCCAGTACTCGGGCCGGTGGGTTCTGGCAGGAGGGGAACGCCCGACCTGCGATGATCGCAGGTCGGGCGTTTGGGTGTTCACGGGCCGGGCTGGCCGGCGGGGCGGCTACTGGATGCGGCACTTGCCGAACTGGCGGCCGGTGAGGGGGTTCTGGCCCCAGACGTCCACGAAGAACGGCAGCTTGAAGACCTTGAGGGGCTCACCCATGCGGTTGAAGGCTCCGCTGCTGTTGGTGTTGCTGATCCAGATGGTACGGGTCCAGGCGATGTCGGCCCGGGCCCTGGTGTAGGGCGGCGGACCGGGCAGCACGGGCATGGCACCGGCCGAGCCGGTGATGTCGATGCGGAACTGCCCGCCGGCCACCTGATACACCCGGAAGCTGATGTTGCCGCAGTTCAGCGGTCCGATGGGCCCGCCGACCTGCCCGGTCCCGCGACGGATGTAGGGGGTCGGCGGAGCTGCGCCGCCACCACCCCCCCCGCCTCCTCCTCCGCCGCCGGCCCCGGCCCCACCGCCGCCGCCACCACCTCCACCGCCACCACCGCCGCCGCCGCCACCACCGCCGGGTCCGGCGACGGGCGTGTCAACGGGACCATGGGGCAGGCCGCCACCACCTCCGCCGCCGAAGGGCACACCTCCGCCGGCCGGCGGGCGAGGCGCCGGCGGCATCGCCGGGGGCAGTGCCGGACGGGACGGCCGGAATCTGGCGTGCGGCCAGAGGGCGGGCACCCGCAGTGCCGGGAAGGGCATGGCGCCGGGCGGCCACCAGCCGGGGAAGGCGATCCAGGGCGGCACCCCGCGCAGCCGCGGCCACACCCGACTCATCCGCAGATGGAGGTAGGCTATTTTCGCAGGATGGATCCTCAGTCCCGACGGATCGACGTTGGTCACCGGGTTGTGGCCCGCGTAGCCGGAGGCGTTGCCCAGGCTGGCCGGATCGCCCCACACCCCGGTCGGGTCCCGGGTCGTGAACCGCCCGGTCAGCGGGTCGAGGTACCGCATGCGGTAGTGGTACAGGCCCGTCTCCGGGTCGTACCGCCGGCCGGTGAACAGGTACGGATTGCCGATCGGCGACTCGAGCAGCCGGATCTCCACATTGTCCACGTCGGTGTCGGCGGAGTTGGCCCCGGTGCCCGAGGTGAAACCGAAGTACTTCACCGCGGGAACGTTCTCGGGCGGGATCACCGCCGAGAGAACCGCCGCCGCCGCCCCGCCCGGAGGTGTGAGCGTCAGGCGGACCACGCCGTTTTCGAAGCGCACCAGGGCGTGCCAGGTGCCTGTCTCTTTGAAGTCGGGAGATACCGGCGCGGTGGCGATGCTCTCCACCGAGCCGCCCACGTCGATGCCGACGTGGTTGCTGTCGGGATCGAAGTCGTTGTGGTAAGCATCGAACTCGAGGGCGAAGGAATCGACGGGGAACCCGCCATAGCCGAGGTCCAGGCCGAAGCCGCCCGGCTCGGTGGGCAGGTCGCCGGCAACGACGAGGGTGAGGCCGTCGGGGTCGGCCAGGCCGGACTCGTCCAGGAAGCTGCCGGCCGGGTTGGTGATGACGAAGTCGAACTCGACCTCGAACGCGTCCATCTCAAAGCCGGTCGTGTTGTAGAAGACGGCTCCGGCTTTGCCCTTCTTGCCGCTGATCGCCAGGCGGGCCCGCTGCTCGGCGGCCTCGTGGTAGGCGTTGCCCAGGAAGGACCAGTCGGGTGGGGGCGCCGCGAAGCTCTCGAAGGTCGCCGACGTCGAGGGCCGGCCGAAGTCGCCGTACTCGTAGCGCTCCACCACCGCCCCCGCAGCGTCGGTGAGGGCCGTCACGCTGTGCAGGTCGTCGCTGTGGTAGTAGAAGTCCTGCCCGCTCCGGCGCATGGTCAGGACCTCGTCCACGTAGCCGCCGTACACGTAGCTGGCCTGCGTGGTGCCGCCGGCGTCCTGCTCCTCGAGCACCTGCACGCCGAGATAGCAGTACCGCGTCTCGGCGCCGCCCCCGTCGGCGTCCACGATCCTGCTGATCCGCCGGCCCAGGGGGTCGTAGGAGTAGAGGTGCCGCCTGCCCGCCGCCAGGTCGTGGTACTCGACCATCTGGTTGCGGTAGTCGTAGGCGATGGACGTGGCGGCCACCGCATCAGGCCCGGAGAAGTAACGCTGCAGCAGGGCGAAGTCGACCAGGTCCACCTGCCCGCTGTCGTTCAGGTCGTGGCAGCCGCACTCGGGCTCCACGGGCAGGTCCGGGCCGCTCATGCAGGCGAAGAAGCCGGTCTCGCCGCCGAAGTCGTCCAGGTCCACGTGGCCGTCGCCGTCGCAGTCGCCGGGCGCGGCGATGCCGATCAGGCTGCCGTTGGCGTCGTACGTCCGCCGGCCCGCGGGGACGAAGGTGTACTGGTTCATCTGGGCGTCGGCCGGCTCCGGCGTGGTGCCGTCCAGGTAGTACACGCCGTGATCCGGCCAGCCGGTCATCGACGCCCGGTTGCCGGCCCCGTCCAGCTCGTAACCCGTATCACGCCGGGCATCGCCGCCGGCCGCCGTCACCAGCGTCTGCCGCAGCCGCTGCGCGGCGTCGTGGACGTAGTCGTGAGCCAGCTCCGGCCCGCCCGAGCGGACGTCCTGGCGGCGGGTCTTGTTCCCCACGGCGTCCCAGGTGAACACGCGGTCGTCGATGACGGCGCCGTCGGCGATGCGGGTGTGCTGCTTCTGCACGATCTGCCGGACGCCGAAGTCGCCCGGCGGGTTGGGTGGAATCCCGTCATAGGTGTAGTTCACCGCGGTGCCGTTGCCCAACTCCACGTACTGGACCCGGTCGGGTCCGACGTAGGCGTAGCCGGCCAGGGGTGCCGTTCCGTCGGTGACGGTGGCCATCCGCTCCAGCTCGTCGTAGGTCCAGGTCACCTCGCGGCCGCCGGGATAGGTGCACCCCGCCAGGCTGCCGGCTCCGTCGTACGTCGCGGTCACCGTCCGGCCGTTGAGCACCTCCAGCACCACGTTGGACAGCGAGTCGTAGCCCAGCGTCACCAGCGCATCGTCGTCGGCCGCGCTGACCAGCCGGGACAGCCCGTCGTAGGCGTAGTCCTCGAAGGTCACCTCGCCGGAGACCCCCGCTCCCGGAGACACGTCGCGATGCGTGAGCCGGCCGTCGGCGTCGTGGGCGTTGGTGACGACGTTGCCGTTCGCGTCGGAAAAGCCGATCACGCTGTCGTACACGTCGTACTCGTAGGCTTCCCACGTGCCGTCGGCGTAGGTGATCTGCACCAGCCGGTTCAGCGGATCGTACGAGTACGACGTCGTGTTGCCGTTCCCGTCGATCCGCGCCGTCAGCCGCCAGGAGTCGTCCCAGACCTGCACGATGACGATGTCCTCGCCGTCTCCGTCGGCCCCGTCGCCGTCCAGGTCGTGGACCGTCTCGATCCGGCGGTCCAGCCCGTCGTAGGTGTAGCGGTTCTCGTGGGCCCCTTCGTCGGTGGTCACGGTCAGGTTGCCCCGGGAGTCGTAGCCGTACTCCGTAGCCATCCCGATGTTGTTCTCCGTGCGGATCCGGCGGTCCAGCCCGTCGTAGGTGTAGTTCGTGCAGTAGATCTCGTCCGGCCCGCCGAGGTCGGACTTCTCCGTCTCGGTCAGGGTGGTCAGGTTGGAGCTCTCGTCGTACGTGTAGGCCACCGTGTTTCCCTTGGCGTCGGTCAGCAGGTGTTGCCGGTTGGCCGTGTCGTAGGCGGTCAGCGTGGTGTGACCGTTGTCGTTGGTCACCGACACCACCTGGCCGCTGGGGCTCCACGCCTGCGTCGTGGTCACCAGGCCGTCACCGATCGGCGCCTGCGTCGCGGTGTCGAAGAAGGCCACCTCTGTCGCGGTCAGGCGGTCCATCGGGTCGTAGGTCCGCGTGGCTTCGTGCAGCCGCACGTTCCCGGTGCCGCCCGCGACGTCCACCAGCTCGCCGCTGCCCAGCTCCGAGACGCGGTTGCCGTTGGCGTCGTAGTGGTATTCCTCCGTGTTGCCCATCGGGTCCGTCGTGCCGGTCAGCCGGTCGTAGCCGTCGAAGGTGCCGACCGTCACCCGCGGAGTGGCCTCCAGGCCCCGGCTGGTTCGGGTGCGGTTGCCGTTGCCGTCGTAGTCGTGCTGCGCCGTGGACTGGCCCGCATCGCCTTCGGCGCGGGTCTCCCGAAACACGAAGTCGCGCTCGTCGTACAGGGTGCGCACCACGTTGGCCGGCTGATCGCCGTCCACCGCCTCACCGTGGCGCACGAGCGTCTGGTTCCCGTTGGCGTCGTACTCGTACTCCGTGGTGACGAAGTCCTCCGGGGGCAGCCCCTCGCAGCTCGGCGCTTCCGGCGGCCCGGGGATGGCGCCGGTGTACTGGCCGGCTTCCCGGCACTCGCAGGTCATCACGTCCAGCAGGCCGTACTCCCGTACGGTGGTGTGGTGCGTGTTGGGCTGCACCGTGCCCTGGTCGTCCACGTTCTGCACGTCGATTCGGACCACGTTGTCGTTGGCGTCGTAGTAGGTGTCGCGCTCGTAGCGCACCCCGCCCGGCTCCACCTCCGGGGAGACCTCCCGCACCACCTGGTTCAGTTCGTTGACCACCAACTGCCGGTCGTTGCCCCGCGGATCGACGATCCGGACCACGTTGCCCACCAGGTCGTACTCGTAGGTGGTGGGCAGGGCCAGGCTGCCGGCGTCCGTGATCTGCTGGTGGAGGTAGCCCGTCTGGGGGCCGGACTCGTAGTAGCTGAACTCGTCCCGGCGGCGGTGGCCCGAGCCGTTGTCCGGCAGGACGTGGGCGGTCACCTGGCCGTAGGCGTTGTATTCCCAGTCCTCCACGATCTCGGGCAGCCGGTGCTGGGTGTGGACGCGGTTGCCGTGCTCGTCGTAGTCGTGCAGGGTCTCGTGCCCCCGGCCGTCGACATACCGTGACACGAAGCTGGTGCCGCAGCAGCCGCCGAAGTCACCGGCATACTCGAAGGTCTCGACGATCTCCGGCTGGTCGCCACCCGGCGGTCCCGGAAGCTGCCGCCGTGCCAGCAGGTTGCCCTGCATGCGCGGGTCGGGATTCGCCCCGTCGTACTCGTTGAGCGCTTCGTTTTCGTTGGGAAAGACGGTCCGGACCGGCAGGGCGTTCGCATCGAACTGCCAGCGCGTCTCGAAGCGCTCCGGATCGTCCGGCCGCAGCGGGTCCACCGGCCGGTTGTCGAAGTCGGTGACCGGCGAGGTCGGGTCCGGCGCCCGGCCGGTGTACTCGTGCTGTACGACCCCGCGGTTGGTGATGTCGAAGAACAGCTCCTCCACGTTGCCCGCCCGGTCCTTCACGATGGCCTTCATCACCGCGAAACCGTTCTCCGGCGCCGGCACCTGCGGCACGTAGAACGTGTGGATGTCACCCACGCCCGGCGCACCCAGCGTCTGTTGGATCAGCCGGTCGTAGTTGACGTCCAGCGGGTTCTCGACCTCGTCGTAGACGTTGGTCAGGAAGGTCTGGCCCTTGGCGTCGGTGATGGTCAGCAGGTTGTGGTTCAGCCGCTCGTCGGCGAAGCCGGTGGAGTAGGTGTAGAGGGTCGTCTTGCCGTCGGGGAAGTCGTTGCCGGTGGGCGTGCCCACCACGGCCGGCGAGGTCACCGCCTTGAGGTCCCCCGCCGAGCCGTCCGGATCTCCCGCGCCATAGTACCCGTAGGTCACCTTCCGGCCGGTGAAGTCCGTCACCGCTCCGATGAAGCCCTCCCCGTTGTAGGTGATGGTGATCGGGCGGCCCAGCGCGTCCCACACCGTGTCCAGGCGGCCCAGACCGTCGTAGACCAGCGTGGTCTCGTTGCCGTTGCGGTCGGTGATGCTGCTGAGCCGGCCCTGCCACGGCGATCCGTCCAGCGGGAGGAAGTGCCACGCACCGTTGTCGGCGAAGGTCAGGGTGAAGGAGCCGTCGGCCGGCTCCTGCTCGATCTCGCGGAAGAACTCCTCCGCGTGCCACGTATCCCGGACCGGGTCATAGGCGTATACGTCCTCGCGCCCGTTGCCGTCGTGCAGGAGCAGGTCGGGCCCCGCGGGTTCGAGATACACGTTGTAGGAGTAATCCCAGCCGTGGCCCATGGCCGTGCTCGGCCCGGACTGCGAGCGGTACCTGCGGGCCCACACGAAGTCGGGCCCGCGGCTGGCGATCCGCAGATCGACCGCCGCGTGCTGGAACTCGCCGGTGGCCAGGCACGTGGCCACCGGGGTCGCGGTGGCCGCTCCCCGGTAACCGCCGCTGCACCCTCCGCCGGGCGAGGCCGGCGGGCAGTGCACCGTGCCCGGCTCGGTTGGCGGGGCGTCCAGGAAGCCGTCGCACTCGTCCGGAATGCCGTTGCCGTTGAGATCGAGTGAGACCCCGCCGGTCACGTCCTCGTCGTCCGGAACGCCGTTGCCGTTGCAGTCCATGCCCGCGGGGTCGGCCCCGCGGACGTCGGCCCAGGCCGGCGGCAGACCGATGACGGCCAGCACCGCCAGCCCGAGGCCCGCAAGCAACGGTTTCGTTGTTTTCCTGGGAATGTTCGCAAACATCTTGTCCACCTCACGTACGCATGCCGGCCCGGGGCGCCCCGGCCGCCCGAGGGCGGCGGCTCCGGTCGGCGAAGGTCTGGTTGCAGTGATCCGGCCGGCGGTGCTGTGGCCGCACCTGCCCGCCACGACGACGCCGGTCGACGCCGGCAGCGTTCCGCGAAAGGCCTCTCTGTTCATGGTTCGATCTCCTCGCTGGTCGCGGACTGCCGCCGCCGGCACCCGCCGGGGGGGACTCGTGCCCGGAACTGCTCGCTCGAAACCAATCTGTCTGTCCCTGAATGTCTCCGGTGGGGCGGGGGAGATCTGTCAGTTTGGCCCGGTTTTTTGTGGGGATTCGCCCGGAGTGCCGATTGCCGGCCTATGATTGACGGGATATGCTCGTTCTGGCAACGCGCCGGGACTCCGCGATGCTGACGCAGACAACCACAACTCTTCTCGACAAGCTCCGCGATCCCGAGAACCGGACGGTCTGGCAGGAGTTTGATGCCCGCTACCGGCCTATCCTCCACGCTTTCGCCCACCGGCTGGGGCTGGGCGACGACGATGCGGCCGACGCCGCCCAGGAAGCCCTGGCCCAGTTCGCCAGGGCCTACCGTAGCGGCCGATACGAACGCGGACGCGGCCGGCTCCGCTCCTGGATCATCGGCATCGCCCGCAACTGCATCATCGACGCCCTGCGGGCCCGGGCGGCCCGCCGGGAGCAACGCGGCATCTCGGCGCTGGCCGATGTGCCCGGCGAGGACCGGTTGGCCGACATCTGGGACGGCGAGTGCCAGCGGGAGATCCTCCGCCAGGGGCTCAATGCCCTGCGGGAGCACACCCGGCTCGAACCTCAGACCATCCGGGCGTTCGAGCTGCTGGCTCTGGGTCAGCGGACCTCCGCGGAGGTGGCGGCCGAGTGCGACATGACCATGAACGACGTCTACCTGGCCAAGCACCGCTGCCTGACGCGGCTCCGCCCCATCGTGGCGGCCTTGAGCGCCGCCTACGAGGCGGATGAGTGAAGAGGATCGCATGATGCCCGAGGCCGACAGTGCCGGGTGCCCGTCGCTGATGGACCTGGAGGCCTTCGCGACCGGGCAGAGCGCCGACGAGAGCCTCTCCCGGCACCTCGCCCGGTGCAGCCGGTGCCGTGCCCGGGTGGAGGAGGTACGCTCCAACAACGAGCTGATGGCCCGGCTGGTCGGGGCCGGGCTGCGGCCGGAAGACGCCCGTCGCCAGGGCGGTTCGGGGCCCGCCCTCCAGGTCCCCCTGCTTGCCGAGGACATCGACGGCTACGAGATCCACGACGAGATCCGCCGCGGCGGCCAGGGGGCCGTCTACCGGGCCACCCAACGCGCCACCAACCGCATGGTGGCCCTGAAAGTGCTGCTTTCCGGTGCCCTGGCCAGCCCGTCGCAGCAACGCCGTTTCGAGCGGGAGATCGAGCTCGTCGCCCAGTTGCAGCATCCCAACATCGTCACCGTGCACGACAGTGGCCGCACCTCCTCGGGCTGCCATTACTTCGCCATGGAGTACATCGAAGGCGTTCGGCTCGACGAGTACGTCCGGGCCGAACGCCCGCGGTACCCCGGCGGGGACCGTGCCGTGGTCAGGAGCATTCTGAAGCTGTTCAGCAGGGTCTGTGCGGGCATCAGCTACGCCCATCAGCGGGGCGTCATCCACCGGGATCTGAAACCGGGCAACATCCTGGTTGACGGTGAGGGCGAGCCGCACATCCTGGACTTCGGCCTGGCCAAGGCCCTGGAGGCCGATCCGACGCAGACCGGGCTGACCGTCTCGCAGGACTTCCTGGGCACCCCGGCCTACGCCTCGCCCGAGCAGGCCCAGGGCACCCCGTCGCTGATCGACACGCGGACGGACATCTACTCGCTCGGTGTCATGCTTTACGAAGCCCTCACCGGCCACTTTCCCTATCCGGTCTTCGGGGGCATGCCCGAGGTGCTGCGGAACATCGCGGAAGCGAAGCCCCAGCGGCCGAGCGCCTGGCTGCGGCAGGACAGGCAAGCCGAGGGCCGTGCGGAATCCGTTGCGAGCGCCTGCAGCGTGGACGGCGAGCTGGAAACGCTCGTCCTCAAAGCCCTGGCCAAGGAGCAGGAGCACCGCTACCAGTCCGCCGCCGAGCTGCGCCAGGACCTCGAGCGCTACCTGGCGGGCGAACCGATCTCCGCCCGCCCGCCCAGCACGATGTACCACCTTCGCAAGTTCGCCCAGCGCAACCGGGTGCTGGTCGCCGGGGTGGCCGCCGTGTTCGTGGCCCTGGTGCTGGGCGTGGTCGGCACCAGCATCGGGATGGCCCGCGCCTGGAACGCGGAGGGCCTGGCCCGGCAGCGGGGCCTCGAGGCGCTCGAGGCCCGCGATGCGGAAGCGGCGGGGCGCTTGCGCGTGGAGGCCGAGGTGGCCAAGGCGCGTTCCGTGAACGAGTTTCTGATCAGGATGCTGACGGCCGCCAGTCCCGAGCTGGGGGCCGGAGCGGACGTGAAGGTGACCGACGTGCTTGACGACGCGGCCCGCGAACTCGACGGCGGCTCCCTCGCCGAGCAGCCGGAGGTCGAAGCCGCCGCTCGAAACGCCCTGGCCCTGACCTACCTCGCTTTGGGCCTCTATCTGCAGGCCGAACCACAGTTGCAGCGGGCCCTGGAGATCTGCCGGGCGGACCAGGAAGCCCACGGTCCCATCCTGGCCACCACCCTGTTCAACACCGCCAACGTCCGCCGGGCCCAGGGTGACTTCGCGGCGGCCGAGGACCTCCACCGCCAGGCCCTGGCCCTGCGCCGCCGGTTGCTCGGCGATGAGCACCGCGAGACGCTGATGTCCATGAACGACCTGGCCACGGTCTGCTCGGCCCAGGGCCGGTACGACGCGGCGGCGGAGCTGCTCGAGGAGACGGTCCAGCTCCAGCGCCGCGCCCTGGGCCCCGAGCACGCCCACACGCTGATCACCACGGCCAACCTGGCCGGCCTGCGGCAGCGGCAGGGCCGGCTCGATGAGGCGGCGGCACTCTTCGCGGAGGTGCTGGAACCGCAGCGCCGCGTGCTGGGCGCCGAGCACCCCAGCACGCTGACCACCATGCACAACCTGGCGGCCCTCCACCGGTCACGGGGACGCTACGTGGAGGCCGAGAAGCTCTTCCTCCGCGTGCTGGAGGTCCGGCGCCGCGTGCTGGGCGAAGACCATGCCGGCACGCTGACGGTCACGAACAACCTGGCCAATCTTTACGCCGGCCAGGGGCGTTACGGCGAGGCGGAGGAACTCCTTGTGGAGGTGCTGGAAGGGCAACGGCGGCTGTTCGGCGAGGAGCACCCCCACACCCTGACCACGATGCAGAACCTGGCGGACGTCTTCGCCGGGCAGGGCCGCTACGCCGAGGCGGAGCCGCTGTATGTGCGGGCGTTGGAGGGGTCGCGCCGCGCGCTGGGCGCCGAGCACCCCAACACGCTGCGGCTGATGAACAACCTGGCGGCGCTGTTCGGCCGGATGGATCGCCTCGAGGAGGCCGAAACGCTCCTGCGGGAGGTCCTGGAGGTCGGCGGGCGGACGCTGGGTGAGAACCACCCCAACATCCTCGGACTGATGGCCAGTCTTGCCGGGGTCTGCGGCCAGCAGGGCCGCTACGAGGAGGCCGGGCAGTTGCTCATCCGGGCGACGGACGGGTTGAAGGCCACCGTCGGGGAGGAGCACCCGGCCACGCTGGTAGCCGTCAGCCGGCTGGCCGTCCTCTACCACCATACGGACCGGTTGGAGGAGGCCGGGCGGCTGTTCGACCAGGTGCTGGAGGTTCGCACCCGCGTGCTGGGCCCCGAGCACCCGGATACGCTGGCGGCGATGAGCGATCTGGCGGCCCTGCTGCACGAGCAGGGGCGCCCCGGCGAGGCACGCCCTCTTCTGACCGAGGCCTGGGCGGGCCGCCGGCGTGCCCTCGGTGCTGATCATCCCGACGCCCTGGCCACCTGTTATCGACTGGCGCAGGTCTGTCGCGATCTGGGCGATCTCGAGACTGCGGAAACGCACGCGGTCCAATACCGCGACGGCTGCCGGTCTCGCTTCGGCCCGGACAGCGACGAAGCCATCCGTGCCGCCGCCCTGCTCGAGGAGTTGGGCAAGGCTCTCGGCCAGCCGGAAGAGGCCCCCGAGTCCGGCTCCAGGCCGGGACGTACAGAAACCGGTTGGCCGGAGACGCAATCCTCAACGTCCGGCCGCTGAAGGCCTACCACCGGCGAAACCGCAGGCCGACCAGCCCCAGCAGCGTGAGCGGCAGGATCAGGCCCGCCCCGCTGCCGCACTCGATGTCCAGATCCTCCTCGTTGATCTCCTCCTGGGCGAACACGTTCTCGGCCGCCGGGGCCGGGCAGGTCACCCGCTCGCCCTCGGCCACCGGCAGGAACTCCGCCTCGGTCTCACCGTCGTCGAAGATGCCGCCTGCGACACTGTTCGACGTGAAGCTGTACGGTTCCGGCCCGCTCTCGAAGACGATGTCGGAGATGTCCAGGGTGTTGAGGTTGCCGTCCTGGTTGAAACTGAAGAAGAGCCGCCCCCGGTCGCCGTCGATCTCGACGCTCTCGGCCAGCTCGCTGATCTCGGCGCCGATCAGGCCGGTGTTGGGCTCGTGGAAGCGGGCGTATTCCACGAACAGATCCTCGCCGGTCTCCAGCGATTCCGCCTCGAACCACAGCGTGTCGAGCCGGCCCTCGCTGCTGATGTCGTACAGGAAGGCCCGGAACTCGAAGTCCCCGTCCCCGCTGTCGGGGCCCGTGAACCCCAGGGTCACCCGCCAGCAGCCCGCCAGGGCCTCGGGCGCCAGCCCATCGTCTTCCGGGCCGTCGGTGTCGTCACCGTCGTCACCGCCGTCGCCGTCGTCAGCGTTGTCACCATCGTCACCATCGTCACCGCCGTCGCCGGTGTCGTCGGATTCGTCGCCCGGCACGCAGTTCCCGTCGTCGTCGCACACCATGCCCGCCGGGCACTCGCTGTCCGACCCGCAGGGCAGCTTCGGCACGCACTGCCCGTCCTCGCAGACCATGTCCGTCGGACAGCTCGACGTGTCCGAGCACCCGCAGCCCGGCCGGTCCCAGTAGCTGTCCATCATGGTTTCGCTCACCAGGTCGCCCAGCGCCACGAGTGCCACGAGGACCTGCCCGACCCGGTCGTGGATCGCCCGGCAGCGCTGCCATCCCTCCGCTGGACAGTCCATAACGGCGGTACGAGCGAGCCAGGCCCCGAACTCCTCGATCACGCAGGCGGCCTCCGTCCGGTCCCGGAACCACTCGTCCTCCAGGGCACAGCGGTAAACGGGGTGATTGTCGATGGAGCCCCAGTCGGCTTCGTAGCCGGGGTAGCGCTCCTGAATCACGGTTTCCGTCCAGTCCGCCAACCGGTCCACCAGGCAGTCGTCGATGTCCCCCTCCGAAGGATCGAACCGGTGGGCGCGGCGTTCGAGGCCTTTCCCCGCCCGCTCATCCGGCAGGATGCATCGGGCCGTCAGGCCGACCTCATCGAGGGCCACCCCCTCGCCCCGGGCCAGCCGCACGCCGCTGTGCCAGGCCTCGTAATCGAGGGTACCGTCGTCGTGGTACTCCACCGTGATGTTCAGGCCGTCGGCATCGATCTCCACCGGTCTTTCGGCCTCGTCGAGCACCACCTCGTACACGCCCAGCCCCGTATCCACGTTGAACCCCGAGAGCTCCACGTCCTCACCGTCGCCGGCAGTGCCGCCCTCGAACGTGGCTTTCGCCGCCCCGGTCTCGTCTTCCACGATCAGCACGGCGTCCCCGTCTTCCGGATAGACGAAGCTGAGCTCTTCCGCCGGGACCTCGGTGGTTCCGCCACCGCCGCCCCCGCCACCGGGATCCGTGCCGCCCGGGTTGGTGCCGCCCGGGTTGGTGCCGCCGCCACCACCACCTCCCCCGCCCCCGCCTCCGGTGGCGCAGGCCATCGGCAGGGTGCAGGCTGCCAGCAGTCCGATCCTCAGAAGGCGAGCAATCGCGGGCATGTGCATCTCCTACAAGGTTCTTCCAGCCCGGAGGGCCGTTTGGGCCCGTCAGTGGTGCCGTTTCCGGGCAATGCGATTCGAACAACAGGGTACTCGCGGACGTCGGGATCTGGAAAGCGGCGGGTGCCGGTTCGGGCAGGATTCCCTCGCCGTCCGCCGGTGGCGGCCCGGCGGGTCCGGCCGTCCCCGGCGTCGCGGTTCCGCCGTCGCGGCTGTCCGGGGTACGGCGGGGCGACGACCGACTAGTGTGCCGTCTCATGAATGCGCCATCGTAACGAGCCGCGAACGGAACAAGTCCCGACGAGGTCGGGAGTTCGCGCGGAGCCCAAATGGCCAGAGAACCGCTCGTTCGCCACGATCGAGAAACGTAACGTTTTTCTGAGACAC
>Ga0180432_10007975_pt1 | contig 13329 bp, 28 predicted proteins | sample SS_ome_10_FD_132414 | JGI IMG/M metagenome (GOLD analysis project Ga0180432, IMG submission 132414) | Hypersaline lake sediment archaeal communities from the Salton Sea, California, USA - SS_1_MS_2 metaG | ecosystem: Environmental > Aquatic > Non-marine Saline and Alkaline > Hypersaline >...
ATCTTGACATCTATAGCAGGTGGGTTATTACCAGTAGGAATCAAAATACTAGAAGTAGCAGCTATTATACCAACTACAACAACAGCACTACCGATAAACTGTTTTTTATGTTTTTTATACCATTTTTTGATTTCATCTTTATAAAAATATAGAAAACACATAAAACTTGTTATAAGCAAAATTAGAATAAGAATATTTTGAATCATTTATAAACCTAAAAAAAGAAAAAAGAGAGATTTTATTTTAATTATGATACACTAACAGTCCAATCTATTTGAAGTGTGTCACCAGATGTCATAGATGTACTTATACTATCATCATAGAACATCATAAGAGATGCACCATCAGCTGCACCACTAAGACATGCTTCCTCAATAGCCCAACTACCGCCAGCTGTAAAAGTAGCAGAAAACTCTACACTCTCACCGTCACCAGCTTGGGTAGAACTACAAGCCGCACCTGTTTCATAACTAGATAGACTACCTAGAGCTGTATCAGATGTTGCTTGACCACTACCAGTACCTATAGCCATAGTGATTATATCGTTACAAGTACCTGCGTCCAATGCATCTATAACCTCATCTAGCACAGCATCCTGTGTCTGATTATGTGTCCAATAGTCATCTATTAGATTGCCTTGTTTATCATAATGACGTACTCTCACGTTATCATCAAATTTTATTTTTTCATTCATATTATCATTAACTCCTTAAACATTTTATCTTTTTCTAAATCTTTTATAAGATTAATATGTATAGATTCATCCAGCTTCATAATTTTACCTGTTTTTATATTCTTGAATTTTCTCATATGTTTTTCACCATTTTAAAAAGATAAAGAAAAAAGATTAAAGAATGTTTAATCTTTATGGGTTAGTTATCTCCACTATTGCGTTATCGTCTACTGTGTCACAGCCCCAATACATCCAAACAGTTAATTCGGTTGCATTACATTGTCCATCATAGAACTCGTTGAATTTTGGTCTTTGACCCCATACTTCTGCCATAGCACGACTGGAATCAATGACATATGCTAGTTCATCTCCACCATCAGACGGGCTACTATCATCAGATACAGCTGCTCTTACTTCTATGACTTTAAGACCTGCGATACTGTTCAGATATCCATCATCGTTATATTTGAGTAATGGCATCTGTTGGAATGGATATGCACTGCCTCCACCGCCTTCTTTATAGTATAGATAGCTGGCTGCATATGGATGTATAAGCACATAGTCAGGGTTATATCCGTCACCGAGTAAATGTTGTCTTGCTTCTATGATTTGGTTGTATATATCTAAGCAGAACATGCAACAGTTTGAATCTAAGTCTCCTGAACTTGGTGTTGAACTCCAGCTACATCCAGTTGTAAGAGTTGTATTTGGTGTACTACCATTTAGTGCCTGCCATAACAATAAATCACGACCAGCTGCAAACCTGTTAGCCATCTCTATAGCTACAGCACCCATGACATCGCCTTTAGCTTGCCAATCAGCAAAATTAGCTATTTTGTCATAGTCACCATATTGTGCTACATTGATTGCTACATCATCAAAGGTGTTACTTGTTACACTTAGACAGTTGCTACAGTTAGTACTTGACATACTAGCTGAACGTTTAGTAACTGTTCGTATATTTACAGTATCACCATTACCAGCGGATAAATCAGTACCTATGACACATGCTTTACCAGATAGGTCTCCCATTTGGTATACACCACGAAGGATGATATCAACGAAATATTCGCTAGGCATCCATGCACCAGCACCACCAGAGCCATCATCACAATCTGTTAATTGATAAAAAGTTTTACTCATCTTACTTTCTCTCTCCTTTAAAGTTTCCAGGGGATGTTATTCTTCGTGTAAGGTCTTCATATCTCTCATGTGGAACGCCATATTTATCTTCTATCTTTTTAAGAAAGATTTCGTATTTGTTAGGCTCAGAAAGTTTTTCAGGTTGTTCTTTTTCTACTGTTGAACTTCCTTTCATTTCCTGCATGAGCTCGGTTCGTATTTTCTCACGTAATTCTTCAGCTTCTTTATTCTTTTCGAGTTTTTCAGCTTCCTCTACTTTTTCTCTTTCTTTAGCTATTTCTCTTTCGAGATTAGTTTTTTTAAGAGATTCAAGTTCAGCTTTTAACTCGTCTAGCGTCTTTTCTTCAGACATTATTTTTCTTCCTCCAATTTAGTTTTTTCTATTTCAACCATAAGTTTCATTCTTTCATATGCTTCATCATCTGCTACGTATTCATCATGTGATATCGTTATATCATTATTCAGTCCGATACCGATACCACAGCCATCCTGTGGGTTACATGCACCATGCACCACTACTGCTAGATGGTCGCCTTCAAGCTCTCGTGCTACATATCTTTTTTCTTTTGTTTCTTCGTTTTCTTCTATTTCACGATTCAACCATACACCAACAGATACGTTTGGTATATCACCTGCTTTGAAACGTGAACTCATATATCCCATAACTGCATCATGTTTAACAGTATCTTTATCGAATACAGGGGTCGCTGTTAGTTTTCCATCATCAAACTCTACATTTTTAAGAAAACCTACTATGTCCTCAACTGTCTCAGCGTTATGGTTAATATTTATCGGTTTACCTTCGAAACTCATAAAGGCTTTCTCTATTTCTTCACATGGAAAAAATACACCATTATATGTTCCATCACCGACAAGCATTGTACACCTATCAATTTTAAGCTCAGTCTCTTTTTTATCTGTTAATTCAAAGAAACAGTTTAGTTTAGCATTTAGATGAAGCATGATTCGTTCTTTTTTACTCATATTTTACCATCCTTTCTTTTTACGTTCATCCTCAAGTTCCTTCTCTATCCTCTTACGAGTGATACGTGGAACAAAATATTTTTCAGCATTACTCATACCATGACTACCTACTTCACCACTTTCACGTTGTTCTTTAGTGATTTTTTTGGATTCATTCCAAACATTAACATACCAGTCCTCAGGTTCACGATAATATTTTTCTATCATAGGCATAAGTTTTTCTTTATCATCCATCATATGTTTAAGAGCCCACATAAAAACCTGTCTATATGCAGTATCTTTATATAGAATCCATAACAAAAACTCTGATGTATCATTAATCATACGTGTCTGATATTTCTCAGATATATTATCAGTTATTTTTTCACGAAGTCTCATAATATACCTCATGACAGGATTACCACAGTCTTCCATTTCTTCATGGATAACCTTACTATTTTTGCCACCGCTATATTTTTTTATAAACCAGTTCATAGCGATACGCAGATACCATTTTTCTTTATCCGCAGGTACTATATCAAGACCCATGTTTTTATTCCTTCTCTATATCTTCAACTATATCATCTGGAAGTTTTTTACGTAACAATTTAAATGTTTTTATAGCTGCACTCTCCAATCCATCAGTACGATGCATAAGCTGTTCATCCATGCCTTTCATACCTATCTCCAGTTCTCTTCTATATTCCTGTAATCTTTTAATAGCATCTTTTCCATCAACTTCAACTATCAGGTTTCCACCGACTATCTGTTTAATTGTCTTGTTACGATTAGCTTTAAGGTCTTTAATCAGTTTGTTAATGTTTTTTATGGATTGCTCATGTTTATCACGTTGACCCTGTAGACCAGATACTTGTTTATTGGCATCTATCATTTCGAGAACAGGTCGCATATGTACATCTTTAATAACATTCATATATGTTACAACTCCGATAGACTTGCATGCATAAGTTCTATATTTTCTTTAGTTAGTTTTACTTCTCCATCATAATCATCTTTGACTATGTATGTGTCTTCCTCTAGCTTCTCTATAGTTGGACAGCATCGTGCCCTTCCACATAGTTTTATTACTTCACTCATTTTTTTCACCCATGACTAATTAGTTCCTCAACACTTTTATTAAATGTTTTCTGCATCTCCTGTTTAACTTCATATATCGCAGGTCGCAGAAAAGGTCTAACTCCAACTATTTTAGCAGGGAGAGGTGCTTGTACAGAACCTATTGGAGTTGTAAGACTACCATATTCGTTAAAGACAGCATGTTTAGCATTTGCACCAAGTACAAAACCACCAGGTACTGTATGACTATAAATAGAATTTTTTAGTTCACCTGTCGCCAAGGGTGCATAGTTTTCAGCATATAGCTTAGCTATTCTAGCGGCTTCTTCCATTGTGTTATCAACAGCATCCTTAACACTAAGTTTTTTAAGTTTACCAAGAATACTGTTCATTCCTATCATTTCAAGAGCTATCATTTTTTCCTATCAAATCTAAAACGGCAATTATGACAACATAAAGTATCGCTTTCTAGATACTTAAATGTTTTATGACAACGTGGGCAAGAAGCAAAAATCATTTTTTCTTTTTCTCCATAGCTTCACGAATCCTTTGTTCCTGAAGTTCTTCCTCAATCTTGCCCTTAAGCTTAGTCTTCTCAATCATCTCAAGCTCAGTACGAGTTAAAAAAGGGCGATACTCTGTTTCTTTACTCTCACGTTTTTTTACAGGCTGTGGTTCAACGTTGGGGTCTGACACTTTTGGAGAATCTTTTATAACAGGTTCTATTTTTTTGTCAGGCTCAAGATTAATAATACCCTGATTAAGCATACGTCTAGCCTCACCAGTATCAATAATACTAGCATTAGCCGCCTGTGTAGCACTATAGCTACGTGTTTGAAGTATTTTAGCCTCAGAGAGTTCATCTACAAAAATAGGATTCCATACTATTTCATAATCCCATGTTTTGTTATAACTACGGAAAAGTTCCTTATATATGCCCTCAATAATCGGTGTAAAAACAAGTTTCTGGATATTCTCTATATCGCTATAATAAGCAGATGTACCAACCTCAGAACCTGTAACATTACCAAGCTCACTACCTGTAAGCATATGTTTAGGCATCTCAAGAGCAGCTGCTATATTAGTATAGAAATATTCATAGAAAGGTGTTGGGTCGATACGTGTAGGGTTAACAACAGATACTTTTACTTTTTCATCATGTATAAGATAATCAGGATGTTTCTTTACCTGGTTCTTAGTCTCAGTTTCATCCTCAGGTGTCATACCATCAATCTCTATGTCATACATACCACGACCATACCAGTTAAGAAGTTCACCAGAACTTACATCAGCGTTCATCTTACTATTAAGTACATTCCAAAGAATTTTAACAGTGCTAATACCAAAATAACTAAAAGGAAGTTTATCAATACGTACAACTTCAAGCCTGCTAGGATGTATAAACTGTTCATCCATGTTACCACGATGATAAACAGGATAAAGAGTATTATCGTTATCGTTATCAGGATTCTTTTTACGTTCCTTAATATTCTCAGAATTAATAAGTTCCAGGTCTATAAGTTTTTTACGAGAAGTTATTTTACTCATGCTACTCGTGTTACTATTCTCATTATAGATTTTTTCTATAAAACCAGTACCATAAATATTAGCAGAGACACCAGCCTGAAACAATAATGCAGGAAACATGGTCTTTTTATCAAAGGCTTTAACTATTTTATAGTTTCTATCAGATAAAATATTGCCATCGTTATCTTTTATAAGAAACCAGTTTTTAAAAGTATCACGATTTTTCTTAAAAATAGCTTTACGGATAAGAGGCTCACTAACCACTATCTTACGAAGCAGTTCGAGATTAACACCTTTAACAAGGTCACTATTACGATACTCGTTGTTACTACCTATCCTTTTGACTTTACTATTTGAACTACCATCATCTGATGCAGACAATCCCCAAATGTATTTTTCACCAACATCTCTTATAATTTCACGTAAAGTAGTCATATATTACCTACCAACTCCCACCAGATATAAACACGTTCTTACGCCAGGGATTAAACTCAGTAAATGCATATCTCATAGCATCCAACGCATGGTCATTCTTCTTCATCGGCTTCTCAGTCTCATTCCCAAGAGCACTACGTTTATCATACTGGTAAGATTCAATTTCAGTTAAAAGATTTTTACAATCTTTATGGATATGGATAATATCATTAGCAAAAAAACTTTTACATTTCGCTATTCCTTTATCTATATCATTATCAGCTTCATAAACCCTAAGACGCTGGGTATTAGCCTTGTTATACCAATCAGCAGATGCAGGGTCTACAAAGATTTTTTTAAACTTATATTTTTCATTCCATGATTTCATTTCTTCAACAGTCACATCAGTAGTCTTCTCAGTATCATAATACTCATCAACTATATATGCCTGGTTATCAAAGGTTATAGCAATCGCAAGCATAGCAGTAGGATTAGTATAGCCGACATCCACACCAGCGATATAATACCTAATATCTTCATTATCAGGCGTTCTGTTAGTGACATGTTTATCAAAATCGAAATCTTTATATACCATACCTATGAAACTACCCCATTCGCCTTCAAGATAACGCCTGGCATATTCAAAATCATAAGTACGATACAAATTATCAATATAATCTTTAGGGAGGTGAGTGTTATCACGAGTAATGGTATGAACCTTGTAATAATCATCATTTGGATGGTCAAAGAAACTTTGATACACCCAGTTCATCTTCCCGGCAGGGTTACCAGCCATAGCACCAAACCTATGAGTTGTTCCATCAGGTTTTCTAATATTTTTTCCACGAAGACGCCCCTGTAACATGAGAAAGACATCCCTGTCAATATCTACAGGTTCATCAAGTATAAAGAAATCAAGATTCAAACTTTTAAATTTAGAAGGATTATCGCAGCTACGAAACAATATCTCAGACCCATTATAAAAACGATAGCTCATAGTGGAAGGTCTCCATTGACCCTCAAGCTTTAAATCAATATCGTTTTTATCGAGAGTGTTCTGGTATTCATCCATCTCATTCAGGAATGTACGAACAACCGTATCACGAAGCATTGGAACTGTTTGTGCACCGAAAAAACCGAATACCTTTGGATTATTGATACATGTCTGAGCAGCCACATGACACATAAGAAATGTTTTTCCAGCACCAAAAGCACCAGAATAAAGAACATATTTATATCGTTTCACTGCATCTAAAACTTGTTGTTGTTTCGGAAGAAACACTCTGGGGATTGGAAACTTTTTTATAGAAACCATGTAAAAATGATTAACGAATTCGTTAAGTTAATGAAGTTGCCCACCCTTTCCCGAGTTAGCTTCACACTACCTACTTCACTAATTAATTAATATATAGGTCGCTTTCAGAAACTACTATATAAACTTTTCGGTATTTATGAGAATTGGCGTTTAAAACCTATACGACTGATTTCCCTGCAATAATCATAATGTGTTTTACCTATACTACGCTTATAACGCATACGATATTTATCCATATCACGCTTAACTATAATAGCACATTCTTTACAATACTTCTGATTATTAGTTTTCCGTTCAACTTCACACTTGCATCTCTTACATTTCATAAAAATCACTTGTTTTAAATACTTTCACCGAATGGTGAAACTTTCGTTATATAAAGAAAAGAAAAAAATTATCCCTCATAAAGTTTATCATTAATAAAAGTTCTACCATTAATAATGATAGGGGTATAATAAACAAAGCTACCATTACCGAAAAGATAGAAATACATGAACTGATGAACCCAACTATTAGGCTTACTACGCAACCATTCAGGATTTTTGTTACACATGCATCCAACAGAAACACCCTGCTTTGGAAGTCTATTCACAGGACTATGCATGGTATGAATCTGATTTGTATGTACATGCCAATTGAATATCTGTTTTCCATAGATAGACACATTTTTATGAGCATGAAACTTGTTCCAATAATGACCATGTATAAAATTCATCTCACCAAGAGACAAACACTCATTATAAGGAACTATCTTATAATCTGACAGGTCAAGATTATTCTCAACTTCTATAAAACCCTCATACTGGGGAGAGCTCTCAATAAGACGGTCAACACGATACTCATGGTTACCTATCATAAAATATTTTTCTTTAATATGCTCGAAATTATCAAGATACTCACGCTGGAACTGTTTATAATCACGAGACAGCCTCTTACCCTCAACTAGCTTAGGTTTTTTACTATTGAAACTACTGATACATCCCATGTCCATCTGGTCACCTGCAAGTATAAGGATGTCAGGGTCAAAATCATCCATGAAATCAAATAATATGTGTCTACAGGTCAAATCATCATCAGGAAAGTGTATATCACCAACAGTTATACCACGTTTCACAGGCTTATTATCACTAAACTTAAAAAGTTTACAATAAAAACGTGCTTCCTGATTAGATATATTAGCCTTTTCCGCCAGCCTGTCACGACCAATATTTGGTTCAGCCATGATTATTTCCTTAATATAGTTAGGTATATTCATTCTTTCACTTCCTCAAAACAGCTACCACAATCCACACACTGCCAGTAACTCCTGAAATTCCAGAGGTCACGCAACAAGACCATGTTACCATAACAGATAGGACATATACGCTGTTTCACAAACATCACTCTCTCTCAATATTTAAAGGATTATACATCTCCCTATACAAACAACCATAAACTTTATCAAAATAATGACAGCCATAACAAGTCTCTTTCAACATTTTTTTACCACCAACACGAGGACAAGACACAAACAAAGAATCATAAAAATTATTCATATCATACCACGACTCCTATACTCATCCTCAATAGCTTCCTCAGACTTAACATTGTCCTCAACGACTTTTTTACCATCAAATTTGATACCTAGGCGTTCAGCAACAATATTACAAAACATGTTAGAAGCCTTAGTAAAACGTTCAAAGGATTCCAAAACATTAAATACATCATTGTTAACCTGGATGAAATCATCACGAGGTACGAGACCTAGCCATCTATACAATTTATTCCTCAACCTGTCTCTCAAAAATCTCCAACTCCTCTTCATCAAAATCATTAATCAGTTTAAACCTAATATGACCATGCTTATCAGTAATAGCAACATAACCAGCAGCCAAAAGGTCATTACACAATTTTTTCAATCTCTCCAACTCCGCTTTATTTATATAACCACATCCATATTTACACTGAACCAAACCGACACGACAACACAGACCAGAGCAATCCTGTTTTATAACCACCAAATCAGCAGCACCCTTAGAGCCAGCAGACCTGACCACAAAAAAACCCAACTCTTCGAAGAATTTTTTTACACGATGCTCGAAATTACGACCACGATTATAGTTTTTATTAACCAAACTGCACAGACACCTCTTCCTCTTCGACAGGTTCATCTTTCTCCTCTTCAGCCTTAATAGCTTTTTTATAGAAATTATCCACCTGTTTCTTAATCTTCAAAAATTCAGGTGCATTACGGAAATAACTATCAATAGCCTTAATACGATACTGTTCATATTTACCATTAATGCTCATACTATTAAGGTTCTCAAGATGAGAAATCCCATCAGAAACAATTTTTTTAACATATTCAGTTATTTCTTCATCATCCCAAATTTCTTTTTCACGTTTATATTTATTTTCAGTCATCCATATCACCTATTTATTATACTTCCATTTATACAAAGCCCTCGCATGCCTGAACACATCAACCAGCTCAAGACACTCATCACGAGAAAAAAACTTTTCCACGACACCATCCCTCTTAAAACAGACAACACCAGCACCACCATCCACAACAGCACCAGTCATCTGCTCATACATCCAAAGATAAATAGCTACCTGGACAGGGTACATATCATAAACACGTTTAGATGTCTTCCAATCAAGAACCATAAGCCTACCATCAACCATGCCAACATAATCACAAGTACCAGCAGACATAAGCTCATCGGAAACCAAACGTTTCTCCAAAAAAATAGGAATCAGCTCATGTGACTTCTCCCACTTCTTAAAATGTTCAAAGACACTAGACATCTCACTATTATCCAGCCAGACATTCTTATCCTCCAGCCGGTTCTGAATCTCTTTATGGACACGAGTACCAAAACTAGCCCTGTCATCACGATAATTAATACACCACTCATACCCATGTTTCGCATACCACCTATAAAACTCAGGTTTCGCAACTATATCCAGGACACGAGTAACCCTGACATAATGTTTACCATCAATCTCATAAGTATTCTTATTAACCTTAATCTTTTCTGTAATCGAGCAACACCTCCTCAACTATATCCAAAACCTGTAAATGATTCTTAGTCCAAGTAAGACTCTGATTCCAACGAACATCCTTATCAGAAACAACATCAACACCATAACCAGCCTGTTTATCATGCACAATCTCAACTTTTAACATATTATCGTCTCCGTGCCATATACAATTTTTCCACAATGACATCTTATTGTTCCAACATAACCAAGTATTATTGGAAGCCTAAAATGACAAACTGGGCATACTTCAACCTCTGGCTCATATACCATATTTTACCAACCTCTCTTATCCACAAACCTTTTAATATAATCCTCTTTTTTATCAGGATGATTACGCATAACATGACGAGTACAACAACCACCACGATGCAACCTATTACCACAATAAGGACAACTAACACGAGACATGACTAAACATCAACTCCAAATCTTCTATTAATAATTTCACAAGCAATCTCTTTAATAATAAGATTCTCCCTTTTAGCCTTTCCTTCCTCAAAAGGTGTAGAAAGAGAGGTTATATCCTCAATGAGTTTCTCTCGTAATGTTTCAATGTCTTTACCACATACCGCACAATCCACGCTTCCACACTTCATACATGGATTCGAATGTCCTTTCAAACTCCATTCTTTATTTTTATTCATTTGCTTCAATCTCCAAATATCTTTCGTATTGGTAAAACAGATAAAGAGGGAAAAGCGAAATAAAAAGACCACCCAAGAGGAATGTTATAAAAAAAACCATTATAAATGCTGGTTCAGGTATTCCTATCAACATAGCAATTGTTAATGAACAGCCATATCCTATTATTACTGATACTAATTCTTTTTGCCAAAAACGTAGTGTTGAAAACCATCTACTAAACAGATATTTTATAAAACTCATTCCATGTCCTCCAAATTAAAGAAATGTTTAATCCAATTAATATGCAAATTGTAACAAGCAATAAGAATAAAATCAGGCGGGCTTCCTTTTTGCAATCCTACAATCCTTTGCTGATAATCATTTATCCATTCACGAGCAACCTGACGAAGTTCATTTCCATCTAATATTATTGCTTCTCTATTAACTACTGGAATAGTTAATTGATGAACCCCATCACCTGTTATATATTTTGTCTCCATATCATTCAAAGTTTTAAGTTTATTCATTACCAAACCCCCGTAATAACATATCTTTCTTCAAACTTTCTATGACACGATTTACATAAATTAATATTTAGTTTACCTTGTATTTTGACAAACATACTACCATCATAATAATACGAATACGCAGGTTTCTCACCACATTGTTCACACTTGGTTCTTTTCGCTTTTTTCTCTCTTTTTATTTGTTTTTCTCTAAATAAGGCATATCTTTTTTCTATTCGTTTTTTTTCTTTATTTTCAAGCTTTTCAAAAATATTCATTATATCACCCCCAAACCACGAAACAACGCAGCAAGAATCATACCGGCAACACAACCGAAAAGAATAGCAAGACAATAATTAATCCAAAAATCATCATGCATCTATATCAACCCAAACACGCCATCATTCAAAAAGAAAGCCTCAAGCAATGCTAAATTAGTAATAATCCAGATGAAAAAAACGAAACCACAACCACAAACTTTCCATCCTATGTTTATAACATCACCATAAATACTATAGAACAACATGAAAAAACAAAGCTGTAACATACCAAATAATCCTAATATACATATCATTATTCCTATCTCAACAAACATCATAAACCACTCCTCTTCTCAAAAAAAGATTTCTCCTTTGATTTAAAAGGAAAATATAAATCATCACCATAAGTATTATGACGACACTTATCACACTTATCAGGATAATCACAACAATCAGCCCTGAAAGTCCTTCCAATATATTTACAATCAACAAGAATACCAACAGACACAACTAATACCCCCAATTCCTATCAAGCACACCCTGCAACACCTTACGGTCAAACTCCTCACCAAGCCAGCCAAACAAATCCCTGAAAATTTCAGGAGACACACTATCACGTGGATGCAAACAACCCAAATCCAGCCAGAACCAATCCTGATATGGATGACAGGCAATATAACTACCAACCCTATCCTCCCAGTCCTGCAACATCTTATCACAGCCCACAGACTCTCTAAACCACTTAGAACGGCAAATCTCAGCATGGTTACGAGTAAGAAACAAAAACCTGGCGTTAAAAACCACAAAAAGCCAATCCAGGAAACCCTCTAAATCAACAACACTACGCCAACGAATCTCCTTAAAACCAACAACCCTGTCATCAAAATCCTTAGCACACAAACGCCACAAAAAATCCTGACAGGCAGCCTTCAACTCAGGAACACTAGAAACCTGAAACCAGCTATTACGACTATCGACAGGCATATTATTACTCCTGAAACTATCAATACTACTATACCAAGATTTATAAAAACCCATCAAATCAAGACAGGCATTCATATTCTCACCACAAATACAAAAACCAGGAATACTATTAAGAACACCCTGCACAAGCGTACTCCCAGACCTGCCACAAGTCACAACAAACAAAAAAGACCTGTCGTTACTATCTCTCTCAGCTAGACCAGAACGTTCCTGCATAAAAGACTTAATGCAGAACAAGTATATAAAGCTTTCGGTTTTATATAAAGACCTGGAAATACCTGAAAAAAACATGTCAGCAACGAACCAGGCGTATTTCCCACTTCTTTACATTATTGTTGTTCAAAAATTTGTTACTGATATGGGGAAAGTATGTTTAGTGTTGCTGGTAAATCTTTCATACTATATAAACCTTTCGCAAAGTTTATATACCAGCAACGAATAACGTCAAAAACGCATTAATATACAAACTTTTTAAAACCTGCTAAATTAACACCTGTTAACACAAAAAAAGAGCTAACCGTTGCTGAATCGTTGCTAAAACAAAGCCAAAAAAACATCCCAAAAAACCCATATTTTTCGATAGTGGATTTTACGCTAACCCCAAGCATGTTATTGTTTATCATGCTACTTTTTGACGTGGTGGGGGTTGTCATGGTATGTGTTAGCATGGTACATGGCGAAGGGTTTATATAGTATGAGATGTTCATGGTTTATATAGTTATCGCCGCCATGTGAATAGTTAACATGATACATACTAACACTTATAATATATAACAGTATGCTAAACGTTATCATGGTAAAATATAACATGGTCGC
>Ga0180432_10007976_pt1 | contig 13328 bp, 10 predicted proteins | sample SS_ome_10_FD_132414 | JGI IMG/M metagenome (GOLD analysis project Ga0180432, IMG submission 132414) | Hypersaline lake sediment archaeal communities from the Salton Sea, California, USA - SS_1_MS_2 metaG | ecosystem: Environmental > Aquatic > Non-marine Saline and Alkaline > Hypersaline >...
ATCAGCCGGCGGATGGCGGCCAGTGAATGATCGTAGTTGAGGAAAGGCTCTCCCATGCCCATCAACACCACGTTGGTGAGCCGTTCCTCCTCAGAGTGTAGGATGCGGGCGAAGTGGAGCACTTGGGCGACGATCTCCCCGGCGGTGAGGTCGCGGCGGAAGCCCATCTGCCCGGTGGCGCAGAAGGCGCAGCCCAGAGCACAGCCGACCTGGGTGGAGATGCAGACGGTGCGTCTGCGTTCGTAGCGCATCAACACCGCCTCGACCGTCTCACCGTCCGCCAGACCCAGCAGGTCTTTTCGGGTTCTCCCGTCCACCGCCTGTATCGTGTCCACCGGCTCTAGAACCCCGATAGATGTCTCGGCTGCCAGCTTCTCGCGCAGCGCTTGAGGGAGGTTGCTCATCCGGTCGAAGTCGGTTTCCAGGTGGACGTACAGCCATTCCCAGAGTTGTTGGGCGCGATAAGCCGGCTCACCCCAGCCCACGAGCATGGACTGGAGGGCGGTGAGATCGAGGTTGTAGAGACAAGTTGTGAGGGGCGAGTTGCGGGTTGCGGACTCCATCACATATCTCTCAGTGCCTGGGTCAACTCCCCGATGTCTGTGCAGACCAGGTCTGGCTTGATCGCCGAGGCGGCCAGGTCGGCCTCGTTGGCCAGCCCCGAAAGCACCAAAATGGTGGTCAGACCGGCTCGTATGCCCCCGGCGATGTCCGTGTCGATCCGATCCCCGATCACGATAGTGGTCTCGGGCCGCGACCCCATCCGCCGCATGGCTTCCTCGTACATCCAGGGCTCTGGCTTGCCGACGACGACGGGCGCCACGCCGGTGGTGGTCTCCAGTGCTGCTAGCTGCGCGCCATTGCCAGGCGCCGGTCCTCGCTCAGTGGGGTAGCTGGTGTCGGGGTTGGTCCCGATGAAGCTTGCTCCGGCGTGGATGAGCAACGCCGCTGTCGTTAACTTGTTCCATGTCAATTGGCGGTCCCAGCCGACGACGACATGCTCGGCTCCATCGTCTGTCAGTACGAAGCCTTGCTGTTTCAGCGCCCCCCGTACCCCATCTTCGCCGATGGCGTAGACGCGCGTCCCTGGCGGGGCCAGATTGGCCAGGTAAGTAGCGGCGGCCTGGGATGACGTCAGGATACGTTCGGCTGGGACTTCGACGCCGAAGCGGGCCAGTTTGGCCACGTACTGTTCTGGCAGCCGGCTTGAGTTGTTGGTGGCCAGGACGAAGGTGAGGCGATGCTGGCGCAAGGCAGCGAAGAAGTCCTGCAGGCCATCCATCGGCTTGTCGCCGTGCCACAGTACCCCGTCCATGTCGATGATCAAGTGGCTTCTCTCTAACTTATCCCATATGGAGGCCGGGGGGGCGTGTGGTTCTCCTTTCGATGTGGGGCGCGTTTCTAAGGACGCAGCGTCGCGCCCCCGTGTGGACTTGAACCTTCTGGCTTTCGCGTAATCGGCGGGGGTGTCTATGTCGGCCAGCATGTCCGGGTCGGCGATCTCGACGGTGGCGACGTCCTTTGCGTGGCGATCGATCAAGCTGCGTCCTCCCTCGTCCCCACGGATCGCGGCCAGTTCGGGGAACAGGCGGTGGGAAAACAGAACCGGTGTGCTTCGCTGCCCGGCACAGGTAGGGTGGACGATGAGAGCTTCCGTCTTCTCGAAACAGTCCACCAAGTTCTGCACCAGGTCAGGTGTGATCAGGGGTTGGTCGCACTGCAGGAAGACCGCTGCCCTGGTTTCGGGAGGCAGCGCGGTGAGCCCTGTCTCCACTGAAGTGCTCAGCCCTCTTTCCCAGCGCCAGTTCATCACCGCCTGCACGGGACGTGTGTCCAATGTCGCGCCAGCGGCCTCTGCCTGGCAGCCCAGTACGGCGATCACGGGATGTAGCCCGGCAGCCAGCGCTATGTCGGCGACGTGTGCCAGGAGGGGCGTCCCGTTCCAATCGAGAAGTTGTTTGGGACCGCCAAAACGGGTGGAAGCCCCTGCAGCCAGGATGACGGCGGCGATCTGTCTCACGATGTTTTTACCTCCAGGTCGACTCTCATACCTCGAACGCGCGTGAGGTATTCTAACCCAAGTCGTGCGTATGTGCAATGGCTTGCCACCTGTATCACCCTCGGCTATAATGCGCCTGTCGTGTCCGCTTTGCCAAGCAAGAGAGATAGTGATGAAGCTTTCGGTGATCATGCCGGTCTATAACGAAGTCGGGACCATTGCTGAGATTGTGAAGCGTGTGCGAGCTGTGCCTCATGCGGTTCCGGTGGGCTATGGGCCAGCTCAGGGTGACATTGTTGAGTTTGAGCGAGAGCTTGTGATTGTGGACGATGGTTCGGTGGATGGTACGCGTGAGTATCTGCGTACGTTGCAGGGTGAACCAGATGTGCTGGTCGTGTTCCACGAGCGTAACCAGGGCAAGGGCGCGGCCGTGCGCACTGGGCTTCAGCACGCTGGTGGAGATGTATTGGTGATTCAGGACGCGGACCTGGAATATGACCCACGGGATTACCCGGCGCTTCTGCAGCCTATCCTCGAGGGTCGCGCTCAGGTGGTCTATGGCTCGCGCTTTCGTGGTGGCCCCACCCGGACGATGTTCTTCTGGCACATGATCGGCAATCGCTTCCTCACCTTGGTCACCAACATGTTGTATGACACCATTCTCAGTGATATGGAGACCGGCTATAAGGTCTTCACCCGAGAGGTGGGTGAGCAGCTTCGCCTTCGAGCGGCTGGCTGGGGGTTCGACCCTGAGATCACGGCCCAGATTCTCAAGCGAGGGTACCGTATCTACGAGGTGCCCATCTCCTATGCCGGGCGGGAGTTTGAGGATGGGAAGAAGATCAGTTGGTGTGATGGCCTGACTGTGTTGTGGACGTTGATCAAGTATCGCTTCGTCGCGTGAGAGGTTGCTGGCCCAGGGCTGGGCGACGTCCTGAGCCGGGTGAGGGTCTCTCGCTTGTGCGATGGCCGATCGTCGGAAACCATCTTAGCCATCGAATCCTGGAGACCGAGGGTCGCGCCCCCCCTCTATCCCCCCCGCTTGCGGGGGGGAGGTCGGCCTCTTCTCGGCGTGTCTGGCGTTGGGGGGGGGATCGCTGGGCGCTGGTGGTTCTTTTGTTGCTGGCTTGGACGCTGCGGTTGTCCCCTGCCTTGGAAAATCGTCTCCACGCCGATGAGGCCCTGTACGGTTATTGGGGGCTTCTGATCGCCCGAGGGGAGGATCCCTGGCTCGCGGCGGCGCTGGTTGACAAACCGCCTCTGGTGCCTTATTTGGTGGCCAGCTCTCAGGCGCTCTTGGGCCGATCTCGCGGCGGCGCGGAGTTGGCTGTCCGCTGGCCGGGTCTGACCCTGGGCCTGTTGACGGTCCCGTTAGTTGCTGCCTTGGCTTATTCTCTCTATTGTGATCGATGGGTTGCGCTGACGGCCGCCGTGGCTACAGCCTTCTCGCCCTTTGCTATTCTCTTCTCGGCCACCGCTTTTACTGACACGCCCATGTTAGGATTGGGACTGGCAGCCTGCTTGGCGGCGGCCCGGAGGTGGCCGGGATGGGCGGGTTTGCTGGCCGGTCTGTCCTTTGCGGCCAAGCCGACCGGGCTGGTCTTCCTGCCGCTGGCTCTGGGAGCGAGCCTGATTCGAACCTCAAATGCCAGGGGCAGCATGTGCCACGGCAGCATGTGCCATCTTCCTCCCCACCGGGGGGGGCTGGGCAGGGCTTGTGTATCGCTCGTCGTCTGCTTCTCATTGGTGGTCGCGCTTGTGTTTGCCTGGAATGCGGTCCGCATCGGATGGGGAGGAGAGAGTTTCTGGCGCATAGGTGTCACCAGGTATGGTGGGGTGCGCCTGATCTGGCCGCAGGAGCTGTGGCCGCGATTGTGTGAGTGGGTGGGTGTGATGCGTTACCTCTTCGTCTCTCCTGTGGTGAACGGCGTGCTGATGCTTGGCCTGCCCGTTCTGGTGTGGCGTGCTCTACCGGCGGCTTGTTCGACCCGCTATCGCTGGGTGCCGGCTTCTGCTGCGGACGTTCTGTTCTTCTCCTTCTGCCTGATCTACGTTCTGGTTCATTGGCTCTGGGCGTTCCCTATATGGGATCGTTATCTGCTCCCACTGGCTCCTTTGCTCGCCATCTCTCTGGGACGTATTTTCTCTCTTTTAGTGCCCTTTCTCCATCTCATCGCTGCTCGCTTTCGTTGTTGCACGCAGCTCATCTGGCGACTGCCGCCGTGTCTCACCCGCCAGTTCACTCCCTCTGGAAGGGAAGTGACGGCCATCTCTTGGCCGAACGCCAGGCTCGCCCCTCTCATCGTTGCGGGCAGCTTTATTGCCCGGCTCACTCTTCTCGCCTCTTTGATCCTGCTCTTGTTGACCCCTGCCTGGCACGCCGGTCGCAGTCGGTATCCTGTCGGCGGTGACCACGGCGCTTACGATGGTATTGACGCGGTCGCCTCGTTTCTGCGTGAACTGCCTGAGGGTGCTGTGGTCTACCATCATTGGCTGGGTTGGCATTACAGCTATTACCTGTTTGACGCTCCTGTCTACCTGGCTTACTGGCCTACCCCGGCCTGGCTGGCGAGGGATGTGCAGGTCTTTGGGGCGACCGATCCTCGCTACGTGACGTTCCCATCTTGGGAGTCTAGTGTCCGGGTGGAGTGGGCGCTGGCCGGCGTGGGATATGGCCTGACCCCGGTGTCGACCACGATCCGCCGTGACGGCACAATCTCGTTTATCATTTATCGCATTCTGCCGTTGAGGGATCGATGAGCCGGCGCACCCCTAATCCGCTTCCCCGCTCTGCCGGTTCGTCATCTCATCGTGCCGGTGCCTCTGTGACACATCCCCTCATATCCTGGACTTCTTGGGATCTCGTGGCCGTTGCGCTGTTGTGGGGATTGGTGGTGGCCTGCTTCTGGAAGATCGCATTGGCGGGTCGTGTGTTGGCGGGTGGTGACGTCTTCACCTATTTCTATCCCTACTGGGCGGAGGCGACGCGGGCGATTCGGGCTGGGCGGTTGCCGCTCTGGAACCCATATCTCTTCATGGGGGCTCCCTTTCTGGCCAATAGCCAGGTGGGGGTCTTCTACCCTCTTAATTGGCTGCTGTGGTTGCTCCTGCCCGCTCATCGTTCTGTCCATCTCACCATTGTGTTGCATCTGTGCCTGGCAGCCCTCAATGCCTATGTGTGGGGACGCACCTCGTTGCGCTTAGGACGGGTCGGCGCGTGGACGGTTGGACTCGTGTTCGCCCTGGGGGGATACATGGGGGCCCAGGTGGAGCATATCAACCAGTTACAGGGGCTGGCCTGGCTCCCGCTTCTGTTGTTGTTATGGGACAGAAGCGTTGCCTCAGGTGATGGGCCGAGATGGAGGATCGGTGCCCTCGGCATGGCCGTCGTTATAAGTCTGGTGCTTTTGGCTGGCCACACCCAGACCGCCTTCGTCTCGCTGGTTGGGCTGGCTGCCTATGGAATGGGATCGCCGCTCGTACGTAGATTGCGCTGGCGCGAGGGGGACTTCTTTCTGCGTAGAGGGAGGCGCGTGTCGGGCGGCCAATTGCCCCGGTTGCCCGGCTCATTGGCGCGGCGGGCCGGCATTCTGGTCGCATCAGTGATCCTTGCGGCCATGGTGGCGGCGGTGCAGTTGCTCCCTACGTGGGAGCTTGCGCGCCTATCCGTGCGTGCCCAGGGGCTGCCGTTTCATGAGCGGGTCTCTTTTTCTCTCTCCCCCGTTTATCTGGCTCGCGCCTTGTTGCCTCGATTGGGGGAGCCTGTGCCCCCCGAGCACATCGAGCACGTCGCCTACGTCGGCGTTGCCGGCCTGGCCCTGGCCTTTGTCGCCCTTCTCGATTCTCGATTCTCGACCCTCGAACCTCAACGTCCAACCGCCAAGGTCCAACCGCCAACGCCCAACCTCCAGTCCTCAGTCCTGCTCCTGGCATTGGGCCTTTTCTTCTCCCTCGGTCTGTACAACCCTCTTTATCTTCTGCTGGCTCGGTTCGTTCCCGGCTTTGCTCACTTCCGCGTGCCTGCTCGCTGGCTGGCGCTCTACGCCGTAGGTATGGCGGCGTTGGCCGGGTGGGGGGCTGACATATTATGGTACCGCCCTGAACGTGTTGCCCGGTGCGTCCTTCTCCGCAGGGAGGGACGTGCGGGTACTCTTTCCCCCTCCGATGGGAGATCCGAGGGGAGACTGAGGCCGAGAGGAGCGCTTCTTTTTGCCTTCCTTTTCCTCGCGCTGATTGGATGGGCGCTGCTTGGTGTGTATGTCGGAGAGCGTGCCCGTGTGGGCTGGCCGACCGTCGCCGGGTGGGTGATCGGGGCCGGTTTAACGGTGGGATGGCTTGTCATAGGTGCGCGCGCGCCGCGTCTGGCTGCGGTCGGACTGTTGGCGCTCCTGGTTGTGGAGCTCTTCGCCGCCGGTTCCGCCCTTCCCTATAGCCGAGCGACCGCGCCTCAAGCGTTCGTCAGCCTGCGCCCGGCCATCGCTCATCTTCTGGCTTCCTCCCCATCCTCTCATCTCCCCGCCCCCTCTCCGGGTGATGGGCCTGAGGACGGGTCTGGCCGAGATGAGGGTGTGCCCTCTCGCTTCCTCAGCATGTCTGACATTACGTTCGATCCGGGCGATATGGCCGACATCTCTCTCATCTACGGGCCGCAGCTCTCGCCTGATGAGCTCTACGACTACGTGGTCGCCGCCAAGCACAAGGAAGTGCTCAGCCCCAACCTGATGTTGGCCTTTGGCGTTCCCGCCGTGGATGGCTATGATGGGGGAGTGTTGCCCCTGGCTCGCTACGTCGCGCTTCAACGCTTGTTCCTGGACGATAGGGTGTCCATGGACGGCCGCCTGCGCGAGAATTTGACCACTGTTCCCCATGGTCGATGGTTGAACCTGTTCAACGTTCGGCATATCATCACCGACAAGCTGCGCGATGCCTGGCTCGACGACGTGTTCTACGATCTTCAGTTTGGGGCCCGGCTGGCGCAGGGGGAGACGGCGGTGCTCGTCCACGTGCCGCCCTTACTACAAGAGGGACAGCTCTGCGACTCCTTCGTATATGAAGGGCAGCGCAGCGACTCCTTCGAGGCTACGGCGCTGGGCGTGGTCTCCTACCTGCATGAAGGCGCGGAACTGCCTCAGGGCACACTTGTCGGTGTGGTTGAGATCGGCTTCGGTGAGGAGTTCACCCGTACATTTGAACTGCGGGCGGGGGAGCACACCGCCGAAGGTTTGTACGGGCCCGACGTGGCCCATGCGCAGGCGGCGGTCGGCGGCCGCTTCTGGCCGGGCCATTCGGAGGGGAATGATTATGTGACCCGCCTGCGGTGGGATGAACCGGCCGCGCCGACCACTGTCGTCGTGCGGGCTGTCCCTCCGAGGGGGGAACTGGTCGTGCGTGGTGTGAGCCTGATAGATGAGCGCACCGGCGGGTTTCAGGCCCTCGTCCTGTCTGATAAGGGTCGCTTCCGGTTGGCTCACTCTGGCGACGTGAAGGTCTATCAGAATATGGAGGTGTTGCCTCGGGCCTTCGTCGTCTACAGATCGGTCGTGGCTGTCGATGATGAGGAAGTGCTGGACCTGATGCGCGACCCGGCGTTCGATCCGGCGACGGAGATTGTTCTGAGCCCAGTTGAGGGGCGGGGTTCTCGGTCGGTTGAAGAAGTCGAGGGCGTGGCGTTGGCGGATGCATCGCCAACTGAGTCGATACGGTCAGAGCCTTTATACATAAAATATGCCCCTGAACGTGTCGAGGTTGAGGTAGTCGCTCGATCGCCGGGATACCTTCTCCTGACCGATGCCTGGTACCCTGGCTGGGAGGCGACGGTGGATGGTGAGCCGGTGCCTGTACGTCGGGCCGATTTGCTTTTTCGTGCCGTCCGCTTGGATGCCGGACGTCACCGCGTCGTGTTTGTCTTTCGCCCGGCTAGCTTTCGCATCGGCGTGATTGTGAGTCTGACCGGGCTCATGAGTCTGGTCGTCGGTTTCGCATGGGGGCTTGCGTTGTCCAAAGCCAGACGCAGTGTTATAATGGGCATCGCGTCGGGCAGAAATTGACAGGAGGGGAAAGATGAATACAGTGAACCGGGTGTTGATCGTGATCCTGTTGTTGGTCGCTGTGGTGCTTTGCAGCGTCCTGCTGGTGGTGCCGGTGCAGGTGCTTGATGTGGTCGCACGGGAGGCGGCGGGGTGGGCGGAGTTACTCAATAGATTCGAGCCCTACAGTGTCGAGTGGTTTGTGCGGGTCTCGTTAGGGGTCCTCTTTGCCCTCACCCTGGACATCATCTTCGTTCTGCTCATCATCCTTGAGGTACGCCGACCCGCGGCCAAGGCCATCCGCGTCGAGCAGACCGCCGGCGGGGAGGTGTTGATCGGCGTTGCATCTATTGCCGATCGGTTGCGGTACGAGGTGGATCAGCTCTCCGGTGTCCTGCGCACCAAGCCCAAGGTCTCGGCCAAACGCCGTGGCGTCGTGGTCGAGTTAGACGTGGAGATGGCGGCCGAGATCGACGTGCCGGAGAAGGCCGAGCAGGTTGTGGAGGTGGCTCGGCAGGTGGTGGAGGAGAGGATGGGGCTGAAGTTGGCCAGCCCGCCCAAGGTGAACCTGCGTGTGGTCTCCTATCCCCGCGGCCCGCGAGTTCCTGCTGATCGGCCTGCCAGGCGGAAAGAGCCATCGTCCGATAGGCCAGCAGTCTCGCCGGAGGAATCGTAGGAGTTCTGGATTCTGGCGATTGGGATAGTCTCCTCTCTCGACCCATCTCCGCGTCGGGTGCTGGTGCTTCTTGTACGTTTGGCCAGTTTTTGGAACAGCTATTCTGAACTAGGTTCATCCTCAAGGACGAGAATGTGGTTGGATCGTCTGTACCTTGCAGGCATGCCGCCAACGGATGGTTTGTATCCGCGACGGCGGCGTTCCCAGTTATGTTCAGAGCGGTCAAAAAAAGGAGGTAATTATTCACCTCGTGCTCACAGCGGATGAAAATCCGCTGCTGAAGGCAGAATCAAACCCGTTCAGCCTCTGCAAAGCTGCTGGATTGTCATCCAGCAGGAGCAGGTGAATAATCACAAAAGGAGTTACGTTGATGCGCATCAAACAATCGCTTTGCTACCCGATATTAGAACCCTTGAGCCTGACTCTGGACGAGTTATTCGGGATTGCCGCCGAGATAGGCTTTGCTGCGGTCGAAATATGGCACCGAGGCGAGGATTTCCATGACGTCGTGAGGTTGGCCGGGAAGCACAATCTGGTCATCGCCAGTATGTGTGGCCATAATTCACTGGAGGACGGTTTGAACAAGCGCTCAAACCACGATCGCATCGAGGAAGAGTTGAGGTCCTCCATCGACCTTGCCGCCGCGCATGGCATTCCTGGCCTGATTTGCTTCAGTGGCAACCGGCAGCCGTACCAGGCGGAGTTGGAGGCCATTGAGGCTGTTGCCGATGGCTTGCGTCGCGTCGCTCCTTATGCCGAGCGGAAGGGGGTTAACCTGAATTTGGAGTTGTTGAATTCCAAGGTCGATCATCCTGGATATCAATGTGACCATACTGCCTGGGGTGTCGCTGTTTGCGAGCGAGTCAACAGCCCTCGCGTGAAGCTCTTGTACGATATCTATCATATGCAGATCATGGAGGGCGATGTGATCCGCACGATTCGGGAGAACGTCAAGTGGATCGGGCATTTCCACACCGCGGGCAATCCTGGCCGCAACGACATGGATGATACACAGGAATTGAACTACGCCGGCATCTGCAGGGCGATTGCCGGGACGGATTATGACCTGTACGTTGGGCATGAGTTTGTGCCCAAGGCGGATTTGGTCGAGGCCTTGCGGCGTGCTTTTGAACTTTGCGATCAGGCCGGATAGCAAACCCGATTCTGTGGCGGTGGTGATGTGAAAGAGGATTGTGCTGTCGGGGATGGAAACCTGAGTCTGATGGCCCAGTTGGAGAGTTTGCTTTTCGTGGCCGATGCCCCGATCTTCACCAGCCGCTTGGCCGAGGCGTTGGAGACCACGCCATGGCAGGTCGAGCAGGCGCTGACCGATCTGGAGGCCACCTATGCCGGTCGTGGCCTGCGTTTGCAGTGGGATGGTAATCGCGTGCAGCTTGTCACGGCACCGGAGGCTGCTTCCTATGTTGAGCGTTTCCTGGGCCTGGAGGCACGCACGCGCCTTTCGCGGGCCGCGTTGGAGGCGTTGGCCATCATCGCCTACCGCCAGCCGATCACTCGCCCCGAGATCGAGGCTATCCGGGGTGTCAGTTCCGACAGCGTCCTGCGCACGTTGTTGCGCGTTGGGTTGATTGAGGAAGTAGGGCGGGCGTCGACCGTCGGTCGTCCCATTCTCTATGGTACGACTTTCGAGTTCCTGCAACACTTCGGTTTACGGAGTCTGCACGAGTTGCCCGACCTGGAAGAGTCGCTGGCTGGCGAAGAGGCGTGATGGGAAGAGTTCTTCGCAAGCTTCTCTCCTATGCGGTCGCTGCCCTGCTGGTGCTGGCGGGGATGTTGCTTCGTTTAAAGGGGTCCGTGTTTCTGGCTGGGGCTCAGGACTCCCGCTCGTTCCAGGTTTGGCCTGATCGTAGGATTGGCGTTGCCTCGGGGTTGCTGGAGGATTCCACGCAGGAGGAAACTGCGCAGTTGTTTCCTTTTGGCGTCTGCCGTGCTTCCTCCGGTGAAGTCGTCCATGCGCGTACCTACCTCCATTTCCCCCTGGATGTGTTCCCACCGGGCACTGAGGTCAAGCGTGCCACTTTGTACGTCTACGTGGACGCTGGGTGGGGTGCAGGGGAGACAACGGTGGGGGCCTATCGTGTTGTTGAGTCGTGGCAAGCAGAGGGACGGTACGAGAGCTCGGCTACCTGGCCGGCGCTTTTCCCTGTGCCTGTCGCGGACACCGCGGTTCGTTGGGCCGAACGGGGGCTATTGCCCATCTCTTCCCGCCGGGTCCTTACTTCCATGCCGATGGCGCCCCCTGCGGGATCGCCGTCTACGTCGCCCATTCCTGTCGCCCGTGGGCATGCCCGACGCATACTCCATCTGATCTCGATGGATAAACGAGGTGTGTTTTCTCAATATTCCGAGGGATGCGATGCTGTAGCCGCGATTTCCAAGTCGCGCCGCGTCTTCTTCGATTCTCCGCTGCCCACGTCCACGCCTCCCGGTTCGCCATTAGCCACGCCTACAACGACGGCCACACCGGTGTCCACGTCCACGCCCACGTCTACGCCCACGCCCGGCCCCACACCCACCCTTGGTCCCACGCCCACGCTCTCCGCCTCCCCCTCTCCCTCTCCTACCTCCACCCCTGCTCCGCCACGCACTTCGCCCGTCGTGACGCTCGAACGGATGGAGGGGACCTGGCTTACGTGGGATGTCACCGCGTTGATGCGGGCCTGGATGGCGGGGGAGGTGCCTGACGACGGACTGGCGTTGGCATCTGCACCTGACCCCGATGCCGATCCTGAGACGGCGGGTAATCTGTTGGTGGCCCATTGGCTCGCCGCTGATGATCTCGAGACCAGCCCTTACATGATCGTCGACTTCGAGATCCGCCCCGTCACTCCTACGCCGACGACCGCGCCGATCCTTCCACCGGCGGGGAATTACGCTGGACGGGGAGTTGTGGGCTTGCTGCTCGCTGGGGCGGCGCTGCTGGTGCTGTGGCGGGTTGGGCGGCGGTTGTAGAAGCAGATCAGCATCAGAAGACCAGGCCCATGGTCCGAGGAGCGGAATCCGGCGGCCATTGGGTTATCATCTGTATATTATCACATTGGAGGTAGAAGATATGGCAATCGTTGATCTACGTAGCGACACGGTGACTCGTCCGACGCCGGAGATGCGCGAGGCGATGTACCGGGCGGAGGTGGGGGATGACGTCTACGGGGAGGATCCCACCGTCAACCGTCTGGAGGCGATGGCGGCGGAACGCTTGAGGAAGGAGGATGCCCTATTGGTGGTCAGCGGTACGATGGGGAACCTGGTGGCCCTCCTGACCCACTGTGGGCGGGGTGATGAGGTGATCTTGGGAGATCGCAGCCACACGTATCTCTTTGAGCAGGGCGGCATGGCAGCGCTGGGAGGTATCATGCCCTGCCCTATCCCCAATCGGCCCGATGGTACGCTCCGGTTGGAGGATATCGCCGGGGCGATCCGAGGAGACAATGTCCACTTTCCTCGCCCGCGGCTCGTGTGCCTGGAGAACACCCACAACACGTGTAACGGCACCCCGCTGACGGCGGCCTACACCACCAGGGTGGCCACCCTGGCCCATGCTCGCGGCCTGCGGGTCCATCTGGATGGGGCGCGCGTCTTCAACGCGGCCGTGGCCCTGGGGGTCGACGTGCGCGAGTTGGTGCAAGATGTGGATTCGGTGATGTTTTGCCTTTCGAAGGGACTGAGCGCACCGGTGGGGTCGCTCTTGTGTGGCGACGCCGACTTTATCGCTGAGGCACGACGGGCACGCAAAGTCGTCGGAGGCGCGATGCGGCAGGCCGGGATATTGGCAGCGGCGGGCGTCGTCGCGCTGGAGCGGATGACCGAGCGGTTGGCCGAGGATCACGAGCGAGCCAGACGGTTGGCCGAAGAGCTGGCCGAGATCCCCGGCGTCGAGGTCGCTCCCGTGGCGACCAATATCCTGTATTTCCGGTTGGCGGACGGCGTGCCCAAGACCTCGGAGGAGGTGGTGGCGGGACTGGCGGAGCGGGGCGTGCGCCTGTTGGGTCGGGTGGATGGACGCTTCCGGGCCGTGACCCACTGCTGGATCACCGACGAGGATATCGACATGGCCATCGAGGCGATGCGGACGGTGATGGGATGAGTGTTGAGTGTTGTTCCCCCTCGGGGGAGGTAGAGAGGACGACGGAGGGAGCGACGTTGGCATGAATGTAGCGATCGTTGGAGCTGGCTTTATGGGGACGGCGACTGCCTATCCCCTGACTGACAATGGTCACGCGGTGCGGTTGGTAGGCACCCACCTGGATGAGGACATCATCGAGAGTTGCCGCGAGCGGCGTTTCCACCCCAAGCTCAAGCGGGAGCTCCCCGATACGGTGCAGCCCTATTTCGTGGAGGAGATCGCGCAGGCGCTGGACGGGGTGGACGTCATCGTCAGCGGTGTGAACTCTTTGGGCGCCTATTGGATCGGGCGGGCGATCGGCCCTTATCTCCGTCCTGGCCAGTTGATCATTGCTGTGACCAAGGGGTTGGAGGCTGAGGAGAACGGCGACCTCGTCGTCTTGCCTGACGTGCTGTACAGCGAGTTGCCCATAAACGTTCGAGATGAGGTGAGGCTGGCTGCTATCGGTGGGCCCTGTATCGCCGGGGAGTTGGCGGGTCGCCG
>Ga0180432_10007977_pt1 | contig 13328 bp, 13 predicted proteins | sample SS_ome_10_FD_132414 | JGI IMG/M metagenome (GOLD analysis project Ga0180432, IMG submission 132414) | Hypersaline lake sediment archaeal communities from the Salton Sea, California, USA - SS_1_MS_2 metaG | ecosystem: Environmental > Aquatic > Non-marine Saline and Alkaline > Hypersaline >...
AACCGGTGCTCGGTGCTCGGTGCTCGGTGCTCGGTGCTCGGTGCTCGGTGCTCGGTGCTCGGTGCTCGGTGCTCGGTGCTCGGTGCTCGGTGCTCGGTGCTCGGTGCTCGGTGCTCGGTACTCGGTACTCGGTACTCGGTGCTCGGGTATCTTCCGTCATTTCCTTCGCCGGGAAGCCCGGATGACAAAGTAAAGGGGAGATGAGATGTTCTTTTTGAAAGAGCTGCCGACCAGGGAAACGCTGGAGGTCTACAAGGAGCGTTTCCCCGGTATGAATGTCGATAAGGTAGAAGCGGCGCTTCATATGTTGAAGAACGCAAGCCTTTTGATGCGGGAGCTCGACGCCTACTTCGCCGAGCACGGTCTGTCACAGCTGCGGTTTCTCATCATGATCGTCCTGGATCGCGAGACAGATCGCGACAGTCTTAAGGTCAGTGAGATCGCCGATCGCCTGGACGTTTCCCGTCCCGTGATGACCCGGACGATCAAGGCCCTCATCGACGATGGCTTTTTGAAATGGAGCGCCGACGAAAAAGACGGACGCGCACGTTTGATCAGCCTGACTGGGGCGGGGCGGGAGAAGCTGCACGGCGTCCTGCCTGGATATTATCGTCTCATCGACGGGTGTATACACATACCATGATGCTTTGAATGAACAGCCCGGGCGCACGGAGCGATTCGGGATGTCGAATTCCATTTTAACGCAATAACGGAAAACATTGGGAGGAGCGTGATGAAATCAGAGCGGTACAATATCGGATGGAAGAAATTAGAAGAAATCGACGGAGAACAGGGGGAAAGGGTTATTGAAGCCCTCAGGGATATCGCCCCCGATTTCGCCGACCTGGTGATCGAGTTTCCCTTTGGAGACGTCTACAGCCGACCGGGGCTCGACTTGAAGTCCAGGGAGGTCGCAACGGTTGCGGCATTGACGGCCCTGGGGACGGCGAGGCCTCAGCTCAAGGTCCATGTGCATGGGGCGTTGAATGTCGGGTGCACCCGCCAGGAGGTCATCGAGATCATGATACAGATGGCGGTGTATGCGGGCTTCCCCGCCGCACTGAACGGTCTGTTCGCGGCAAAGGAGGTCTTCGACGAAAGGGACGCCGGGGGTGGCCCAGAATCCTGAGCACCCGTGTGGTTCTGTTTCCAGGAGGCCTCGGGGGTTCGTGGGAACATGGATCTCAATGCGAAAAAGGTCGGGACGGCCGGCGGGAAGAGGACGCCGTGTTTTTCCCGGAACCCCGGGACGGTCTATTCGGGGCGGCCGTCCCGTGCTGGGCAGTCGTCGATAGCGGTGAGGGTGGTTTTTCCGTCGGGATTGTCGTTCTCTTAACGCCGCCTCTTCAAAAGGGGCGGCGTAGTCGTTTCGGATGCCGCCTTCGGAGGGGATGTGAAAACGCCCCTGATTTTGATACGTTGTCCCCGTTGAAACGGTCGGGGAATGAGACGTTTTTCTTTGACATTTCTTTCGATTATCGTATAGTGGACTCTCCACGCAACTACTCATAGCATATAAATGAAGAAATCCAACAGTTTTCTACTTCATATTGCCATCCTTTTCTTTCTTTTATTCATTACATTCTGGAGGTTATCATGAGTACCGGTTCTTCAAAGGAGTTCAAGACCGGAGGCATCGGCGCCCATATGGTGCTGATTATCTGCTCGCTTTTGTACATGGTCAACTACATGGATCGCCAGGTTCTCTCGGCGGTACTGGAGCCGATGCGGCTGGACCTGGGCCTGAACGACGCCCAAGCGGGCGTCATCCAGACCGTGTTCCTGTTGAGCATCGCTCTATTTTCGTTTCCGGTGGCGTTCCTCGTCGATCGATGGAGCAGGAAAAAATCCATCGGTCTGATGGCGATCATCTGGAGCGCGTTCACCTACCTGACCGGAAAGGGGACCAGCTTCCTGACGGTCATCATCCCTCGGGCCATCGTCGGCGTCGGTGAGGCCGGCTTTTCCGCCGGCGGCACCGCAATGATCAGCGCCGCCTATCCGAAGGAGTCCAGGGGAAAGGTCATGGGTGTGTTCAACCTGGTGATCCCCCTGGGAGCTGCACTGGGGGTGATCCTCGGGGGCATGATCGCCGAGAGCTCAGGGAGCTGGCGCACGCCCTTTTATGTGTTTGCAATTCCGGGCGTCATCCTCGGAATCGCGGCATTCTTCATGCGGGATTACAAAACGGTGGTGGACGTGGATGAGGCGGGGAAAAAGCGGGGGTTCCTCAAGGCGGGGTCGGACCTGTTCAAGATCCCGACCCTGAAGTGGATATTCATCGGCTACGGCATCCACAATATCATGGCCTTTTCGGTCCTGACCTGGTTTTCAGCCTATTTCATGCGCTCCCAGGGTATTACCGTGGATAAGGCCGGAACCCTTCTGGGAATCATCAGCCTGATGGCGGTCATCGGCGCCCCCCTGGGCGGTTACCTCGCCGATACCTGGCAAAAGAGAAATAGCAAGGCCAGGATGCTTCTCCCGGCCGTGGCGGATCTCGTGTCCGCCCTGGTACTCATCGCGGCGCTGGCTTTCAAGGTGCAGGGGATCGGTTTTTACCTGGCGCTGGTATGGGGAGTCGTGTTCATGATGGGCCTCCCGGCCCTGAGCGCAGTCACCCAGGATGTGGTTCCTCCGGGACTCAAGGGGATGGCCTGGGGAATGACCGTGCTGACTATGTACATTTTCGGCGGCGGATGGGCCCCCTATGCCGTGGGCGCGCTGTCCGACGGCCTCTTCGCCTTTCTCGGCGGTGCCGCAGAGGGCATCACCGAAGCCGAGGCGCTGGTCTTCAAGGCGGAGGGTCTCAGGTACGCCCTGATGATCGCGGCGACCAGCGGCGTGATCGGCTCTATCTTCTTTTTCCTCGGGGCGAAGAAGTATCCCGGGGACGTGGAAAAGGTCAAGGATATTACCCTGGAGGCGGAGTAGCCGATCAACAAATCCTCTTTTCCGCATACTGCCTGTGGGGCGGGAGGGGCGAGAAGGGTGGGAGCACATCCATGGGAGATCGCTATATGCCCTGAAGCGGCCGATATGAGGTAAAAAACTTATTGGAAATTGGATGAAAACATGGTAAGCTTCTTCTCTGGCGGAGTATGATGAGACGGGACGGAAGTTGTGTATGGTGTGGATTTATTCATGTTACTGCGAAGCGTGAAGCCACGGTTCGTATTCTGTTTAGCAAACAGGAGGATGAGATGAAACGAGTTTTAACGTTGTGTGCAATTACGCTGGCTATCGTTCTGATAGGAGCCTTCGGCGCGCTGGCGCAGGATGATGTTCTTGCCGCCGCGGACGCCGCGTATGACAGCGACAACAGAGCCCAGATTGAGGAGTCCATCGCGGCTCTGGAGGCCATCATGGACGGCAATGAAGAGGCCACCTGGCGTTTTGCCAGGGCGTCGTACTGGGTGGGCGTTCGCACCACGGACAAAGAAACCCGCAAGGGTATTTTTGAGAAATCCTTCACCGCGGTAGAGGAGTATTTTGAAGCGGGCTCAACCAACCCGGCCACCAACTACTGGTACGCCGTCAACGCCGGGCAGTACGGCAAGCTCAAGGGCGTCCTGAAGAGCCTGTTCCTGGTCGGCCCCATGAAAGAGGCATGCGGTCGCGTTATCAGCAAGGATCCCGGTTTTGAGGACGGCAACTCCTACACCATTCTCGGCGCCATCGAATACGAAGTTCCCGGCGGCGATCTGGATAAGTGTATCGAGTACTCCAACAAGGCTCTCAAGTATGATGCCGACAACGTGACGGCGAATCTGTACCTGGGCAAGGCCTATTACAAGCAGGACAAGCTCGCGGAAGCCAAGGAGCGCCTGGAGCATATTATTGCGACAGCGAATCCGAAAACCGCCAGCGACAAGGAAGACGTGGCGGAAGCCAAGGAGCTTCTGGAGAAGGTCAAGGCGGATATGGCCGAATAATCCATAGCGATACCGCAATCAACGCGCCGCCCCGCAGCCATACGGGGCGGCGCATACACCACCTTGTGCATACAGGCAGGAAGAGCAATGGAGATCATCAAGGAAGCCGTGAAAAAGGGACAGAAGAGCCTGTCCGAGCACGAATCGAAACAGTTTTTGAAATCATATGGGATACCCATTACCGAGGAAGAGACAGCGGGATCTCCTGAAGAGGCGATCAAGATCGCAAACAAGATCGGGTATCCGGTGGTTCTCAAGGGAAATGCACCGGAGCTGACCCACAAGACGGAGATGAATATCATCGAGCTGAACCTCTCCACCGATGATGAGGTGAAGGCCGCCTATGACCGTATCATGAGCACCGGTGCGGTTCCCAAGGGAGGCATCCTTGTTCAGCAGATGATCAAGGGAGAGCGGGAGCTGGTGATCGGTTTGACCAGGGATCCCCAGTTCGGCCCCTGTGTCATGTTCGGACTGGGAGGGATTTTCACGGAGGTCCTCAAGGACGTCTCATTTCGCGTCGCGCCCCTGACGGAGTACGACGCCATGCAGATGATGGATGAGATCCGTGCCAAGAAAATCCTGGATGAATTTCGCGGAAAACCGGCGGTGGACAGGAAGCTTCTCGCCAAGTGCCTCATCGAGGTGGGAAACATTGGACTGGAACACGACGCCGTGAAAGAGATAGATATCAACCCCCTGATCATCTCGGGAGACAAACCGGTGGCGGTGGACGCGCTGGTGATCCTGGGAAACGGCGAATCGTAATAAAAAAAACAGGAACGTATGGGCTGTGCCCGTAAGCATGTCGCCGACGGTGGTGAGTTTTTCCGTATCGCGCGATAAACCGTTCCTTCAAGCAAAATCGAGCGGTGAATACCGCGAAGAAGCCCCGATCATCTGATCGGGGTTTTTGTCTGTAGCGCCATTTTTAATAATTCCAACGATTATTCCATGACTTAATTCCTTCCGTATGACATTGATAATCGTATGTTGAAAAAACTTGCCAATGGGACGTGAAATTGGTACAGTATGGATGTTTATCGATGTTCTGTAAGAGTCACTCATATGTATGTATGCAAGGAGGAGCGTATGAAGAAGCTTGCGCTTATCATTTCTATTGTTATGTTATTCGGGCTGTGTGCCGCTTTTGCTATCGCCCAGGATGAAGCCATGGAGGAGACACCGGAGATGTCTCCGATGGAGAAGGCGGATTCCCTCTATAACCAGAAGAACATGGATGCGGTTAAAGAGGCGGTCGCGATTTATGAATCCCTCATGGAGGGCAACGAAGAGGCGGCGTGGAAATTCGCCCGGGCATCGTACTGGGTGGGTGTTCGCACCACTGGCAAGGACGCCCAGGAGGCGATCTTCGACAAGGCCTATAACGCCGTCAAGCCCTATTTTGACGCCGGTACAAGCAACATCAACACCAACTACTGGTTCGCACTGTGCGCCGGTAAGTACGGAAAGCTCCATGGCATTGTATCGAGCCTCTTCCTGGTCAAGCCGATGAAGACCGCGTGCGAGCGCGTCATCAGCAAGGACGAGAGCTACGAGGACGGTGCGGCCCTGACCATCTACGGCGCCATCGAGTACGAGATACCCGGCGGTGACAAGGACATAACCATTGACTATTGCAACAGGGCCCTGAAGTACGATCCGGACGGGATCTCCCCCAACCTCTATCTCGCCAAGGCCTACTATGACATGAAGGATTACGCCAAGGCCAAGGAGCGGCTGGAACACCTGATCGCCAACGGAAAGCCGGAGACGAAGGACGACAAGGCGGACATAGCCGAGGCGAAAGAGCTGCTGGCGAAGGTGAACGAGAAGATGTAGCGAAAAGCGGATCCATCCGCTTTTTGTGAGAAACAGAGTTTTCGAGTGACTAAAGATGTGAAGCCCCCCACCGTTTGCGGTGGGGGGCTTCCATATTGGATTGGTACCGAGTTTAGCATCGAAATTTGGGATGCATCAATCCTCGCCCGGTGGGGGAAGAGACGCTATCTCTTCAGGTGAAGCATCTCTTTTGCCTCCTCCACGGTGGCGGGCTCCCGTCCCATCTCCCGGGCGATACGCACCATCCGCTCCACCAGCTGGGCGTTGCTTTCGGCCAGCTCTCCCCGGCCGTAATAGATATTATCCTCCATGCCGGTCCTGATGTTTCCCCCCATGGCCATGCCGATGCTCGTCATCTTCAACTGGTAGCGGCCGATGGTGATGACCTGCCAGGACGACCCCTCGGGGATCTCGTTGATGAGGGTGAGGAGGTGTCCGGGGTCGGCGGGGATGCCCCCCATGATGCCCATGACGAAGCTGAAATGGAGGGGGCCCTTCAAAACGCCCTTATCCACCAGCTCAAGAACATTGTGGATGTGGCTGATGTCGTACACCTCTATCTCGAGCCCGATATTCTGCTCGTTGCAGCCGGAGACGTATTGCTCGTTGAACCAGAGGGGATTCTGAAATAGAATCGAACCGTATTTTGTGCGAAACTCAAAGGTACCGGCGTTAATAGTATGCATCTCCGCCTGGGGATTAATAGTGTGGAGATTGAGCCGCTGCTCGAGGGTGGCGGTATGAATATTTCCTTGTTCATCCATGTATGCACCGATGCCGTTGCCGATCTGCCGGATAATGGGACATTTCTCTCCGATGAGTTTCACCGCCTTGTTGTAGACATTGATATCCGGCGTATTTATGCCGTTTGGTCCTCGGACGTGCAGGTGGAGCACCGCGGCCCCGGCGTTGTAACAGTCCAGGGCCGCCTGTGCCTGTTCCTCCGGCTGTTCCGGTATATTCGGGTTCTGAGCCTTTCCGTGAACGCCGCCGGTAATAGCGGCGGTGATGATGACTTTGTCCTCCGAGAGCAGATTCGGTTTCATTGTGTCGCCTCCTTTGATAACGAACTATACCCTGCCACCGACGGTGATGGCGGGGATTCTGATTGTCGGTTGGGCGTCGGCCACGGGCACGCCCTGGCTGTCTTTTCCGCACGTACCGATGGCGTAGCCCAGGTCGCTTCCGACCATGTCGATATCCATCAGAACCTGGGGGCCGTTTCCCGTTAAAATTGCGCCCCGGACCGGGTCCTTCACCCGGCCGTTTTCTATCAGATATCCCTCACTGACCTCAAAGACGAACTGGCCGTTGATGGTGTTCACCTGGCCGCCGCCCATCTTCTTGACCAGAAGGCCTTTATCGACGGAGCTGATGATGTCGGCGGGATCGTGTTCTCCCGGGACGATCAGTGTGTTTGACATGCGGGGAATCGGCTTCGTACGATAAGACTCCCGCCGGCCGTTACCGGTGGGACGGACACCGGTTTTTTTCGCCATGAGCTTGTCGTTCATTAGGGCAACCAGGACGCCCCGGTCCACCAGGAGCGTTCGGGACGACGGCGTGCCCTCGTCGTCGAAGACATATGAGCCCCGTTTCGTGGGAATGGTGGAGTCGTCGGCGACGCTGACGAGCTCCGAGGCCACCTGGGTGTTGAGCTTACCCGAATAGACCGATAGTCCCTTCTCGGCCAGATCAGCCTCAAGGCCGTGGCCCACAGCCTCGTGGATCATGGTGCCCCCGGCTTCGGAGGAGAGGACCACCGGCATGGTGCCGCCGGGGGCGCGATCGGCGGTGAGCATGAGATTCGCCCGGTCGCAGGCGATGCGGGCCACCTCCTCGGGCGTCGTCTCGTCGAAGATCTCGAATCCCACGGAGCCGCCTATAGGCTCCCTCCCGGTCTGGAGGTCGTCCCCCTTCATCACCACCGCCTCGACCATGAAGACCGTGCCGGTGCGGTGATCCTCGGTCATCTCTCCGTCGGAATTGGCGATGAAAATCTCCTTCATGGAATCGCGAAAGATCACCCGGACCTGGCGGATGTTCTTTTGATTGCGGGAAAACTCGTTTGCCCTATTGACCGCTTCGATCTTTCGGGCGACGTCCACGCCATCGGGATGGGAGACGACCGAAAGGGTGAAGGGCGGCTTGATCCGCTTTAGAATAAAATCGGTTGTGGCGGCGTCTCCCTGGACCAGGGACCGGGAGAGATCCGACGACATGGTGAGAAGGGCGTCTTCGGTCAGCTCGTTGGTGAAGGCGTAGGCGGTTTTGAAGTTCTTTATCAGGCGAAGACCCACACCGGTGTCGATGCCGGAGATGACCTTTTCGATCCGATCGTCTTCGCAGACGATGGATGTGCCGTAGCTTTTTTCAAAATAGAGCTCGGCGTATTCGCCGCCGTTTTCCAGAATTTTTTTCAGTATCTTATCGTGGTCGAGGGACTGTATATGATCCATGTGTCAATACCTGCCGGTAAAATAGTCGTCAAGAATGGTGGCGTGATCAAAGGCGATGGGGGAAGGGAGGGTGTCCCGAGTGAAAATCCCGAGATTCGCCGCGTCGTCTTCGGCCTTGGGGATACCCGCGGCCCTGGCGACAAAGACGACGGTGACGGTATGGTGTCGGGGATCCCGGGAGGGATCCGAGTATGCGTGAAACTGTCGGAGCAGGGTCACATCCAGGGACGTCTCCTCCTTCGCCTCCCGAACGGCGGCGTCTTCAAGGCATTCCCCCCAATCGACGAATCCCCCCGGCAGCGCCCAGCCGGGGGGCGGGTTCTTCCGTTCGATCAGGACGATCCCACCGTCGATCTCGATGATGATGTCCACCGTCGGGTATGGATTTCTTGGGTTTCCCATCGCATTTGATGCTACCATAGATATGACGATATTGTCAAAAAGATTGGAGACACCGCGGGATAATCGGCGCTGCCTGTGGATTTTTGTTTATCGCGGAAGCTCGATGAACGGTCTTTGCCGATCCTTCGATAATGTCAAGAGGAGAAGAGAATCACGGGCGGGAACTGACCTTTTCGATATAGATGTTTTCACTCGGCCCGCAAAGAAACGGACGGTTCCGCCCCGTTTCTCACAAAAAGGGTCGCCGTTTCTGGTTGACGATGTATCGGAACCGGTGATATAGTATACGACCATGCTGGAACTTATCGGAATATTCTTCACGTCGTTTCTCGTGGCCCTCTCGGGCGCGCTGATGCCGGGACCGCTGTTGACCGTGACCATTACCGAGAGCGCGAAGCGGGGATTCTGGATCGGCCCGCTGATGATCCTCGGACACGCGATACTGGAGATCAGCTTTATCCTGTTGATCCTGTGGGGTGTGGGCGAATTTTTGATGCAGAATATGATTCTGTCGGGCATCTCGTTTTTCGGCACGGTGATTCTCCTCTGGATGGGCCTCGGCATGCTCCGGGAATCGAGACACATCACCCTCCCAAAGACCGAGGATGCGGCCGTCGGGTCCGAAGAGACAGAGAAGAGGCCCTTCTTGAAGAATCCGGTGGCCCTGGGAATTCTGGTCAGTATCTCGAATCCCTACTGGACGGTCTGGTGGCTGACCATCGGCCTTGCTTACATTTTCATGTCGGTCAAGTTCGGCATCACCGGCGTGGTGACCTTCTTCATCGGACACATCCTCGCCGACTTCGTGTGGTACGCCGGCGTGTCGGCGTCGGTCAGCTTCGGCAGCCGCTTTTTCACCGACCGGGTGTTTCGGGTGCTCGTACTGGTGTGCGGCCTGTTTCTCGTCGGGTTCTCCTTCTATTTCTTCCGGGCCGGCTTCAGATACGCACTAAATATCTCATAAATGAAAAGGAGCGTCTCATGACCACCATCAAATTCGGTACCTCCGGATGGCGGGGGATCATAGCGGACGAATTAACGTTTCAGAATGTCAGGGTGGTCGGCCGGGCTATCTCCGATTATGTCAGGGAGGAGGAACTTCAGGAGAAGGGTATCATCATCGGCAGGGATTGCCGTTTCCTGGGGGATCGCTTCGCCCGGGAGGCCGCTGGTGCCCTGGCCGGGAACGGTGTGAAGGTGCTCTTCTGCCCTGAAGACGTGCCGACGCCGGTCATCTCCTATGCCATCATCAGGGGGCGGGCCGCCGGCGCCATCAACATCACCGCCAGCCACAATCCCCCGGAATACAGCGGTATAAAGTTCTCCCCGGCCTGGGGAGGGCCTGCGGAACCGGAGGTGACCACACAGATAGCGAAGCGGGCGAACGAGATTCTCTCGAAATCGGAATCCGTTTCGATACTGGAGGAGTCGGAGGCGAGGAAGAAGGGGCTGTGGAAGGAGATCGACCTGAAGGACGATTACCTGACGGGGCTTTCAGAACGGGTGGATTTCGACGCCATCAAGAAGAGCGGCGTGAAGGCGGCGTTCGACGCCCTGTACGGCGCGGGGCTGGGGTACGTGGACCGGGCGTTGAAAGATCACAACATCGGCTTCGAAATCCTCCACGACTGGCATGACCCGTCATTCGGCGGCAGCGCGCCGGACCCGTCGGAGAAGAACCTCGCGGAGCTGTCGAAGCTGGTACGGTCCGATAAAAAGATCGCCCTCGGGCTCTCCACCGACGGAGACGCCGATCGGTTCGGCGTCGTCGACGGGGATGGGACATTTATTGAGCCAAACTACATTATTGCCCTGCTTCTCGACTACCTGATCGGAACCCGGGGATTCGCCGGCGGCGTCGCCCGCTCAGTGGCCACGACCCACCTTGTAGACGCCGTTGCGAAATTTTACGGCGTGCCCTGCCACGAGACTCCGGTCGGCTTCAAATACATCGGATCGTATATTGCCGAGGACACAATCGCTGGCGGCGGTGAGGAGAGCGCCGGATTCACCATCCGGGGACACGTCCCGGAAAAGGACGGCGTCATCACCTGCCTGTTGGCCCTGGAGATGGTGGCGAAAACGGGTCGGTCAATTAAGGAGCTTCTGACGGACCTGTACGGGCGGGTGGGCGAGTACCACACACGAAGGGTGAACCTGACCCTAACGAGGGAGCTGGAGGAGACCTTCCCCGAAAAGATGGAACACCCCCCAAGGGAATTCGCCGGGATACCCATCACAGAGCGCATCACCATCGACGGCAATAAATTCGTGTTGGATGATGGCTCCTGGATTTTATTACGGAAATCCGGCACCGAGCCGGTGGTTCGGATCTATGCCGAGGCTCCCGACGAATCGAAACTTGAGAAGATCATCGATGCGGCCCGGGAATTCATCGAATCATAATAAACGAGGAAATGGGATGAAATATACAAAAACAGCCCTGTCTGCGATACTGATATTGGCGATCGCGGCCCTCCAGCCGGTGGTTTTCGCCAAGGATACCTCGGTGCTCGATCGAGACGACTCCCCGAAGGTGCGGGAAATCTACGAGATGTACGTGCTGAATGAGGACAATCCGGCATACGCCTTGAATAACGAGGGCAACCTCTACGCCATCACGGGGGATATCGAGTCCGCCAAGGAGAGGTATCGAGAGGCCCTGAAGCTGGACCCGGTCAGCACACTGATTTTAAACAACCTGGCCTGGATGCTCATTGTCGGCGGTGAATACGACGAGGCCCTGACGGTGCTTACCCAGTCGATGCTGATCGACGACGAGAACCCATCGGCCCTTTTCTACGCCGGTGTCGTTAAATATCAGATGAGCGAGTTATCCGAGGCGAAACGAAACCTGGTCGCATCGATCCTCCTGGAACCGTCCAATCCCTATGTCCACTATTATCTTGCCAGGGTGTATGAGGCGGAGGATGATATCGAGAACGCCCTTGTCGAAGCGGAGACGGCGGCGTACATTCTCGGGGATGTCTGGAACCCGGATGTGGCGCTCTTCTTGGGAGATGTCTACGGGAAGGCCGAGATGTTTCAGAAGGCGATTCTCCAGTACCAAAAGCTGGTCGACGATCCCGAATACGCCTTTGATGCCTATTACAGCCTCGGGGTATCGTACGGACGCTACGGCGATTTTGAGAAGGCCGAGGCCAATTTCCTGAAGGCCCTGGATCTGGACAAGAAGAATCCGGCGGTACACTACGGCCTAGGGAAGCTCTACTCCACGAAGGACGACCTTCTGAAGAAATCCCTCTCCCACGCGGAGGAGGCATTGAGCTCGGATCCTGAAGATCCGGAGTATCTGTATCTTGTGGGGTGTGTCTATTACCGGATGGAGGATATGGAGCGGGCTCACGAGTATATCTCCCGAGCGTTGGAGCAGGACCCCGACAACGAAACATACCGGTACCAAAAGCGGGTGCTGGAGCAGGATTATCTCGGAAATTGAGATTTTAAGATACTTATGACTTGACAAATATTTTATGAAATGATATATAAGAAAATCTAACTTACATACCAGCGGGAATAGCTCAGTGGTAGAGCATCGCCTTGCCAAGGCGAGGGTCGCGAGTTCAAATCTCGTTTCCCGCTCCAGAAAATCCCCGGCGGCATGGCCAAGTGGTAAGGCAGAGGCCTGCAAAGCCTTTATCCCCGGTTCGAATCCGGGTGCCGCCTCCATTATTTGGCGACTGTCCCTGTCTGATTACTCATCAGAAGGCCGAAAACAGCCGCCATTTTATATGTATAGGTCAGTACCGGATACCGCCTGGGTGGCGGAATAGGTAGACGCAAGGGACTTAAAATCCCTCGGTGGTAACACCGTACCGGTTCGATTCCGGTCCCAGGCACCAAAATCTCTCATTATTTCAGGGTTTTACGAGTCGGTAGAACCCTGTCTTTTTTCCACATTTCGTCAAACATCCCAATGTGTCACTTTTGTGCCACTTTTTTTCTTGCAAAGAGAGCCCTCATTTTGGAGATATTCATCGAGAAGCCTGATCGCCTCCTGTGAGTCATAGTCATCAACAGTGTTATATCTGAGGAACATCTCGGTTGTTTTATGACCGGTGATATTCATGACAACCGTATGGTTGACTCCGGCTTTCCTCATGTTCGTGTTGAAGGTATGTCTCAAATCGTGAAAGACGAAGTTCTCGATACCGGCACGTTTGCAGGCAAGCAGAAATGCCTCTCTGATATCCTTTACCTTGTGGCCATTCTTCCGTGTGAAAACGTACTGATGAGAAATGTTTCTGACTTTGTTTGCGTTCATTAGAATATGTTTCAGCTCATCATTGAGAAATATCCGACGTTTTTCTCCGGTCTTCGTATCGCCATGGCCCAGGTCTACATATCCTTCCACGAGATTTACACGATCCCAGGTCAGGTTCAGGATCTCACTTTTTCGCATGCCGGTGTAATAGGCGAAGGTGACGATAGACTTCACCGGTTCACGCAATTCTTCAAGAAGCCTTTTGTATTCTTCTTTCGTGAGAATCCTGTCTCTCTTGTTTCGTTCTGGAAGAGCGGTGACATAGTCACACGGATTCTTCTCAACAAGACCATCCCTTTTTGCCAGGTTGAACATGCGACGCATCAGGGCAAATTCCCGATTGACGGTTGCCGGCCTCAGGGGTGATTTCCTCATGGAAATATCTCCAAGCCGTTTTTGTTGGTA
>Ga0180432_10007980_pt1 | contig 13326 bp, 9 predicted proteins | sample SS_ome_10_FD_132414 | JGI IMG/M metagenome (GOLD analysis project Ga0180432, IMG submission 132414) | Hypersaline lake sediment archaeal communities from the Salton Sea, California, USA - SS_1_MS_2 metaG | ecosystem: Environmental > Aquatic > Non-marine Saline and Alkaline > Hypersaline >...
AAATGCAATTTTCTATCCCGCAATTTGATCCTGATTATCTCGTATATGCAGGCGCCGTCGGCATATTCTTAGGGTTTGTGTTTCTGCTCTGTTTCATGTATCGCAGAACGCGCGGGATCGTAAGGATCCTTTCGAAAAAAAAGGGACCCGCGATCGGATTGTTTGCAAGCCTCCGTAACTTGCTGCTTATTGCCGTTTGGACATCTCTTTTCGGTATGGCGCTCTTTCTCGGTTTTTTTCTTCGCGCATATCATGCATTTACCGTCGAAAAACCTGTTGCCGAGATCGTCGTCCAGCCGCTGGGGCAAGGCTCTCCCCGAACGAGGATGCTTTTAAACTATTTTTGTACCGAGACGCGAGAAAGACGCCACTTGATCATCCGAGGTGACCAGTGGATGATCGAAGGCGACATCCTAAAGTGGGACAACTGGCTTAATTTTTTGGGCCTTCACACACGGTACCGATTGACGCGTCTCAGAGGTCGGTATGTCAACGCGCAGGAAGAGCTGTATCAACCGAAGACGGTCTATTCACTGATTGAAGATGAAAACGATCTCTTTTGGCGTTACCTTTACAGATATGGATCTCGGCTGCCTTTTGTCAGCACGGTGTATGGAAGTGCGGTTTATCATGGGGCCGGGGTGAGCAAACATTACCTGGTTTTCGTGGGGACTTCCGGCTTTATCATTCGGGAGAAAGAAAGGGAATGGTTGAACCCGGAACCGTTCCGTTCGGATTGAAGAAAGCGGTTGGAGTTTTTTTTCTTCTATGATAAAAATTGAATTGACCTAAAACGGAGAATTCGTTCTTTCAATCGAGAACAAATGAAAGGAGTGGGCCGATGTCGATGCGGAGAAATGTCGAAATCGTGGCAGTGTTCATGGTCATCCTGTTTTTGATAGGCGCCTGTGCGGAGAGCCAGTTGAAGGTGGAGCCGATTGCAACGTCTGAAAATCCTACTGAGCAGGTAAACCGCCTACAAGAAGAGATCAATGAGGCAAGAAATCAACAACTCGATGTTTTGTCCCCGACTTGGTTTGGTAAAGCCGAGGCATCTTTGAATGCGGCAAAAGAAGGTGTGGCACTCGGAGATGAACTGTCCGGGATTTTGAAGCAGGTGGCTGACGGACGGGCTCAACTTCGGGTCGCTGAGGAAAAAAGTGAACTGGTCAAGACCGCTTTAAAAGATGTGATTAAGGCGCGCGAGCGGGCGCTTGCTGCAGGTGCCGCCAATTTGGGAGAGGATTATGATAAAACGGAAAGCCGGTTTGTTCGCCTGGCCCGGGAAATTGAAGAAAATAACCTGAAGTATGCCCAGAAAAACAGTCCGGAGATGATTGAGGCCTTTGACGATCTGGAATTGCGGGCGATCAAAGCGGAGGCGATTGGATCCGCGCGTGACCTCATCAATCAAGCGAAGAAGGATCGGGCAAGAAAAACTGCGCCGGTAACACTCGCAATCGCAGAGAGGAGTCTGCATGATGCCGACGCATTTATTTCCGAAAACCGCTATCAAAAAGAAGAGATTCGCAAAAAGTCCACGGATGCGCTCTTTCAGGCCCGGCGACTTGTTCAGGTGATGCAGGAGAGCAAGAAAGTTCGAACGATGGAACCCGAGCAGACCGTCCTCTGGTTTGAAGGGCTGCTTCACGAGGCGGCCGGCAAGCTTTCCGCACCCGATCTGCGGGATAAAACTTTCGAGGCTCAGCTGGAGAATATTTTGGGTTCCATTAATGCGCTTCAGGAATCGCGCGAATCCCTGAGCGCAAAGGTCGATACGCAGCAAAAAGAAATGGAATCCATGCGAAGGGAAATTGTTGCATTGGAGGGGCGGACGCTTGAAGAGCGATCTGAAAAAGAGCGATTGGCGCAAAAAGAACAGACGACAAAAGAACGCCTGGCAGCGGAAAGGCGTTTTCATCAAATGTTCAATGAGGTGAGAAACCAATTCGGCCCGACTGAGGCGGAGGTGTACAAGCAAGGAAATTCCTTGGTGATTCGTCTAAAGGCCATACAATTTCCCGTCGGCACGGCTGTGATAAAGCCCGGCAACTATGCTTTGCTCAGAAAGGTACAGCAAGCCATTCAGACTTTTGGCGATCCGGAGGTCGTCATCGAGGGCCATACGGACAGCTCCGGGTCCAACGAGGTGAATGAGCGGTTATCACAAGAACGCGCGGAAGCCGTTCGCGAATATTTTGTAGCAAATGGAACGTTAAACTATGACGGGATTTATCCGGTCGGCTATGGATCCGCCCGACCCTTGGCATCCAACGAATCCGCAGAAGGGCGAGCCATTAATCGTCGGATTGATATCGTTATTACGCCACGACCGCTTAAAGACTAGCCGTTCGTGCAAATGGACTCGAAAAAGAGCTCACGAACGCAGCCGAACGGCTCCTCAAGGTCATGAACGACATGGAACGCGTCAAAGATCTTCGGTCTGAAATAACCGGGGGAGTTTTTGCCCCGGAATCGATTGCAAAGAAATCAGGTTCAGCCTTTTGAATCGTTTGTCACTTTTGGATTGTGAAAAAAGCCCTGAATAAGCTGAATGTGGCGATTTTCCTCTTCAATAATTTTATTCAAGTCTTTCAGCGTGTCTTCATCTTCAATAAAGTTTCGAATCATTTCATAAAAGAGTACGGTATCTTTTTCAAAATCAATGGCCGATTCGAAAAGGCATCTCACGTCCTCTAAACTGGAAAAATTCACATCCTGAAGCGAAAACGCTTGATTTCCCAGAATTCCTCGTAAGATCGATTTCCCCATTTCTTCCACCCGAGGGTCGTCTACAGAGGTTTGAACGGCGTCTTTAAGCTCGGAGAACCATTCGATATGCTGCGCTTCTTCATCGGCGAGCCTCTCAAGCGCGGCGGCGAGTGGTGAATTGGAAGCCTTTTGCAGCGCATCCCGATAGAGGCGTTCTCCATTCTTCTCAATCTGGATCGCCAGATCAGCGATTTCACTTGTCGTAAGCATGGCAGTTCCTCCCTTGTCACCGGGTCGTTTTCAACCCCATGTGCCGTGCCGGGGCCGAGAGCGCGCAGTTTGCGCCGCAATCGTCAAGAATTGCCGCATCATCCGGCCCTTTTGGGGAGCGACGTCCGGTTAAGTTAACGAAATACTGAAACCGTGTTGTCTGATTTGACCTATCGGTCAAAAATCTGCTATCGTTTCCGGCGCAGTATCGCATGCACTGTAAAATCTTTCAAATTGTCATTTGGATTTTCATTGCGTTGTCCATGCTGCGCTTGCTCCCCTGGGCGCCGGGCTCGGCTGGGAAACCCATAACTATTACGGGTTTTTATCCGGAAGAATGCTTACAAAAATATCTGTGAGGGAGGAGACACATGACGGATCTCGGATTCATAGGACTGGGAATAATGGGAAAACCGATGGCCGGGCACCTGGTGAATGCGGGTTACACGGTTCATGTCTTTAGCCGCAGCCCGGAACCTGTTAAGGAACTGGAAGCAAGCGGTGCCAAAGCGTGCCGCACCACCCGGGAGGTGGCGGAGAAGTCGGATGTGATTTTCATCATGGTGCCGAACACGCCTGATGTAAATGTTGTTCTTTTTGGATTCAATGGTGTGGCGGAGGGTGTGAAGCAAGGTGCCATTGTCGTGGATATGAGCTCGATATCCCCGATTGCGACCAAGGAATTCGCCGAGAAACTTGAGGCATTGGGGGTGGAAATGCTGGATGCACCGGTCTCCGGTGGACAGGTGGGGGCTCAGAACGCGACGTTATCCATTATGGTCGGGGGTAAAAGGGAAATATTCGAGAAAGTTGAGCCTTTCTTTGAGCTCATGGGTCGCAATATCGTTCATGTCGGTCCAAACGGCGATGGGCAGATGTGTAAAGTCGCGAATCAAATCGTGGTCGCCCTGACCATCGAGGCGGTGGGAGAGGCGTTGCTCTTGGCTTCCAAGGCGGGTGCCGATCCATCAAAAGTAAGGGCGGCATTGATGGGCGGATTTGCCGGAAGTAAAGTCCTGGAGGTTCATGGCGAAAGAATGATAAATCGTGCGTTCGAGCCCGGTTTTCGAATCGGTCTCCATCAAAAGGATCTAAGTCTTGCGCTCGAGGCTGCCAGAGAACTCGGGGTAAGCCTTCCGAACACTGCGACCGCGCAAGAGCTGTTCAATGCAGTGAAGGCGAAGGAGGGCGCAGCACTGGATCATTCGGCGATGGTGCTGGCCCTTGAAAAACTTGCCGATCACGAGATTGCGTGATTTTGTCGGACAGATGGAACGTGCACGCCGCTTACACCCGATGGGGTCGGATAAATGAATAAGTTCTTACTGGTGGATATCGGTGCGGGGACCATGGATGTCCTCTACTATGATGAAGCATCCGGGATTTCCTACAAGGCCGTTGTAAAATCCCCCGTGCTGTACATGGCTGAAAGGGCTCAAATTTTGAAGGGGGATTTGTTGGTAACCGGCTGTGAAATGGGCGGGGGCCACCTCGCAAACGTATTGAGGGAACGTGCAAAGGCGTCCGAAGTCATCATGACGGTTTCCTCTGCCGCCACGATTCATCATGACCCGGAGAGGGTCAGGTCGTGGGGCATTCACGTCATCGAAGACAGCGCGGCGGATGATTTGAGAACAAACGAGAAATACCGTCACCTGGTCATCGGCGATCTGGAGGCTGAACGGCTGAAGGAAATCGTCAAGGGGTTCGGTGTTCCATTTGAATTCGATGTGGTCGGGGTGTGCGCTCAGGACCATGGGGTCCCACCGGAAGGCGTTTCCCACTTGGATTATCGGCATCATATTTTTACCGCGCGCTTGAATGAGACCCCTTCTCCGCATGCCTTGCTTTATACAAAAGACGACATTCCAAGCACCTTCAACCGTCTCGCTTCTATCGCGGCGGCTGCCGAGATGTTTCAATCCGATGAAATCTATGTCATGGACAGCGGTATGGCGGCCATGGTGGGCGCATCCATGGATATTCAGGCGAAAGGAAAAGAAAAACGACTGATTTTGGATGTGGCGACCTCCCACACGTTGGGCGCTGCCATGGAGGGGGAGGAAATCGCCGGCTTTTTCGAATACCACACGTCCGACATCACCCTGGAACGGTTGGAGACGCTGCTGGTTGGACTTGCCGACGGCAAACTGCATCACAAGGAAATCCTGGAAGCGGGCGGCCATGGGGCGTATATGCGAAAGGCTTTCGGGTACGGGGACGTTGAGATCATCCTGGCGACCGGGCCCAAACGCGCCTTGGTGCGGAACTCACGACTGCCGATCGTAATGGGGGCCCCGTACGGGGACAATATGATGACAGGTACAGCGGGAATTTTGGAGGCCATTCGACGACGAAAGGGGCTCGAGCCCCTGCGTTACATGTGACCCTCGCACGGAGTTGCCTTTGGGTATCAATTCGGCGTTTTGGAATGGTGGGTTGGAAACCGATGGGATCTCCTTGACAAGACCGCAAAGCCTTCCCACATTCCATGAAATGGCAGCCGGATTTTACTTCGCGTAGGGGTTGATAATCAGGAGCGAAACAAATGATGGACTTTTTTTTCAAACCGAAAGGTGTTGCGATCGTCGGCGCCAGCGCCAATGCACAAAAAGGCGGATATTCAATCCTCAAGAACCTCAAGATGGGATTTGAAGGTGAAATATACCCCGTAAATCCGCGATACCGAGAAATCGAGGGACTCACCTGCTATTCATCCGTTTTGGAGGTCCCGGACCCCGTGGACCTTGGCATCATATTTATTGCAGCACCGCTGGTGCCCGGGGCGATTCGTGAATGCGCGGAGCGGGGCATTCAGGGTGCGATGATTGAATCCGGAGGATTTGCTGAAACCGGAGCGGACGGCAGGTCTCTACAGGATGCGCTGAAGCGGATTGTATCCACCACCGGCATACGCCTGTGGGGTCCCAACTGCATGGGCTTGGTCGATACGGCCAATGGTTCCGTATTTTCCTTTGTCGCACCGACAATTTGGGATGACGGGCTCCGAAAAGGCGACGTTTCCCTGATCGTGCAGAGTGGGATGTTATCCGGTGGATTCCTTATTGACACGATGTCCCATGGGACCATGGGCATAAACAAAGTTTGTTCGATCGGCAACAAGGTGGATGTAAACGAATGTGAACTTTTGGAGAGTTTGCTCGGTGATCCCACAACCAAAGCCATCGGTCTCTATCTTGAGTCGGTCTCCGACGGACGGAAGTTTTTGGAAATCTGCCGTGGTTCTCAAAAGCCCATCGTGGTCGTCAAGGGGGCAAAGAGTGCCGATGGCGCGCGGGCCGCATTAAGCCACACGGCCAGTCTTTCCGGAAACGGCATGGTCATGAGCGGTGCGCTTGCCCAGGCGGGTGTGGTCGAGGCATTGGATTTCAAGCAGATGATGGATTTTTGCCGGGCCTTGGCGATGTTTCCCAGGCTGCCGCATCACAGCCGGGGTCGCGTCGCAATTATCACTTACACCGGAGCGGGGGGCATCCTTTCCTCGGATTTTATGGAACAAATGGGTCTGGAGTTGGCGGAGATTTCTCCGGACACGCGGGAGGTGATGAAACGCTTTTATCCCGACTGGATGCCCGTGATGAACCCATTTGATTTGTGGCCGGCAGTGGAACGGCACGGGGCGGAACGCGTTTATTTCGAGGCCGTCCGTGCGGTGTGTGCGGATCCCAACGTGGACGCCATCCTTTTACACAGTTTTGTCGGGGGCTTTGCCTTCACTCCGGATATGACGGAAATGGCAAGGATGGCCCGGACTGCGGGTAAACCCATGTTTTGCTGGCTTCTGGGTAAGTTCGATGAAGCCCGAGACTTTCATATACACGCCCAGGAATGTGGCGTCCCCGTGTATCGTGAGTTGCACCGTGCCGTTGAGTGCATGGGCGCGGTTTTCGCCCGGAAGACGAGATCTTAACCGGCATGGCTTTTCTACAACTCGCCAAAGTAGGTAAGTGTCGTGTCCCGGGTCGATTTTTGGCGTGACTCCGGGGGACGGGGATAATCCGTTTCAAAGGCCTCCCCGGCCATCACGTTGATCCGTTTTACTCCCGGAATTTTCTCTCCGGCTTCTCGCATTCGACGAACCAGTTCCAGGTTCTTGGCGGTTTCCGTGTCTGTTTTTACGACCACGATTCCATTTCCCGCAGACACCTCAAGCCTCGGTTTCAAATCCAGCAAGGCGGTTTTTACCTGAGCAGCCAGCGCGAGATTTTCCATTTGTTTTTTTGATTCAGGTATCGTTTGAAATTGTCTGAGTGAGATGAGATTGCAAATGGTATTCACGGCATCGGTGATGGTGATCTTGTTTAGATTGAGTACCAGATCATACAAGCCGGGATTTTCCGGGTCGAGACCGTAAAGCTTTCGGCTCCATTTCCTCCGGTCATCGTCGAGCTTTTTGAGAAAGCGAACCGCCTGTTTTTCGGACACCTGATCCCGTTCCATCACGATCTGAACCCGGTCTTCAAGCCGGGCATTGATGCGAACGTTCAGAATGCGCGGAATATCCTTTACAATGGCGTGACAGGCGAAGCCGTGGTAAACGACATTGTCCTTTTTTAATTGATTCAGCAGGGCAGCCTGAATGTAAGCGGTGTATTTCTCCTTTCCATGGGTAAAGCGATCCAAGAAAGAGGGCGTGTCTTCAAAGGCCCGGAGCAGCGCGATTTCAGGGATGTTGAACGCTTCGGAAGCTGCCAGGAGTGTCTCTCTGGAGATACAGGTATAGCCCAGCTTCCGGCCGGCCTTCTCTGCAATTTCCTTCCCGTGACTGTAGGAGCCTCTCGAAATTGTGAGAACAGCCATGACAACCCACCCTTCTCAAAGCGATCCCAACGGCCCCGCATTCCCTTAACGGGTTTTCAACGCGCTGATTTGATGCAATCTCCCTATGTTTATTACGGTTAAATGCCGCGCGTTTGTCAAGCAGAATTCGGTGTCACTGGAGAAATGGGGCGTATACAACGGACACTGTTTTTTGCGCCGCTCACTTTCAGGCGTTTCAGTTTTTTACGAGACAGATCAGGGGGCTGATTTCGTTCTGTTGATCCCGCATTGAACCCGAAGGTTTTTCAGGGTATAAAGGACCGGAATTTTACCGTACCTTGCCCGCGTCGCGGGGGCACGATTGTTTTGATTGAGAAAGCAGGGAAGGGCGTCAAGAAATCTCATGGCAGATCATGCCGATAAATCGCCATTGGCGATACCCAACATCCGCTTCTTTATTTATTTTCGAGTGTTCTTCAACGCTCGATTCTATTATCCCGTCTTCACCATTCTGTTTCTGGATTTCGGCCTGACACTCCAGCAGTTCGCCCTGCTCAATGCGGTTTGGGCGGCAAGCATCGTACTGTTGGAGGTTCCCTCCGGGGCGCTTGCCGACATCGTCGGCCGGCGAAACCTTCTGGTTTTTGCAGGCGTCCTTATGGTAGCGGAAATGGCGCTGCTCTGCTTGGTTCCCCTGGGCAGGCCCAAGCTGCTCTTCATGATATTCTTGCTCAATCGAATTTTGAGCGGTGCAGCGGAAGCCTCCGCCAGCGGGGCGGATGAGGCCCTTGCCTACGATAGCCTCAAGGAGGAAGGGAATACTCAGGATTGGGGCCGTGTACTGGAAATTCAAATGCGCCGCCAATCGATTGCATACATCGGTGCCATGAGTTTGGGGGCCGCGGTCTACGACCCGTCGCTGATGCAACGATTTGCAGATTGGGTGGGCTTTCATGGGGTGTTGTCGCAAAACATTACGCTGCGGTTTCCACTTTATCTGACCCTGGGGATGGCCGTCTTAACCCTGTTGACCACGCTCCGAATGAAGGAAGCGGTGATGAAACCTGACGGGGAGTGTATACAAATCAAGGATTGTGGGCGTTCCATCGCCGACGCTTTCAAGGTGACGCTCCAGGCAGGGGGCTGGATATTGAGGACACCGTTTCCCCTGGTGATCATCGCAGCCGGTCTTCTGTTCGATAGTACCATCCGTATGATCATCACGCTCAACAGTCAGTACTACCGGCTCATCGAACTCCCGGAAGCATCTTTCGGACTGATCGGATCAGGCCTGGCGGTGCTGGGAATATTTATCCCGCGTGTCGCGCGGACATTGGTCGAGAATCATTCGCCCACATTCAACCTGGCGGTCATGGCAGTCACCTCGATACTTGGACTCGGTGGTATGACTTTCTTTATGCCGATCCTGGGAATTTTTCCGGTCGTACTGCTCTTCAGTGTCATGTATTTGCTGAACTTCTTCTTGAGTCACTATTTAAACCGAATCACCGACTCCGGGCAACGGGCCACCGTATTGAGTTTTAAGGGGTTGTCACTCAATCTGGCGTATGGGCTTATCGGGTTGCTCTATTCACTCTTGCTGGCGCTGCTTCGACGGCGAATCGAAGTCAGCCCCAATGATCTCGGCGCACAGGGTGTCGAAAACACGGTTTTCATCCAATCCATTGCCTGGTTTCCCTGGTATTTTCTTTTGGCCTTTGCGGCGCTTGTGGTGTTCGCACGGTTTCGGTTACGGCATTCGGATGAACATAAAAGACCGGGATGACCTGAACTTTCAGAACGAGATACATTTTCGCCCTGTTGGATGCGCACCCAAAAAAATTATTTTTAACCCAACCGATTGCCCCGGCAGATTCTGCGAACGCCGGGGAGAGATACGCAAAACAAATTGGAAGCCCGAAATACGAAATACAGTGGAAAAAATTCCCTGTCTCCATTCAAAGGCTTTTCACAAACGGGTGGGACACAGGGCGGGTGATTTTTTTCAACATATCGGCAAGAAATTACTTCATTCAATTGCAAGAAATTACACGTTCCGCTCCCGGCTTTTCCAAAATCGATGCATTGATCACGAACCCGGAATGCTGTTTGATCTAAGTGACTGATAAAGCTATATAAAAATGAGTCTTTTTGCCGCCATCCGCATCCGTCCCTTCCGGCATATACCTTGCTAATAGTCTCATTATCATTGCCGCCCAACTTTAACAAAAAAATGGAAACCGGGTGACGAAACCAAAACGTCCAGAGGTTATAATTTAAGAAAAGGGAGTTCGAGGCGGTATTGAAAATAGCTTCTCGGGTGTTCGTGGCTTTTTTCGCGTGCAGCTCTAATCTCCTCATAGACATGGGATAAGATGAGAACTGGTACCCCGAAAAACGCGGCACCTTGGGAAGCTACCCGGTAAACGGCCCTGTTGGTTTGTTAACAAGCAGCCTAACTCACATTTTCCTCCTAACTGGGCAGAGTCATTTTCGGCTCTGCCTTTTCGTTTGCCCTTCGGTGCCGCGTCGCCACGGAAAGCGCGCGAGATTCATAATCGTTCACCTCAATATGCACACTTCGTGGAGCTTGAAAAACCGGCGCGCGCCCCTGCCGGCGCACTCGCCATCTTTCTTAGCCCTTGATGAGTCTTGGAATCATCATATGATGATGGGGGCAGATGGATATGGGGTTCTGATAGGCGCAGCCCGCAAACGCCACAATATATTTCCTCAAATCCGGAAACGAAACGATCTCATCCACAAACCCCTTTTTGGCGCAATAAATCGGCCTTGAATTATCCTGGTATTGCTGCGCCAGCGCATTCATCTTGTCAATAACAGGCTGAAGATCGTGTCCGGCATCCTTTTCCTTGACCAGTCGCCTTGAAAACGAGGCGGCGGCGGCGGTTTCTCCATGCATCACGTAGATTTCGGTTGTCGGTGTCCCCAAGGTAAACGCGTTATGGTTGTTGGCCGTCGGGCCTCCCATGATATAGTGAGCCGCCGCGGTTCCCTTTCTCAAAATGATACAAATCTGCGGCACGTCCGTTTGTTCGATGGAATAGATGAGAGACTGTCCGAGTCCCAGAAGCTCGGCCTTCTCTGCGATGTCGCCCACATCGATGCCGGAGGTGTCCTGAAACCAGACGATGGGAACCCGGTCCCGTCCACAATGGGTCACGAATTCATTCATCTTGATCAGGCCCTGTCGATACAGCTTTCCTCCGATTCCAGGGTAGTCTGCGTACTCCGGATAGTTCGCCCCTAAGAACCCTTGCCGGTTTCCGATGAAGCCCACCACAAACCCATCGATTTTTGCCAGCCCCGTGTATACTTCCGGGCCGTAATCCGGCCTGAACTCCATGTGCTCGCTGTTGTCGAAGATACGGGCAAGCATTTCGTCAAAGTTGTAACTTCGCTTCTGGTTGAAGGCTACGATCTCATTGATATCTTCCCCGGAAAATCGGGGTTCTTCGGGTTCAGCCACCCTGAAAAATCGAGGGTCATACGCAGGAACCATATCCACGTATTTTTTTAGGGCGTCAAGGACCCCTTGCTCCGTTTCATAAACTTCCTTGAAAAAGCCCGTTTCATTGAAGTGAATGGGAACGCTGCCGGGGGGGACTTGCTTGAAGTGCCGGGTCGCTTCAATCAGTTGTTCGGCTCCTTCCTCGTCAAAATATCCCTTGGGACTCATGCCGCCTACAATTCCGCCGCCGCCCACGGCGATGTTCGCGTCTTTGTGCGCCAGAAGAATCGTAGGGCTAATGCCTTGATACCCGCCTCCGGCCGGGTTGGTGCCGTAAATGCCCGCCAGCACCGGAACTCCCAGCTTTTCCAATTCGGCATGGCGAAAAAACGTGGTACCGTTACCCCTTCGATTGGCATACACTTCCTGTTGTTCGGTGAGTTTCACACCACTACAATTGACGATCCACACCAAAGGCACGTGAAGCCTTTTGGCCATGTCCGTGACCCTGAGTTGATTGTCCGCTTGTCCGGCAATCCAGGCCCCTGCCATCACCTTGTTGTCAAAGCCGATGACCACAGCCCATTTGCCGTTGATTTTGGCAAGCCCATCGATCACCCCCGTTGTACCTTCTTCGTTTAACTGGGGGTTGTAAAGCGTGTGAAGCGGGCACCAGGTCCCGGGGTCTATCAGGTAGTCAATACGCTCCCAGACGGTCATTTGTCCTCTTTTTTTGATTACCTCCGCCGGAATCCCCGAATTTTTGACGGCCTCTACGGCCTTTGCCACCTCTTTTTCCACCTGTTTGATCTGTGCGACGTTTTCTTGTGCGCTTTCCTTTTGTTTGTCCGTAAGCGCTTTCCCCAGAGGGGTCATTTTCTCAAAATAAGGTCTCATTGTTTCCTCCGTACTTTTTTCGCCCGGCCGCTCCAAACGCCCAGATACTTGATATTTTTTTTGGCGAAGGGCCTCGACAACTTGGATCTACCGATTCGCCTTCCGGATGCCCAACTGATCCAGGGCGATGATCCATTTGCAAATGTTGGCGGAACCCTCGACCATAAAATAGGGGGGAGCATCCCGATAGTAGCGGGCGACCGGATACTCGGTGGAGTATCCGTACGCTCCCATGATCCTCATGGCCATTTGCGACGCTTTGATCGCTATTTCTCCCGCCAGGTATTTGGCATGGGCGACCTCCAGTGTATTTCCCAGTTGCCCCTGGTCTTTCTGCCAGGCAGCCTTGTAAACCATCAATCGAGCCGCCTCAAGCTCAGCAGCCACCTGAGCGATCATATCCTGATTCATCTGGAATTCACCGATGGATTTACCGAACTGCTGTCTTTCCTTGCAGTATTCCGTCACGGTATCCAGACATGCCTGCGCAAGTCCGACGCCTCCGGCCGCTGCGGAGAGTCGGGACTGATTTAACGACCCGAACACAATTTTGGCACCCTCGCCGGGCTTGCCGATAATATTTTCCTTGGGAACCTTGGTGTCTTCGACGTAAATTTCTCCGGTGGGAGTAGAACGCGTGCCCAGCTTTTCCAGGTCGGTTGTGGTGATCCCATTGAAGTTCTTGGGCTCAATCACAAAAGCAGAGAGCCCTTTCCCTCTGGCTTCCCTGTCCGTATAGGCATAATAGATGACCACATCTGCAGCGGACGCATTGGAAATCCAGGTTTTCGAGCCATTCAAAAGCCAGTGGTCTCCCTTGTCAACGGCTGTGGATTTCATGGCCATCACATCGGAGCCCGCATTCGGCTCCGTGATTCCAAAACAGCCGAGATACTCGGCACTCACCAGTTTGGGAATGTATTTTTTCTTCAGTTCATCGGAGCCGTATTTGTAGATCGTAAAAGCGCACCCAAGGGTCTGCATGTTGATTTGAACCCTGAGGGAACTGGATGCCCGGGCGATTTCCTCCGTGAGTATCATGGCGGCAAGCCATCCCATCTCGTTGCCTCCATACGCCTCCGGGATTACAGTACCGAAAAAACCCAATTCCGCCATCGGCTTCATCACTTCCTCGTAAGGCAGGTGGTGCTTTTCATCCCATTCATCCGCGTAGGGTGCGATCTTTTCAGCGG
>Ga0180432_10007981_pt1 | contig 13325 bp, 5 predicted proteins | sample SS_ome_10_FD_132414 | JGI IMG/M metagenome (GOLD analysis project Ga0180432, IMG submission 132414) | Hypersaline lake sediment archaeal communities from the Salton Sea, California, USA - SS_1_MS_2 metaG | ecosystem: Environmental > Aquatic > Non-marine Saline and Alkaline > Hypersaline >...
ATCTCGGCGGACTCGATGTCGGTCGGGGTTATGGAGTTGACACCCGACGTGCCCTACAGCTTCCAGCTAGAGGTCGGTGGGCGTCAGTTCTTCCACGCCCCAATCCCGGTGGATGCGGACATCCGTCTGCTGATCACCAGCAGTGGGGCCTATGATGACCTCCAGATCTACGTTGGGTATGGGTATGTGCCGGATCGGATCGATTACGCGTATTCCCACGATGTGGCGCCTAGCTGCGACGTGATTTTGCCCGGTGGGACCGGTGATGGCTGCTATCTGATGGTCTACTGCGACTACGCTCCGGCAGTGGCCGAGTACACGATTCGGTATGAAATCCTGCCCTTCGGGATTGCGGGGATATCACCGGGATGGGCCGGCAACGCCGGGTACGTGAGCCTCCAGATGTCCGGGGGGCAGCTCATGGACGTGATTTCGGCGCAGCTCATCGATGACACCGAAGGCACGACGGACGCGTGGGACATCCGCCTGGAAAACAGCGCTCGTTTCGAGGCGAGCTTCGATCTGCACGGACTTCCGAGCGGCCTGTATGACGTGCGGGCGATCACGGCAGATGCGGAGACCACGCGATTGGAGGGTGCGCTGGAGATCTGGGAAGGGGAAGGCCCGTTTATCCTGCTTACCATCGATGGCGCTGAAAATCTACGTGTGAACACCGAGAGTGACTACATCGTGACCCTGCACAATGAGGGAGACGCCGATGCCTTCGACGTCTTTTCCCACCTGACGGTGAGTGAGGGCAGCTATTACCAGTTGGTCGCCCCAGACTCGGTGGGCCCATTGACCTTGTCGGATGGAGAGCCCTTCCTGGTGCTGACCAGAGAGATTCGGATGGGCAAAGAGGCGCAATACGCCCTCCGCCTGCACGCCGAAGCCGATGTCGAGGTGAGTGTACAGGTAGCCGACATAGAACCGGTGCTGATCGGATTCGAGGAGCCGGGGGATGGTGGAGTGGTGAGTACGGTCTGGGAACCCGTAGCGGACGTGTACTGTGACGTGATGGATTCGCTGGGGTACGCAGTTGATCGGGAACTCTTCTATCAGCGCATGGCAGAGATCCACGCGATGAGCATCTCCTCGGGCATGACGGTGCGAGTCGATGCGTTGCTGCAACGAGCGTTAGCGCTGACAAGTGCAGAGGTCATTGAGCCGGCGCCCGGTGCGAATGAGATCGTCTTGGGAGCGACAAGAGCATACGACACCCTCCGCGGAAGGATCGAGGAGGCGATCCAGGGCTCAGAGTCCAACTCGGAGATGCACATTCGCGTGATCCGACCGCTTGACCCGAACGAGAAACTCGGCCCGAATGGTCGGGATCCTCTGTTCATCCTGCCCGATGACGAGATCCCCTATGCGATCTACTTCGAGAACGTTTCCTCAGCGAGTGCGCCGGCGCAAGAGGTCCGCCTGCTCGACACCCTGGATGTCAATCTCGACCCCCGGAAGTTCGCTTTGGGCGAATTCGCCTTCAGCAACATCGTCATCCCGGTGCCGGGGGGGGTGGGATACTACCGGACGACCTATGAGTTGGAGTCGGGCATGTTGCTGGAGATCGATGCGGGCGTGGATGTCCTGAACGGGCTCGCGCACTGGTACTTCACGACCATCGATCCGGCGACCGGACAACCACCCCTTGATCCTCTGCAGGGATTCCTGCCTCCGAATGACAGCACGGGCGTGGGGGAAGGACACGTGACCTTCCGGGTGCAGCCTGTACCGGAAGTGCTTATCGGAGCAGAGATTCCCAATCGAGCAATGATCTTTTTCGACGAAAACGATCCCATCGAGACGAATGAGGTGGTCTGCGTTGTTCGCGAGGGTTTGGCGGACCTCGTTCTGACGGGGGTTGCGATCTCCTCGCCGGTGGTTCCTCCGATTGAGGGCGAACCGATTCGCATCGCCGCCCATGTGGAGAACGCAGGCGAGGAGCTGGCCAATGCGGTCAGAGTGAGTTTCTTTGATGGTGATCCCCTGCAGGGCGGAGAACTGGTGGGCGATAGCCTGCTTGCGGCGATCCCTCCGGCGGAAGGGGCAGATGTTGAGATCACGTGGGACATCTACCGACGTCTTGGCGATCAGGATCTGCTGGTCATTGCCGATCCCGACAGCCTGATCCCGGAAATCAGTGAGAACAATAACACGTGGACCGGGTTTGTTCAGGTCGCCCCTCGCCAGTATACACTGCACTTGCTGGGCGGCATCAATATGGTGGGGCTACCGCTGGATCCGGGCGCTCCCTATTCGGCTGAGCAGTTCGCGACCCAGCTGGGGGCCTCGATGGTTGTTCGAGCCGACAGCAGCGGCCAGTTCGAAGCGTACCTCGTCGATGACCCACTGGCAGAGGACTTCCCGGTGGTGGGGGGAGAGGGGTATCTTATCGACGCCTCAATCGGGAGCAGTGTCCTTTTCGAGGGGATGTCGCACCTGCCCGAGCTGGTGATCGGTGAGGGATTGAGCATGCTATCCCTGCAGCTGCAGCCCGACTCGGCGATGAGCGCGAGGCAATGGGCGGACCAGACCGGCGTAACGCTGATCAGTGCCTATGACCGTGCCGCCGCTCGGTTTGAGCCGTTTGTGCCTCAGGTTCACATCGTGGACGGCTTCGAGATCGCGGGTGGCGCCGGGTACATCGTGCTTTCGGCGGCGGACACGGTCGTTGTCATGGAAGGTACGGGCTGGATGGGTGAGCAATCGGCGCCTCCTCCGGCTGCGCTCGCGCTCCGCATCGGTGAAGAGCCTCCGGTTGAGAGATCTGCTCTCGGTATCACCGGGGTAGCGACTCGTCAGGCACGAAACGGCACAGACCCTCTTGGCATTCCGGCGCGGTTGGAGATCAAGAACACCCGAACGAGTCAGACCTGCATGGCGGGAGTTGATGCCCTTTCCGGCCATTTCTCTAGTGCTCTGATCGACTTCCAAAACCGGGGGGGGAGTCGAGCCGGTGACGTGCTTTCATTCCAGCTGTCGAAACTGGATGGATCGCTCCTTGGATTGCCGGCCGAGCACGAGATCACGGCGGAAGATGTCGCCTTGGGATATGTGCACATACTTCCGGCCACGTTGGCCCTTCCTCCGCTTCACACGCTGATTGAGCACGGATTTCCGAACCCCTTCCGCTCCGCCACGACTCTCCGTTACCAACTTGCCACAGCTGGCCGCGTCAGCTTGAAGGTCTATTCGGTCGAAGGGCGGATGGTGCGGACACTGGTAGATGAGTCGTTGATGCCCGGTTTCTATCAGGTAGACTGGATCGGGGATGATACTCGGGGATGTCCGCTCCCGGAGGGCGTCTATTTCCTGAGATTCGTCGCACCGCGATACGAGAAATCCCACAAGATGGTCTTGGTTCGATGAGGTGCTCTATGCCAACCCCGAGGCCAATTCAGCGAGTCCGCGCGGAGTTGCTGGCCCTGGTGCTTCTTCTCGGTATTGGATTGCCACCGGCGGAGGGACTGGAGGAGGGCGCCGCGCACCTTGGCGCGTGCGCGGCAGTGGAGGACTCCGCGAACGTGCTCGCGGTGGTTGGACACATCTTTCAGTTCAATGGCGCCACACCCTGGCCGACGGGTGACACGCTGACCGTGACCAATCTGCGGTCCGAAGTCACGCTGCAATGCGTGGTGGGAAGCCTTCAGCGCGGATATTACGGTGTTCTGTTCTGTGAGGCGTTGAGTAGCCAGCAGCTGTGCTATGATGGTGATTCCCTCTACTTCCGACTCCCCGCTCAGGATCTGGCGCCGGTCGACTCCATCCATGTTTTGTCACCGGAAGAGATTGATGCACAGCTCCTAGAGCTGGATTTGGTGGTTGATGCCGATGTGGGGGGGATCGACGACGCCGTAGTCACGGATTCCCCGAATCTGCGCATCTACCCCCATCCGGCTCAGGTGGGGGAGGCAAAGGTCAACATCTGGCTCGACCCGAGAATCCCGGTGACCGATCCGGGGGCGAGACTCCGGATCATGGATATTCAAGGCCGATGTGTGCGCAGATTCGACCCAGCTGCTCTGCACTCGGGGGCACCGGCATTGCAGTGGGACGGACGTGATCAGCAGCATCGGCCAGTTCCCGCTGGCACTTATTTCGTGGGATTGGTGGGTACTCACGTTGGCCGAGCGGCATCCGTGCGGCTCGTTGTCTTGAAATGACGGAAGCCGAACAGGGATTGAAAACGGCGGTTCGCGGCGCATGGAGGCGTGTCCGGCAACTGCTACTCAATCGGCTTGCCCTGGGTCCGGCCGAGATCGGGCCCGTGCTGCTTCTGGCGGGCGCAAACTTCCTGGCTATGCTCTCTTATGTGGTGGTCAAGACGGTTCGCGATTCGGTTCTACTGGCTCGCTTTGATCTCCTGCATTTGCCCTATATCTACATGGCGGTTGCCGGGCTGCTCATCCCGCTCTTCTCCCTATTCAATCACCTGCGCCGGCGATACGCGCTCCGTCACTTGCTGGTTGGCACCTTCTGTGCTGTGGCCGGAACCCTGATCATCTGGTCTCTCCTTCTACTGCAGGATGTGCCTTTGCTCCCGCCCCTCTTCTACATTTGGGCAAACCTCTACGGAAGTCTCATCTTCGCGCTGTTCTGGCTTTTTTTCCATAGCCGGACTTCAAAGCGGGGGAGCCGAAGGTTTGTGGCGGTGGCCGGGGCCGGAGCGATTCTCGGTCAGGTCGTAGGTGGAGCCGGAGCCGGCTGGCTGGCTCAGTTGCTCGGCCCGCAGCGCCCCGAGTGGATGCTCTGGTTTGCAGCACCGCTGTTGCCGGGTGCCGTGCTTCTCCTGCTGCTCGTAGATCGGAGGTGGGGAGATCCCGAGAGACCATTTCCAACCTCCCCGGTTCGCGACCGCGACCGGGCAAAGCAACAGCGGACCCTGTCGTTGGTTTTCCAGACGCCGTATCTTCGAACGCTCACGGGGCTGATCTTCGTCAGTGTGGTCATAGCCACTGTCGTCGACTTCATCTTCAAGACGCAGGTACAGGCAAGTCTCTCACCCTCGTCACTACCGATCTTCTTCGGCCGCTTCTACACTGGGGTGGGATTGGCGGCCTTCCTGCTTCAGTTTCTGGCCACACCCGTGATCCTGCAGCGCTTGGGGGTGGGATATGCGCTACTGCTCCTTCCACTGGGACTCTTGGGCAGCAGCCTGCTCTGTTTGCTCCAACCGCTCTTCGTCCTCTTTGTGCTTCAGAAGGGAATCGATGTCGGACTCCGCGCCAGCGTGTTCCGCTCTGCTCAAGAGCTACTCTACCTTCCAGTCAAGACGGCAGTACGACGTCAGGTCAAGCCCTTGATCGATTCTGTCTCCGAACGAGCTGGAGACGCGACCGGAGGACTTGTAGTCCTGATGGCTCTGCACGTTTTTGGCGGCGGGAGGACACCGTTCCTGATTGTGACTGGAGTTGGGGTTCTTCTGTGGCTGTGGCTTGGCCTGCAGGCCCGAAAGGAGTACGTCGAGCTCTTCCGGGCGCGAATGGAGGATGATCAGCTTCTGGACTCGATTGGTGAATTCGGCATTCAGGACAGCCAAGCACTTAGGGCACTCTACCTTACACTGCGCCGAGGAAAGCCACGACAGGTCCTGCGTGCACTGGAGCAGTTCGAGGCGTTCGGCAAAGCGGATCTTGTACCCATCAATCTCCTGGAACATACGGACGCAAGGGTCCGTCGAAAGGCGCTGCAGTTGGCGCACAAGAGCGGCAATCCGGAGCTTGGAGCCAAGGTCGACAAGCTGCTTCAGGATCCGAGATCAGGCATCCGTCGCCGGGGTCTCGAAGTCCTCTTCGATATCGATCCAGCGCGCGCCCGGGGGGTCGCATACGGGGTCGCGAGCGATAAGGATCCCCGCGTGCGGGCGACAGCAGCCTGTTGCCTCATGCGAACGGAAGGACATGAGGATCCGGCACGCGGACGGCGAATTCTAGAGCAGCTGCGAAAGGGCTCGGGTCCGGACCGCCGGGCGCTCGGGGAAGCGCTGGGGCGATTCGAATTCCACGCACCAGTCGAATGGTTCGGTGACCTCCTACGAGATCCGGACCGACAGGTTCGCCGCTTAGCGGCTCTGGCGGCGGGGAAGACGCTGGCGCCTGAACTCATCGAGCCGCTTTGCGGGCTGCTGGCTGACGCGTCTACGGCGGGAATCGCCAGACGGGTCTTGGTCCGGCACCGGGATGCGTGCATCCCCACACTCATGGGGCTTTTCTGGCGCCGACAGGGTGATCACTGGCTCGGCATCGAGATCATGCGGGTGCTCGGAGACATAGGAACACGAGGAAGCTGGAGTGCCCTGCGTGCGGCGCTATCCGTTCGCGATGGCTGGACACGCCGGGAATGTCTGCGGGCCATGGCAAGGCATCCACGCAACTTCCGTCGCGACGAGATGCTGTCCGAGCAGCTCCATGAGATCCTGGCGCGCGATCTACGGCGACTGCGATGTTACTTGGCGCAGCAATGTGTCCTGGGTGAGGCAGGGGACCCGAGCGAGCCGTATGTCCGACTTCTTCTTGACCACCTCGAGGAATATGCTGAGGCAAGTCTGGAAAGGTCCTTCCTCGTCCTAGACCTCCTATCTCCGGGAAAGGGAATTGCGTCCGCGTTCGGGCGATATCGGGACGAAGAGCATGGCAGTCGGGCAACCGCGGTTGCCTTCCTGGAGGCGATCTTGGACCCCGAGCACAAAGAGCAGCTCATCCCCCTCTTGGAGGACCTACCCCTTGCCCAGCGGCTGCAACGAGCCCGCGTCACCATGATTTCTGATGTGGCAGCGGCACTGCGACAGCTCATCCGGAACGAGGATCCGTGGCTGGCAGCGGTGGCCGTGGCCGCTGCGCGCTTCTACCGAGAGGGAGCGTCGGTAGTCAAGGGAATCGCTGTAGATGGGAATTCGGCTCGGGTCCTTCGTGAAGCAGTTGCGAGGGCAGGTGCAGACGAAGCGAGTAACCTTCCCCATCAGGAGACCATTATCGAGAGGATGCTTGCGATTCGGAAATCCTCCGCCGGCAGTAAGATGTCGGTCCATGAACTGGGTCGGCAGGCGAGGGGAATCAGAAACGGACGATGATAAGGGTCATGTCATCCATGCGCTGATCGGTTCCGGAGAAACGCTCGACCGAAGCGAGGATGGCTTCGCCAATGGCGGACGCTGAGTGATCTCGGCTTCCCACAACGACATCGATGAGTCTGTCCACACCGAACTCCTCGTCCGCCGCATTGCAGGCCTCCGTGATCCCATCCGTGTAGAGACAGAGGACATCTCCAGGACGAAGCTGCGTGGTTTGCGTCTCATAGACCACGCCAGGCACCATACCCAAGAAGAGACCGCCCTCTTGGAGTTTGCGGACTTTGCCCTCCGTCGAGACGATGAACGGTTCGTCGTGCCCCGCTCTCACGTAGCGAAGGACGTGGGTTTCCGGCTCCAGCTCGGACAGAAAGAAGGTCACGAACTTGTCCGTCTCGGTGTTCTGATAGACAAGATAGTTCAGATTGGTGGCGATGGTTCCGATGTCACGCTTCCGCGGGTGGAGTGAGGTGTGAAGGCCCGCCTGAACATTCGACATGAGAAGGGCGGCTGGCAGACCCTTGCCGCAAACATCCGCGATGGCAAAAACCACTACACCATGGTCCCGGAGCTCGATCACATCGTAATAGTCCCCCGACACGCCCCGCGAACTGAGGTTTTTGCCCCAGAATTCGACGCCTTCGATCTCCGGCAGCGTCCTGGGGAGAAAGCCCTTTTGAGTTTGCCGGGCAGTTTCCATTTCGTGTCTTGCCCGAGCGGTCTTGACCTCTTCTTCGTGCAGGGCTTTGGTTGTCGAGAGGTGCATTGCGATACTCAAGTGAAGTCCGCTGACGAAGATGCAACCGAACAGCAGCCCAGTTGGGAAGATGCGATCCAGGTGGATGTTTGCCAATGCCGTGGTTAGAACGGCGAGAAGGCCAACCAGGCAGACCAAAAGGAAACCGAGGCGGGGACGCCGCACGGGAGGGATGAGCAGGACCAAGACACACCAAAGGAGGTTCCACAGCAGAGCGGGAAACCAGCCCACATCGCGAAGCGGAGCGCCCCGAAGGAGCGTTTCGGTGATAGCCGCCAAGGCGACGACACCGGGTACACCCCAACCGGTGAGGCCGCTATGCAAGAGCTGCGGTCGAGGAACAGCGACGACGTCAGTTGTGGGATCCTCGACCAACCCAACAAGTGCGATGCGATCGGTGACCTGATCAAGTGCCTGCCGATCACCCGCCAGGACGTCGGCGTAGGAGACGATTGGAATCGGCCGGCGGGTCGATGGGAAGATAATGGGGATGTCGTGTTGGACCCTGAATCCGGTGATCCGCTCCGGAAGCATCTCGATGCCCAGGCGGTCCAACCGGGGATCGCGCCGGAAGCGTCGGAGCGTCCCATCAGCGTCATAGCTGATCTGACTCAGATAGGCTCCCTGGGACGCAGCCAGGAGGGTCGAGTCGGGTAAGCTGGGCATGAGCACCGAGATTTGACCCTGGGGCGTGGTCGTTCTCTCCTCATACAGCGACATGACGAGGTAGACATTGCCCGCCTCTCGGAAAGCGGCGGCGAGATCGTCTGGGGGCGAGTCGAAGACACCAGTATGGAGACCCAAGTCGAAAGCGATCGAGCGGGCGTTGGCCGCGGCCAGCGCTCTAGTCAACGTGGCATGTGCGGTGACATGTCGAGAGAGGGGAAAGGCGGGAGGGGTGAATACCTCATCGCGCGTTGTACGATCGATTCCCACGACTACAACCTGATCCCAGTGCGGCACCTCGCGCTGGGAATGAAAGAAGTTGTAGAACCGGTACTCCAAAGGAGTCCAGAACAGCGGAGTCAAGCAGTAGGTGATAGGAATGAGGTAGGCAAGAGCTACCAGCCGCTTGAGCCTCTGACGGAGTTTCATCCCGTTCTCAGCTACCTCTGTGACTGTGCCTCGAGAAGATCCGCATAGGCATGCTGGAAGAGACCAACCTCGGCAAAGGCCTGCGCTCGCCACAGGAGGGCGGAGGATCGAGTCTCGTTGGACATGTAAGCGGCATCCAGTCGCAGAATCGCCTCCTCGTGCAATCCGGAACTCAGCAAAAGGACACCGGCGGCGAGGTCATTTACGTTGGCGACGGCTTGGTCGAGCATCGCCTCCTCCTCACGAGTGAGGACGCGAAACTGCCGCCATTGAGATCCGACGACGCCGTCACCGATCTCGGAGTCAACCTTCCAGACGTATTCCATTCCCGCTTCGAGATCACGTTTCAAGAGCTTATGTCCACGGATGCGTTGTCGTATCTCGTCACCATCGGCAAGGGCCAGTGCCACGAGGTAGGCATCCGCCTCCGGAAGCGATCGCCAGACGAACCGCGATTCGGAGAATCGCACGCGACCATCAGGTGCGGGGAAGAGAGGCAGAGGAGACTCCATCGGCTCGTCCCAATCCCTTACCGAGCGTGTGGCGAGGGCCTGATAGCGGCTTTGTCCACACCATTGGGTGAGCTGTCGAGAGATCCATCCGATGATGCCGCCTTCCAGTTCGTTGATGACGGACTTGGTGGTGGCCAGTTGGGCAGGACCCGTCAGTTCGAAATGCTCTCCCAAGGTGTTGAACCCTTCACACCATGCCCCAATCTTTACGATGAGCGTATCTCCCAGCTCCAAGATCGACCCTTGCACGGCCGGTTTCTCAACCTGCCCGCGGACGACGGACACGTCCCCCTTCACACCAATGATCAACCCGGAGCGGTCTTGGGGCTCGTCTGCATGAGCGGATTGGAGCGCGAAGAAAGCGGCAGTCACGGCCAAGACGAGGCAGGCACGAGTCATCATCGATCTCCTTTGAGTCACGAGTACCGGTAGTGCACTCGGCGAAGACCATACGGGGCGTGAAACCGGAAAGCAATGGTCACCCGCGGCGAGGATCGCCGCCGCCACGGACAGAAGCTCACCTGTTTCGCAGGCGAGCGTTGCGTGTCGGATCGCGCAACCTCCTATAAGACAAGGGATTCGGTGGTTGCTCATGTCAACGGAAGAGGTGAAGCGCATCAACCTGCTTCAATCCCCCCGTCAGCGGAGACGCAGGAGCCCTGAGATTGCAGCCGGACATCGGGTATGTTACTATCATTAGTGCAATTAGGCTCCAGTATCGACTCGGTCTTATGGTGGTGGGAACTGTGGAACGTCGATCCCCTCTCCTGGGCCTGCCTTTCGACCTGAGTATCCCATCTTCTCTACCCTATCAACGGTCTCTAACGAACCAACCGTTGCTTGAGAGCTTCCTCCAAGTGCATGACGATTGGAGACACAAGATGTGCCGCAAGTCCATTCTCCTGATCAGCACCTTTCTGGCTATCACGTTCGGCGTCACAGGTTCGGGGGGAGCGGCCCCTCTTGAGGTGTCCGGTCTTCGTGACGCGCCTATCGCTATCACAGGCACGCCCCTTCCGCCCGATCGCGAGGTCATCTGGTTCGGAGGTGACGATGGCAGCGGTCAGGCAATCGAAGGAGGGATCTGGGACTTCGACACCATCGTTGGAGACCCTCTGCAGGGATGGTACTCGGTCGACGAGACAGAGAACCTGGCCGACTACTTCGGCTGGGTCACGGCGCAGGACTTCGTGGATCATGGTGATCCCTGTGTTCCCATGATTTCCGGGACGGCTGGGCAGATTTGGTGCGGGATTCATGAGGATGAGGCCTACGCGCGCGACTTCCTCACGGGCATGGGGTACCAGTCCCACATGTGTCAGTGGGCGCGCTCTCCGGACTTCACGATTTACCCAAGCACCCACGACATAGACCTCAGCTTCGATTACTTCAACGACTCCGAGCTGGACTACGACTACACCTACGTGTACGTGCTTTGCTATGACGCCGCTGATCAGCTGATCGAGGAGCGAGAGATCACGCGCCTCGACGGGACAATCGGTTCCTACGAGGCACCCGCCCACTTCGACGACGGCATCGAGGTCCCCGCTGGATCGCTCCCGGACAGCACGTCGCGGGTGGTTCTGGAATTCCGCTTCGTCTCCGATGCCAGCTGGGATGATCAGGATGGCCTTTACGACTGCCTCTGCGGCCCCTTTGCTGCCGACAACATCTCGCTTCAGGTCGGCTCGCAGAGCCAATTCTATGCATTCGATGGCGGTCCCCAAGGGTGGACGTTCGGCCGGTGTGAGGGAGTCGGGACCTACATGGAGACCGTCGAGGAGTCCACCTGGAGCGTGTGGGTACATGGCGCGGGGCTCTTTGATTGCTCGCTTTCCGGCAACGGGTTGGAATTCATCGATCAGGAGAACAGCCCGTTCTCCCCTCCGGGACATCCGGTGGGCCAGATTGAGGCCGGGATTTCCGGCAAGATCGCCCGCGGGACCCACGATCCGGAGTACTGGAACCAAACATTTCTGCAATACGGCCAGTACGGGAACATGCTGCAATCCGTAGGGACATTCTATCGTATTGGGTACCTCTACTATCCCTATACGACTCCCAGCAATCCGGCACCAAGATGGTCTACACGTCGGGGAAGTCTTGTTTGGTATTACAGCACCGAGCCAAGTTGTGCCACGTGGCGAACGGATCTGACAGCAGTCGAGAATCAGTCCCTACCGGCCGATTGGGAGTCGCTCCGCGTCGTGTACGAAGTCTGCACCAGCTGCGATGCTTTCGGTGTGCCCTCCACGATCTGCACGGATGAGGGAGATAGCCGGGGGTCTCCTGTCATCGATAACGTCCGCATCGGTCTGATTCACAACAATCCTCCAGTTGCCGTTGCCGGCGGCCCGTACGATGCGGTCGAGGGATTCCCTGTCTTCCTCGATGCATCCGGATCCTCGGATCCCGACGGGGCGGATGAGCTTGTTTCCTGGCGATGGAGCTACGAGGAGGGCAGTACGTGGATGGCGGGACCGGTCGGGGAATTCAGCTGGTTTGCCACACCTGTGGACTGGCAAGTGGGCAGCGAGCACTCCCTGCGGTTGATTGTCTACGACTACTGGGGAAAGGCTGACACCTCGACCACGACGATCACCCTTCAGGCCTATGATCCGGGATTGGTCGCCCCGGTCGCGGATGCGGGGGGACCGTATGGCGGCTGTCACGACGAGACCCTCTTGCTGGACGGAGCAGGGTCGTTCGATAGCGACCCCGGAGATTCGGTCGTGGTCTGGTCTTGGTTCGTTGGTGGAGGCTATGCGCCCTCGGCGCACGGGGAAACAACGGCGTTCGAGATCCCAGACTCCATGCAGGCAGGGTCGAACTACCAGATCCGACTGCTGGTCGCCGACACGCACGGCTATGTGGACACGGCGATCACGTCGCTCGTGCTGGAGACTCCCGATCTAGAAGTCTTCGCCGGCGAAGTGTGGTTTTTCCCCGAGGAACCTTTCGAGGGCCAGATGGTCGAGATCTCGGTCCCCATCAGCAATTCAAGTTGTGTCGACGTAAGTCTCTTCGAGGTTGGGTTCTATGTCGATCATCCGGAATCGACCGGGAGCGTCTTGATCGGCACCACAACGCTGGGAGGAATCGGGGCCGGAGAGATCGCCCATGCGAATCTGGAGTGGCGAACGTCCGGCTGGGCCGGCGCGCCGGATGTCTATGTCTTTGCCGACCACGAGGATCTAGTTCAAGAGGTATCGGAGGAGAACAACATCACACACCGTGCCATCACGGTGGTCCGTGACTCCACGAACCTGAGCGATGGCGTCTTCATCGCCCATCACACTCCGCAGATATCCTTCTCCTCGGACCCGCCTCCGGAGGGGTGGTGCGAAGCCTATGCCCCCTTTGCCATCCATGATGCCGCAGAGCAGTTGAATCGCGCGGACACCCTTCCAGGTGAGATGACCGGATGGTTCGTCTTGACGGCTTGGGCGCATGACAAAAACCTCTGTGGGGTTGGTTTTGGTCTCGGGGACTATGACGGCTTCCATTTGATGGATGCCTCCCCGTGCCCAGACGGATCTACGCTGGAGATATCAGACAGCCACTGGCCTAGTCCCAACACAGGGGTTCACATTGCAAACACAGAAGAGTGGCATGGCAACTACGTGCCGGTTTACTCCTTTGTTGGGTACGCATACTCGGACACGGAACCCGTGCTGCTTCCCCTGTGTCCGCATCGCCCCTCAAATACAGCCGATTTCTACAACTGCGAGGTGCCCGCCATCGGTTTCGCCGCGAGCGGTTTCGGTGGAATGGGGATCAATGGAGATGGTGTCCATGTGGAGCCTCCTGGCTGGACAACCGGGCCAAGGGGCTGCTGCGTGGGTGCGGACTGTCAATTGCTCCCAGAAGATGACTGCACATCCTTGGGTGG
>Ga0180432_10007982_pt1 | contig 13325 bp, 8 predicted proteins | sample SS_ome_10_FD_132414 | JGI IMG/M metagenome (GOLD analysis project Ga0180432, IMG submission 132414) | Hypersaline lake sediment archaeal communities from the Salton Sea, California, USA - SS_1_MS_2 metaG | ecosystem: Environmental > Aquatic > Non-marine Saline and Alkaline > Hypersaline >...
CGATCGGGATCTCGACCTCGGCCCCCTGTCCGTCGGCGCGGAGCTTGCGGGCCTCCATGTCGAGGTGGATGCGGTAGCGCCCGTCCTCGAGCTTCGTGCAGGTGGCGGTCTCCACGCGATTGGAAAAGAGGGTGATCGTCTCGAACATGTCCTCGAGCAGGTAGGCCAGGGAGTCGGGCGTCACCTCGCGGAGGCAGGCCATGAGTTCCGGGGTGTGCGTGTAGGGCGGTTCCTGGAAAGCCACCCGCTCGACATAACGCGCCAACGCGCGGTTCAGGTTCTCCTCGCCAATGTAGTCCTTCAGGGCGTACATCACGAGGCAACCCTTGTTGTAGTGGATGTACATCTGATCCTCTACCCGCATCAGCGGCATCTCTTCCACCACCTCGTCGCCGCGCCCCTCGAGGTACTCGTCCAGCTCGTACTTGAGGAGATGCCGAAGCTTGTCGGGACCGAATTCCTTTTCCATCACCATCATCGCCGAGTATTCGGCCAGGGCTTCCGACAGCATGGTCGCGCCCTGCACGTTGGCGCCGATGACCTGATGCGCCCACCATTGGTGCGCCAGCTCGTGGGCGGTACGATTGAAGACGTAGTCGACGTGCCGGCGCGGATGGGGACGGGCAACGAAGCCCGCGGTCTCGGAAAAGGGAATCGTGTTGGGGAAAGCCTGGGCGAAGTGCCGGTAGCCGGGAAACTCGACGATGCGCACCAGCCGGTGTTGATAGGGTCCGAAGTGGGCGGTGTAGTAGTCGAGCGACCTCTTGACGGCGGTGATCATCCGCTCGATGTTGTACGCGTGGGGCGCGTGGTAGAAGACCTCGATCGCCACATCGTTCCACCGATCGCGCCGGACCGCGTACTTCGCGGACAGGTAGCAGTAGAAGTTGAGGATGGGCACATCCACCTTGTAGTGGAAGAATCGGCGCCCGCCCTCTTCCCATTCCCGCTGGAGCTCGCCGGGGGCGATCGCGATCTGGTCGGCGCAGGTACTCACCACGGTCTCGAATGCGATCCAGTCGGCATCGGAAGAGACGTAATTGTTCCTGCGCGCCGCCTCGTCATCGACGGCTGCCATCCGCGGGGCGGGCGGCAGGCCGTGCTTCCGCCGCTTCTTCGGATCAACCAGTTGGACCGCCTCGTCGTAGCCAATCCCGGGGAAACCCTGGCCGTTGTTGAAGAACGTCCCGTTGCGCAGCACCGTGTTGTCGGGATCGTGATTGACGAAGCCCCGGTGCTCCACCGTGAGGTCGAACGCCAGTTCGATCTCCCCGCCCGGCGCGAGCGGTGCGGCGAGCTCCTGGATGTAGTACCCACGCTCGAGATCAAAGATGCAGGTTGCGGGTACGGACAGTTCCAGTCGGCCGATCGTCAGATCGGGATCGAGGCTCACGTGGACCTGGTCGATGAACGATGCGCTCTTGTTCTTGAGCCGATAGACTCCACGGATCTCCACCCGACGTTCTTCGGGATAGATGTCGACCTCGGCGTTGACATCGGTGATCCGCGGTTGGGAAAGGCCGCGGTATTCCCCATAGGCCTTCTCGTACTCCGCCCGCAGCGTCTCAACGCGGCCCCGAGACCAATACTCGTTGAGGATGTTGGTGTTGTAGTAGTAGTAGGTTCCGGTAGCCATCATCCCGAGTACCGCGACAGCAAGAACCGCCGGCAGCGGTCCGCGCAATCGCCCGCGGGCTTCGGAGAGTCGGGCCCGAAAAGTGCGCGCGGTGCCCCGCACCCAGAAGAAGATGCCCCCGACGATCAAGAGTACGGTGCCGAATCCCCAATAGGCCTTGAGCCACAGGTACGGCGCCAGGTGATGTCCAAAACCGTTCATGTCGGAATGGAACATGACCGGGTGGCCCGGGAAGCGATAGAGGCCGTGTTGGAGACCGATCCGGGGCAGCACGATGCTTCCGGCCAGAAAGAGGACCATGAGCAGAAAGCCGATGAACTTGTTCGGGGAGAGAATCTGGACGCAGATCCCGAGCACCGCGACCATGGCGTAGGGCGCGGCGGTGATCAGAAACCCCAAGGCATAGACGTCAAGCTGCAGGTCAAGGAATCCCCGAGCGAGTTGGACCGCCAGCGTGGATGCGAGACTGATCCCGATGAAGACGGCGGTCACCAGCACCATGGCCACAACCTTGGCACCCAGGTAGACCGCATGGGGCACCGGAAGCGCATCGTAGATGGCCGACAGGCGCAGTCGCCGTTCCCGCCAGACGAGCTCCCCGCTGTAGAAGATGACGACCACGGAGAGAAACATCAGCATCGACACCTGAATGGAGCGCAGCATCATACCGGTCACCGGGTAGACGGGGGTGCCCCGCTCCCGACCGATGAACCATGCGCTCATCGCCACGATCACCACCTCCAACATCAGCAGCACGACGAACGGCGTCCCCCCCAAGACCGCCGCCACCTCGATTCGCGTCTGACGCCATAGCTGCCCGATCCGGCCGGCGATGGAGAAGTCGGGCGGGGTGCGGAACGCCTCAATGGAAGGGCGAAGCGAGGGGAGGGGCGATTCGACCGTGCTGCGGGCGGGGCGGCGACGGATCCGCGAGACGGCCCGGGAGTAGCTGAAGCGCTTGTAGCTCCAAAGGAAACACAAGGCACCCAAGGCCAGCCAAAGGAGCCGGTTGACGAGGAGGCCGGCGGAGAAGTCGGGCAACTGGTGGTTGTATTCCGTAACGGTCCAATAGCGGGCTGCGGTTTCCATGGCCGCCAGACCCGAGGGTTCGATCAAGCTCCGCAGGATGTCGTTCTCGAAGTTGCCCCCGAGGTCCTGCGCCACGTCCTGCAACACCAGGTAGAAAACCACGGCAAGATAGGTCCAAAGGGCTCGCCGGCTCCAGCTCGCCACCGCGAAGAAGATCCCCCCCATGACGAGCAGGTTGGGAAGCAGCATCAGACCCAGTCCCCACAGGTAGGGTTGCAGCATGAAGGGTCCGATACGCTGCGGATCCTGCCAGGGCATGAAGCTGCCCAACACCAGTCCCAAGGCGGTCAGGACGAAGAGGATCAGGGAGACGACCATGGAGCCGGCGAAGCGGCCGGTGAGGTAATCGAATCTCGAGATGGGGCGTGAGAAGAAGAGCATGTGCGTGCCCGCCTCGAAATCGCGCAGAAGGGAGCTGGAAACGAAGGCGGTGATCACGAAGAGCCCGAGAAGGCTCAAGATCGTCAGCAGATTCAGGATTCCGAGGGGGGAGTTGCGGTAGACCGGCCCGGGCGCATCGTCGATGCCGATGTTGGTGGCGATCATCAGGAAGCCGAGCCCGAAAAGCCCCAGCGCCGCAAGGTAGAAGAGCGGTTGCCTGAGATGGTAGGTGATCTCGAAACGGAATATTTCTCTCCACATCGTCCATGCCTCCGGCGATCCCACGATTGCTGGGAACACCCTTGGTACGGGAGGTGACGAGGAAAGGATCGGTCTCTTCGGCGCCGAGATAGCGGAAGCGGTGCTTGAGGGTACCCCACGATCCGAGCCGCGTGGGCGGCGGTGTCTACCTCGCGCGCGGCCGTCAGGGTGCGACCTCGCGCCTGATCGTGCTTCACTGACGGCGGGCCCCGTTCCCTCCGGGAGCGGGGCTCTCCTTGACCCCAGTGTCCGGCCTGTGTTCAGGTCCTCCCGGACGATCCGCGGAGAAGGGGCCGGACATGCGTTCGATCGAGAGGCGACGGGGGGGCACCTGGCCAAGACTCCCCTACGCGATCCAGGTCCTCACGATCCTCTCCTGCCTCCTTGCCCTCCTGGCGACCCCGGTCGGCACCTTCTGGCGCCAGCTGCCTTGGGGGCACGCGGGTGGCCTCATCCGGCTCATCCGCCGCGGCGCGACACTCGATGAGCGCCTCCTCATCCGGGCCGGGCCCGATTACGAGGCGATCCAGGTGATCGCTCGGGAGACCCCGCCCGACGCCATCATCCTGATCTCGGATCGATACGACGGCCCCTCCTGCCTCCAGCCGGACCGCGCGAAGCACCAGGACTGGGCCACCTATTTCCTCTATCCGAGGAAGATCCTCTATCTCCATCAACTCGATCACCGGCTCTTCGCCCGCGCGACCTACCTCCTGGTCGATACGCCGAGCTCCGTGTCGTGGATCGATCCCCGCATTCGCGGATCTCTCGCCTACTGCCCGGATGCCTACGCGATCGTCCCGTTCGACATGGCCGCGTATATGGAACAGATCCGGGCCGGGCGCATCTCCGCCCGCTACCTCCCCGCGCGCCGTGATCCGGGACGGACACCATGATGGTCGCTCTCGCGCTCGGGTTGCTCTGGCTGGCCGGATGGTCCGTCACCGGGATGACCGGCGGCGCCGCCAATCGCGTGGAAAGAGCGGGTCTCGCGCTCCTCTTCGGCTACGGGCTTCTGTCACTGCTCATGTTCTTGCTTCATCTCGCGGGGTTTCCGATCGCACCTCATGTCTATGTCCCGGCTCTGGCGATCTTTGCGCTCGACGGCGCCCGTCGCCTCACCCGTCGGCGTGAATCCGCCGGACCCTCCCTGCGTTCGATCTTCGCCTTCCCGCACCCGGTGGTCAGCCTGGCGGGGGGAGGTATCCTCCTCTTCCTCCTGGCGGTCATCACCGCCCGCTGCCTCTACCTGCCGAATACGATCTATGACTCGATCACCGGGTTCGATCTCCTGGGCAAGGTGATCGCCAAGGAAGAGGTGTTCCGGGTCAGTCTCTTCGACTACTCCGGTATCGCGCGGCGCGGCATCTATCCCCCCTTTGTGGCCTTGACATTGGCCTGGGGCTATCAGGCATCGATTCCGTCATCGATGATGATGATGATCGCGCCCCTGCTGGCGTTTCTCTTGTGGCTCTTCGGTTTCGCCCGCCGGTACCTGGGGGGCACGAGTGCGCTGGGTCTGCTGATCCTGGCGCTGCTGAGCCCCGACTTCTACACCTGGTGCCAATTGCCGGCCACGCAGGTTCCGGTCATGGCCTTCGGCGCACTCTTCTTCGGCTACATCCTGGCCGCCGGCTGGGATCGGGCCCCCCGCGCCCTTCTTTCCGCCGCGCTCGCCGGACTTTTCCTGGCCTGGTCGCGGCCCGATGCGATCGTCTTCATCGCCGCGGGTGGCCTCGGCCTCCTCACGTACCGCCGCGATCCGAACTTCGGTCTCCGAGCACTCGCGATCGTGGTGCCGGCACTCCTCCTGTTCGGCCTGTGGCAGTTCTATGCCGCCCGGGTTCTCGGGGAAGCGGGAGCGTCGCGCATGATCCTCGTCCCCTTCTGGGATGCCGAACGCGTCCGGATCACGATTCGTCAAGGCCTGCGTTTCCTGTTCCACCCACTGGCCATGGGATTCACCGGCTACGCCTTTCTGCTGGCGATCGCATCGCAGCTGATCTCCCGCCGACCGGGCCTCGGCTTGGAGGCCCGGCTACCGCTCGCCACCCTCGGCCTCTACTGGATCCTCTTCTACCAGACCGATCCGGTCGGGCAGGATCCCCTGGCCGGCCTCATGGCGACCTCCTACCGGCGCGGCATCACGGCGCTGGTCGTGCCGATGTGGTTCGCGTGCCTGGTGTCGCCGGTGGGGGTGCGGGCGCGCCGCACACTCGGAGCCCTGTTCGCCCCCCGGGCAAGATCCGATTGACATCGCTCCGGGCACCCTGCAAGCATCGAGGATCCGACGACGAGCGCTCACGGCATGGGAGGTCACACCGCATGCGCCATCGGGTGGCCGGCAATCACCGTCCCCGATCGTCCCCTCGACCCACGGCTGGTGAGAACGCGGAGAGCTCGCCGCTCCATCTGCACGACGGTTCGCGGGTCGGGATCGTCGGGGCCGGCCCGGCGGGATCGCTCTTTGCCTACTTCCTCCTCGCCTCCGCCAAGCTGGCCAAGCGGAAGATCGACGTCGACATCTTCGAGGCGCGCGACTTCACGCGCCCCGGGCCCCGCGGCTGCAATATGTGCGGAGGCATCGTCTCCGAATCCCTGGTGCAGCTGCTCGCCGCCGAGGGCATCAACCTTCCGCCCACGGTCGTGCAGAGGGGAATCGATGCCTACGTGCTCCACATGGACATCGGCAGCGTGCGCCTCGGCACCCCGCTGCGCGAGAAGCGGATCGCGGCCCTCTATCGGGGTCCCGGCCCGCGCGGCGGGGGGACAAGCCGGTGGCAGAGTCTCGATGGGTACCTCCTGAAGCTCGCGACCGACCGGGGCGCTCGTCTGATCCCGGAGCGAGTGCAGAAGGTCACCCGTCACGCCGGCCGGCCCGAGGTCGCGACGCGCGGCGGGGGGAGGCAAACCTATGATTTCCTGACCCTCGCGGTCGGGGTGAACGCGGCGGCCCACCGGATTCTCCAAGATCTCTCCCTCGACTACCACCCTCCCCGGACCACCAAGGCGTACATCTGCGAGTACCACCTCGGCGCGGAGGTGATTACCGCGATGTTCGGCAGCGCCATGCACGTCTTCCTTCTCGATCTACCCCGTCTCGAGTTCGCCGCCATCATCCCGAAGGGGGATTGCGCGACGGTTGTCCTTCTCGGCACGGACATCGACCGCGAGCTGATCGGCTCCTTCCTGGAGGCGCCCGAGGTGCGCCGCTGCTTCCCTCCCGGCTGGGACCCGGAGAACGTGGCCTGCCGCTGCTCGCCCCGCATGAATGTAGGAGGTGCTGTCCACCCCTTCGCCGACCGCATCCTCTTCCTGGGAGACTGCGGTGTCACACGCCTCAACAAGGACGGCATCGGCGCTGCCTACCGCATGGCCAAGGTCGCGGCTTCGACCGCGGTTTTCGAAGGCATCTCCACCGAGGCCTTTCGGCGCCACTACGCTCCCGCCTGTCGGTCGATGTCGTTCGACAACGCCATCGGCAAGCTGATCTTCTTTCTCACCCGCACCCTGCGCGGCCACCGCACCGCTCGTCTGGCAATCCGCCATGTGGTGATGCGAGAGCAGAGCTGCCGCGGTCAGCGCCGCCACCTCAGCCGCGCGCTCTGGGATCTCTTCACCGGGAGCGCTGGCTACCGTGATGTGCTCCTGCGCATTCTGCGCCCCCCCGTCCTCTGGAATCTGGCGCGGGCGGTGGCCAGCCGCACACCCCCTTCGATCGATCACGCAACCGAAACGGAGACCGCCATGAAGTCCTCGGGCTTGGGCAAGATCTACGGGGATGGTGAAACGATCATGCGCCAGGGAGATGTCGGCGACTGCATGTACGTGATCCAGGAAGGAGAAGTCGAGGTCTCGGTCGATCAGGACGGCGTCGAGACGGCCCTCGCCCGTCTGGGCTCGGGAGAGCTCTTCGGCGAGATGGCGATCTGCGACCGAGAGGTCCGCTCGGCCACCATCCGGGCGAGGGGCCGGACCCGCATTCTGACCATCGATCAGGGAAGCTTCCTGCGGCGCGTGCACGAGGATCCCTCCCTGGCCTTGAACGTCGTGCAGACGATGGCGCGACGGATCCGCCGGCTCAACCAAGAGGTCGCAGCCTTGCGCGCCCGCTCCGACTCGACCTAGCCCAGCAGGTTCACCAGGAGCAAACTGATCTCCGGCAGGTAGGTCACGAGCAGGAGGGCCACCAGCAGCATCAGCAGGAACGGCACGGATGCGGCATAGACCCGGACAATCGGTTGCTTGAACCGATAGGACGAAATGAAGAGGTTCAATCCCACGGGCGGGGTCGAGTAACCGATTTCCAGATTGGTGAGGAAGATGATCCCCAGGTGGGTGAGATCGACGCCGTAGCGCATGGCGATGGGGATGATCAACGGCACTACCACGATGAGCGCCGAGAAGATATCCATCAAGCAACCCACCACGAGGAGCAGCACGTTGAGCGCCAGCAGGAACCCGATGCGGCTCGTGATGAGCCCCTCGATCCCATCCAGGATCAGCATCGGCACCTCGGCATCGATCAGGTAGTTGGTCAATCCCATCGCCGAAGCGAGGATGATGAGGATCCCTCCCACGAGCGTCATGCTTTCGGTCGCGACCCCGGGCAGGCTGCGCAGGGGGATGTCGCGGTAGAGCAGCGCCTCGACCACCAGCGCGTAGAGGGCGGTCACGGCGGCCGCCTCGGTCACGGTCAACTTGCCGCCGTAGATCCCCCCCAGCAGTACGAAGGGAAGGGGGATCTCCCACTTCGCTTCCCATAGCGCGCCCGCCAGCTCGCGCCAACTGAAGGGCGTCGTCACCTGCTCGCGCCCTCTGCCCTGCCAGAACGCCAGGATGGAGAGGAGCGCGATCAGGAGGATTCCGGGCACGATTCCGGCCAGGAAGAGCCGGTCGACCGTGGGTCCGCTCAGGGGATCGGCGAGGTTCGCCCCCGCGGTAGTCGTCGCGACGTAGCTGTAGATGATCAGGGCGAGACTGGGGGGAAAGAGGATCCCCAGGCTCCCGCCGGTCGTCAGCAGACCGAGGGAGAATCGGGGCGAGTAGCGCTCGCTCAGAAGCGCCGGCATGAGGAGCCCCCCCATGGCGATGATCGTCACCCCGCTCGCGCCGGTGAAGGCGGTGAAGACCGCGCAGGCAATCATGGCGACGATCGCCAGCCCGCCCGGGAACCATCCGAACGCGGCACGCGTCAAGCGCACCAACCGCGCCGGGGTTTTCGACTCGGCGAAGAGGTAACCGGCGAAGGTAAAGAGAGGGATCGATATCAGCACGGGAGATCCCGCCAGGCGAACCATCTCGGTCGCCACCGCGGCAATCGAAATCTCCTCGGCGTGAAAGGCAACCAGGGCGGCGAGCGCGAGCACCGAGAAGAGCGGCATCCCCAGCAGCGCCAGGATCGGGATGAGAAGCCACCAGATCAGTGTCCCCCCGATGCCGGCAAGCGCCCCGCCGATCGCCGCCAATAGGAGAACGAACCCCAGAAGCGTCTTCCCCCTAGCCGACATCGCCCGATTCCCCCAGCGCGGTCTCGCCATGGCTCTCGCGCGCAATCTCCTCCAGCTCCGCGGTGGGGGCGAGGGCGCGGGCGACGAAGCGTTTGGCAATCAAGGCGAAGCCCAAGAAGATGACCACCGTGAGCAGCCAGATCGGAATCCCCAGGAAGCCGGTCGATCCAAACGCCCGCTCCTGTCCCAGGAAGATCCAGGATGCCCGCGCCAGCACCGCACAGACCGCAGCGGCGATCAGGGTCGTGAACCGGAGCAACAGCAGGCGGCCCGCGTCGGGCAGCAGGCGGCCGAGCACGTCCATGTGAATGTGGCGCAGGCGGCCGGCGGCCACGACCGCCGCCGTGAAGCCGACCCAGAGCACCAGATGACGCAGCAGCGGCTCCACCCAGACGATCCCGGTGTTGAAGCCGTTGCGGAGAATGATCTGAAGCACCGCGAAGAAGAGCATCGCCCCCAGCTGCACGCTGAGGGCCCAAGCTTCCAGACGCCCAATGACCCGCGCCCAACGGTCGGGCCCGATGCGGCGACGCAAGAGATACCGCACGCCGAGACCCACGGCGAGAAGGAGGGTGAAGAGCGGGTAGAACCGTGAGGCGGCGGCGGTCGATTCGAATAGCACGGTCACGGCACCTCGCCCTCTAGCGGCCCCCGCGGTATTCGGCCAAGACCGCGGTCAAGCGCGTGAGGAGATCGGGCTCGTAGAGCTTGCCCGCCATGCGATCCCACACATGCTGGCCGGTCGACTCGAATCCGGACCGGCTCGCCGGGTCCACCGCGACGCGGGCAATGTTCCGTTCCGCCACCACATCCGATGACTCGGCATTCTCCCGCCGGGTGGCGTCCGCCAAACGCCCGAAGACATCCTCCGCGATGCGGCGCACCGTGGTCTCCTGGTCCGGGCTCATCCGTTCCCAAGCCCGCCGGCTGACCACGACGGCGCCAATCGCATAGGTGATCGGCACATCGGTCATGTGCTGCAGCCGGGTGAACCATTGCAGCGACAGGCACGCGTACGGGGTGGTGTAGACGGCATCGACGATGCCGGTCTGCAGACTGGTCAACACGTCGGTGACATTGAGGGGAACCGGCGAGACGCCGAACTCGTCGAGCAGCGCTTGGGCCAAGGGATCGCCTTCCCACAACCACATCTTCATCTGGCGGACATCATCCACCGAGTGCACCGGGTCTTGGCTGAACAGGTAGACGAAACCAACCTCCGCCCAGCCGAGCAGCTCGAAGCCCCGCTCCCGCAACCGATCTTCGAAGATGGAATCGAGGTGTTGGTGAGCAACGTCGACCTCTTTGGCCGAGCGGAACATGAAGGGGAGCTCCATCACGCGAAGCGACGGCTCGAGCTCCCCGAGCCCAACCCCGGTCAGGCCGGCGCCGTGGATCTGCCCGCTCCGGATCTTCCGCAGCACATCGAGATCGCTCCCCTGGGCGCCCCCCGGGTAGAAGCGGAAGCCTACTTCGCCGCCGGTCTCCTCACGCACCCGGTCGTCCATCTCGTGCATGAGCTTCATCCACGTGGTGCCCTCCGGGGCTACCGTTGCGACCTTGAACTGCACCTTCGGCCGGCGCGCCCGGGCCTCGGTCACGCCCGCGACCAAGAGCCCTAACACCAAATAAGATAAAATCTTGCGGGCCTGCACGCGATTACCTCACTTCGCCATCACAAGATCGCGGATGGAGCCGCCCCCCATCTCTACCTCAACAACACCGGCGAGGTCAGAACATGTCCTCCGTTTCCTCGAGGAGCACCGCGGCCTCCTGATGGGCCAAGAGATTCATCAGGCGCGCTTCGGGAAGGCCGTCGACGGGGCGCTCGAGGACCTGCTCCAAGACCGTCCGGAATCGATCCTCGTCCAACGTGGCCGTGCATGTGTAGCGGGCATAGAGCACGTGATGATAGAGGAAATGCCCCCCGGTCAGCTCGACCGCCCTTCGGTAAAGCGCGGTCGCTTGCTCGGGATCGCCGCCCAACATGGGGGGCGTGAGGGAGAGCATGACCGCCTTCACCATGTAAGGCATGCCGTGGAAGTAATCGCCCTCCAGCTCGACCGCGGCATCGGCAAGGACATGGGCGAAGGGAAGGTCCGCAACCACCCGCGGCCGATCCAGATTGAAGAAGATGTGCTTGCCCAGACAGGTCGACGTCCACATGAAGAGCGGCGCCAGCTCGCGCGGCTGCCGGCGGGCGATCGCCTCCCGCAGCTGATCGGGACCCTCGTCCCATGCCCCGGCAAACCAGTCCGCCCGTTCGAGGAAACCGAGACCAAGCCTCATCCCTTCTTCGTAGAGCCGAGCGGCACGCGTCGGATCCGCGGACTCCACGAAGGCGAGGGCGTAGGAGGCATAGAGCTGCACCGTCGCCGTCCAGGTCTCGAGCCGACTGGAATCGGCCCGGCACATGCCCCGCAATAGGAGCAGCTCGCCCGGTATCGCCTCCCGAGCCAACTCGATGTCACCAGAGGCGTAGGCTTCGGCCATTGCATCCCCCATGATCGGGATCATGGTCGTGATGGCGAGCTTCCGCGTGGAACACCCCGCGCTCACGGTCAGGAGGAGGACGAGCCCCAGGGCCCAGCGCGCGCGCCCTCGCTCGGGGTGGACATCGGCTGCGTTCTTCATTCGCCGAAGAGTAGGCCAGCTGTCGGATGCTGTCAAACGTCCCCCCGGGGCGAACGGGGGGAACTTTCCCCCGCTCGGCGGGTACTGACCGCCCGTTGGGGATCGATGTGAGGCGGGGCGATCGCTCCCTTGACGCTGCGGAGCGATCCGGCCTATAATTCCCGGCTACGTGTTCATAACTTCTTATAAACAAATGTAATACGCAATGTCAGTCTAGAAGATCAGCCGAGGAGATCACTCATGATCGATGTGAGCAATCTCAGCAAGCGTTTCGGGGCGACGGTGGCGCTCGGGGGCGTCTCTTTCGAGGTCGCACGCGGGGAGGTCCTGGGCCTCCTGGGACCCAACGGCGCCGGCAAGTCGACGGCCATGCGGGTCATCACCTGTTATCTCCCCGCCGACGAGGGGCGGGTCACGGTGGCCGGACACGACACCGCCACGCAGAGCGTGGAAGTGCGGCGCCAAATCGGCTATCTGCCGGAGAGCGCCCCGCTCTATCACGACATGGGGGTCGTCGAGTACCTCGAATTCGTGGGTAAGGTCCGGGGGATGGACGGCCCCAGCATCGGCAGCCGGGTGGATGCGATGATCGAGACCTGCGGCCTCGCGCGCATGGCTCACCGCACGATCGGCACCTTATCGAAGGGGTACCGACAGCGCGTGGGGTTGGCCCAGACACTGATCCACGACCCCAAGGTGCTCATTCTGGACGAGCCAACGACCGGACTCGATCCGAATCAGATCGTCGAGATCCGCGGGCTGATCAAGCGCATCGGCCAGGAGAAGACGGTCATTCTGAGCACCCACATCCTGCCCGAGGTCGAGACGACCTGCTCGCGGGTGCTCATCATCAACGAGGGTCGGATCGTGGCCAGCGGAACCCCCGAGGAGCTGGCGACGCAGTCGGCGGGCCAGCAGAAGATCTTCCTCACCGTCAAGGGCACGCCCGAGTCGGTCGAACCCGCGCTGCGGGAGAGCGGATTGGTCACCGATCTCCGCCTCATCGAAGCGACGGGCGGAAGGGTCCGCTATGCGATCGGGAGCAGCGCCGCTGAGCCCGAGGAGAGCCTCTACAATCTGGCGGTCCAAAGCGGGTGGGTTCTGACCGAGCTGCACCGCGAGGCGATTAGCCTGGAGCAGGTCTTCACCCACCTGACCACCCAGGAATCGGTCCACTCCTAGGCGTTGGAGGGAGGTCGAGGATGCGAAACGCAATCACCATCGCGACGAAGGAGTTTCGAAGCTACTTCAACTCCACGATCGCCTACATCTTCTTGGTGGTCTTCCTGGTGCTGACCTCGCTGCTCTTCTTCGAGCTGCAGAAGTTCTTCGTCATCGGGCAAGCCACGCTGCGGGACTTCTTCGGTCTGGTGCCGATCCTCCTGCTCTTTTTCGTCCCCGCGATCTCGATGCGCATGTGGGCGGAGGAACGGAAGCTGGGGACATTGGAGACGTTGATGACGATGCCGGTCAGGGACTGGGAAGTCGTTCTCGGCAAATTCGGCGCCGCGTTCTCGTTCTTCCTGGTCACCCTGGCGCTCACCTTCCCGCTGCCGATCATCGTCGACGCGCTGGGCGATCCGGATGCCGGGGCGCTGTTCTGCGGTTATCTGGGGCTCGCGTTCCTGGGCGGGACGTATCTGGCGATCGGTCTCTGGATGTCGAGCCTGACCGAGAATCAGATCGTCGCCTTCATCGGGTCCTTCGTCCTCTGCCTGGTGCTCTTCATCGCCGGCGTCGACTTGATCCTGACCTCGCTCCCCAAATGGATGGTGCCCTTCATGAAGGGTCTGTCGGTGAGCGGGCGGTTCAAC
>Ga0180432_10007983_pt1 | contig 13325 bp, 21 predicted proteins | sample SS_ome_10_FD_132414 | JGI IMG/M metagenome (GOLD analysis project Ga0180432, IMG submission 132414) | Hypersaline lake sediment archaeal communities from the Salton Sea, California, USA - SS_1_MS_2 metaG | ecosystem: Environmental > Aquatic > Non-marine Saline and Alkaline > Hypersaline >...
TTTTAGCTAATAAGAATTTTTCGTCCCATCGCATTCTATCTATTACTCTTTCATTAACGCTTTCTTTTATCTTTTCTAGAATGTCTTTAAGTGACATTTGTCCATGTTTGTCTTTACAATACCAATAAGCATACTTAACTATGTCTTTTAAATCTCTTTCAAAGATTTGCTTGTTCTCTTCTTTGTTAAGTCTAATAGGTTCTGCTTTATTAAGTTCATCTATTATCTCTGAAATCTTGGATTTTTTAATTGTACCTTTCTTCTCTAACTTCTCTTCTGATTTTTTTATAGAAGCTTCATAAAAATCACGATGTTTATCTGCTTTGTTCCCATGTTCCATGAATTTTTTAGCAGCTCTCATTTTTGCTTCTTTTTCTCTGTTGTATTGAGAATTTGGATTTTCTTTAGCCTTCTTTTTTTGTTCATCTGTCATTTTCTTATGCCTATTAGCTATGGTTTCAACTATTTTTCTATGTTCTTCAGCTACTTCATTATGTATTTCTGCTGCTTCTTTATGCTCTTCAGGTGACAAATGTTTATGCGCTTCAATTGTCGATTGATCATATGCCGCATATATTGGTTTTCCAGACTTAGTATGTCCTATAATCTTACCACCTCTTGATCCCTCTCCCCCTTTGCCTTTAGTTAAAAACTCAACAATCATATCATCAAAAGATTTCTTACACTTTTTATTCAATTCAGGCATTTCATTTACTTCTTTTATCGTTTTCTTCTTCATGTTCTTAATGATTTTTTCTTTTTCTTCAGAATCCATAGACTTCTTTACTTCTTCTTGTGTCTCTTCTTGAGGTTTAGTTTCTTTGTGTAAATGTACTAAGAATTTAGAAAGATCTCTTACATTCTCTGGGTTCTCTTGAATGTGATGCTGCTTAAGCATCTTGATAATTTCTGTAATGAATTTCTTCTTATCCTTACCATTATCTTTTTCAGGTTCTATCTCTTTTTCTTCCTTATCTTCTTCTTTTTCCTCTTCCTTAATATCCTCTTCTTTAGCCTTTAAAAGATCATTAATCCTTTCATCCAATTTATCCATTGAATCCCCCTCAGATTTTCCTAAATTTATATTGATGACAACAGAAGATGGTTGTTCTTTCTTTTCTTCTTCCTTTGGTGTCGTAATAATACCTTCACTAATCGGTTGCTCTTCTTTAGCTACTAAATGACTTACTATCTCAGGGACTGTTGCTCTCTCAATATTGTGACTAATAGTCCCATCTTCTTCTCGTATATGACCACTATAAACACCATCTTCTACTTTATATATTTTTAAGGTTTTATTGTCTCTCAATGGAACAGGTATTGTGTTGCCTACATCTAAATCCTTTACATATCCCATTATGTAACTTTGATAACTCTCAGGCGTAGAAAGCTTCGCTAAAGACATCGAATCCATATCTGTATATGTATTTGAATCTTTATGATGAATAACTTGTGCCTTGCATAAATCACTTATCATATCGTCTAAAGACTTCTTTACTCTACACTCAGCTGTCCCTTTTCCTGGACCTAGCCCCTTGCCATGCGGTCCAGTCTTATCCCTACTTTTTTTAGCTTTGTCTTCCATCTCTTTTAATCTTGTATAATAATCAGGAATTTCTTCTAAATGATCTTTAGCTATCTCTTTAGCCTTCTTGGGATCATTTGTATGTTCCATCTCAACCTTAATCCCCATCTCAAGCTGTTTTGAATCATACTTACTATCGAGCTTGTTATCTGCTAATCCACCTTCTATCTTCTCACCCTTAGTAATATAATCACTCACATAATCATCTATGCTCTTTTTAGTCTTCTTATGCGGTTTTAATCCTGTTGAGGATATACAAATAGGCCAAGCAGATGACTCTGACATTCCCTTATCTTTAACTTTTTTAACACAATCTGTTAACTTCTTAGGCATGTTCTCTCCTAAATGCTATCAAATAAAATTCCCTTATAGTAATTTCTTAAAGTATTCATATTATTTTTCAATCTATCTTTATATGAATTTAGACGAGCTCCATAGCCAGAGTTGGTAGCCGAACTCGTTGTTCCTATGCTTTGCGATTGCCCATCTATTGAAATAGAATAATTAGCAATTCCTGCTCCTGCGATTAAATCTCCTGCTGTATCTAATGGTAACATTGACGATATTAATCCAATTGCTTCGTTTATTGCAAAAGGTATCGCATCTTCAGCAAAACCAGCTTTATATGTAACATTATAAAAATGTGGTAAATGACTATGCCCCATTACTAAGTATGGAAGAAAACTAGCATTCACCATCCATTGAGGGATATTCCCTTGATCGGGGAATAATCTTAATATCCCCTTGTCATTATCTATTCTAATCCATTCCACCGGATACTCAAAAAGCGTAGAATTAGATGGAAATATAACTTCCCATTTGCTTACTTCAATCACTGGATAATGATCTAATTGTACAAAGTTCCAATTATAGTAATTGGGTGATCTAAAATCAATTTTATCAATCTTGTCTGTAGGCGTTATATATATGTCTAATTCATGTTCTAATAATGATATCGCTGATTTTATATTGTATTCAAAAAATTCATCAGGATATGGGGTACCATCATCTAATGTTAAATTTATACCTAACAAAAATCTTGTCTTTAATGCTTCAACTGTAAGCAATCCTTCGTTTCTGTCTAAACTCATTTTGGTACCTTTGTAACATTATAGAACTTATAATATTTTTCTTATATTAATCAGAAGTTTTAGGTAATTTCCTCATTACAAAAGAACTCTTCACTGTTCTCTTAGAACCTGCTTCATCTATCTCTGCAACTAAATTCCCACTAGTCATTGCAGTTGTGTTCGCCTGAGAAAAATCTAATGTTACTATAGACCTGTTTGTATCTATTGTACCAGCTAAACTCAAATCAGTTGGTGATGCTGAAATGGTGAACTGTATTGTTCCACCTGCTGCTATATATCTCGGTTGATCATCAATATCGTCAACTATTTGAACTCTCAAAGTCCTATCTTCACCACTGTAAAATTTGAACTCTCCTATATTAACTATAGTACTCGTGTTTCTATCATCCAATATGTTAAACTTTAAACTCATATTACACCTCTCTTTAAAGAAGGAAGTTTTAACCATCCCTTTAATCTGAAAAAATCTTGATTGTTGTTCATTATCTCATATAACTCTTGTGGTGCATAAGTGTTTAAGTCGTTTTTAAACAATTCTGGGAAATAAGATCCAATCTTAAATAAATAATTACAACTCAACTCAGTACAAGTCACACCTTTTGAAAAACTTCTCCACATCTTAGTTGGTTCATACCCAAACTTACGGACTATCCATCTATATATAAACCAAAAATATGACTCATATCCATACCTCTTACCTACGAACTTCTTATAAGTTTCAGATATTGCATATTTTTTATATTCATCAGGTGCTATTGGTTCCCATATCTGAACCCAGTCCGGTTCATTAACTTTCCTATCTAGCGGTGATACTGATACCAAGGTACTAGTAGTTTCAAGGACACTCTTAATATTATTTGGACCATCTATCACAACAAAAGAATGAGAAAATATACTACCTGTGAAAAACCTAATACCCTTTTGTATCAAAGTATCTCCACCTGATAATCCTATCATCCCAACCTTTATATCTTTTAACTCTATAAGTTCACTCATCTTTTAACTCTTGATTGTAATTATATAGTCACCCCAAACTTTAATGTTTGTCTTAGTAGCATCTTTAGCATAATATTTGATTCTTGCTTTTAACCCTGCATATATTTCCCCAGGCGCACCATCCGGTGTATATACACATCCTATCTTGTTTAACTGATTGACCCAACATTCATCATACTCTTTTAAAATAACTTCACTTCCCATAGCTTCAAACTCTTGCTGTGTGTAAAGCCCAAGCGCAACTCCAACTCCAATATCATCAATTATCTGTAACCTAACTAAATCATCTTCACCAAAACCTTCAGCTGAAAAATAAACGCCCCACATATAAAATATATCTACTTCAATATTCGTTGGAAATTGAAAATCTATATTAATAGGTCTAATTAACGTTCCCGATCCTTCAACTAAGTTCCCACTAAAAGTAGTAACCGTCCCTGATTCTGTATCAACTGAATAAACTTCATCTCTTATTTGAGAGTCATCTTGAGTTATACAATCATAAAATTGAGGTACCTCACTACAAGAATAATCATATGTAGTATCACTCTTATTGGATAACGTTATAGAGAAAACCTGATCACTACTATCTATGTGCTTGTGAACTACTCCATATGGCTTAAGATCATATTCATTCTTAGGAGATGTTGGAGTAATGACTTCATTCGTGTGTTTGTTACAATGCTCTAAGTAGTTATCTTCAAAGTCATCAAGATCTGTTGAATCAGTTGGATTTCGATCTATTACTGTCTCTATATTAAAACTATTAGCTTCAAATAAATAAACACTGTATTCAGATTCATATGGTATACACCTCAAATCAATATTATCAATTCCTATTGCATCACAAATACCTTTGAATACAGACCAACTTACTTGTTTTGTTTTCATCTTCTAAGAGTCCTTTGTAATAGATATTAAACCAGCTTTAAATTTCTTATTAGAAACCAATCTCTTTACCTTTAATTCAATCCGAGTATCAAACGGTATTGGGTATAAAAGTGGTGCCTGAAAATATAAGATATTAGTTTTTAGCGATAATCCTAGTCCCATAGCTGCAGTTTCGTTAAATGTCTTGTTTAAACCATAAATACTATTATTAGTGATATCTTTAGTTAATATACCGCTCGATCCCAAAAACACATCATGAGTTTCATTTCGCACTAATCTAATTGCCCAGCCATTATTTGCTGATTCTAACGATAATAGAAAACCTGTTAACAAACCTTTGCCAGTATAAGAAAAAACATTAGTCCATGAATCGTCTATAGATGTATCACGAGAGACACCACCGTTACTCTCGTTCATATCCAAAATATTTGGTATTAGAACTCCTGGTCCTCCTATCGCACCTGTTGGACCTCGCATAATAACAACTTGCTCTTTATTAGCTGTTACTTCGCCACGTACACCACTCACCTCATCTGCTATACAGACATCTTGTATCCCATCACCCTTAATCCATTCTAGTTGTTTATTAAGACTAGAAAAATATTCTGAACCATCCCCGATTTGGGCTTCTGTATTTAACACACCTAAAAAAGTATCGTTTTTAGAATATAATTCAATTTTACTAACTGTATCAGTAGGTATTAAATATTCTTCGTTGGGACTAAAAGTTTTACCTGTACCCCAATCTTTTGTAGAGTCTGTTAAATTTTTTATTCTAATTATTCTAGCCATTATTTAATCTCCGTTACGGTATTCTTGAAACCCAAAGAGTAATATCCATATCACTACAGTTTTGCCCATCATCTAAATATTGTGCATAAACAACATCACCTGGATTAAAATCATAAGCCAAACCTGATTCATATCCAGTTCCATCATTTGTTGAATTGACAGTTAATGTGTGAAAAATTGTTCCGGTTTTGGATGTCCTTCTAAACTGTATACGAAACCTAACATCTGAGTTTTGATTAGACCAAGATATCTCGTTGATCTGCGTCTTGACGGCGAAAACGCAGAAGGGTGTGTTTGGCATCAACTCGTTAGGACCAAGCCAATCATTGTTACCTACCACACCGTTTTGTTTACTGCTAATTCCAGCCCTTGGAAATCCTTGAGCATACAGTCTGGCCTCTTCAATGGCATCTTGGACATTATCTGATATAAATCCATTTGTAGAATTGTCAAACAAAACTGTCCTGGCTATTTGATAACTATGTTTGATAATTCTAACTATTCCCATTCTTTTAACCTACTAAGGAAATTTCATAATTAGTCCCAGCATTATTAGATGATATTTTTATATTGCCATCTACAATTTTGCCGTGAAATTGAATTGATTGCCCAACTGTTAATGTTTCTCCAAAATTAGTTGGATTTTGACCATCTACAGTTACATAAATAACATCACTTAATCCATTCCCTCTTGTCCCTAAGACGGGATTATGAATATGTACTGATGTACAATTTTTATTGTCTGTTCTTTGAATTGTAACTGGAGCTGTCCCTACTGTCCCAACTTTTTGCTCATAATCGGCACTAACAATGTCCTGTAATTCTGTCTGTAAATTTATTTCATCCATATTTTTTAAAAATAAGAGAAGTACCGAAGTACTTCTCTTATTAATTACTTATTTTATATAAGCGTTAATACCACCACCAACGTGTGCAGTCTTACCCTGCCTCATACATCTTGCTTCTAACTTAACTGAAATAGTTGCTCCACCTGTAACTTCAATGGATCTTAAATAGTTATGGTTAGAATATCCCACGTTTTCAGTTACTGGCCATTTCCTGATAACTCTATCTAATGTAGTGTCATCATATACTGATAATCTAAATGCTGTTAATACGTCAGTATTGCCATCAACACCACAGATATAAAGTGTCTGACCTGCTCCAACTGCAATAGAAGCAACTTCTGTGAATGTAGATGCGTTATATGCAACATCTATCTCACCGTCATTGGCTTCATCAACACCAATATCAGCGTCTGTACCTTGTTCGTAAAGCTCTGTATTAGTATAAAGTCTACCTTTAGTATCAACTGCAAACGGAGTATAATCACCATCTGCATCTACTAATGTAGCCTGTGCTTCATTAGCAACTGCCAACGAAAAAGATCCAATATCACCACTTGAATGTACGCTATCTTCAGCTTTCTCATGACCCGTTGCTACACTAATCTCAGCGTCAACTCTCAGTCTACCATTACTATCAAACTGAAATGGTACAAAATCACCATCCGTATCAGCTAGATTGGTAGGATTTGTTTTATAAATACCAAAAGGCAACAAACCTTTTTCAGTACCAGCCGAAGCTGCATCCCAAACTAAAACATCTAGGATGTCTGTACCATCACCAATCTTAATTGAAGATGTAGTATGGTCTTGAATAATTCTAGAAGCACTATCTAGTGCTATTGTGCTAAAATCTGTATCTGTTAAACTCAATGGAGTCGCATTGTATTGACCCACTAATGTAGTAAAAGCTACCATTTTATCAACCTCTCCTCATGAAAAGTTTTTATTTAAAATATTAACCAACTTTTTCTTCTACTTCTTTTTCTTCTTCTATTTTCTGAGGTTGATTCTTCTTATTCCATTCTGTACAGTCTTTTAATAATCCTTGTACTTCTTTTAATAAGTCTTGATATTTACTCTTTATTATAAGTGATTTTTGTTGCAGTTTTATCAATTCTTCATCTGCCTTAAATTCTTCGTCTACATTAACCTGTATATAAAAATTTAAATTATGCTGATCTAACTTTATTATTGCCATTTATTCCCCCCTCACTCTTTATATCCATTAATCGCTACAAAAGCCTTCCCAGTCTGATTTTGAGAAAATAACTTACAATATACTCTTAAATATGACCCTGAGCCAACATAAGGCACTTTTAAATATCCATTAACAAGTTCTGTATAACTGTTTTGTTGTGGGCTAAGTATATAATTTCTTACAATTTTTGTGCTTGTTCCATTATAATATTCTACCCAAAATCTCCCCATAAAACCTGCTAAACTACATGTAATAGCATTTATTCTTAAAGTCTCTCCTGAGGTAATATCTATCGTTAATAATTGTGTGTCTGTTGTCGTGTCTACGTCTACCCAATCACTAGACTCATCAAACGTATTAGTAGTCGTAGTCCCTAATATCGCTTCATAAATTCTTTTTAACCACCACAAAACACTATACTGTGTCGGACTAGATGTTGCTTCACCTAAATTATCAATCTCAACTAGTCTCGGTTCTAATGTTCTGTTACTGTCCATTTTTAACCTTATGTAACAATATCTAAATCAGCTTGTATCACTTTGTCATAAACACTATAAAAACTCTTAATCATTTTGGTAGTCGTATCTCTTTGTATCTTCAATGCGTAACACACGTCTCCAACTTGTGCCTTCTCTGAAAATTCTCTAATTTCTACTATACGATTTTCAGAATCTCTAACTTGTCTAATTCTTCGCTTTCGTATAGCCTGAGATTGACCACTGCTCACTTATCTATTCCTGCTCATCTTTTAAAAGAACAACCTGCACTGCGTTGTTAGACGTTCTAAAATGAGTTAACACACCTGTGTTAACATATGTAACAACGCTAGGTGCTAAAGCGATACCCGTTGTGACAGTAGGAACAGCTACTGTGCTATCGCCTAAACCAATATATTGAACGTTTGTATCTGTGTTAAAAACTCGTAACGTCCTATTAGCTCCAACTAACTGCGCAGTTGCTGAATTGTTGCCATAAATAGTTTCTGATACATCTCCAGACATTAAAACTTTATTAGCCCTAGCTGCATCATTATAAACAAGATTGCTAATTACATCGAAACTTTTTCTATTCTTCATTATATCTCCCCTTCCCTTTTACTAACAAATCTTTATCTGTAACCCTGTAAATCTCATTACGAAAAAATAATAATGAATCCCTATACTTTTTCTCTTTGCTATTCCTAAAACTCTTTTCTAGGTCTCTAGCTCTTTGAGAACTGTCTCTAAATACAAAAATAACAATCATCTTGCCATTGCGACCTATACCAGTCTCGCATCTTTCATATTGGATTCCGTTTTGATCTAGATATGCGGCAACTGCCATGTTATCCGTTTTGAAGTATTCATCTTCCATGCAAGCTACTCCCCTTATACTTGTACTTTTTTCTTCTTTATACAGTATATAGGAATAGCTAAACTGCTTAAATTATTAGCTAGTTCAGAAGATTATTAGTAGGTTTTGATTCTTTCAGTAGTAATTCTTGAACTCTTGAATCTATACCGCTATGTAAAGTTTTTATTAAACTGGTCCAGTCAGAAAGATTCATTTTTTCAATAAAACTCATTTGGTTAACAAGAGTGTCTGCTAGCCCTTCTAATACAATAAAAGGAATGAAAATGACTTTATCATCTTTTTGGTTAAATCTTTCTTCTTGAAAATCTGCCACTGTTTCATGTAATTTTTTACTTACTTCTGCTCTAATTGAGTTGTATTGTTCTAAATTCATTTTTGTTTTCCCAGTAGCTCTTGTAATTGTTTTTGTGTTTCTCTGTCTAAGCACTTTAGAACATCTTCTTTATGCTCTTTAAAATACATTATGATAGATTGGTTAATCATCTCTCCCATCGTTACCTTTTTGCCCTGATAAGAAGAATAAATAGATAACACTTTGTGTAACAAAGTTGATACATTAAACGTCATTGGTTTTTGCTTATTCATTACCATCTCTTAATTCTAAACTTTTAGATTGTCTAAACATATCTATTTTTCCCCAAATCTTCTTTGTCTTTTCATGCAAATCAATTACTTCAAGAGATGTTTCTTCAACATTGAAACTCGACTCTACTTCTTTCTTGGTTTTCAATCTAATTAAATGAGAATATGCTGCTATTAATTCCGATGTGCAATTTAATAGATAATCACTAGCTGCATCTAAATTCAAATTAATGATATCTTGCTCCTTCTTCTTCTTTAACAATACTTCACTTATCTCAAAAACTTTAATAGGTGCCATATCTAATTTCTCTTCTTAAAATAACAATTGACTTCAAAATCTCTTTTAGTCACTGGAGTCTTTGCACTAATGTATGATTCTAAACATTCTTCTAAACTTAAATGCAACATTATCCCTGCTAACTGAGCAGCTTTGTTTTGCGCATCTGTATCATTAGAAAAATTTTTAATATTCAATACATGATATATCTTGTCTAATGGATATCCCCACGGATTAGGTGCAATCTTAAAAAGAGAAACAGAATTATTGCCGTTCTCGTTTAAAAATTTCTTAGTTTTGTAATGTAGATAGTGTTTTACAGTCTCAAAATCATCTTCTAGTTTCTTTTTTAAAAAAGTTATATCTTCTCTAAAAACTTTCTTAATCGTCACTTCTTTTAATCTACCCTTATCATCTAATTTCAAAATCATTTGCTAACCCACTCTAGGATTTTAAACATTCTAGACCTTCTCTTCCCCAAATATTTTCTACGACTTCTTCTAATGTATAGCTGATTGAAATTTCAAACTCTCTAACTGTTATTTGAGATGAATTGAATGCTTTGATGTTTTGGGAATAATACTGAAAAACTGTAGGACAATTATTCTCTAAATCGTCTAGAGTACAATGCATTATGCTCTTATAATTGTTTAAACAACATAACCTTTTTATCTCATGTTCCATTTGGCGAATATTTATATATTTTTATATTTATGTCAATATATTAAAAAGCTTAATAATATCAATCAATTGTTGATATTATCTCTTTTTTTAAAAATAATTAAAGTCTGATCTTTTTTAGAGAACTTTGAGTATTCTGATATATGTCCCTGTAGTGTATCCCTAATCAACACAAAACCTATTGTTTGGACAAAATTAATCCATCTTTTCTTACAGTTTTTGTTTTTTTCTGTTTGTAATGCTAATACACCGTCGGATGTTAAATATTTATATACGTTGTTTAGTACTGGGCGCATTATTTTTTCCAACCAATCATCATAATCTTTAGATTGTTTCACTTGTTCCCAGTTTTCAGGGGAATATTCTTCATAATCAAAATAAGGTGGACTTGTGTAACATAGATCAAACTGATCTTCTAATTCAGGTCTATATATCTTTGAATCAAAGTTCTTTATTTCAACATTTTTATCATCAATAACCTTCTGCAAATAATGCAGATAATTTTTAAATGGTGCTTTTGATATTTCATGCCCAACATATTTTATGCCTAAACGTTTTGCTAATAATGGACTTTCTCCATGCCCCATAAATGGATCAAACCATCCTTTTTTAGCAGACTTGACTAACTCATGATTAATTTTCCAATGACCTGCTAAACCACATTTATTAGCACAAAATTGTTCAGGATGAATTAATCCAGGGACAGGTCCAAAAGCTTTGGGTTCATCAAACCAATTTTTTGTAACAAGTTTAAATGGTGGAGGCCCTGCACTACTTGTATTACTTGTACTACTTACATCACTTGCTCTACTTACATCACTTGCACTACTTGCTCTACTTACACTACTTGCACCACTTACTTTACTTGCACTGCCAACTATATAACCATACAAACACTCATTAACACCATAAGCATTACCAAGTTCAATTTGTAAAGCTTCCCATTTTTTATATGGATCTGTACGCACTTTTTTTATCTGTTCAAATAACCATTGTTTTTCTGATAAGACCTTAATACCTAATTTTTCACACCAAGTCTCTACTGTGTCTTGTTGCTTTTTTTGAGAAAATATTTCTTGTTTAACTAGTCCTACACCCTCAACAAATCTAGCACCAATATCATGTAAAATACCATCTTTTAACCATTCGTTTATTTTATTTGCACCAAGAATACGACATGAACCATCATAGTCTATATAACCATTACAACCTAAATAACTAAATGCGTATTTAGCGCGTGATGTACAATCAAGCCAAGTAACTTCTTTTGTCTTTTCATCACGATAATACTGTGATGGATTGCGTCTATCAGTCATAGACCATAAACGTAATTGTCTTAAATTAATCTTAGCTCCACTAATATATTTTTTTAATTCCTGTAATAAAAGATCTTCATCTCTCATTGAGAGTAGATTGATTCTATAATATTCTTTTAAAGTCAAAGCTATTGCTTTTTGCTGTTTATGTACTTTACTAAAAACACGGCGATTATTCTTATAGCCTATAACAAAACCACAAGTGTTCCACCAATTCATGTTGATTATATCTCGTACAATATAAGCTACAGATTCGTTATCAATTGTAAAACTTGGATTTTCAAAAAGTTGGTTCAATAAACGTGGATGGATTGTCATATTTTTATTGTCTTATCTTCTAAATTTTTATTTTATTGACCTTATTAGTCGTCTTCTAAAGACTAACGCTTAAAGTCGTTTTCTATTATTTTATTGTATTTTAATTTATCTTTTACATCATTAAGGAATGAGAAATGAAATTTTAAAACTTATTTATTTAAAAGCTTTAAAAATGTGTGATGGGAACAAAACTCATGCTGCTAAGATATTAGGTGTCAGTATCAAAACTGTTAGAAAACATTGTCAAATTTTTGGCTTTAAATCTGGAGTTCATTATCCGAAATTCTGTGCCGCTTATAACTACAAAGTAACTCTTCACAAAGAAGATAAAAATCGTTATCTTGACGCAAAATTGAATGAAATGTTAAACCATCTAAACTAACAGATATTGTGTCACCCTTTAGAGACAAACAAAAGTTCTGCTTTTCAATGCCTTCTTCTAAAATTTCTTTGATTAATGTTATCTTATCTGATGCCATTAAAACTATTTAACTCAATTGTTGTTCTCTATCAACTCGTTAATTTTTTGAATCACTGCGTCTTGCGTAAACAAGTTAGGTTTACGCCTGTTAAGTTTCCAGTCTCTTAGAGTACTGTATGGGATATTGAGTAGAGCAGATAACTTTCTTAGTGACCCTACTTTTTTTGCTGCATCATTTATTATTTTTTGTAGTTTTGTCATATTATATTCTGTTAACGTATTCTTTAGCATCTTTTTTACGTTGGAAAACGAGACATGGATCTTTAGAGTACATCTCATCAATCATCTGTTCGCGTAACTCTTTTTTTGCTCTTCGATTTTTAGCTCTAAGCAATGCTGACTCATACGCACGCTTGGATACGTCGTTTAGTGAGTCAATATAATCTCGTAAAGCTTCTGTCTCTGTACTTTTAAAAATCTCGTTATTGTAACTCCTTTGCTATATATATACAATAACACGCACTGCGTGTGTAGTCAATCAAAATAACGCTATATATAATGTACATGGTTATATATATATCTGTGTGAAATCACTACGTTTTTAATTGTTTTTTGTATATAACTAAAAACTCTTTGTTCTTAGCGACTTTGTTTAAACGAGAAAAATGACCTTTTTTTTGTTTAGATCCAACTTCGATTTCTTCTACACATTCTAACCCAAATTCTTCGCATATACCTTTCAAATGATCTTTTAATTTTTCGCTTATCACAAAAGCAAAATACTTGTTACACATTGTCAAACTACTCTTAACAAGTCCGCTCCAAAAAACATCTAACCATTCATTCAATGTCTGATGCTTTTTGTGTGATGTACTTTCGTGTGTATAATCTTCTGTATCAAAATAAGGTGGACAAGTAAAAACTGCGTCATACTCTTCTTTAGGAATTAGTTCAGAAGCATCTTCGTTATAAAAAA
>Ga0180432_10007984_pt1 | contig 13323 bp, 10 predicted proteins | sample SS_ome_10_FD_132414 | JGI IMG/M metagenome (GOLD analysis project Ga0180432, IMG submission 132414) | Hypersaline lake sediment archaeal communities from the Salton Sea, California, USA - SS_1_MS_2 metaG | ecosystem: Environmental > Aquatic > Non-marine Saline and Alkaline > Hypersaline >...
GATCCGGCGCTGCTTACTAGCCCGGCGACTTCATCGCCGGGCGGGCCTGCAAAGTGCGAACCGAGTTTCTTTGTGAAATGAACCATCTCAAATGCGGGAAGTTATAGATTTACAAACCCTAAGTCTCGATTGCAGGCAGGTAGCCGCCGCTGCGCTACCCTCCGTATTGGAAGGAGCCGCTGCGCTACCTGCCTGTATGATGGAATCATGTCTGCCTGCACGTGCCAGGGATGCACGATACGTGACGACACGCGCTGAGCATGTTCCACGGGCACCGATCGGCGGTTGCGCGGCGGACAGGCTGATTCTGGCCATCTTCCTGACGTTCACCATGGCCGTGCCGCCGATCGTGCCCATCCTCAGGGATGGGCTGGGGCTGGCTGGCCGCCTCAGTGTGCCTGGCTGTGATGACGGCCCCCGGTTTGTTGGCTGTGTGGCTGGCGAAGGTGCGTTAAAGGAGATCACTGTGTCCTACATCATTGACTTTGAGCCGGTTGGCAGGCGAGGGCCTTGCCCGGAGGGCGGCACTCTGCTCGACGCGGCGCGCGTCCTGGGCGTGGACCTGGCCAGCATCTGCGGCGGGAACGGCTCCTGTGGCCGCTGCAAGGTGCAGATCGTGGCCGGCAAGGCATCTTCCGTCACGGCACGCGAGGCAGACCACCTGTCGCCCGCCGAGCTGGCCCAGGGCTATCGCCTGGCCTGCCTCGCCGAGCCGTTGAGCGACTGCTGCGTGCATGTGCCGCCTGAATCGCTCACCGCCTTGCAGCGCACCCAGGTTGAAGGCCTGGAGGTACCGGCTGAGGTCCAGCCGTCAGTGACCAACTGCGTGGTGCAGATGGCCCAGCCAAGCCTGGAGGACCTGCGCGCCGACGACGAGCGCTTGTGCGCGGCGCTGCCCTGCCGGGCGTCCAGGCTTGATCTAGAAGTCGCGCGCCACGCCACAGTCGCGCTGCGGCGCTTAGGCTGGCAGGCCCGCGTCACGCTGCGCGGACGCGAAGTCGTGCACGTCGCCGCGGTCGACGCGCCCTGGCTAGGGCTGGCCGTGGATATTGGTACCACCAAGATCGCCGCCTACGTCGTGGATCTGGCGTCGGGTCATACCCTGGTCGCGCGCGGCGCGATGAACCCGCAGATCGCCTACGGTGAGGACGTCGTCACCCGGCTGGTGTACGCTGGCAAAGGGCCGGAAGAGGCCGCGCGCATGCAAACGGTGCTGGCCAACGGGTTGAATCAGCTCGCCACCGACGCGTGTGCCGCGATAAGTGCCCAACCCATCGACATCGTCGACGCGGTTGTCGTCGGCAACACGGCGATCCTTCACCTGTTCCTGCGGCTGCCGGTGCAACAGCTAGCGGCAGCGCCCTACGTGCCCGCGGTGCGTGCTGCGGTCGACATCAAGGCACGCCACGCCGGTCTGCCGCTTGCACCGGGCGCCAACGTTCACCTGCTGCCCAACGTCGCCGGCTACGTGGGCGCCGATCACGTAGCTATGTTGCTGGCCACCGGGATGGCGGACCGGACCGATACGGCCCTCGCCATCGACATCGGCACCAACACCGAGATGTGCCTGGCCCACCGTGGGCAAATGACCAGCCTGTCGTGCGCGTCTGGGCCGGCGTTCGAGGGCGCGCACATCAAGTTCGGCATGCGCGCGGCGCCGGGCGCTATCGAGCGTGTCCGCATCGTGGGCGGTCAGGCCGAGTTCAAGACAATCGGCGACGAGCCGCCTGTGGGGATTTGCGGATCAGGGTTGCTGGATATCGTCGCCCACCTGCGACGCGCGAATCTGCTGGATAGCAGCGGCCGGCTGGCCGGTCCCGGCGTCCGCCAGGCGGAGGGCGGCGCCGAGTTTGTCGTCGCAGCCGAGACAGAGTCGGCCAATGGCTCCGCCATCACGGTGACGCAGCACGACATCCGGGAGCTGCAACTGGCGAAGGGGGCGATCCGCTGCGGCATCGACACGCTGCTCCAGGACGCCGGTATCACTGCCTCCGACCTGGACCAGGTGATCATCGCCGGCGCGTTCGGCACCTACATCGATGTCGGGAGCGCCATCACCATCGGTCTGCTACCTGAGCTGCCGCTGGACCGCGTCTCGCAGGTGGGCAACGCCGCGGGCACGGGCGCGCGGCTGGCGTTGATCTCGCGGGCACATCGCCAACAGGCGCAGGATCTGACGCGGCGGGTGCGCTATCTCGAACTGGCACGCACGCCGCGCTTCACTCGGAATTTCGCCGAAGCGATGTACCTGTGATGCAGTAGAACACGCCATTTGCTGATTTCTTGATTCTCCGATTCACTCCCGGCTAGATCTGCCGCTGCAGGCCGATCAACGTGGGATACACCTGCTCATATAGCCGGTATTTCTCCTCGTAGGCAGCCGCGCTCTCGGGCTGTGGCTCGACGCGCCGATCCAGGCGCACTGCGCGCGCCACGGCGGTCGCCAGGTCCGGGTAGATGCCCGCCCCGACACCGGCCAGGAGCGCGGCTCCCAGGCAGGCTGCCTCCGTCACCCGGGGCACACGCAGCGGGATGTGGCAGATGTCGGCCTTCAGTTGGAGCCACAGCGGGCTCCGTGCCCCGCCACCCACGGCGTGCAGCTCGTCGATCGCCACCCCGGCCTGTTTCAGCAGGTCCGTGTTGACCCGCAACTCAAACACCAGTCCCTCCAGGATCGCCTTGGCGATAGCCGCGTGCGTTGTAGCAAAGGTCAGGCCCAGGATGGCTCCCTTCGAGGTGGTGTCCAGCAAGGGCGTGCCGCTTCCTGAGAAGTGTGGCAAGACCAGCAGGTCGGTGGGACCGTCGGGCACGTCGGCCAGGATCAGGTCGTACGCATCCTGGCCGGTGGCCCGGGCCTGCTCGACCGCCCACTGGCACAGCGTGTCGCGGAACCAGCGCAGCAGCAGCCCGCCACTGTGGTTAAGCGTCATCGCCAGGTACAGGCCCGGCACTACGTGGCGATAGACGGAGATATTGCCCTGGCGCAACGCGTCGTCCAGGGCAGGCGTGGCCATCGCGACCTCGACCACCTCGGCGGTGCCCGTGGAGACCATCGCCCGGCCGGCCTGGATCACACCGCTGCCGACCGAGGCGCAGGCCTGATCGTGGCCGCCGCTCACCAGCAGCACCTCGTTGCTCAGGCCCAGCTCACCGGCCAGGTCGGATCGCAGCACGCCGACGACCCCGCCGCCGTCCAGGGCCAGGGGCGCTAGCCGCTCCCGATCGATGCCGCATGCGTCCAGGATGTCGCCCGCCCAATCGCCGGCCGCCAGGTCGTACATCTGCGTCCGCGAGGCCAGGCAGTGGCTGATGCACGCTTCCCCCCCGAGACGGCGCAGGAAGAAGTCCTCGTACAGCAGGAACTGGTCGGCGGCCTGCCAGACCTCGGGCTCGTGGCGCTTCAGCCATAGCATCTTGGGGAGAGTGTTGATCGTGTGTATGGGCATGCCCGTGCGGTTGAACAACTCCTCGGCGCCGAAGCGCCCAGCCAGCCAGTCATTTTCCGCGCCGGTGCGGGTGTCCATGCCCAGCATCATGGGCCGCAGGGGCGCGCCCTCGCTATCCACGGGCGTGATGGCCTCGCCCTGCACCGAGAGGGCCAGCGCGACGGGCGGGTCGTCGCCTGCCGAGGCCACGGTCTCGCGGAGTGCATCCCAGGCGTTGCGCCAGACCTGCTCCGCGTCCTGCTCGGCCCAGTTACGACGCGGCGTGAGGACAGGGTACTCGCGCGAACCCTGGCCCAGGATAGACCCTGCCTCGTCGAATACAATCGCCTTGCATCCCGTCGTACCTATGTCCAGACCGATGAGTGACATACACCCCCTCTTGTTAGGCGCCTGACGCTTGTCAAAGGCCATACTGCGAAGGACGCGGCAGCCGCGCCCTCACATACCGTGCCAGTACAGGTCCCACCCCAGGTAGGTGCTGATCGCCTCGCCCAGCACCGGGGCACAATGCCCGCGCGTGACGGCAACGTGGTGCTCGAAGCCGTTCTTGCACATGAAGTCAAGCAGGTCTTGCAGGCCGGGCACCCTCAGCACCGCCGATCCGCCCTGGAAGGCACCAACCGGGTCGTCGGTTATCCCGCCCTCACCCAGATAGGCCTTGATGATGCCCTCGGGGTCGTCGGTGGAGAGGCGGAAGAACGACATCGGACCGGGGGCTGCCTGTCCCTTGACCGCGCCAAAGCAGAGATCGGGGCCGAGCGTTGCCCCCAGGACGTCCAGGTTTGAGATCTCGACGTCGCTGCCCATGAAGCTCTTGGGGAAGCTGCTGCAGTGGGTGTTGATGCACATGTCACGGTCGGCGCCGTAGTTGTTGTTCCAGTCCTGGAACGACGGCGGATTGCCCGAGGCCAGCAGCAGCGCGTACATCGAGATCGCGCCGGCTACGTCCACCTCGCACGCGCTGGGCAGAAGACGGTCGCCCATCATGGCCATCGAGAGGCAGGTGGCACAGCCGTAGTTCTTCTGGATCGAATCCCAGCACTCGACCGCGCTGGCGTCGCATTCGTTCTCGTCCATCCAGCGGTCAATCGTCACCGAAAGCTTGGCTTGCTTGAGGATGTTCCCCTCGGGGATGGTGTCGGGGATGTAGCCATACGCCTTGATCGCGGCCAACTTGGCCTGCACGGCCTCGTCGTCGTCGGCCAGCGACTGAGCGCCGAAGATGATCTCCGATAGGTCCACGGGAACGACCGTGATGCCCGCGGTCTGCAGGATCTTCTCGCTGAAGCGCACGGTCTGGAAGGCCGCCGGGCGCGCGCCGATGGCGCCGATGCGCGCGTTGCGCAAGCCCTTGACTACCCGGCACACCCGGGCGAAGAACTCCAGGTCGCTGACAAACTCCTCGCTTTCAATGGGATAGGTGTGATAGGTGGTGTTGGTAAAGGGAATGCCATACTGATACAGGTTGTTGCAGACGGAGAGCTTGCCACAGAATGCGTCGCGACGCTGATCCACAGTCAACTTGTCTATGTCGTCGTCGCAGGCCTGGACCAGCACCGGCACGTCCAGGCTGGCCATATCGAGGGTCTCCACAATCCCCAGTTCGTCGCCGAAGTTCGGCAGGACGACGAGGATGCCATCTATCTCGTCGGCGTTTTCCCTGAACAGGTTGGCGCACAGCTTGGCGTGCTCGCGGGTCTCGATGGCTCCACACGGCGTCGCGTCCTCCGGGGTGATGACGTAGTCGTAGCCCTGTTCCTCCAGCGTTGCCAACAGCTTGGCACGCACGTCCACGGCCAGTTCGGCGTTGAAGAACCCGCGCGTGCCGACGATCAGACCAAAAGCCGGTGTCTTCTCCATAATCCTCATGTTCTCATGCTCCTTATGCTGTGGATTGTACCAATCCGAATGTACCAACCTACCAACCTACCAACCCGCCAACCCGCCAACCCGCCAACTTCAGACCGCATCCTCCGGCGGATAGATCTTCTCCGGTCGTGCCCGCTCCTTGGGGCGTTCGATCAACTCAATCGTCACGCCGAGACGGTCCTCGGTGTCCAGGTAGGCGTAGTGCCCGTCGCCGTCGGGCCCGAAGCCCGCGCCGTCCATCGTCATCGTCAGCCCGGCGGCCTCAGCCTCGGCCAGGGCGGCCTCCATGTCGTCGACCAGCACGCCGAAGTGATGCACGCCGTAGCCGTGCTCCTCGATGAAATCGGCGTAGACGGTATCGCCCTCCAGGGGTTGGATCAACTCGATGCGCGTGGGACCGAGATAAGACAGGGCCACCAGCATCCTGTACTCCGCCGGCTGCCCGTGGTAGGTCATTCGCTGCACCAGGGGCTTGCCGTAGGTGTAGAAATGCCAGGGGCCGATCCCGAACAGCTTCCAGTAGTGCTCGGCGGCCTCATCGAGGTCCTTGACGAGAATGGCCACTTGCGCCACGCCGTTGTTGAGAAAGGGTAGCGTCTTGTCAGACATAGGGGGTCTCTTTCGTGTTACGTGCTGCGTGTTGCGTCGTCGTTGGGAGCAGATCTTGTACCCGCCCTCGTCACGGAAGGAAAACGGCCTTCAACGTCTTGCCCGCCAGCGCCAGCGTCGCTCCCTCCTTGAACTCGGACAGAGGGAACCGGTGCGTGACCAGCTTGTCCACCGGGATTCTGTCATCGGCCATAAGGCGCAACGCGACGCGCTGATGGCGAGGGGCGAAGGTCGTCGTTCCGATCATGTACAGGGCGTTGTAGTGAACGGTATTCATGTCCACGCCCGGCTTGCTCTTGTCCTTGGGCAACCCGCCGAAGACGAGGATGCGCCCGCCCTTCCTGGCCATCTCGACGGCCTGCACGACGGCGACGGGCGCTGGAGTTGCCGTGATGATCACCTCGGCGCCTTTCCCATCGGTCAACCGGCGAACCTCCTCCACCACGTCGGTCTCGGCCACGTTGATCGTCGCGTCCGGTTCAAAGGCCTCGGCCATCTTCAGCCGCTCGTCTACGATGTCGGCGATGAAGATCTTGTCTGCACCGCGGGCGCGTGCCAGGCTGGTGTGGATACAGCCGATAGGTCCAGCGCCGATGATGACCACTGTGTCGCCGAGGCCCACCCCGCTCCGATCCTGGGCGTTCACACAGGAGGAGATGGGCTCGGATACACACGCCAGGATCGGGTCCAGGCTCTCGGGCACGCGCTGGATGGTTCCCAGTCGCAGGCTTTCCTCCGGTAGGGCGACGTATTCGGCGAATCCGCCCGGCCACGCCTGGGCGATCTCGCGGTAGTTTTCGCACAGCTCGTACTGGCCATTGATGCAGAAGTCGCAGACGCCACAGTACACGACCGGGCCGACGGCCAACATGTCGCCCTTCTGCCACTGTCCCTCGTACCTATCCCCCACTTCGACCACTTCACCGCTGATCTCGTGGCCGATGATCCACGGAAACGTCACCCTCCAATGCCCGCTCCGCAAGGTGCGCAGGTCAGAGCCGCACAGCCCACAGGCGGCGACTTTCAAGAGCAGCCCACGCTTGGAGGGCCGGGCCATCGGCACGTCCTCCACGTCAAACGCCATCGGCGCGCGCACCACGACCGCTTTCATCGTATCCTTCATCGTGTGTACCGTCCTCTCATCTCCTTCGTCATATGCCAATCGCCCAACCTCCGCAGAAACCAGGTTTCTTCCTCCAACTTCTAGCCCCCGCCTCCCTCGAGCGCCAGGTGGGCATCCTGCATCCGGCGCAGCTTGTAGACGAACTTATCCGGGGCGGGCGCGAGGGTGTCATTGGTCACGATCTCCCCCTTGGCGATGTCCCTCAGCACCTTGCCGCCAGGGGCGATGCCCAGCGGGACCGCATTGAGGCCACATGCTTCCTCATATCTGTACGTGCGACCGAGGATGTCCGGGCTACCGATCTCGCCGACGATCTCGCCGGGCTTGAGGTCTCGCTTGGCGATGGTCACCACCTCCGAGACCATGTGCCTGGACACGATCGTGCTCTCGCCGTACATGACCGCCTCGGCGATGGAGACCGGCGTCTCGATGGCGCAGAGGTGATACGGGCGGTGCAGCGTGTAGTATGGGCCGTCCCCCATCGAGTAGAACTTCATATCCACGCGGACGCGCGGATCAGGGCTGGTGACGATGACGAACACACCCGGTGCTACCTTGCCGACGGAGTAGTCCACGCAACTGCTGTGGCTGAGGATGCCCCCGTCCTCCTTCGGGATCAGAACCTTGTTTAGGTCCGGTGTGTCCACCTTGGGACCGTGCATGCCGGGCACGTCCGGCACGAGCCCAGTGGCGTTGGACATGGCCGCCAGCTCCACCATCGTCTTGGATCCGTCCCGGAAGGCAGACAGCATCTTGGGATTCATGCCCCGCTTCTCCGCATCCTCGCGACAGGAATCCGGCGTGGCGTCGAGGTCTATCGGGTTGTTCTTGCCCTTGCCCAGGCACACGATCTGGAAGCCCATCGTGCCGGCGAGGTTGTACAGCATCTTGCATGCCCCGGGCTCGTCCCCAGAGGCCGCCGTGTACACACAGCCGGCCTTCTTCGCTAGCCGGTGCAGCAAGGGGCCAACGGTGACGTCCGTCTCCACGTTGAGCATGATGACGTGCTTGCTGTGCATGATGCAGTTCCAGGCCACCTTCGCCCCCACCTCGGTGAAGCCGGTGGCCTCGACCACGGCGTCCAGGCTCTCCAGCTTCGTCAACAGCAGCGCGTCCTCTGTGACCAGGTACTTGCACGCCCGCAACGCGTCTTCGGCCTGCCCCAATCGGTTGGTGACGCAGATGTCAGACTCGGTGACGCCCAGCGACGTCAGCGTGCCCAGCGGACGGTTCACGTCAATGTCGGATATGGCCACGGTGCCCATACCCACGATCTGATTCGTCGCGTGGACGAACCCCGACCCCATCTGCCCACACCCGACCAGTCCGATGCGGATCGGGTTTCCATTTGCCTCTCGCCTTTGCAGGCGCTCGTAGATCTCCATAACGGCACTCTCCTTGAATCAGTTCATTCGATAGACCGGCTGGGTGGCAGGAACGTCGCGGACGCGGACGTCCGGGGTCAAACGTCCTGCGTCAAGCGTCAAGCGCGAATCCGAAAGCACGGAGCCGTTGCGCTGCTCCTGTGGCGTACTGGCGGGGCCGCTGCGCTACTCTTGTACAAGAGCGGGACCGCAACTTCATCACAAGCGATACAAGCGATGCATCAGTCAGCCCAGCCATCGGATGCACTCTATCCGTGCCCATTGGGGTGGATCAGGGCCTTCACGTCTTGCTTGGCACGCAGATTCGCAAACGCCGTCTCCCATTCCTCGAGCGTGTAGTGAGCGGTGATCATCGGATCCAGGTCGAAGACCTCCCGGTTCAGCAGATCCACCGCGTGCTCCCAGGTCTCCTGCCCGTTCCAGCTCCAGCTACCCCGGATGTCGAGTTGTCCCAGGCTGACCTCGTCCAGGTCTACGGTGACTTTGCGTCCCCACAGGCTGATGAAGATGACCACCCCCTTGCCACCCGGCCCCTCGTGCGCCTTGCGCGCGCAGTCTATCGCGTGCTGCACGCCCTCCCCACTGGCCGAGCACTCCAGCACAAACTCCGCGCCCTTGCCTCCCGTGATCTCCATCACGGCTTTTTCCGGCCCGTCCTCCGAGTACAGGACGTAGTCCGCCCCAACCTGCTTGCCGATCTGCAGCCGTTTCTCGTCGCTCTTGAGCCCGATCAAGAAGACACGCCGCGCACCGCAAACCTTGGCGTACTGGACGCCCATGATGCCCATCGGCCCGGGGCCGACCACGACGACGTCGTCGCCCACCCGGACCTGCGCTCGTTCCTGGATCAGGTGGTGCGTGGCCACGATGGGCTCCGCCAGGCAGGCGTGGTCCAGCGAGACGTGGTCTGGAATGGGATGGATGACGTGCTCCGGCACGCGCATGAAGGGCGCGTACGCGCCGTCAATGGTCACCCCCAGCCAGTCCCCCGCGCCGCACTCGATGTCGGCGACGAACTTATCGCCCTGCCGGACGCGGGTGACGTGCTCACCCACCTCGTGGGCGATGCCGGAGAACTCGTGTCCCAGTGTGACGGGAGCGCGGTAGAAGTGGCGGTCGTCCTGAATCAGCAGGTCGCTGCCGCACACGCCAGCGGCGTAGACCTTCATCAATACATCCTTGGAGCCGATCTCCGGGATGGGCACATCGCATAGCTCGACGTGTCCCACGCCATCGGCAGTCTTGCGCAACGCCTTCATTTCTTCCTCCTCATTGCTGTCTATCTTTGTGTCCCTGACGCCTGACGTTTGGCGGATCCTGGCCCCTGATCGCGCCAGCCATCACGCCCTCGACGAAGAAGCGCCTCTCAACCGCGCAAGTTCCTGGAAATCGTCCTTCGTGTGCTCGTATAGCTTCTTGTACAGCGCGAAGTACGCCATATACCGCTCGTGGTTCTCGGGGTTGGGCTCCATGGGCTCGATGTACTCCGCCCACTCCCTCGCCACCGAGAAGTCCTCGAAGACACCGGTCGCCACTCCGGCCAGTATGGCGTCACCGAACGGGGCCCCTGTCCTCCGCTTCACCAGCACGATCGGCACGTTGAACACGTCGGCGATGATCTGCCGCCACATCTTGCTCACCGCTCCCCCTTCATTCATCACCAGGGGCAGGTTGATCTGGAGGCCCGCCTCCTGGAGCAGGCTGAAGGAGTGGTACATGGCGTACGCCACGCCTTCCATCATCGCCCGGACGAGGTTTCCCTTGCCATGGTCAAGGGACAGACCGAAGATCATAGTCCTGGACAGCGCGTCCCAAATGGGCGAGCGCTCGCCCATCAGGAAGGGGAGGACAATCAAGCCATCGCTGCCCACAGGCACCTTTGCGGCTTCCATATTGAGCAAATCGTAGGACGAGATTCCCAGCACCCGTTCCGTCTCCATCTCAAGCTGGGAGAACTCGTCGCGCAGGTAACGGATGCACTGGCCGCCCGTCATCGTCGTGGGCACGGTGATGTAGGTGCTCTCGCAATCCACCGTGTATGGGAAGTGGATGCCCATCAAGTAGCCAATCTCTGTGAAGGCGAAACTGACGTCCTTGTAGACGAGGCCGAAGTTGCCCACGGTGCCCAGGTTGCACTGGATGTCGCCCTCCTGGACGGACCCAGCGCCAAGGTAGCTGGCGTTGCAGTCCACCTGCCCGGCGGCGACCGGTATGCCCGCCACCAGGCCGGTCTCGGCTGCTGCTGTTGGGCTTACTTCACCGACGATCTCTTCACATCTGAAGAGCTCTGGCATGAGAGCCGGATCAATGCCTATCTCACCCAGGAGCCCTTCGTCGAACCTCAGTTCGCGCAGGCTGTAGGCGACGCCATAGAAGCTAGCCGCGGACTCGTTCAACACCGCCTTCCCGGTGAGCTTGAGCGTGATGAATCCGTCTATCGTGAGCGCCTTGTAGACCCTTTTGAAGGAATCCGGCCGGTTGTTCTTCTCCCACAGCAGGTTTACGGTCGTGGGGTGGTCTTCCAGCCGGTTCCCCGAGAGCTGGAAGAGGCGATCCTCGCCAACGCTCTCCTTTAACCACGCGACTTCCCTCGTGGCGCGCCGGTCCATGAGGTTGTATGCCCGGTGAATGGGGTTGTGATCTCGGTCCACCATGACCAGGGATGGGAGAGCGGAAGAGAGGGCAATGCCTCGGATGTCGCTGGGATCGACGTGCGCCTGGTCGAGGACTCCCCGGATCAACCGGCACGCGATCTCCCAATACAGCCTCGGATCGTGCTCCGACCAACCGGGCCTCTGGGTGATGAACGGATACTCCTCGAACGTGAAGCCCAGAACGTTCCCTTGTGTGTTGATGATGCAGGCTTTAGCGCCCCCGGTTCCGTAGTCCATACCCAGCAGGTAATCTGGCACAGCGCTTCCTCCTCGATAACGCCGACCGTAGGGGCGCGGTTTTCGCGCCCGTCGCCATCCACCGCCCCGACGGCACTCCGGCAGACCTGCGGACGGATGTCGCCGACCGCAGCGGTCGGTATCCGCTCTTACTACGAACCTCGCCTCCCCGTCTGCCGCCCTAGGTCGACTCGGCCAGCTTCTTTCCCACAGCACCTCCTGGGTGGGTTGCGCCGAAATCATCCCGCGAGTATCCACTCGCTTCCAGAAGCAACACGCAGAGCGCGTCGCCGGCCGCGCCGTTGACCAGGGAACTGCCGGTGGCGATCATTCCATAGGGGTCCACGTCGCCCACGGTGCGCACGATAAACACGGCGTCGCTGACCCGAGCCAGCGGCGAATCAGGATTCTCGGTTTGAGCGATGACCTTGGCACCGCGCTTGCGTGCGATGTCGACAAACTGGTTGATCTCTGCGCTGTGCCCGCCCTTGGAGATGACGAAGACCACGTCGTCGGGCGTGACGGCACCCGCACCGCCGTGTATGCTGTCTGAGGCGCTGATGCATAGGGCTGGCACGCCACAGCAGCAGAGCAGATGGGCGAAACGCTGCGCCATCGCGTGGGAGGTACCCGCACCGGTCACCAGCACGTGTCCCTGACAGTCCAGCAGGAGGGCGACGACGTCGGCAAGGCCCGCGTGATCGCCGAACTGGTCTGCCAGTGCCTGGACCGCTTGGGCCTCCCGTTGGACGATCTCTTGGGCTCTAGCAGCGATTTCCGCCCGCGAAGTGTTCAGCATATCTCTCCTACGATTCATGCCGGCATCCTCATCGCGCCTCGGCCAGCAACGCCTGCGCCGTTGATTGGTCTGTCACCAACACGTCCAGCAACCGGCCGCGCAACGCCGCGCGGATGATCTCGAACTTCGCCGCTCCACCGGCGACGCCGATGAGACGGGGAATGCTCTTGAACTGCTCAAGAGTCAGTCCGATGATGCGCCCGTCGATCTCCACACCGAGGGACCTCCCGTGGGCGTCGATGTAGCGGAGGCCGATGTCCCCAACGGCACCGGCCTGCTTGAGCTCCTCAAGCTCCTCCCCGGTGATGATCGTACCGTCCTGTATGAGGACCGAGTCCGGCGATGGAACGCCCAGGCCTGCGACGGCCACGTCGGCCTTGGCTGCCAGTGTCAGCGTCTCCGCGATCTGCTTGTCCGCTTTGAGGGCCAGGGCGGCGGCACGACTGGACACGATCCCCGGTGCTGGCAACAGGCGCAGTTTGGCGTCCAGTTTACGCGCGATGCGTTGCGCCAATTCGGTCGAATGCTCCAGGGCACCAACCGGGCCCAAACCACCCAGCATCTGCACAATGGTCAGGTCAGGCCACGATTTGAACGGCAACGCATCAAGCATGGCTAGCATCGTCTGCCCCCAGGTGATCCCCACGACCTCTTTGCCGGAGATGCTTCGCATCAGGCACTCAGCCGTCGCAGGTCCTAGCTCACGCACCACGGACGTTGGGTCGTGTGGATCGTGCACCTGGACGATTACGGCTTCGTCCAGATGGAACTGGCGTTCCAGTTCACGCTCCAGGTCGGCCGATCGACCGGCGGGGGGAACAAGCGTGATGTTGACGACTCCCTCTTCCCTGGCTTTGCTCAGCAAGCGCGACACTTTGGGGCGTGAAAGGCCGAAGCGCCTGGCGATCTGACGCTGCGTCAGGCCATCTGTGTAGTAGGACTGGGCAACCCGATATAACAGCCGGTGCTGTTCAGCGCTTAGCGCCATATCGCCTCCAAGACGTGATCGAATGTTCAGTACTGAACATATGATCACATTGTACCACCCAACTCCTTGTTTGTCAAGAAAGTGGCCTTTCGGATGTTCGAAGCAGAACGTGACGTTCGCATCAACCCCCGGATCGAGCAAAGCTTAACGGATTCACGCTAGTACAATAGGGCATCTCAACCTCAGGAGGTGCCCTATGTCTATCTCTCGTCA
>Ga0180432_10007985_pt1 | contig 13323 bp, 14 predicted proteins | sample SS_ome_10_FD_132414 | JGI IMG/M metagenome (GOLD analysis project Ga0180432, IMG submission 132414) | Hypersaline lake sediment archaeal communities from the Salton Sea, California, USA - SS_1_MS_2 metaG | ecosystem: Environmental > Aquatic > Non-marine Saline and Alkaline > Hypersaline >...
CTATTTTTTATATTAGAAATTATGATATACAATCTACAAGTTGATCCAGAGAAGAGAATGTCAGTAGAAGAGTATAGAGAATTCTACAACATAGTATTTAAAAACAACACGGCATCTTCAAGTGCGAGTATAATAAATTCTATAAAAAAACACCCGCAATTAAACAAGCAATTTATAGAATTAGAAAAATATTATGTGAAACCAAATATGAAAATATTAGATGATGCAAGAGTAAAAGAATTTTTAAGGATAATAGCCCCAACAATATAAATATCCCCAACAATATAAATATCCCCAACAATATAATAACAATCAAACCAACTACAAACCAAATACAAACCAAATACAAACCAACTATGTCTAATAATATCAAAATACGAACGATATTATTAGATAAATATTAAGCTCCTCTTTAGTATTTCAAATTTCATCCTATTACTCTTAAGCCTCATCACCCGCCGGCTTATGATCATCCATGTCACCTTCCCCACCACGCATCCTTCTGCCTTTAGAGCGACGTCCACGACCACGTCCACGTCCACGTCCACGTCTCTTGGGCGTTTTCATATGTGTGGGATAGCAGTGACTTCCACCTGACTGAACACTAGCAGGGGAACCACTGCCATTGTAATCGCTATCAGAATTGTAAGCCGATACTACGTCACCGGAACCACTCATACCAGTACTTTGATGAGTAGAATCTCCCACAGCACCACCACCACAGCTAGCACCAGCACATGAACCACCAGCACCGCAGGAAGTACCGCCTCTCATGCTTTTACGACCTTTGCGACCTTTACGACCTTTGCGAGAACGAGTAGCTTTGCGAACCCGAGAAGACCGACGATGTTTCTTTACTTTTTTAGTAGGTCCAGTAGAAACATGTCCCATTTTTTTATATTCCATCTTTGCAATAGGTAAAATCTCACGAAGAGATTTACCGGGATGTTGTTTAGCAACGCGTTTAACAGTTTCTTGCCACTTATTCATTTATATATAATAGGAATATTATATTTGATACAAAGATATGAAAATATTAAATATAATTAATTACAATTAATTTTCACTTAAACTTCTTAAAATTGCTTGTTGATATTCTAATTGTTCCATTTGTTGTTGTTCAAGTAGAATATTTACAAGATTAAATGAGGGATAATTATTTATATAGGGAAATTGATTGCTTATATCATTGGTATCACCAGTTTCATTAGTAACACCACTTCCACTTCCAGTTCCAGTATCACTATCTTCATTATTTGCAGTCATATTACTATGTACATTGGTACTATCTTTAACTTCAACAAAATCTAATTCAAATCTACAAACAGGACATAAGTGACTTTCTTTCAACCACGTATATATTCCATCTTTACTAAAGACATGATTGCATGGCAATTTACAGATAGTTTCATTATCTGTAAAAGGGGTACAATATATCGGACACATATTTTGTGAATACTGATTTTCAGTATAGGGAACTTCTTCTATTTGTTTAAGACCATTTTCACTAGCAATTTTTTTATAGACAGGTTTACTATTATTAAGTGTACTGTCAATAAAATTATTAACAACGTTATCAGAAAAATTATTTAAATAATTTAAAAAGTTTGACCTAAACATTACACGACGATTTAAAGGTATATATCTACCATTAAAATTACCAATATAAGAACGCTGAGAATTATTTGTTGTATTAGAACCGCCATCATCAGCATTTCCATCCTCAGCATCCTCAGCATCCTCATCATCATCCCCGTCAGCATCCGCATCGTGATCATAATCATCCCCATTCTCCAGATCCCGATCCCCCCGAATATCATTTACATTATTATTACCAAAACTATTACTACCAAAACTATTACTACCAAAACTATTACTAAAATTGATATATGTTGTTCCAAGATAACTATATGGATAGTTAACAAATGTAGTATTATCGCTATTATTGGTATTATTGGTATTATTTATCATATCAGTTAAAACCAGTAACACAGCATTATTTAAATTATTACTAAAATCCATTACAAATATATATAAATATACACAAATAAAATTTAAATGTATTTATATATATTAGAGTTTTTAAGCTTACTTTTTTCTAGTTTTAGTAGGCTTAACAGATATCAAAGATTTTTTATTAATTCTACTCTTTCTCTCACACTTATTATCAGAGTATGGAATTTTCAAAGAAGGAACAACACTATGTTTCTCCTGCACAACAGGTTTAATAAAAATAAAATACAAAGAAGTTAGAGGTGTAAATATATCAAGTGATAAATTATCAATATATATATCATCTAGTTTTTTATAGACAGTTAAAAAATTATGAGATATATCACCACCGCCTTCACTCCCTTCACTACATCCTTTACTACGGCCTTCACTACGGCCTTCACTATCGCCCCCAGACAAAAAACGTTCTAAATCTTTATTAGTAAAAGTATTTTGATATTTGAGAATATAGTAGAGCTTATACTTAACATCATCATTGTGGGAATATTCTTTAATTAGGTCTACGATAGTAGACTTAGATAGATAGTTGTCATAGTAGACATATTTATTTTTTATAAGTGTAATTGTATTAGTGTTAATTGTTGTTAATGTTCCTGGATCTTTTTCTATATATAAAAAATATGCTTTAATGCATTTATTTTTTGAGTGGTCTTCATTAATAGTTATTTTATCTATATATACATCATTACCATCATTACCATCATTATCAAGAGATTGTTCTCTGCCTTCGCTATCATCTTTCATGTAATCATCTATCCACGCGCCATCAAATTCAAATTCAGTATCTTCATCATCAGAAAAACTATCAGGAAAATTTTCTAAACTAGTATCTCTATTATTTTTCATTATATAATAGAAAAAAAATAATAGAGAAATCCAGACACAAACAAACCAAACACAAACTACCCAAACAACCCAAACAATCCAATCAATCATCAAAATTATTTAAATCATCGTCGCTAGAGGAGTAATCATTAATATCTTGATAGATATTTTTAAAAAGTTCGTTGTCTTCCTTAACAATTGCTTCAATTTCCGCTTTATAATTAATATGAGGAGAGCGATCACCAAGCAACTCATTTATTTCATCATAATAGTTACACCATCTCTCAGACATCCTTCGGTATAGAGTATACATTTCTTCACATGTCAAATCATTATCCTTACAGCTATTTGGGTAGTCTACTACTCTGCCATATTTATCATATGTAGTCATTTTTTTGGTCTTAGTATCAATCAAAGTCCATCCAGGCATAGTTTTAGTAGAATCTGATAGAGGATTTTTATCAACAAGCGAAACAACATTTTTATAGTCAAGCATAGTAGTTTTTTCAACAATATTATCATTATTAGACACTAATAACTCAGGAAATTGATTTTCATCTAGTGTCGGAGGCACATTAGAGGGAATATCAACAACTTTATTTATCGGTATTTTCCTAAAATCACGCCGACCGCGTCCTCCACCACCACCCCCACGACCGTCATCCCGTCTACCACCCCCATCGCGACGATTAGAGACCTGACTATTTAAGATATCCTGAAGAGAACGTCCAGAACCTTTTCCTGAAGACATTGACATTAAGTGCGCACAAGAAGGGTAGTGTGTTATATAGATAGAATATAATCTATATTGGCAAAGAATTTCAATTTTTTATTTTTAAATTATATTTAAATTATAAAAAAATACGGAAAATTATAAAATAGTGACATAATATAGATGACAAACAGCGTAAGTAGTGCATTATTAGCGAGAACCACCATTGTAACAAATAAGAGAAACCCCGCAAACATAGGTAGTCATAAAAATGGTACACAAGGTTCATACTACACAAGCAGAATACCTGTAAATCTAGGAAATAGTTATAACGGTGTATGTAAATTAAATACTTATAATGGTTCTAATGCACCGCAACCAACAGTAACAAATACTAGTAGTCTTCTTAAGAGACGAACATCTAGTTGTACAAGTGGTTCATCAGGAAGTAATTGTGGTAACACAAATTTCAAACTACAAAATCCTCTAAATTTTACAGCATCAGCATATATAAATAGTCAGAGTATAAAAGCTAGTCAATGCGAGATAAACCCTAACTCGGCATATGAAGATTTTAAACAACAAACATTTACAAGAACAATTAATGGAGTAACAGAAGAAGTATGTTGTGCCCGACCAATAGTCAAAGTTACAAATACACCATCAACATCTACATTTTTAAGAACACAATATTTCAAGAATAATTGTGTGCCACCAATACCAGGTTCAATAAGTACAACAAAAATAATGTTAAACAAAAATTGTGGAAATAGCAATGGTTGTTAATTTTGTGTTAATTTTGTAATTATACAGAATAAATATTTTAGAACTAGAAGGAGAAAAAATTTCAAGAGGATAATAAAACATAGATATCAATGTTTTGTATAAGATTTGGTGGTTGAAATTATTAGCAACCATCACTATCATAACCACGATCATCATCATCGCCGTCTTCTAATTTACGTTTCTTACGAACATTATACTCTTTAAAATAATCCTTGATCATGTCTTTGTAGTGACGTTGCAGATTAGTCATAATATTATACTGAATATCGTCATCTAGTTCAGTAAACCATTCTGGTTGAAGAAATTTAATACTATACATAAGTTTGCCTTCAGAAGTTGTACTTTTGTCTACACTAAGACGATTTTCGCGAATAATTCGATTACAATAGTTAAAAACCTTATCCTTATATTGCAAGAGTTCATCATCGACATCCATATCAGTAGTGTGTGTTTGGGTGATAGGTTCCATAGTAATAGTATTGTCCTGATACTTGCTTATTTACAATGAGATAATAGTTTCAATTTTATTTTTATGGAATATTTTTATGGAATATTTTATACTTTTAAATAACTAATTAAAAATTATTTAAAAGTTATTTAAAAGTTATTCAGAGAACTATTTATATGCCAGAGAAAACTGATAAAACACAGGAAAAAGTAGCAATTGGTATAGATTTAGGGACAACATATTCATGTGTGGGAGTATGGCAAAACGATAGGGTAGAAATCATTGCAAACGATCAGGGAAATCGCACAACGCCATCATATGTGGCATTTACAGATACAGAGCGTATAATTGGAGACGGGGCAAAAAACCAAGCATCCCAAAATCCAAAAAATACAGTTTTTGACGCAAAACGTTTAATTGGTAGAAAATTTTCAGACAAGCAGACACAATCTGACATGAAATTTTTTCCATTTAGCGTAGTAGATAAAGATGACAAGCCATATATAAGCGTAGAGAGTCGCGGTGAAAAGCGAGAATTTCTACCAGAAGAGATTTCTTCAATGGTTCTTGTTAAGATGAAAGAGATAGCAGAGAGTTATCTTGGTACAAAAGTAACAGATGCAGTTATTACAGTTCCAGCATATTTCAACGATGCTCAGCGTGCAGCAACACGAGACGCAGGTTCAATTGCAGGACTAAATGTTCTGCGAATTATTAATGAACCAACCGCGGCATCAATCGCATATGGATTAGATAAAAACACCGAACAGGAACGGCATATCTTAATTTTCGATCTAGGCGGAGGAACATTTGATGTTTCTATTTTGTCAATTGAAGAGGGCGTTTATGAAGTCAAATCAACCGCTGGTGACACACACTTAGGTGGCGAAGATTTCGACACACGATTAGTCAACCATTTTGCCCAAGAATTTAAAAGAAAACACAAACAGGATATGACTAATAATGCTAGGGCAATGAGAAGATTAAGAACAGCATGCGAGCGGGCAAAACGTACACTATCATCTGCAACCCAGGCATCAATAGAAATAGATTCTCTGTATGAAGGTGTAGATTTTTATTCAACAATAACGCGAGCAAGATTTGAAGAGTTATGTATGGATTTATTCAGGGGAACAATGGATCCAGTAGAAAGAGCTCTAAAAGATTCACGACTATCAAAAAATCAAATAGATGAAATAGTATTGGTAGGTGGATCAACAAGAATTCCAAAAGTACAGCAACTTCTTTCCGATTTTTTCAATGGCAAAGAATTAGCAAAAAATATTAATCCAGATGAAGCAGTTGCATATGGTGCAGCAGTTCAGGCAGCAATATTAACCGGACACCGATCATCAAAAACAGAGGATTTAGTTCTACTAGATGTAGCTGCGCTTTCACTGGGTTTAGAAACAGCAGGAGAAGTAATGACAGTATTAATACCTAGAAATTCAACAATTCCATCTAAGAAATCACAAACATTTTCTACATATGCAGACAATCAACCAGCAGTGACTATCCAAGTTTTTGAAGGAGAGCGAGCACGAACACGAGATAATCACAAATTAGGTGAATTTACACTTAAGGATATTCCACCAATGCCAAGAGGTGTTCCACAGATAGAGGTAAGTTTTGATATAGATGCAAATGGTATCTTGAATGTTTCTGCAGTAGAAAAATCTACAGGTAAATCGAGTAATGTTACAATTACAAATGATAAATCTAGACTTACAAAGGAAGAAATAGAACGGATGACACGTGATGCAGAACAATATGAAGAGGAAGATAAGAAATTTAAAGAACAAGTGGAAGCTAAAAATGGTCTAGAGGCATATTGTTTCCAAATCCGTTCGACATTAACAGATGATAAATTAAAGGATAAAATAGACGAGGAGACAGTGAAACCAATTGTTGAGAAAACAAGCGATACACTGCAATGGTTAGAATCAAATCAATTAGCAGAAGTAGAAGAGTTTCAAGCAAAACGTAAAGAATTAGAAGAAGTTTTCACGCCAATTATGGAAAAGCTCTATGCATCCGCTATGCCAATGCCTGATGCTGGAACGCCACCCCCAGCTCCACATCGTCCAAGTGACGAGACAACCCATGGTGGTCCAAAGATTGAAGAAGTAGATTAAAAAGACAACCAAAAAACAACCAAAAGACAACCAAAAGACAACCAAAAGACAACCAAAAGACAACCAAAAGACAACCAAAAGACAACCAAAAGACAACCAAAAAACAACCAAAAGACAACCAGAAATAAAAAAATTGAAAAATAAGAATACGGCAAACACAAAAACAAAAATAGACAAAATAGACAAAATAGACAAAATAGATAAGAGGATGAATCCAGACACATTATTTTATCTATTACCATCAGACCTCCTTCCAAATATCTTAAAACATTTAGATAGAGATACAAGAACAGTAATGTGGTGTTTGATATATTATGGTCACAAGCTAGAATTATGGTATAAATGGTATCCTATTCAAATACTTTAATGCACTCGCAAAATATTCTGTATTAAATAAATCTGTGGATTTTAAAATCACAATAGAGATTAATGGTAGAGGAATACACAATACATTTAACAATAGATTTAAAAAACACAACAAGCTTAGAAGAGATAAAAAATTTATTGAGAGATAGTGCAATAAATTTAAATTGTGAACAGGAATATTTTACACATGAGACTGAAGGAATTAACAACAGGATTAAACGTAACAATATTATATATGTTGTAGAATTTTCTATACTAGATAATGTAGAAAAATATATTGAATTTATAAAAACAGTTAAAAAGGTAAAAATAGAGCTAGTATGTGAGAGAAATACAATAATGTGGATGAGCAAACAATATGATAAATCATTAGACACTAATATTGTAGATAGAGAATACATAAGAAGGACAATTGAAGTATATAAATGCAATAATACATATAGTAGACTATATAAATTATTACAAAACCGATAGTTTCTATTTTTTATTTCTACCACGAGTAGCATGCTTTCCATGTCTAGCTCTAGTTCTAGACCGTCCTGCAGTTCTCATTCTTTTCACTCTCTTCTCTCTTTTCTCTCTCTTTTCTATTCTCGGTTTTTTCTCTCTTTTCTTACGGGATACAGAGGTTGATACTACAACAGGACTACTACTACGTTGCAGAGTAGTTCCTAATTTACTAGGATCTTTAATTCTAAGACTACCTACATTGCCTGTAGACATCTGTTTTATCATATCCTCGATATCCTCACGAGATAATTCATACCTATAAGCACGATTATTATGAAAATTATCTATAATAGCTTTGTTACCATCATATGTAGCATCCAAGACTTTTTTATCAACAACTTTCCCATTTTTTTTTACTTCATGAAAACTTCTAGTACTAATTATTGTACTCGACATTTCTATATATAATATACAAGATAATATATTATATAAAATATAATAAAATATAATAAAATATAATATTATCAGTTTTTAGATATATTATCAGTTTTTAGATATATTATCAGTTTTTAGATATATTATCACTTTATATATTATATAAAATGATAGGAACAAATGTAAATAAATTCAAAAAGACAAGAAAAAATCAAAAGATTAAAGTAGGCCCTTGTATTTTTCCATTTAAATACAAATGGAAAACACATACTACATGTTATCCCGAAGAAGATGGAGACATATGCGCAACTGAAATAAATCCAAAGACTAGAACATTAATAAAATATGGATATTGTAGCGAAGATACAACATCCAAGTCAAAATCCAAGTCAAAATCCAAGTCAAAATCCAAGTCAAAATCTAAGTCAAAAAGTCATTCAAGTAAAGAATCGGAAACCAAAAAAGGAAAAAAAACAATAAAAAAAAAATCGAAAGAAAAAATCTTAATGGATGATAAGCAAAAAATGAATTCCAGTAAAAGTGAGTCTAGCAAACCACAATCGCAAAATCAATCGCAAGATCAATCGCAAAGTCAATCAAAATCAATGAATAAAAAGATTATCGAAGCATTAGGTGAACTTAATAAACTTATGATGCAAAAAGGCGAGGTTTTCAGAGCACGAGCTTATCAACGCGCACAACAAGAAATTTACAAATATGATAAAGAGATAGTAGAAGTAGATCAAATCAAAAAGTTACCAAATATAGGAGCAACTATTTTTGAGAAATTAAAGGAACTTGAATCTACTGGTAAGATAGAAGCAATTGAACGACAGAAACAGATGTTATTAGAAGAGGAGAAAAAACCAGAAAACATATTCTCAAAAATATATGGTGTAGGTCCTAAACGAGCAAAGGAGCTGGTAGACAAAGGCATCACTACAATAGACCAACTAAAAGAACCTGAAAATGTAAAACTTTTAAATGATAAACAAAAAATAGGTTTGCAATATTACTATGATATTTTAGAAAGGATACCAAGAAGTGAAATAGAAGAATACCGAACTTTACTAGAGAAAATATTCAAGGATGTATCAAAAGACGTCCCAGGAATTTCCAAATTTGAAATAGTTGGAAGTTATCGTAGAAAAGCAGAGACATCTGGTGATATAGACCTAATTATCACAAATAACGAAAATAATAGTGAAATATTTACACTATTCTTAGATCGACTCGTGAAGGAAGGAATAATCATTGAATTATTATCAAGAGGAAAGGTTAAGAGCTTGACTATCGGACGACTACCAACCGGTTCATCTACTGAAAATAGATTGGCTAGACGTATAGATTTACTATATTCGCCACCAAAAGAATATGCATTTGCAATTCTATATTTTACAGGTAGCCAAGAATTCAATACTGTAATGAGGCAACGAGCTCTAGACATGGGTTACACACTAAATGAACATGGCATTTCAAGAAAGCAAGACGGTATTAAAGGCGAACAAGTAACCGGAACAGAATTTAAAACAGAAAAAGACATATTTGATTTCTTAAATATGAAATACAAGTTACCAGAAGAGAGACGCGATGGTTATGCTGTAGTAGACAAAACAGAAAAACAAGAATCCAAAGAAAAACAAGAATCCAGAGAAAAACAAGAATCGACAGAAAAACAAGAATCGACAGAAAAACAATCCCACAATAAAACCCAAAAACGCAAACGGGATAGCAAACCAGAAGTAATAATGAAGGAGCAACTAGAACAATTTTTAAAAAATGGTATATCAGTTCTAGATACAATGACTGAAGCTGAACTAATTGAAATCCTAAAACATGCTGATCAAGAATATTATTGTAATACAAACCCGGTTATGTCAGATAGCGAATATGATATACTGAGAGAATACATTGTAAAAAAATATCCAAATAATCCAGATGCAGACACGGGTCACGAAAAATGCGAGATCGAGAAAAATCGCGTAACTCTCCCATACCAAATGTGGTCTATGGATAAAATTAAACCGGATTCAAATGCACTCAATCGATTTAAACAAGACTACTCGGGTCCATATGTGCTATCATGTAAACTAGATGGAATAAGTGCATTATATACAACAGAACAAGATAAACCACGATTATATACAAGAGGTAATGGACGAGTAGGAACAGATATTTCACATTTAATAGGATATTTACGTCTTCCAAAGACACCAAAAGATATAACAATCAGAGGTGAAATAATAATGCAACGAGATATATTTCAAGAAAAATACAGTCGAGATTTCAAAAACGGAAGAAATCTAGTAGCAGGTTTAGTAAATAACAAATCCTTAACAGCAGATAGGATAATAATGTTCAAAGATATGGATTTTGTTGCTTATGAAGTTATCAAACCAGAAAATCTTAAACCATCAGTTCAGATGGATTATTTATCATCACTTGCAAATGTAAAAGTAGTACAGAATATAACAATTCAACCAGAAGAACTTACAAATGAAACGTTATCAGAATTGTTAGTAAAATGGCGAACAGAGTATCAATATGAAATTGATGGAGTAATTTGTGCAGATGACAAAGTATATAAACGCATAGATAAAAATCCAGAACATGCATTCGCATTTAAAATGGTTCTATCGGATCAGAAAGCAGAAGCAAGAGTTGTAGATGTAATTTGGACACCATCAAAGGATGGATATTTAAAACCCAGAGTCCAAATAGACCCTGTAACCCTAGGTGGTGTAACCATTACATACTTAACAGGGAAAAATGCCAGATTTATAGAGGAAAAACGAATAGGTGTAGGTGCAATTATACAAATTGTTAGAAGTGGCGATGTTATTCCAGAGATAGAAGACCGCGATGATGTTGTAATTCAACCAGCAGAAAAACCTCTATTTCCACAAGAAGAATATATCTGGAACGAGACACATGTAGATATTATGTTAGCTGATAAGACATCAAATAAGATGGTAATAATTAAAACAATTACAAATTTCTTTAAACAATTAGAAGTAGATGGTATAGGCGAAGGAAATGTTAAAAAAATGGTTGAAGGAGGTTATGATACAATAGCCAAAATACTAGGTATGACACGTGAAGATTTCTTAAAAATTGATGGTTTTAAAAATACAATGGCAACAAAGCTGTCTACAAATATTAAGACAAAAATAGACGAAAAAACGGTAGCAGAGATAGCGGCAGCAACAAATCTATTTGGTAGAGGTATGGGAAAACAGAGAATAGAAACAGTTTTAGAAAACTATCCAGATGTCTTAACATCAGAGGAGACAACCAATACAAAAATAGAACGTGTTAAAAAAATACCGGGAATGGCGCAAAAAACAGCAACTCAATTTGTAGAAAAGATACCAGAGTTTATTGACTTCTTAGATACAGCAAATCTGCGTGAAAAACTAAAACCGCCAAAAAATAAACAGTCACAAACATCATCTCAATCATCTAAATCAGCCACTAGCAAAGAAGAACATGAACTAAAAGGCAAAAAAATAGTAATGACTGGATTTAGAGATAAAGAACTAGAGGCACAATTAAAGAAAATAGGCGCGGTAGTAAAGAATAATGTAACCAGGGATACATACGTTGTCCTAGTAAAAGATCTAGAAGAAGATACTGGAAAAGCAAATGATGCCCGCGAAAACAACATTCCCCTTATGTTACCAGACGAATTCCGAATAGTGCACAACTTATAGTCCACAACTTATAGTCAACAACTTAATTTAAAATATAATAAAAATTTAATCGCTACAATATAATATGGATGAAGCAGTTTTTTATCCTAAGCAGGGCAAAATATTAATAAACGCATATTTCTATAGTTTTTGGATTACAGTAGAAGAATTCAAAAAGTATAACCTTGAATATAAAATTTATGTTGAAGATAAAGTCCAAGGTGACAATTGTATAATAGAAGGTATAAACAATGATGGAGTTTACGGCAACAAAACAAGCTCATTTTTAACAAATATAGCAAGAAAACTAGAAAAGATTAGAATATAATATTAGAATATAATATTAGAATTTTATAAGACACATACATAACCTAAATGAAATACTTTTCATGGATATATATTTTTCTATACGCTTCATATGTTATATTAGGACCCCACTATATTGCAAGAAGTATTCGAGGTGATACTTTAGAAATAGTAGATACACCTATGACATTAGCATCTAGAATATTTTTCCTATCATATATAGCTTATTTAGCCAGTGCGTATTTTTTCTTCAATCCAAATGGACTAACATGGTTAATAGCAATTGTAATAAATGCAACAGCTATAATAGGATATATTGTAAGATGGTTTCCAATAAGAAATGTTGATCCTTACTATTGGACAGGTCTAATAGCTCATATTTTAGTATCAATACCATTAATTTTAGGTATAAAATATTACAATATAGATATAATTAGAACAATTTTTACTCTAAAACAAGATCAGTATCTCTCATTAATAATAACCGGTGCCCTATTAATTTTATATTTTATTATACAGAATAATATATATAGGGACGAAAAATGGAAAGATTATCTAGAACCGCAAAAAAAACAGATATAAGATATGCATCCCCCGATGCAATTCGCCCAAATCCAGACCTTATAAGAAGAACAAGAGAAAATTTTAACAGAAAAACGACATCAAGACCTCCATCACCATCACAACTTCCAATGCCGTCGCAAAGACTTCTAACCAGAAGAAGCACTCGTTCAAAATCTCCAAAACCAGTAGTAGTTCAAGGAAAGAATAGAAAATGGACAATTAAAGCGATAAGGAGTTCGATACCAAGAACAAGTTCAGCAACACGTCGAAGAGGAAGAGGAAACCACAGAGCAAAAAGACCAAACAAACCAAACAAACCAAACAAACCAAACAGAGTCAGCAAAATTCGTAAACCATAATAGATTTTAAATTTTGCCGAATACTACGATATATATTATTACGTATTTTAGTATTCTTCTCAAAGTCTCGAAAATTCCCACCAGTTATACATTTAAGATTTTTAATATATAATTCATTAAATCGGTCTTCATTCATTCCACGCTCAGTCTCAGTGTGCCATTCGCGAAACAATCGCATCAACTGATAATCAATAACGCGTACAAAACGGGATAATAATTCGGATGATAATAC
>Ga0180432_10007986_pt1 | contig 13321 bp, 10 predicted proteins | sample SS_ome_10_FD_132414 | JGI IMG/M metagenome (GOLD analysis project Ga0180432, IMG submission 132414) | Hypersaline lake sediment archaeal communities from the Salton Sea, California, USA - SS_1_MS_2 metaG | ecosystem: Environmental > Aquatic > Non-marine Saline and Alkaline > Hypersaline >...
GTCGTGATCCAAGACGGGAGGATCCTCTATGCGAATCCGCGCATCGAGGAAATGCTCGGGTACGCCCCCGAGGAGCTGGTGGGAACCGAGTTCGGCGAGTACGTCCATCCTGACGATCGATCTCTCGTCGCGGAACGCTACGGAAGGCGAATGGCCGGCGAGCTGGTGCAGCCGATCTACGAGATCCGCGCGTTGGCCAAGGGGGGCAAGGCCCTTCCCGTCGAGATCAACGCGGGCGTGTTGCCCTACCAAGGGAAACCGGCGGACATCGCGCTGGTTCGCGACGTTCGCGGGAGGCGCAGGACCGAGAGAGCGCTTGTGGAGGCGAATCGGAAGATCGAGCAGCTCCATCAGGCCGCGTACCGTCTCGCAGACTGCACGTCGGTGAACACGGTCTGCCACGAGACCGTGCGCTTCGCGGAGGAGATCCTCGACCTCTCGAAGTGCACGTTCGACGTCGTCGAGGGGGACCGACTCGTCGTGAAAGCGACCTCCGGGGGTCTTGATCCGGGAGACAGCAAGGATGCTCCGCTCGACGGGGAGACGCTCGCCGCGGAGACCCTGAGGAGCGGGCAGACGTACGTGTTCGGAGCGATCGACGAGGTTCCGGCCGCGCGGCCGACCCAGGCCCGCTTCCAGTCCGGGATCAGCCTCCCCGTCGGCCGTCTCGGAGTCTTCCAAGCCGCCTCAACCGAGGCGAACGCGTTCAGCGAATCGGACGCGCGCCTCCTTGAGCTGCTCGTCCGTCACTCAGCCGAGGCTCTCCAACGGCTGAATCTCCAGCACGAGCTCGAGGAGCAGGCGACGCACGATCCGCTCACGGGCGTCTACAACCGGCGCCACTTCACGGACCAGATCGGCAAAGAACTCGAGCGATCGAGGCGCTACGAGCATCCCCTCGCGTTTCTGATGATCGACATCAACGGCTTCAAGGCCGTCAACGACACCTTCGGGCACCAGACGGGAGACCAGGTCCTCTGTCGCGTGGCGAAGGCGATCGAGGAGGAGCTCCGCAGCGTGGACATTCTGATCCGCTATGGCGGCGACGAGTTCCTCGCCGTCCTCCCGGAGACCAACGGCGAGGCGGACCGCATCGCGGCACGCCTCCAGGAGGCGATTGAGGAGAGAAGCAGGAATGGGGAGTTCTCGTCGATGCCGATCACGTTGGCCGTTGGGATGGCCTACTGGTCGCCGTGCGAGACGACCTCGCTCGACGACGTCCTTCGCCTCGCCGATTCCCGCATGTACGAAGCGAAGCGCTCCGCTTCCCGGGCGGAGTAGCTGCGAGAGTGCCGCGAACGGCTAGAGAGAGCGCCCTTTCCCCGAATCGGATACGCTGACGAGTTCTTCCGGGTACGGCTCGAAGTAGACCTGGTCGGCGAGATACTCCACATCGAAGCGAACGATCCACGACCGCATCAACGTCGTGGGACCGCTGAGCGGGATTCTGGCGCCTCGGTACTGGTCGAGCGCGTCGAGGAAGTGGCCGCGCTCGCGCCGGGTGAGTCGATCGGATACGTGTCCGAACGCGTGCTGCAGAACGTTGACCGCACTCGCACGGCGAGGCGCGTTGCGCAGAGCCCGCACGAGCTCGTGCCGGTAGTGTCGGATCACGGTCTCGACCGGCTCGCGCTCGGCGTTGGCGACGATCTGCCCCATCTTTCGCATCGCCGTCTGGTTGTAGGCCATCAGGAGAAGCTTGTGCCGGCTGTGGAAGCCGACCAGCGCCGCCATCGTCCCCATCGCCGCGGCGGCGCGGACCCGGGCGAACGCGAATAGCTGAGTCAGGAAGTGGCCGCGGATATCGTAGTTCTGCAGTCTTCCCTCATCCTCGACGGCGAGGCTGCCGAAACGTGCGAGCACGGCGGACGCGAACGCGCCGGCCCCCTTCCGGTGTCCTGCGGTCGGCTTCCGGCTGTTGTAGATCTTGACCTGGCTCGGGCCGCACGACGGGGATCGGTACTTGAGGAGGAATCCGTCAACCTCACCAAGCGAAGCGAGAAACCGCTCCGAAAGCGACGCCATCGCCGCGGTGAGGTCACGCCCGGTCTCCGGCTGGTACAGAAGAACCCGATCGCGCTCTTCGACCAGGCGAATCGGCGGCCTCGGGACGCCGAGGCCGATCTCGACCTCCGGGCAGACCGTGATCGCCTCGACGTGCGGCTTCAGGAGCTCGGCCACCGGATCGATGATCGTCGCGCCGTTGTAGCGGCAGGCGTCGAAGCCGAGGCAACGGCTGAAGACGAGGCGAGGCCTCGGATGCTCGATCATCCGCGGCCTCCCGAACGAACGCTCTCCATCACCGCGCCTCCGTTTGGCGCACGAAAAGATGCCGCTTGATGTCGAGAGTGCTCGTCTTCGGGAACGGCCGCTCGGCCAGGGCGAGCTGCTTGATGCTCCGGAGCCGTTTGTAGGGCGCCAGCCTCTGCATACGTGCCCTCACCTCGCGCCAGATCACCTCGCGAGGGTTGCCCCCCCTTCCCGCCTCGCGCAGCCGCTCTTGGTTCGGGTAGACGACGGCCTCGATGGTGCCGTCCGATTCCCGGTAGCGAACGAGGACCTCCTCCACGTACGGAATCCGCCCGATCTCCCACTCGAGCTCCTCGGGGTAGACGTTCTTCCCCGAGTCCAGGACGATGACGTTCTTCGCACGCCCTTTGAGGAAGATCTCACCGTCCGCGTCGAGCGTTGCGAGGTCGCCAGTGTGGAACCAGCCATCCTCGTCGATCGCTTGCGCCGTCGCCTCCGGATCCTCGTAGTAGCCCCGCATGACGATCGGCCCTCGGACGACCAGCTCGCCAACCCCGTCCGGCCACGGATCGAGGATCTTCACCTCGACGCCGGGGAGGGGGCGCCCGACCGAGCCCGGTTTGTCGCCGAACGGGTCGCAGACCGAGATGACGGGGGACGTCTCGGTCAGCCCGTAGCCCTCCATCATCCCGATCCCCATCCGGCGGAAGCCAATCGCCACTGCCGGATCAAGCGGCGCCGATCCTGAGACGAAGAACCGGAGACGACCGCCGGTCAACCGCTTCTTGATCTTCCGTCCGATCACCCGGGGGGCGACCTTCCAAAGAATCCGTCCGACGAGGGACCCGTGAGCCCGCTCCGTCAACCGCGCGTAGAGCGCGTGATAGAGCTTCGGGACGCCTGTGAAGATCGTGACCCCCTGCTCGACCATCAGCTCCGCGAGCCGCCGGTAGTCAGCGGTGTACATCGCGGTTCCCCCGCCGTAGAGCGGGAGGATCAGGCAGGCAACAAGGCCGAGGATGTGGTGCCACGGAGCGATCGAGAGAAGAACGTCGTCGGGGAGGATCGGGATCACTTTCGTGCCGTGAACCAGATCGGCGGCGATGTTCTCGTGAGCGAGGAGGACCCCCTTCGGACGTCCGGTCGTGCCGGACGTGTAGGCGAGGACGGCGACGTCCCGCTGATCGATCTCCGGCATCGCGGGCCGATCGTCGCAGAGTAGGTCGGCGAACGTCCGTTCGGAGGCGTCGTCCAAGTCGACGCGCATCCAGTCGCCGCCCCCGACCCGATCGAGAAGGTCGTGCGCGGCGAGAATCACCTTCGGCTTCGCGTGCTCGAGTAGGATGGAGATTTCCTCTTCGGTCAGGGACGGATCGAGCGGGACGAACCACGCGCCTGCCTTCAGCGCGGCGAGGAGGCTCGTCGCGTAGCGAATCCGGGGAACGGAGAGGATGGCGACACGATCTCCCTTCCCCACCCCGGCTCCCTGCAGCCCTGCACACAGACGGTCCGAGTCTCGATCGAGATCGCGATACGAGATCCCGTCCGGTTCGTTTGGAAACGGCTTCGCGTTGCGGACCGCGACGTGATCCGGATACGTCTTCGCTGAGCGCGCGAACAACGCGTGAATCGTCGGCAGCCGTTCCTCGATGCGAGTCTCCCTCCGATCCATGGCAACCGACACTGTATCGTGTGTCGTTCGGACGTGACAAGCATCGACCGCCAGCGGATAGCGGGCGAGCTAGCGCACTCCCGCGTCCGTGCCGTATCTTCTGCAGCGAGGAGGCGAAGGTGAAGCAGAAGCTTCGGAACGTGTTGGATTTCGCAGTCGCCAAGGAACGAGAAGCCGAAGCGTTCTACCGCGAGTGGGGCGGAGCGTCCGAGAATCCTGCGGTGATCGCGCTGTTCGCCGAACTGGCCGCGACCGAGCATGGCCACGTCGAGATGCTCTCGAGGGTCACCCCCGACGACCTGGTCGCGAGCCACGCGGAGGAAGAGACGGACCTCAAGCTGTCGGAGATGCTCGTCGACGTCCAAGCGTCGGAACGAATGTCGATCCGCGACGCAATGGCCCTGGCGATGAAGCGCGAGGAAGCCGCGGCCGCCCTCTACGACGAGCTCTCGCACCTCGGGGGAGAGGCGCAATCCCTCTTCGCGGCCCTCGCCAAAGAGGAGCGCCGGCACAAGCGCCAGCTCGAAACCGAGTACGACGAGCACATCCTGACCGACAACTGACTCCGCCGCAAACGGACACTCGGCAGAACGCGTCGGGCCCGCACGCACTCATTTCGTGGCGTCGCAGACGCGCAGCCGTCTCGTCCATCGCACGCGAGCCAGCTCACCTCTTCTGATTCTCTTGGGTCGGACGGGCGGAGGCCGACGATTCCGTTCAGCCGCCGAATTTCATGATCTTGCCATCCGTCCCCCATGCCTCGCGGGGCTCGTTCAGATGGCTCGATCTCCTCGTCTCGACCTCGCAGAGCACGAGCTCGACCCGAAGCTGCTCGATCTCACAACGGAGGTCGACGTCACGCTTCCCGTCGCACGAGACCCCGGAGACGAAACCTGCCGCCGCTCGGCTTGTATGTTGCACGAGGAGCGCGTCGCGGCTCGGGCGTGTCCCCGCGCCGGCGCGACCTATCTCGGAGCGAAGAGAGCGAGAACCGGAGGTGCGAACGATGGGTCGAAGTCTGTGGATCACAGTGGTTCTGGTGTGCTTGACGAGCCTGTTCGTCTGGGCGGACGCAGGCTGTGACTGCGAGTCGGCAAACCAGCCCGCCTGCTACGCAACGTTCCAGTCGAATGAGATCATCGCCTTCTGGCTGACGGTTCCGCTCGACTACTTCCTCTGCCAAGGCGTGACCGAGACGCCCCTCATCACGCAATGGTGGGTGGAAACGCTAGATGGTGTGATCGTAAGAGAGGGGGATCTCTCCTATCCCATCGGGGCGTGGGCAACGTTCAGGTGGGACCTGACCAACGATGCCGGAGACCTGGTTGGCCCCGGCTTCTACCGAATCGTCGTTGTCACGACCTCAACGCCGACCGTGACGGCGGACGTCTTGATCGAGCCGTGCCGCGCTTGTTCGGCCTGGTGGTCGTGCTGGCCCTGCTGCCCAACGCTGACGTGTCTCTGCCAATGCCAGCCGTCGATGGACTGCTCGACTCCCTACGGGTGGCCATATCTTGAGCTACGCAACGGCGGAAAGCGCAAGTGCTGCGGCCTGAGCGTCCACATCTACGGAAGCCTGAGCGTGGGTTGCTGTCCGTAGGCAACGATCCGACCGGATCGTCGGGCAAGCCGTCGGTCCGGACACACGACCATGCTGAATGAGAGCACTGTGTCCAATGCGAGAGTGCGACCGGTGGACCGAACAAACGGCGCGGACGTCCCTCCGTCCCCTGACGGACGCCCTGGCCGAACGCCCCTTCACGCGTACGCTTTGAGGGCGTACGATTGCGAGAACGCCACGACGCCTCCTTGACTCCGGAGGGAGGGAAACGAGACGAGAGCCGTTCCCCTCCCTCCTCCTGCTTTCATGGAAGACGAGCTGCTTCCTCCTCAGCGTTGCGCGAACGCTTTCCCTTCCGGATCCTATCGCCGCCACTGCTTGCGATGCTCGCGAGCGTGGAGAGGAGGGGGATGAATCGAGGGAGATCCGCGGGTCGCGTTCTGGGGCTCATCGTGGCATCGCTCGTGCTTCTCAGCGCGTGCGGGAAGGCCCCCTCGTTTTCCTTCTCCGATTCCCGGCTCGAAGCGGCAGTGCGCGAGGCCCTCGGGATCGGGGACCGCCCGATCCGGCCCGCCGACGTTCGGCAGCTGAAGACACTGGACGCTTCCGGACGGGAGATCGGACGCCTCGACGGGCTCGAGGCTTGCGTCGGCCTGACCGAACTCGACCTCTCCGAGAACCACGTCTCGGATCTCGCTCCGCTCTCGGGACTCCAATCGCTGGAGCGACTGATCCTGCGAAGCAACGAAGTCGAGGACGTTGCGCCACTCGCGGAGATCTCCTCGCTTCGGGTCCTCAACCTCGACTTCAATACGATCGAGGACGTCAAGCCACTGGCAAGCCTCGTCGAGCTCCGTTGGCTCGGCCTGTGGAACAGCCGGGTGCGCGACGTCGCACCGCTTCACGGTCTCGTCCGACTGACAGAGCTCGGGCTCGGCGGGAACCCGGTCGAGGACCCCGCCCCGCTCGCCTCGTTGACCCAGCTGGAGTGGCTCGGCCTGCCGAACACGGGGATCGCCAATCTCGCGTTTGTCACCGGCATGACGGAGATGAAGGAGCTCGGACTCGAGGGGAACAGGATCGGGGATCTCGGCCCCCTCTCCGGGCTTCGCAAGCTCGAGCGCCTCGGCCTCGGGCAAAACGAGATCTCAGACGTCTCGCCGCTCGCCGGGCTGACGAGGTTGCGTCAGCTCAGCCTCTGGGGGAATCGCGTCGAGCAGATCGCCCCCCTTGCCCATCTGACTGCGCTGGAGCGACTGTGGCTCGACGACAACCCGGTCAGCGACATCGCCGCGCTCGGCGGGCTAGTGAATCTCCGGGTCCTCGGACTCTCAGGGACGTCGGTCACGGATCCAGAACCGCTCTTCGCGAACGCGGGGCTCGGAGACGGAGACGAGGTCGATCTCACCGGAACCCCGATCGACGCCTCCGACGGTTCGATCGCGCGCGAGGTGATCGACGAGCTGCTGCAGCGAGGCGCCTTGGTCCTCTACGACGACTTCTGAGCCGAGCGCTCCTGCGGCGTGCCGTTCAGCGCTTCTTCGACGTACGCGTTGTGGAAGATGAACAGCTGCTCGGAGTCGAAGTCAGTGAAGACGAGCTTGTAGAGGTTGGTCAGGATGTAGACCCAGACCATGATGTTCGGCATTGGATCGCGCATGCTCGCGATGTCGTAGTAGAAGTCCTTGTCGGCCCACCATTGCCTTCGAAGCTGCCGCTCGCCCGACCAATCCTTGAAGCTTCCGAGATAACTCTCGAGTAGCCAGACGAAATCGCCGAACTGAAGCTTCGTGCGGATTCCGGTCTTCGCGTCCGGCATTCTCGGCGTCTCCTCACCGTCGACGACCCGGACCCATCCTTCGATCAGGTCGCAGCCGCCGTGGTAGGCCATCGTGATCGCCGGCGTGATTCGGCAGTTCCCGTCGACGAGATACGGCCTTCCCGTCGCTCGATCCATGACGAAATCGAACCCGCAGAGTCCGTGGAAATCCAAGTGCCGGACGATCTCTGCCGCCGCCTCCGAACAGGCCGGATCGGACATGCTCTCGCGAAGCATGGTCGTCCCACCGGTCCGGGGCATCGTCCGAAGGCCGCGATACATGACCTCTCCGATTACCTCGCCCCGGTTGCAGAGCTCGAGCGTGCACGTCGTCGGGCCGTCGACGAGCTGCTGAAGCATCGGCAGGTTGTTCTCCTTCAGGCTATTCACACGCACGACCTCGAAGTACTGCTTCTCGAGCTGCTTGCGATCGTGCACGATGCGAAGGCCGGCGGCCCCCGAGGTCTGCTGCATCTTGACAACGATCGGCAGATCGATCGTCTCGACGAGTTCCTTGGCCTCATCGAGCGAGCGAGGCACCTGGATCTCGGGGGTGTCGATCCCGAGCTTGCGCGCCAGATCGGCGAGCTGAACCTTGCTGTGAAGCCGCATCAGGGTTGCCGTATCAAGCATCGCCGTCTTGGTAGCTGCGAAGATCCGATCCCGATACCGGCTCATCAGGATGATCTCTTCGTAGGACGGGAAGTAGTAGTCGTACGTGCCTGTCTCTAGCTCTTGGAGAAGCTTCGCCGCGTATTGTGTCGGCCTGTGGCGCATGTTGGGGAGCCGGATTCGCTTGGTCACGTACTTCGAGTACGCGGCGTACGCGAGGCGGTGACCTTCCGCTGCGTATACCTCGAACCCCATCTCGCCGAAGCGTCGAATCGCATGGAGCGCGGCCGGCTCGAATAGACCTGTGACAAGGACCCTCATCGCTTTCCCCCTGGCTGGACTGACATCGTGGATCGACCCGTCGGACCGTCCTCACGGGCAGCCCCCCGTACGGTCCCGGAGCGTTTCGAACACGGAAGCATACGTATGGGACGGGACCTCGACAACTCCTGGGAGATGAACGACCACCCCATTGCGCGAGCCGGGAGTCCGGCCAGAAGGGAGAAGGACGGGGCGAGACTCTGCCCGCCCCGTCCTCGCGAAAGCTAGTTACGTGCCTCGGTTCGTAGCGTGGAGCGCAGCTCCGCCGCGAGATCCTTCTCGCCCAGCCCGTTTCTCAGGCCGTGGGCGATTGAACGGCGGAACTGCTTCCGTGCGCGCGACGCTCGCATCATGTGATGGATCTTCGCTCGACGCTTCGCACACGCGATTCGCTCCTCCACCATTCCCCGTACTGCATCGAACACGTAGAACGTCGTGTTCGGGAACATGGCAGACCTCCTATTCGTCACTGCACACCGGCGAGGCCCGTTCGGGGCCGCCCTCCGTTTCCAACACCCTCTCTGCGCCCAGATCCGGCGGCGCAGACACGGCCGACGAGGATTCCCACGTATCCATGGACGCTTCTCCTTCCTCCGCGTTGCGTGTTGCCGTTCACCACACTCTTGAGTCGTCCACTCCCACCGGTTCGGTTCGCCCTCCGAATCGGACCGATGAGACGTCCGTTCGTCGCTCGACGCGACGAGCCTACACGCCGTCTTCCCATCTCGCCGCTCGAAGCGGCTCCTCTACGGATTGGTGACCGAGAGCGGGAATCGCTCTGGAATCGCGGGACGATGTCCCTTCGTCGCTGCTTTGGTGGTGGATGTCTGCGCTCTGTGGCGCAGCGACCGCCGAACTGCCTACCCGGAAAGGCCTCGGAGGCAGCCCGAGCCCGACGTCCGCAGAATCACTGATCTCGTGTTCAAACTTGCCTCCTTCGTTCTCGGTCTCGTTTGAGAGTTTGACGCGAGGGCGATTGCACCCTCGCAGTCTACAGAGACTAGGAGTATACCCGAGGCTTCTCAGATCGCAAGGCGGCCGACTCCCGGCGACCCCGGAATCAGAAAACCTGTCCCGGCGACTCCTCGAATCCACGGTCTACCGGAAAGACGACGAGGCTGGAAACAAAGAGGCCCCGTGCATAAGATGGACGGCGAAGTCCGCGTGCGAGACGTCCTGTCACGAGGAGGCATGCTCCGGAGGCATCCCGTGCGCCGCCAGGGAGCACCGAGACACAAGGAACGAGGGTTCTAGCCACATGGATAGATCATCGAGACAGATCCTCGACGTCCGCGATCTTCACGTCTACTTCCACATCGAGGGGCGCGTCGTGCGCGCAGTCGACGGAATCAGCTACGCGATCGAGCGGGAGCGGACGCTCGGCGTGGTCGGGGAAAGCGGGTGCGGCAAGACGGTGACGGGGCTTGCCATCATGGGGCTCGTTCAATCCCCCCCGGGGCGAATCGAGGGCGGATCGATCCTCTATCATCGGAACGGCCGACCGATCGACCTGGCGAAGCTCCGGCCGAAGGGGCGGGAGATCCGTTCGATTCGCGGGAACGAAATCGCGATGATCTTCCAAGAGCCGATGACGTCGCTGAACCCCGTGTATACGATCGGCCACCAAATCATGGAGGCGATCATCCTCCACCAGAAGCTTCGGAAGAAGCGGGCGAAGGCGGAGGCGGTCCGGATGTTGCGGGCAGTCGGGATCCCGCTTCCGGAGCAGCGAGTCGACGAGTATCCACACCAGCTGTCGGGGGGGATGCGGCAGCGAGCGATGATCGCGATGGCTCTCTCGTGCAACCCGTCGCTTCTGATCGCCGACGAGCCGACGACGGCCCTCGACGTGACGATCCAAGCACAGGTGCTGGAGCTGATGAACGACCTGCGCGGCCAATTCAACACGGCGATCCAGTTCATCACGCACGATCTCGGCGTGATCGCGAACATGGCTGACGACGTTGTGGTGATGTACCTCGGAAAGATCGTGGAGGCGGCCTCGGTTAGGGACACGTTTCACGCGCCGAAACACCCGTACACGCAGGGGCTGATGAACTCGATCCCGTCGCTGGCAATGCGGAAGGAGCGGCTGGAGCCGATCAAGGGCGTCGTGCCTGATCCGTTCGAAGTACCGGCGGGGTGTGGGTTCGAGCCGAGATGCCCGCACGCGATGGAGATCTGTAGGTCCGAGTCACCCGGACTCGCGGTGGTCTCGCCCGGGCACTCCGCGGCCTGTTGGCTCTACGAGGCGAGGTGATCGCGCTGGCCGAGACACTGCTCGAGGTCAAGGGGCTGAAGAAGTACTTCCCGGTACGGAAGGGAATCCTGCGCCGTGTCGTCGGCAACGTCAAGGCGGTGGATGGGATCGACCTGTTCATCAACGAAGGGGAAACGCTCGGGCTCGTCGGGGAGAGCGGATGCGGGAAGACGACGACAGGGCGAACGATCCTTCGGCTGCTCGAGCCGACCGAGGGGGAGATCGTCTTCCGGAGCCGGAAGCTCGCGGGCGAGGGGGAAGCGGTGCGCGCGGTCGACGTTGCGAAGGCTCCTCCGAAGCTGATGAAGGCGCTCCGTCGCGACATGCAGATCATCTTCCAGGATCCGTTCTCGTCGCTGAACCCGCGGATGACGGTCGGAGCGATCATCGGCGAGCCGCTGATCGTCCACCGGGTCGCCAAGCGCTCCGAGAGAGGGGACTACGTTCGAGGGCTCCTCGACGCGGTCGGACTGAAACCGGATCACATGAGCCGGTACCCGCACGAGTTCTCCGGCGGTCAGAGACAGCGGATCGGAATCGCGCGCGCGCTTGCGCTGGAACCGCAGCTCGTCATCTGCGACGAGCCGGTGTCGGCGCTCGACGTGTCTATCCAGGCACAAGTCTTGAACCTGCTCGAGTCGCTCCAAGGCGAATTCGGCCTGACGTACTTGTTCATCGCGCACGACTTGTCGGTGGTGAAGCACATCAGCGAGCGCGTCGCGGTGATGTACTTGGGGAAGATCGTCGAGCTCGCGGAGACGGAGGAGCTGTTCGCGCATCCCAAACATCCCTACACGGAAGCGCTGGTTTCAGCTGTCCCCGTGCCCGATCCGGACTTCTCCGTCGAACGGATTCTCCTGGAAGGGGACGTACCGAGCCCGGTCGACCCGCCGTCGGGATGCTACTTCCATCCTCGATGCCACTACGCGGAGGAGATTTGCGCGCGCGAGGCACCCAAGTACGTGGACTACGGAAACGCGCACTTCGCGACGTGCCACCGTGCCTCCGAGCTGAACCTGCAGCCGATCCGAAGCGGAAGCGGCGAATCGTCCGATGCAGGCGACGCGCCGTCGACTTCGTAGGGAATACCAAAGCGGCGACCTGTCTCGGGGCAGATCGCGAGGTTTGACACCGCCTCGACGAGGGCGTACGCTCTTCCCTATACGATGGACTAACTGAAGGAGGTGGTTGCTGCTACGCTCTGACTGAATGGACGCGTGATAAGAGCCGAACAAGGAGGCATCGTATGAAGAGGCAGTTTCGCTGGTGAGTCCTGGGTCTCGCTCTGATCGCTGTCTTCACAATGGCCGTTGGCGTGGCAGCCAACAACGACAAGCTCGTCTACCTATTCTACGGGGAACCTGGCGAAGCCGACCCCGCGACCGCTTACGACATGCGGTCGTCCACGCTGATCAACAACGTCTATGACCGCTTGCTCAGCTACGAAGGGGAGGACGCCACGACGTTCGCTCCGATGCTCGCCGAGCGGTGGGAAGTGTCCACCGACGGCTTGGTTCTAACATTCCACCTCCGAAAGGACGCGACGTTCCACGACGGCTCTCCAGTCACGGCCGAAGCCGTGCGCTACTCGTTCAACCGCGTTCTGACGATGAACCAACCTCCCGCCTGGATGCTCTCCCAGATGATGGATCTGGAAAGCACCGTGGTCGTCGACGACTACACGGTGGAGGTCCATTTGACGCAGCCGTACGCCGCCGCGCTCGGCGTGCTCACCCACTCGGTCGCATCCATCGTGAATCCGGCCGTGGTCGAAGCGAACGGCGGAGTCGTCGCCGATGAAGAGAACACCTGGATGAACCAAAACGAAGGTGGCGCCGGATCCGGGCCCTACGCACTCGCGGAGTGGATTCCGGCGGAGCGCCTGGTGTTCGAACGGTACGACGGGTACTGGGGAGAGCCTGCTCTCACCAAGACGATCGAATGCCCGATCGTCCCGGAGGTCGGTACGCGCGTCCTCATGCTGTTGAGCGGTGACGCGGACGTTCACGACTTCTTCCCCGAGACGAACGTTGCCGACCTCGAAGGTGCGGAGAACCTGACGATCCTGACGCCCGCGACCTTCAACATCGACTTCGTCGCGCTCGGATGCCGCGGCGCAATGGCGGAGAAGGCCGTGCGCCAGGCCGTCTCCTATGCGTTCCCGTACGATACCGTGCTGGAGTTCGTCTACAACGGTCTCGCAGTCGCCTCGACTGGCCCAATCCCATCCGGCATGTTCGGATACGTGGATCCTGCCGAGGACGGGCGCTATTCGCACAACATCCTCAAGGCGAACGCGATCCTCGATACCGCAGGCTGGGCCTGGCCAGGTGAACCGGGCAAGGGATACCGAACCAAGGACGGCGTCGATCTCGGCATGGAAGCCCTCGTCCCGATCGGCGAAGAGGTCAAGATGCAGGAGGCTCTGCTCTGGCAGGACAGCCTCAAGCAGATCGGCTTCGATCTCCGCATTCGTGAGATCGTCTACGCGATCATGTACCGGACGGTGCGGAACCACGAGACAGACGCGATCTTCTCCGGTTGGCTGCCTGACTACGCGGACCCCGACAACTACGTCGACGCGATCTGCAACTCGGGCAACGCCGACGCGATCTACGGGAATGAGTACAGCAACCCGGAGATGGATGCACTGATCCTGCAAGCCAAGTCCGAAGCGGACGTCAGCGCGCGCGCCGACCTGTATCGGCAGATTCAGGCGCTCTCGTTCGAGGATGCACCGTATGTGTGGGTCTCTCAGAGAGCCAACGTCGTCGTCCTCAGCAACGCCGTGAAGGGGTTCTTCTACAACCCGATCCTTCCGATCAA